>Ga0097691_1000159_pt1 | contig 60694 bp, 65 predicted proteins | sample NGESurdeep072012_8_FD_72858 | JGI IMG/M metagenome (GOLD analysis project Ga0097691, IMG submission 72858) | Arctic peat soil microbial communities from Barrow, Alaska - NGEE Surface sample 210-1 deep-072012 | ecosystem: Environmental > Terrestrial > Soil > Wetlands > Peat ...
ATTCGTATGGAGGATTGGTTGCCCGCGCCTACCAGTCCCGGTATGCCGCAGAGATCGCCGGCATGGTTCTGGTGGACCCAATGCCTCAGCGTGATCCAGAAGCAAGCGAGGTAGAAGAAGGCGCGATAGGTGGAGAGCAGATGCTCATGACGCACCAGCAATCGTCGGAACTGGCCAAGCCAGGAGTTGGTTCGCTCCACGATCCACCGCCGCTTGTAGCGGCGCAATTTGCGCCCATCTTCGTAACGCCGGTGTTGATTGTTCTCCCGGTAAGGCGCGATCAACTCGATGCCGCGTTTCTTCAATCGCTGGCGCAAGGGATCGGAATCGTAAGCGGTATCGGCGATCACCCGTTTCGGTTTTTGTCGCGGACGGCCTTGGGCGCGGGGAACCCGGACTTCGGCGAGTGTGGCTTCCGCAAGCGTAACTTCGTGCGGAGAGGCACTTTCCAACCAAACTCCCAGCGGAAGACCTTGACCGTCGACCAGTACCATCCACTTCGTCCCCTTGCCCCGCTTGGTTTTCCCGACCGCAGAGCCCCTTTTTTCGCGGGAGCAAAGCTGCCATCCAGGAAGGTCTCGTCCCACTTCAGTAGACCTTCTTCATCCAGCGCTCCCAGCAGCGTGCGCCACGCATTCAGCCAAACTCCTTCCTCTTCCCACTGCTTGAGCCGCCGCCAGCAGGTCGAGGGTGAGGGAAATTCGTCCGGCAAGAATCGCCACGCCGCGCCAGTCTGCAGAATCCACAGAATGCCCTCGAAGCACGCCCGGTTCGATGCCCACGGTCGGCCCCGATTGTCCTGCCGTCGCCTGGGCGGAGGCAGCATAGGATCCACCAGTTCCCACTGCTCGTCGGTCAACAGCTTCTGCCGCTTCTTCATGGCAGAAGTTCATCAGCTAACCCGCCTCACCCGTAAGTATCTGGCTTGAGGCCGAACCTATTTATGAAATACGCTCTAACATGTGGTGCTCCTTTCAAGGTTGAACTCGCTGCTCAAGACCTGGGCTTAATTGCCGTCGGCGGTACTAAAAAGCCTCTCTTAGGAGGCTTTTATGACAACGGTTCGAGCCGCTTTCTACGCGCGCGTTTCCAGCGAACAGCAGGCGAGCGCGCACACCATCGACAGCCAGATATCTGCGCTCAACGAACGGGCACGACGCGACGGCACACCGGTGCCTCCGGAGCGACAGTTTGTTGATGACGGGATCAGTGGCGCTACTCTGGCTCGCCCAGCCCTGGATCGGCTGCGCGATCTGGCTGCCGTTGGCGCTGTCGATCGAATCTACGTCCATTCGCCCGACCGGCTAGCTCGCAACTACGCGTACCAAGTTCTGCTCCTGGATGAGTGGCGGCGAACTAATGTTGAGCTTGTGTTCTTGAACAAGTCGCTCGGCAAGAGCCCGGAAGACGACCTATTGCTCCAAATGCAAGGCACCATCACCGAATATGAGCGAGCCAAGTTCATGGAGCGTAGTCGGCGCGGTAAGCGGCATGCGGCACAGGACGGATCGGTTAACGTCATGTCCTGTGCTCCATTTGGATACCGCTATGTCTCAGTCCGCGAGGGCGGAGGTCAGGCCCGATTTGAGCCAAATGCTGAGCAGGCACGAGTTGTCCAGCAGATCTTCTCCTGGATCGGGCGCGATCGCTGTAGTCTGAACGAAGTCTGTCGGAGACTACAGAAGGCGGGCGAGTTGACGGCATCTGGAAGGCGTGTTTGGTCCAAACAGGCGATTTGGCACATTCTTCAGAATCCCGCGTATGTTGGCCGGGCGGCCTACGGCAAAACGCGCATGATGCCCAGAACGAGAAAGACTCGTCCTCGACCGCCGCGTGGGCGGCCAGCGGAACCACGGAAAAGCAATACGCCAGTTGCAGTTGATTCAAAGGAATGGGTGTTCGTACCCGTTCCGCCACTAGTGAATGAGAGATTGTTCCGAGTGGTACAGGAGCAACTGGAGGAAAACCGGACTCGCGCCCGCCTGGGTCGGCGTAGGCTTGGATACCTCTTGCAAGGACTTACCTGCTGTGCAGTCTGTCGTTATGCCTATTATGGCAAGACCACCCGCGAAAGAGGCCCAGGCCATTGTCTGAAGGACTATCGATACTATCGATGCACTGGGACTGACGGATATCGCTTCGGAGGAGAGCCTATTTGCACCAATCGGCAAATCCGTGCTGAGCTTCTGGAAGACGCGGTATGGCATGAAGTTTGCGATCTTCTCAGAAACCCCGATAAGCTGGAGCGGGACTTTCAGCAAGACGGAAAAGCTGTTGGTTCGTTACAAAACGCGGAGGCTCTAAAAGTCCGTCGGCTCAAACAGCAATACGCGCTTGAGCGGCTGATCGACAGTTTCACCGAGGGCCTGATTGAAAAGGATCAGTTCACATCACGGTTGGCTCGAACTAAGGGCCGCATCGCAGGGCTTGACGCCGAGATACAGGCTTACTCTGGCGACATCAACCAAATGGAGCACTTGCGAGTTGCGGCCAAGAGGATTCGTGAGCTTGCGACAACCATCGGGCCGGACCTCGCGGACGCTGATTGGCACCGCAGGCGAGAGGTAATTCGAACCCTTGTGCAGAAGGTCGAGATAGGATGCGAGAATGTCAAAATCGTTTTCCGTTTGTTGCTCGACGCCGCGAGATCAGGTCCGGAGTCCATTGCTGTGACTTTGACGCGATGACGCCAGATCATGGCTCACGGCCTAGTTCATCTTACTTGGAGTTGCCTGGGACGATAGGGGCGGTGAAGAAAGGCCGTTTTTGGCGATGCCGTCTTAGACGGCGGCCACCTGCCACTGAAATGCGCGAAATTCGGCGAGCCGACGGTAGTCGCGCTCATTGGCGGTGAGCACCTGGATGCCCAACCGCCCGGCACTCATCGCAATCAGCGCGTCGTTGGTTAGCCGCCCCTGTCCAAATTGTTCGTAGTCGTATTTAGCCGCCAGGCGAGCCAGCACTCGGCCCGCTTGAGTCCAGTCGCTAAGATTGGGTACCACGAGTCGTTTCACCCGGTCAAAATCTCGTTCCAGCCGTTCCACCACGCGCCGCTCTCTGTCACCAGCACCAGCGTAGAGTTCTTCCAGAACGACCGAACTCAACCACAACGGTGCGTCAGCAGCTACCCGTCTGAGGGAGATGGCCGCATTGTTTCCCCGGCGCAGCGCGGATATATATACGGAAGTGTCAAAGAGCGAGGGCTGCATCTAGCCAACCAGCGTTCCGTAGACGTCCTTAATCTCGATACCGCTCTTCATAAAACGCTCCGTGGCCTGAAGGACCAATCGATTTTTCTCGTGTTCCGCAATCGCGAAGTCCAGAGCACGCTCGATGGCCTCGGTTTCCGTCTTGGCATGCAACGCCCTCTGGGCGCGTTTGATCTTGGCTGAATCCAACTGAAAGTGCTTGTGGCTTCGCTTGGTCGCAGTGGCCATTTGATCGCTTCCTCCTGAACCAGTGTAACACTAATGTACATAGTGTTAATGTTTATGCACATTCCTTGGGTGCCCCTGGTAGAGGCACGACCCGCTCCGGACGATTAGGTTTCTGTCACATTGTCGCTGGTGTGTATACACCTCTGCTGGCAAAGGATTCTGAAACTGAGGGGCCAGAAGTCGGCTTGCAAGAGTTCCGCCAGATCGGTACTCGTAAACGCCTGGTGTTTACTGATTTCCAGTGGGTGACTTTCCACTTGGACGAATAGTCGGCAAACAGGAGAAGTGCCCCAGAAAACGGGCGCTGCAACTTAAGAAGTGTAGGACCTCGCGATTGCGCGCGATGTTGGCGATAGCGTCCTTTATTGCAGCGTTTCCAACATCGCACATCATGTCCGAGAAGCCGATCGTTAGCGTTTCGGTTTCTCGTTCTGGCGAGCAAAGGGGCGTACACGCTTGAGACGATGTTCCCGAATCACACCGCACGAATAGCAGGCGAGGTAAGTCGACCCCACGATGAGGGTACAGGTCAGAAAGCTCCACAATCTCTGAAGAGTCTGCATACGATCCGCAAAATGGGAGTATGTTGTTGCTCATCTGACCTCGGGTCTTCCTCGATCGAATCTCGTGGGCTGATTCGATGAGATCGCGACCGACATGCTCGTTGCTTTCGGCCGTTCTTCTAGCGATTTCATTCGCAAATTGAGCTGACTGCCCAGACCACGACCTCCAGCGGTCTGACTGGCGTTGTCGCCGATCCAAGCGATGCGGCCGTACGCAATGCGGATGTCGAAATCAAAAACAAAGCCAAGGGCACGATACAAACGACGGCCCGGGAAAGAACTGAAGGCGAACCCCGGCAGACTCCGTTTGGTTCATTGAGGTGTAGGATGCGGGTTGAGTCCAGTACCGCAAGTGCAGCACTGGACTCGTGCCTGGATCGATGGAGTAATAGCCAGCTATTTTCCGGCGACTGTCTGAGTGCTGGAGGTTGGATTCGCCGCGTCCACTTCCGGAGAGCACACAATGCTGGAGGCCGAGCTCAAGCCTTTTTGCAGGTTGCCCTCCTTTATGCGTCCCCCGTAGCACTCGACCGTGCCGGATTGCGCGATCGCTCCCACGTTATTGTTGAGCAGGAATTCCGCTACAATGCCACCACTGAAGCTGAGACTGCTCCAAAAAGCATTCCTCTTGTTGATGTTGTTGCCGCCGACGCTGACGATCTTAGTCATCAACAGGAACGATTGTCCTAAGCCATTCTCTAACGCTTCGGAGCGCAGGATGCCCTGCAAAGGGGAAGCGCCAGTTGAATCGGGCTTGGATACTGCTGACACGAGATCGGAAATGCGGCCCGCCACCGCCTTGAGCACCGCCATTCTCTGCTGTACGGCGTATTGGTCCGCCTCATAGCGAGCGATCAAAGCCGCCGCTACCTGGTGGATGTCACCTGTAGTGGCATTCACCAGGCCGCTCGCGCGCGCGTCGGTGCGAACACTGTCGGTAATACTTGCCAGTTCCACAGTGTCAGCCTGCTGCTGGTCCTGCAGCTTGGTTTTTTGAGTTCTCGAAGGGTTCGCTTTTAACTGGACCGCGATGGTCTTCAGCTCCGCCTCCAGTGCCAGAATGCGGTCTCTCTGTTTTGTGGTCGACGCAATGGCAGTGTCCAAAGGCGCTTTGACGTACTGCTCCAGCTCAGTGGCACGCACAGTAAAGTCATCAGCAGATCCAGGCAGCTTCTGCAGTTGTGCCAGGAGGTCACTTTTGGCGGTGCTGTAGGAATACGTTGGCTGATAGACCTGAAACGCCGGGTTGCGCGTCCGGCAATGCTCGCGAACGGCCGAGGCAACCAACGCCTGCAGAGCCAAGTCATCGCCGGTAATCGTGACTCCGGTGTAACTGGTATCGACCTTAAAGAGCGCAATTAATCCCATGGCAGCGTTGATCGAGGACGTAACTGCAGCCGGCGTCACCGGAAAGATGAAGTCCTGGACCTTTCCGCCTTCTGCTGGAGGGGGTGGAGGCTGCGGTGACTGAAACGTGTAAAGCGTCTGCAATGCTCCATCGGGCTCCGGCAGCACGGAATTTGGGACTGGGGCCAAGCGAAGCACCTGGTTAACGCCGCCCAGATTCTTGTTGAGAGTTGTGATCTGTTCCTTCAGCAGCCGGTAGGCCTGGATGCCGTCTTGGTCCTTGCCTGTGTAGAAGGCGAGGTTCTGTGAACACACACTGTTTTCGAGGAAATCAGCGATTCTTGAGGCAGCGGCAGTGGCGGCGGCGTACGCAAGATAGTTAGCCTCGATGACCACTTTGTCATCGGTCGTCACTTTGCCGGTGGGCAGGTTGGTGGTATCGATGCTACCTAGTTTCGCCTTGAATGCGGCCGCGTCAGCTTCGGCTTTGCCCTGGTTGGCCGCCGCTATGTCCTTCTGCGCCTGGGCAAGCTTCACCTGCAGTTGGGCTTGATCGACTTGGGTCTGCAGGTCAGGTTGAGTCGCCGGTTGGGTCTGTGAAAGAGCTGACCAGGTAAGGGCAAAGACTGTAATGACAGTCAGGAAGTTTCGTCCCGCTTTGAACATTTCATCCTCCACCGAACTGAGTGTGTGATGGAAGCCAGTGGCGGCACGAACTTGCATGCCAGGCCTCATCGTTTTCGGTTCAATCTAGAGAACGCAAGAGAAACCACGGTCCCTTTGACGGGATAAAAGAATGGTGAAACCGCCCAATAGGTGGGGGTTTCGAAGCAGCAGAATCGTTGTAAAATGTTCGCCACCAATGCGCCCCGAAGGCATTCCCAACCGCGATCTCGTCGACCGCTGTATTCGCAGCGACTCGCCGGAATTGTGGGAGGAGTTCGTCGTCAGAACCCGGCGCCTGGTAAGCGCCATGGTTTTCCGGATAGCACGCAGATGGGGCGAATCGCGATCCGAGGTCCTCGAGGACTTGGTGCAGGAGACCTATCTCCACTTATATGCAAATGATCGTCGCGTGTTACGCGAGTTCCACCCCCAAAGCGACGATGCAGTATTCGGATTTATTAAGGTAGTTGCGGGCAACGTGACGCACGACCATTTTCGTGCCTCGAACGCCATGAAAAGAGGGGCCGAGCGAACGACGAATTCCGACGAGGAGTCATCATTTAGGTCTGCCGAAACACTAGCCTCCCATTCGGGCAATATCGAGCAGCAAGTGTTACTGGGCGAGATTGAGAGCTGTCTGGAGAAGCTGCTCTCCGGACCAGACGCTCCGAAATACAAGACCATCTTTTGGCTCTATTACCGGCAGGGATGGTCGGCCAGCGCGATCGCTGAGATCCCGGCCTTCGGACTTTCTACCAAGGGAGTGGAAAGCTTAATTTACCGGGTGACTCGGGCGCTGAGGGAGAAGCTCGCCGGCACTGCGGCCGCCTCCGCCATCGTCATGGAACCTACGAAGGGAACGACCGAGATTTAACGTTTACTTTATGTGGCCAGATAACCAGATTACGACGGATCCGGTGCACCTCTCTGACGAGCAGATTCGCCGGATGGTGCGCGATCCAAATCATCAAGGCAAGTTGCAGGGCGAGGAGTGGCAAGCCGCGAATCGCCACGTGGCATCCTGTGATATCTGCCAACTGAGGCTGGAAGTGCTGCTACACGGCGGATGGTCGAGCGAAGAAGCGGCATCTGGAGAGTGTCCACCCCATACCATCTGGTACCGCATTGCGGCAGGCACCATTCCGGCGGACCAAGCGCAGAGCAGCCTCACGCACGCGGAAAAGTGCGCTAAGTGCGCCCAGAGCTTACGCGAGGCGAGCGAGGACATGCGCTCCGATTTGCTTTCGGAAGAGGAGGCCGCCATTCAAGCACTCTCCACCTCACGCCCCGAGTGGCCCCGCGAATTCACTCGCCGCCTTCTGCCGGAACAAACGAAGACCGTTGCGACGGGCGGATGGTTCCGGTGGAATTGGAAGGTGGGGGCCGCGCTGGCAGCCGCGGCCTGCGCCGTCCTCGTGGCCGCTTTATTTCCGCGGACGAGCGACGAGGAACGGGTGCAAAAGCTCTTAGCGGGCGAATATCGGGCGGACCGCTTCTTTGAATACCGGTTGCCCGGCGCAGATCCTGCACCGATTAAAGTGTTGCTTAGCCAAGACCATCCACCGGAACGGAATTTGGACTATTTCAAGGCGCGGTCGACGATTGAATCACACCTTACGAATGACAAGTCATCCTGGATGTGGCTTGACCTGAAGGGCCGTTCCGAGCTGCTGGATAAAGACTATCCGGACGCTATTTCAATACTGGAGTCTGCCAAGCAACTGCCCGGCGCCGGACAACAAGTGTGGAACGATCTGGTTGCAGCCTACGGCGCTCGTGCCACGGATCCGCGGACCGACGAAGGGCTACGAAACCGCGACCGGCAGGATGCCCAGAGGGTCAACAATGAAGCACTGGCCCGCGATCACAACGATCCGATTGCCCTGTTTAACAAGGGGATCGTGGAAGCGGATCTCCAGCAATTTGATGAAGCCGTGGCGTCTCTTAATTACTTCATCCAGCAATACCGAGGAACCGGGTGGGCGGCAGACGCACAGCGCCGGCTGGACGAACTGGCGCCCAGCCAGAAGAAACACTCCACCAAGCCAGCGTTGGGCCCTGCTAACTATCTCCGATCACCCAGCGATCCCGAGATATTCATGGAAGAAGCCGTACGGAGTTGGCTTCCCAACTCCACCAGTCAGGACTATCGTACTGCTCTGACCCAGCTTGCCGATGACATGCGTTCCCAGCATGGCGATCTATGGTTGCTCGAGGTATTGCACCAGCCGCGCGATAGTGAAGCGTTTGAAGCCTTGTCCGCCGCGGTTACTGAGAATCTGCGGGGTGATTACCATGGCGCCATGCAAGACGCCGTTCGGGCAGAAGCCCGATTTCAGCGCGCTGGCGCAACCGCGGCTGCGGCTCGGGCTAAGTTCGAAAAAGTGTATGCCGAGCAGCGCCTGCTGAGTGGGAAGAATTGCAGTCCCGACGCCGAAGCTTTGTTGCACTCGGTGCGCGGCCGTGGATTCAACTATCTCACTGCGCAGGCTTACCTGGAATCGGCGGCCTGTCATAGCTTTCTGGGCGATTTCGGCCAAGCCAATCGCAACACCGACAAGGCCATCGCCTTGGCGGATCAGTCGAAGTTACGCATCGTCGGATTACGAGCACTGGGAATCCGGGCTTCACTGGACACGACGGAGGGCGACCCCGACCGGGCGTGGGTGCTTTGTATGACGGGACTGCGCGAATACTGGAAGTCTTGGGCTCCACCGATGCGTGCTTATCACTTTCTGACTGAGATGGAGTTCTCGGCCGAGGACGAGGGCAAATGGGAAGTCGCCAAGTCACTGCAGGTCGAATCGATCCAAAAACTTGAGCAAGACGAAGATCTTGATTTGCAGGCCATCGCACACTTTCGCCTTGCGCGGTTGGCGGTAGCGACCAACGACACGGAGACAGCCGACCGCGAGTTCCGGCGCGCGGCAGAGCTGTTTCGCAGCGCCCCGGACCAGAAGACCGCCCGATTGCACGAATTGGAAAGCCGCGTCGGACTGGCCACGTTGCAACTCAAACGAGGGTCGTCGAGTGAAGCCGAAGACAACCTCGATCGCGTGCAAACGATGCTGAGCGAGGCCGATCCTTACTATCTCCTCGTGCAGTATTACGCGGCGCGAGGCGATCTCGATTCGCACCAGCAGCACTGGAGCGAAGCTGAGGCCGCCTATGCAAAAGGTATCGAGATTGCCGAAACTGCTTTGCGGCGGTTGACCGATGGAGACGCACGCCTGCACTGGAGCGCGACAACCGAACATTCGTACCGCGCACTCGCCGGAATTTTCATCTCACGCGGCGACACCGACGCGGCCTGGCGGATCTGGCAAATTCATTGCTCTGCCGCTCTGCCTTCTTCTCATTCTGCCCCCAAGGTCAGGGGTCCCACCGGGCAAGCACGCTTACGCTTGACCTACCTGCAACTCGACAAGGGCCTGGCCATCTGGTCTTCGTCGCCAAGTAAAAATCGCTTCTACTACGAAGCGCTGGACCAGGACAGCCTAGCGCGTGACTCGCGCCGCTTCTTGCTGTTGTGCAGCAGACCGGATCCTGACCCCCGCGACCTGCACGCCCTGGCCCGCAGTTTGTACAAGGTTGTGTTCGGACCCGAACTGGGTGAGATGGCCGCAGTCCGGCTCCTCCTGATCCAGCCGGACGGCGTTCTATCGGACTTGCCGTTGGAAGCATTGGAAGATGACACCGGTCACTACGTGGGCGAGTTCCACCAGATATCCTATTCTCCCGGCATGGGATATGACCGCGAGAGCGGGATTGCGGGCGCCTCAGCCCTGCCCGCAATTGCGCTGATTGGCGAGGCGGGAATTCTTCCCGGCACCGGGTATGAACTTGAACAGTTCCGGGTAGCGTTCCCTCACTTGAAGGTGTTCGAGGGACGCAGCGTCACTCCAGAGATCCTGCGGAATAAGTTGCCGTCTGCCGGCGTCTTCGAATTCGTTGGTCACGGCCGGGAGTCCTTCACCGGGTCAGGTTTACTGCTGCGCAGTGAAACCGCGGGCAATGCAGAGCTGGTTCTTGACTCGAAACTCCTCAACTCCCTGCCGCTGTCACATATGAAGCTGGCAGTATTGTCGGCGTGCTCCACGGCGCGCGGACAGCGCGGATTGCTCGACCCAAGGAGCCTGGTGCAAAGCTTTCTGCGCGCTGGCACGCACGCGGTAATCGCCAGCCGGTGGGATGTGGACTCTGCTGCTACGGCGGATCTATTCGCCAGCTTTTATCAAAACCTGGCAAAAGGACAAGAGGTTCCGGAAGCGCTGGCGATGGCCAGAAATGCAGTGCGAACCGGGAGGAATGCCCAGCCCTTCTATTGGGCGGCCTTCAGTGTTTATGAATAGCTGTTTCTGCGAAACAAGGAGAGAACGCAATGAGTCAAGACGGCGCGACAGAGGACATCGTCGTACTAGTTATTGTCAACGGCACATTCGGAACGGCGTTTCGCAAGGGGGTTGGCACAGTCCCTTCGGACGTCGTGGTCTTTACACCGTTCGTGGACGATCACATCTACACCATTAATGACCAAGAATTTAAGGGCGTGTTCGCACTCAACAACATTCCTTCCTCGCCTAACCGAACGCTGGAGGACTATAGCCTCAACGGCAGAGTCTTCACCGTGGATACGATTCAGACTCCGCTTGATCCACATGTGCCACCGTACGGGCGTATTACCCTGCCCTATCCAAACTACATCATTCCGCATCGCATCTTTGATTTTGCCTACAGGGACGGAAGCACCGCAGGCCCACATTTATGGGCGGTTCCCTGTGCCTTGGTGCTTGCATACAAGATCACTGCTGACCCAAGTACCATATTTGTCTCGGGGCCCAACGGGAGGATTGATCCCATACCGTTCGCAGGCAACCCATATTGCTTTTTCTTGCGGGCTGGGGGCATCGCAGACATGGACGGCCCCTTTCTCGCCCATGCGCGAAACGCCTGGCGCCAGTTCCGTGGCCACTGCAACGGGTTAACCTGTGAGATGTTTACGGCTACGCAATGCGACTTCGACACGAACGTCGCGGACAGATTCGGGGTTTCCGACAGAGACATCGAAACCTACGACCCACCGCCCCATCACCTGAGCGCGCCCAATTGCAAGAATCAGCATACATTTCTACTCAACGGGACTACCGAGACCATAATTTGGTACTAATCACCTGTCAGCGCACGCTCGTCTTGTGATACTTGGCGTCTGGTAGGCCCATTAAATCTTCGAGAGGGAAAGGATCACATCTCATGACTACTGGCCGACGAGAACTATTACAAATGATGGCAGGGGCTGCTCTCTATGCCGCCACGAATCATATCAATGGCTTCGCAACGGAGCCAGGGAAGGCGATTGGCAAGCGTGCCGACGCCATTCCTCTAGTCACCGACGTAATTCTGAACGGCACATTCGGCTTGGTTTTTTCTAAGTCCGGGTTGACATACTTTTCACCCAAGGTTGACGATCACCAATATCGCCTGGATAACTATGACCTCGGTAAGATGGGAGTCAGCAGCCTGAATCTAAATGTGGCCGGAAGCGCACCCGGTACACGCACGGCCGGAAGCTACGACGACCTTCTGGGCTTCTACTACTCTCCAAATGACGATAAGTTTTACTACAACAAGAATGTTATTCCCAAGGTGCAGCTTACATTGCCATTCCCGACACAGATCTATCCTCACCGTCTCTTGGGAATATCCATAAATAGGATTGCTACGATTCCGGCTGCTATTGCGATTAATGGGAGGGCTGGTGCTTTGGTACTGCGTTACGAAGTGACGAGCGGGGCGCCGTTTGCTCCCACGGTGGATGAAATAAGGAATTACAAGGCATCTATCGTGAACAACCACTATCAGATTCTTGTAACAGCTTCAGCGACTACAAATATGTCGAGTGACGAGCATGCCAGAATGGCGTGGACTGCCTTAGCGCAGCATTTCGTGGATGATTCTGGTGTTGCGATGCGGTGGCAACTTCAATTCGCCGGAGATTCTGACCTAAAACCAACAAAAGCAGTAGATCCAGAGGGCATCAGCGATGACGATATTGAGAAACATTCAGTGCCTTTGAGTATCCAACAGTATGTCCTGGAATTGAAGAGATTTGATCAGGCCCGTAAGGTTCGCCCTGACGACAGAAGGTTGGGGCGCGATATTATTGATGCGATGGCGACCGCCGCAAACTGTAAGACATTTGGATTTATCACTAAGGCGGAAGAAGGTTAGCTGGAAGACCAAAGGCAAAACCATAACTGTCGGGTGGTCTTCAGTCTACAGTGATGGACGCGTCGCTGCCCGCATCACCAACTCAACCAGCACCCGCAGGCCGTTGGCTAGATCTGCCTCGCTCACTTTCACAGTATGGCTCTGCGTGGCTGTCTCGACCGTAATGGTATAGACAAAGCGATCGGGCGGACCGGGTTGATCGGAGGAAGCCAGCTCGAAGAAATTCGACCGCTCCAATAAAGTATTGACTGTTAGTTGCTCGTCCGGGTTGAGTGAACCGGATGAGATTGACCGGCGGAGCGCAATCCCTGCGACTCCGCCGGTCCTTTCGATCATGATTTGTACTGCTCCCGATTCGTCCATAACTAGGCAGCTGGTTGTTCCGCCTGTGGGTAGGCTGCCGCAACTGGTATCCTCACCGCAGTTGCGATACTGGGACTGATGCCAACTTCCTGCCAGGCTTGCTGGACCGACTTCTGTTCCAGGCCACCGGCACCGAACTGCTCTCCCGCAACCGCGACCGTCAGATCAGCCGCGTCTTGGAAGCTCGAAGTCGGCTGCAACCGCTCGGTCAAAGTTCGATACCAGATCAACCCCGGCTTCTCCCAGGCATTTCCGCCAATCTTCATTGCAGCCAGATAGAACGCATGATTCGGGATGCCGGAATTGGTGTGTACATCACCCTGTGGATCGAATCCCGACATGTCCGCCGGCTGGGGGTCCTTGCCAATGTTCGGATCATCATACGCTGTCCCCGGCGCCGCCATGGAGCGGAGCGCCGTGCCGTTGACATTGGGAGTAAACATGCCGGCGCCAATCAACCAGTCCGCCTCATTCGCGGATTGACCCAGCTTTCTTTGTTTCACCAGGGAGCCAAACACATCCGAGAACGACTCGTTCAACGCGCCCGACTCGCCTTGGTATTCCAACTGGGCGGTGCTTGCCGTGACGCCGTGAGTGAGTTCGTGGCCGACGACATCGAGACATATGGTGAAGCGCTGAAAGAACTGCCCGTCGCCGTCGCCGTACACCATCTGCTGACCGTTCCAGAAGGCGTTGTCGTAGTCGGTCTCATAGTGCACGCTGGAGTCGAGCCGCATGCCGCGGTTATCGATCGAGTTCCGGCCAAACACCTGCTGGTAGAAGTCGTAGGTATCGCCGGAATAATCGTAGGCCTCATTGACTGCGTCGTCAGCAGTCGGGTTGTCGCCTTCCCCTCTCACCAGTTGTCCCGGCAAGCTGGTACTTCCACCATGCTGGTCGTCGTAGATGGTTCTGCGTTCTTGTCCGGCGGCGATGGCGAGCGCAGACATTACCCCGAGCACAGTCCGGCGCCCGCGGAGTTGCTCGGTCAGCATAAGGTTGCGCATGGCCCGATCGCGATACGCGGGATTCTCGGAAAGCTTGACGAGAATGTGAGGAGGCAGAATGCAACAGACTGGGGTGTGTGACTTCATGGTTTCTTCTCCTTTATTGAACGATCCTGGAGTCGTTAGCGATTGACCCCAGTAACGGCCCCGTTCAAACCGGTCGGGTACCTGCGTTCGAAGAAGGAGAACGTAGCCCCGGGCCTTCCCCCTTCGGTTCACGCCGACAATTCTTTTTGTTCTCAGGTCACGCAACCATGAAATGTTCCGCAAAAGGGAAATGCCCAAGCTTTTCGTTCTGTTGTGGCATAAGCGAGAAATCAACGGGATTTCGGTTTGGCAATTTCTCCGGATTACTCGCAATGCGAAATTAAGGTGGTGAGTCATGACAGACCAACAGCAACCTGAGAATAGTGCCAACTCTTTTTGGAGCCTGGCGACGATGAAGGAATTAATCACGGCGGCCTTGGCAGTAGCGATCGCCTACGTCTCACTGTCCATGTTGAAAGCAACCTTTAATGCGGTGGGGCAACCCGACGTCTTCTCGCGAGAAAAAGACGTCCTGCTCTACAGCCTTTCACTGCTCGGCACCGTGGTCGGCTATTACTTTGGACGCGTGCCGGCCGAACTGCATGCGCAAGCTGCAACCGCCCAGGCGAACAAGGCGCAGAACCAGTTGCAACAAACGCAATCGCAGCTTACACAGATGGCGACTACGGCCGCGAATGCAGGCGCCACTGCGACCAATGCAGTCGCCAGTCAGGACCAGATGCGGCAGCAGGTCAAGTCCGTATTGACGGCCGTCAAGCAGAATCTGCAACAAGCCTCCAATCCGCCTGTGGCAGCGGTTCTCGCTGTACCTCAAGCCACAGGACTGGAGCAGGCAGTGGCCGAGATTGACGAGGCATTGAAGAGCTTCTAAGACCGCTGCGATGCAGGCTCGTTATCCAAGTGAGGCGGGGCGCCACGCGGAAGTTGTCGCTCGACCCTGATTTCAAATCCCTCGACTAGTGGCAGTACCCGACTCGTATCTCGGTCCGCGAATTCACATTTAACTGGCGCTCAGGAACAGTGTGCGAGCTCTGGCACGCAATTCTTTCGCGCCCAGCTTACAAGAGATGACTATGGAGCGATCAGGACACGGAATTCTCACCTTGGCGGTGCTGGTGGCCCTGCTGGCCGGTGGCGGAGGAATGATGCTGTCTCCGGGATCTCACGCTGACCTTGCCAAGCCTGCAATCAGCAGTGCCAAGTCTCGTAATACAGCTACGGAACACGGCCATAAGGACACCGCGCAGGGCGGTGTGCGGGGCCTTGAGCTGAGTGGATTCGACGAACAGGCGCAGGACCTTGGCGAGACAATTCGCGAGGCGACGAGCGCAAAGCTCTCGGAGAACGATACCCATCAACTCGAGCAGGTTCTCCGTCGGGTGGGCACGCCAAAGAACGTCGGCTACATGATTGCAGTCCTGCCAGATCCCGTCAGAACGCATCTCTCGCTGGTGTTCGATCGTTATGTGGATGCAATCCAATAGGCGGTGCAAGATAGTCATTTCGAGTTTGACCGCGCCGTGCTGCCGTGGGATGCACAAGAACATCCTGAATCGGAAACTTCCTTCTGCGCAATGCGGAAGAGGAATTATCCAAAGAACAGGAAAAGCTCCCCGGCATCCTGATCTTCCGCAACGCCCGCGGGCACCAAGCCATAGTGCCTGTTCAGGATGGGGCCGCGTGCTCTGCCGAAATCCGTGGTCCGTTACTGACGGACTGCAGCGAACTGAATCACCCCGTCAGGCGCCAGGTGGATACGCTGATGATCTTCTTGGTGGGAGCCAGCCCCACCGCGGGAATTGACCGGACTCAGTGCGAGGTCGCGCTTAGGCTCGCACAGCGCTTCGGTAAGTCGGATCGCTCCTCGGAGCACCCACTGACCATCGTTGGTCCGACTTTCTCTGGGTCACTGTATTCACTTTCGGAGTTATTACAAAACAGCGCCGGGCACTTCTCGCCAATCATGATTGCCAGTGCGGTGGGAAGCGGCGAATCCGTGGCCAACTTTAAGGCTGCGATGACCGACGCCGGCTTGGAGGATAAGGTGAACTTCGCATCGTTTGGAGAAAGCAGTAATGCGCTGGAGAACGCATTGCTGAAGTACGCTTGCGAGCAGTGGCGGATCTGGCCGCGCGACGTCGCCTTCATCAGCGAGACCGAGACCGCCTACGGACGGCAGGATCTCAAGCCAAAAGATGTTTGCCAGAAGTTTGAACTCACGCCTGCGCAGAGGACCCCGCTCAGCCGTTCCTTTCCGCGCGGCATCTACCACGTCCGTTCCGCCTACGAACACCAATCTTCCGATGGCAGCGTAGAGGGTGACGGACCTCCGCAGGTCCGCACCAACCTTCGTCCAAATCTTGAAGAAAAACGCAACGGGGTTGACACAGTGCCCAACTTCTCGCCGCAATCGGCGGTTTCGCAGGACGCCGTGCTCATGGGAGTGGTCGACCAACTACATCGGCGTCACAGCCAACTGGTGTTGGTGATGGCAAGCGATCCGCTGGATACCTTATTTCTGGTGCGCTATCTCAGGAAGAACTACGCCTATGGACGGCTGGTGCTGGTGGGGCCCGACCTGCTCTTGCGCCACGAGTCCTCTGACCCGGCGGTCCTAGCAGGTGCGCCAGGCGCGCTCGATGCGGCCCTTGGCTTGAGGAGAGTAGGCGGGAATCTGCTGGATGCCGAGTTCCTCCAAGGCGCGTCCCAGTTGGGTGGGCGATTGTTTGCCAGCGAGCTGTTCGGCCAGGGTCCAGTGGGCATCGTTGCGCTGGAAGATGCTGTGGCGGTCGCGGTAGAGGCTGAGGGGTATGCCATGCGAGTGCGTTCCCGTTCAATTCCAATCTCGCTAAGACAATCAGGTCTCGTCATGGCGGAGAGCAGCCAAGACACCTGACTGGCAATGAGTATCATCAGCCTACGTCGTTGATGTCCGATTCATCCAGGCACGGGCCTTCTCCGTAGCTTCATGGGTGCGCGCGACGACCCGCGGAAAGCGAGCTCGCAACTTCTCAAGGATGCTGTGCGCCCACGCGTACTCACTGGAAAGTATGATCAGACCTATCATTAGAAAGAGTATGCCCTGAAGCACCGGCAGAAACAGGCCAGCGATCCCCAGTACGATGAATATCCACCCAACGATCACCGTCAACCACTTCTGCCGAATGCGCGTCATGTTTAAAATCCTTTCTTGCCTTCCTCTCGCCTCAATTGCGATCGCGCCATGGTCAGTAGCCGGTCGAGCTACGTAACAGTTCGTGCGCCAGGGTTGCGCCCTGATGAGTCGTCAGGACAAGCCAGAACACTCCGAGCGCGTAAAAGACGAGGAAGCTTATGGGAATCCACGGCGTTAGATCACGCATGTCTTCGAGCTTCAGAACCCTTCGAACCAGTAATGCAACCGCGAATAGTGTTGTGGCCAACGTAAATGCGCTGACTGTGTATCCGGCCAGACTGCAGTGGTGCTTGATAACAGCACCCACCGTAGAGCCGTCTTGTGATGAAGTTGCCATAGCATTACCGCTTAAATACGTCAGGTAAAGAAAGCCGGTTGCCAGCAGCATCAGGACGAAAGCCGCGACCAGTAGTGAATGATTCGTCGTTTTGCGCGACATCGCGGCTGCGATCATGAGCAGCGGCAGCAACAGAAACAGCACAATTGGGAAGTGCACGATCAGAGGGTGAAGAGAACTCCACTCCGGTATTGGGGGAAGCTGAGTCATACGAACCCTCCTCTCCTCGGAAGCCACTCTGCCATAAGCTTCTAGGCAAGACTTGGCTTCCGTCTGAGTCGCCACAACTTCAAAAGCTCAAACCAGAGCACACTACTCACTCCCAAGATCAAACAGACAATCAATTGTTGCCAATTGAGCGCGGCAAACCGAAAGGCGTTGCGAATCGGCGGGACAAAAATAAGCAGTGTCATGAGTATCGCTGAGCCGCCTGTGACCCACCAGAGCGCCGGATTCGACTCACGCAAGCTTCCCGCGATCGTTCGCGTCCATGACCTGTTGGTGAAGATCAACGCTACGTTGGCAATTACCAGTGTCAGGAACGTAAGGGAGCGGGCCTCTTCCGTGGGAATGTGCGACCAGAGCGAGAAGGCGTACACACCAAGCACGAAAGCCAGCACCCCTATACCCTGCAACACGCTGATTCGAAGTGTTTCGCGAGAAAATAGCGGATCCCCGGGCCTGCGCGGCGGACGTTGCATCACGTTGCTCTCGCTGGCTTCCGCCTCAAGCACGATCGAACACGCTGGATCGATGATCAGGTGAAGAAACGCCACATGAAACGGCAGCAGGACCAACGGCCATTCCAACATCACGGGAATGACGGTCAAACCGACAATGGGGAGGTGTGTGGCGAGGGTGTAGGCGATTGCTCGTTTCAGATTGTCGAATATGGTTCTTCCCAGCCGGACGGCGTGAACGATCGACGTGAAGTCGTCGTCCAGGAGCACGAGACCTGCTGCTTCGCGAGCCACATCGGTACCCCTCCGACCCATTGCTATCCCGATATTGGCTGCGCGAAGCGCAGGCGCATCGTTCACGCCGTCTCCCGTCATGGCCACAATCTCGTTGTTTGCCTTGAGGGCTCTCACCAGCTTCAGCTTTTGTTCTGGAACCGTACGGGCGAACACCGTCGTGTGGCGAACTCGCTCCTGCAACTCGGCATCGGTCATTCGCTCCAGATCCGGGCCGGTGATGCACTGGTCGGCATCGCGCAGACCGATCTGCGAGGCGATATTCATCGCCGTTGCCGGATGGTCGCCGGTGATCATCAGCACGCGAATGCCGGCTGAATAGCACTGCTGCACAGCCTCAGCTACGCCCGGACGAACCGGATCCTTCAATCCGATCAATCCCACGAACTCGAACTCGAAATCATGTTGTTGCGGCGGCAGGTTGGATTCAGGAAAGAAAGCCCTGGCTACGCCCAAGACACGTAATCCGAGTGCCGCCATCTGGCCGACTCGCTGCGTGAGTTCCTGCAATCGTTGCGGCGTTACATGGCATAGATCGGCGATCGCCTCCGGTGCGCCTTTGGCTGCGATCACATACTCGGGACGATGGCGGGACCGCCACACCTGCGACACGGCCAGCAAGGCGGTTGACAGCGGATACTGCTGAACCAGTTCCCAGTCCTCGTGTATGTGTTCAGTTTTCGCCAGACAGCTATTCCCGTATTCATTGATGGCACGCTCCATCGGATCGAAGGGGTCCTTTTGGCTGGCGAGCATGCCGAACTCCAGCACCTCATGAAAGTCTTCGGGCAGGAGCGACGGGTCCTGCACTTCTTCAGTGCGTAACATCCCGCCTGCAAATAACTGAGCGACTGCCATGCGATTCATCGTGACTGTTCCGGTCTTGTCCACGCATAGCACAGACGCAGAACCCAAAGCTTCGATTGCCGGTACTCGCCTTGTAAGGACACGTCGTCGGGAAATGCGCCATGCGCCTAGAGCCAGGAAAATTGTAAGAACCACCGGCAGTTCGTTCGGCAGTATGGCCATAGCCAAGGTCAGACCCGCGAGGGTGCCGTCGAGCCAATTACCGCGAGTGATGCCGTATAGCACAACCACAAAAACGCAGATCACCAATCCCAGAATGGCTAGAATGCGCACCCAATGCGCTGTCTCTTTCTGGAGTAGTGTCTTCTCAGGTTCTATGGATTGGATAGCCTTGCCGATCCTGCCAATTTGAGTTCGGGCGCCGATCTCAGCCACCTGCGCAAATCCGGTGCCTTGCACAACCAGAGAGCCGGAGTACACCCATGTTGTGTTGTCGCCTCCGGGCTGCTGGCTACTCACATCGTTCGCATCAGCGATCGACTTGTTCACCGGCAGAGACTCGCCGGTCAGCAACGACTCATCTACGCTCAGATTGCACGCGTAGAGCAACGTGCCGTCTGCGGGAACGCGGTCTCCTTCCGACAGCATGATGATGTCGCCGCGAACCACCTCGCGGCCGGAAATGCGCAATTGTTTCGCATCCCTGATGACCAAGGCACGGGGGCTGGCCAGGTCACGAAGCGCCTCCAACGTGCGTTCAGTCTTGTGCTCTTGATATAGCGTAATGCACGCGATCAGAAGCACAAACCCAAGAAGCATTACGGCTTCCTGCACGTCTCCCAGGAACAAGTAAATGGATCCGCAAGCGATGAGAACCAGAAAGACGGGTTCGCTCGCCAATTCCCGCACAATCGAGAGCACTGTGCGGGGCCTGGCGCTGGGCAATTCGTTGAACCCATCTTCGCGGAGCCGCGTGGCGGCAGCTTCGGTGGAGAGGCCGGTCAAGGCCTTCGGATCGAAGACTTCGCCAGCTCCAGCAAACACGGCCGGATTGGTAGTTGTGGCCATTTAGGAGCTCTCTGCAGTGCGGATGCTCCGGGTCGGATCGAAACGACGTACTTTTTCGAGGACAGTGGAAACTCGCTGATTGACCCGATCGGCTACCCGGCCAACGATTCGAAACAGGTTCGAGCCATATTCGGTAACAGCAACCTGCTTACATCCTTTCAGTACAACGGTCAAGCGGCATACTTTGTCCGGACCTCCCTTGGGGCCGTTTACGTCGATGAACACAATCGAAATACGCTGAGTGTGCGGTTCGAATCGGTCCAAGGCCTGTCCGACACGCCGGTCGATGTGTTGGCGAAGTTCGCTGGTGAGTGCGACATTGCGGGAACGAATATCCAACCGCATGTATACTGGGCTTTCTTTCTTCATGAAACCGCCTTTACATGGCCTATCTAGAGGCCGTTGAAACGAGATTGTCACTCTTGGTTGTGGGACATAGAGTGAGATATTTGCTCAATTCGTCCAGAGCAGGAGTCTCGATCTGTGTGCTTCGGGCGAGCGCGATAAGTTGATCGGACAGGCATCTCATCTCTTCTCGCGCGGCCCTCACGTGGCTGGCCACCAACACGTCGAATTCAGGTGTGCGACCCCACTGCAGCAGAAGGTCCTCCAGAGCGCTTGTTGGGAAGAGTTCTAATAGCCGGAGATGCAAGGGCGTAATCGGCACCTCAAGTTCCTTAAGGACAGCGAATCCTTCACGAAGGGCTTGGATCATCCGACGCACAACCTCAGTTCTTTGTGTCAACGCTGATCCGATACCGTCGACGGCGCACAGGCCTGCTGCCAATGGCACGACAATGGCAGCATGTGTCTTCTGCCACGCGTCCATGTTGCGACAGATCGAAACCGGAAAATCCGCGTGGCGGAACAGATGGGCGACGCTACCCAATCGCGTGGTAATCCTGCCGTCGGGCTCACCTACGGTTGTCCTCTGCAGGAACAACGGAGCTTGCATGTACTCCACGAACGGTCCCTTACGGGCGCCGGCGACGCCGGGAAAACCCACCATAAGACGATCGGCTCCGACCGCAGCGAGCCACGCGCCATAACCTGCGGCGTTGTTCACCATGAACAGCAGGTTCGGAACCCGTCGATTGGCAGCCAAATCTGGGATGACGGTTGCAAGCTGGTCCAAACGGACCGCGACAATTACGAGATCATAGGTGTCAGCGGGGGACAATTTCGTCACTACCGGGATACGTAGGAACATCTCTTCGCCAGAAATCGCGTGTCGCAGTATCAGTCCGTGCTGTAGCAGATCAGCAAGCCGCTCACCGCGCGCAAGAATGCTGATCTCGTGTTCCGGCCCGTGTAAACGTGCGGCATAGATGCTTCCAATGACCCCAGCACCGTAGATCAGAATCTTCATGGCAGTTCTCCCAACGGCGATACCAGTCTGCCGACAAGTCGCCGTCGACATAATCGGGCGAGCGACGCCAGAATTTATGAACAGACGGCGCGTCTGACAGTTCGCGAAACTGGAGTTCGGAGGGCGCATGCTGCTGAGTGGGGTAGCATGCGCCCTCCGCGAAGAGGTTACGGGCTTAAGCAGCAACAGAGCTCTTGTTGCCAGCAGGCACCTCTTCCTCGGCCCGAAGCCAGTCCTCAACTTCGTGGCCATCTTCCATCCCGCGCTCGACATACAACTCGTAAGCTCGAGTGCGGATCAATTCCTCATCGTTGCCGGACTCGGTCACCGCAGGTACCGGCTGCTTTTTTTCGAATTCCTTAATCATCACAAGCTCCTTATAGGGTGTTGGGGGTTGTTAGGGTCAAACGGCCGACTAACTAATCTCACTTGGGCTACCTGCAAGCGAGATTCCACTTGTGTGCCCCCATAGCGTTCGCCCGAATCCAACGGAATACCGGGCTTTTCCGGGGACTTACGCTGACTCATTCCCTGGCTGGCACATTCGATAGGCGATACAGCGTCGAAATCTTTTGACAGTGCTGTCCGGACTGTCCAAAAGTTTTGACGATTTGAAGTCGATCATTTCCGGTAACTGGCCCTACATGCTTCAGTTGTGCGAGTTTGCCCGGAAGACGAGTGTGGAACCTAACTTGCCTTTGAAGGAGTGTCCGCTCGCAAGAGGCCCAAGAATCTCAGAGGAGAATTCAATGAAACGTTCGATCAACTTTCTCGTGTTGTTCGTCTTATGCATCTGCGCTGCTGCAACCGCGGCTTTTGCCCAGGCAGCGCCCAAACCTTCCAACGTAACGTTGCAGAATCTTGAGACCGCCTTCAACGGTGAAAGCAATGCCCATGCCCGGTATCTCGCTTTTGCGGAGAAAGCCGACCAGGAAGGCTACTTCCAGATTGCCGGCCTGTTCCGAGCCGCGGCGAGAGCAGAAGAGATTCATGCCAGGAACCACGAAGTTGAGATAAAGAGACTCGGCGGCACGGCCCAGGCGAAAATCGAGAAACCTGACGTCAAAACCACCAAGGAAAACCTCCAAGCCGCCATCAAGGGCGAGACGTATGAGCGCGACGTCATGTATCCGGACTTCTACAAGCAGGCGCGTGCTGTCGGAGATGCCGGCGCCGTCCAGACCTTTAACTACGCACGCGGTGCGGAGACCGAACATGCCGCGCTGTTCACTAATGCACTCGGCAACATGGCAACTATGCGAGTGAAGGGTGTGACGTATTACGTCTGCACGGTATGCGGATATACCACGACGAACATGGATTTCGCGAAGTGCCATACCTGCTTCAGTTCCAAAGATAAGTACGTAGCGGTGTCCTAGAGGATGGCGGTGCTTTGGACCGCCTCTTTCACCAACCGTTTGATGGTCCAAAACAAGTTCGTGCCAGGTGTTCACCATGATTCAGACGCAACCAATTCCGAGTTGGGATGGGCTACACCCTCTCATAATTCATTTCCCGATTGCCCTTCTGCTCGTGGCACCGCTCCTGGTACTTATAGGAGCCCTGCAAGGAGGTCATATCTCCGGTTTCTCGGAGAGGTACAATTTTGAAGTGGAGGCGCGCTGCCCTCTCGGAGGCGTGAAATGAGCGCCAGAGACATGCCCGCCTGTGCCCAAGGCCGTCCGGCCAAATGGGTTTCATCGGTTGATTCGGCACGATCCGCAGACCGCGCCACAGGCTCAATCGCGAAGCCTTTGCGGCTTCCAACACCCTCGCCCCAACCAATCAACGGCGATGCGGCTTTCGATCCTAAGACGTTTCTCGCAGACCCTGGGTTGGGCAAAACCCTTCTCAAGCTGAAAAAGAATGAGGCGGCGTTCGTGCAAGGCGACGCTTCCGACGCGATCTTTTACGTGCAGAAGGGCAAGCTGAGAGTAACTGTCACGTCCGCAACCGGAAAAGAAGCGACGATCACCTTGGTGGGTGAAGGGGAATTCCTAGGGGAGGATTCTATGGTTTCCGCTCATGCTCTTCGACTCTCGACGGCCACCGCAATGACCGATTGTGCTCTGCTCAAGATCACGAAGTCGAAGATGGTCCGAGAACTTCACAAGGAACCAGAATTGTCTGTGATGTTCACGTCCTTTCTTCTGGCGCGAAACGCTCGCATACAGGCCGACCTGGTCGATCAACTCTTCAACTCAAGCGAAAAGCGGCTGGCCAGGATTCTGTTACTGCTGGCGCAGTTCGGCAAGGAACGCAAACCGGAGACCGTAATTCCCAAGATAAGCCAGGAGGTATTGGCTGAAATGATTGGCACAACGCGATCCCGAGTGAGTTTCTTCATGAATCGCTTCAGGAAATTAGGCTTCGTCGAATACAAGGGCGAGATTCGGGTGCACAACACCCTTCTGAATGTCTTCCTGCAGGAATAAAGGCGACTGCTGTCGCCCCGTCAGCGGTTCAAGTGCAGGCGGGCCGCCGTAGGCTTCCCCTCGACGTTCGTGCCTGCAACGTGCAGTTCCTCGTTCAGGCGCCAACCGTCGCGCTCGCGGTCATCTGCCGCTGCACGGTGTCGATGAGGCAGGGGAGCCGCGTAGAAATACCAAGAAGCACTAAAGGGATATTCTGGCCGATTGTGTTCTTTTTTGACCAGACCGCACAAGGTTCAACCTGTCAGTCATTTCAACGACTGGGGGGCACCTAGCTCCGGTGCCAGTGAAGCGGTCGCACTTCGCGACACATACACTGACGACTGGCGCTCCCCACGTTTCGCTAACTAGAGGGTTAGGGTGTTGGGGTTAAACAGCCGGCGAACTAATCTCACCTGGCCTACTTGCAAGCGAGGTTCCACTTTTGTGCTCCCTGCAGCGTTCGCCCGAATCCGACAGAATACTGGGCTTGTCCAGGGACTTACGCCGACTCGTTTCCTGACTGGCACGTCTGATCGGCGGCGCTGCGTCCAAATCTCTTGACATCGAGACGCAGACTGTCCAAACATTTTGACGATTTTAGGTCGATCGATTCTGGCAACTGGCCTTACATGCTTCAGCTGTGCGAGTTTGCCCGACAGATGAGTGTGGAACCTAACTTGCCTTTGAAGGAATGTCCGCTAGTACGAGACCCCAAGAAGTTCAGAGGAGAATTCAATGAAGCGTTCAATCAACTTTCTGGTGTTGTCCGTCGTATGCATCTGCGCTGCAACCGCGGCTTTTGCCCAGGCAGCGCCCAAACCTTCCAATGTAACGTTGCAGAATCTTGAGACCGCCTTCAACGGTGAAAGCAACGCCCACGCGCGATATCTCGCATTCGCGGAGAAAGCCGACCAGGAAGGCTACTTTCAGATAGCCAGCCTTTTCCGCGCTGCCGCCAAAGCTGAAGCGATTCACGCCAACAACCACGAAGTCGAGATCAAGAGACTCGGCGGCGCGGCCCAGGCGAAGATCGAAAAACCTGACGTCAAGTCTACCAAGGAAAACCTGCAGGCGGCCATCAAGGGCGAGACGTATGAGCGTGACGTCATGTACCCAGACTTCTATAAGCAGGCGCGTGCTGTCGGAGATGCCGGCGCCGTCCAGACCTTCAACTACGCGCGCGGTGCGGAGACCGAGCACGCCACGCTGTTCACCAATGCACTCGGCAACATGGAGACGATGCGAGTGAAGGGTGTGACGTATTACGTCTGCACGGTATGCGGATATACCACGACGAACATGGATTTCGCGAAGTGCCATACCTGCTTCAGTCCCAAAGATAAGTACGTAGCGGTGTCCTAGAGGAGGCGGTGTTCTGCACCGCCTCCTTCACCAACAGATGGCTAGCCCCAGAAAGTTAGTGTGAGGTATTCACCATGATTCAGATGCCGCCAATTCCGAGTTGGGACGGGTTGCACCCTCTCATCATTCATTTCCCAATTGCCCTGCTGCTTGTAGCGCCGCTTCTGGTTCTTGTGGGAGCGCTACTCAAGCCGGACAAGGGGCGGCCGGTGCTATACGTCGCTTTGGCTTTGATGATAGCGGGAACGTTAAGCATTTTCCTGGCGGCTGCGACTGGTGAGGCAGCCGGAAAATTGGCGGAACGTACTCCGCAGATCGACGCCGTTCTGGAGCGCCACGAAGAGCTGGCTGACGCCACGAGAGCAGTTTTCTCAGGCCTGACGGTGATCTTCGCCGCGATCATGTTTGCGCCGATGGCCTTCCAGAAACTGTCGGGGCGGTTGGTCGCGACGGTACTGCCACTCGTGTTCCTGCTGTTCTACGGAGTTGGCGTGCTCCTGTTGACGAACACGGCCCACAATGGCGGAAGACTGGTACATGAATTCGGCGTCAGAGCGATGGTGGCGCCTTCAGCGGTTCCAGTCGCAGACAGCGCCGCCGAGGGCGGCGGCCGGACTGCAGATCAAGACTGAGGGGTCACTCCCCAGCGATCTTGATTTCATGCTTACTGAGCTTGTAACCAAGGTCGCTGCGGGACAGTCCCAGTCGGCGCGCGGCCTCGGCCTGAGCTCCCCCCGTCCCGATCAGAGCTCGCTCAATCAGCCGCCGTTCCAACGAGGTAAGTACACCGCGTAAGTCCACCGTTTCAGGCAGCGATGCGATCCATTCGTCTTCGCTCATCGTTGTTCCGCCCGGCAAAGAGCCAACACTCGAGGAGACTGACTGCGGATTTGCTGGAAAGGCATCCGGCGAGATGTCCTCACCGTTGGCCAGAATACAGGCGCGTTCGATGAGGTTACGGAGTTCGCGAATGTTCCCCGGAAAGTCATAAGTCATGAGTTGCTCGAGCGCCGTTTCGGTAATCTGGCGCAGGGGCAACTTCAGCTCAATTGCGGCACGGCGAAGGAAGTCTTCGCACAGTGCTGGAATATCCTCCCTGCGTGCGCGCAGTGGAGGGATGGCTATCGGGAATACCGCCAGACGGTAGTACAGGTCTTCTCGAAATAAATTCTCGATCGCTCGAGCCTTTAGGTCGCAATGCGTGGCGGCGATGACGCGTACATCGACCGTCCGCGGGCGAGTTGAGCCTACTCGCGTCACCTGGCCATCAGCCAAAACTCTGAGCAACTTCGCCTGCGCAGCCGGAGACATCTCGGCTACCTCGTCGAGAAACAACGTGCCCTGGTGCGCCGCCTCAAACAATCCTTCCCGGGCACGATCCGCCCCGGTAAAAGCTCCGCGCTCGTGACCAAACAGTTCACTCTCCAGCAGCGACTCTGTAACGGCGGCGCAGTTCACTGCCATGAATGGTTTTTCCGCACGCGGACTGCTCTTGTGGATACTGCGAGCTACCAACTCTTTGCCTGTGCCCGTTTCGCCTGTGATTAAGACGGTTGCATTCGTTGGCGCAACTCGTGCGATCTGCTCGCGAACGTGCAATATTCCCCTGCTACTGCCGATGATCTCCGAGGATCCTTCCAGTCGCAGGACAGCATTCTTAAGGCGGCTGTTTTCTCGCAACAGACGTGTGTGCTCTTCTGCCCGGGCAGCAGTGGCTCTGATGACCTCGGGCAGGAAGGGCTTGCTAAGGAAGTCGAACGCCCCGCCTCGCATGCTTTCGACCGCCAGCTCGATCGAACCGACAGCGGTAAGAAAAATGACGGAAGCGGTGGGATCATCCTGTTGCACTAACTTGAGCACATCAAGTCCCGTGCCGTCGGGCATTTTGTGATCGGTTATGACGACGTCATACTCGTTCTCGGTTATCGCCTTCTTCGCTTCAGAGACACCGGCAGCCTCGATGACAGAATGACCATCCTGTTGCAGGTTGGTCCCGAGAATTGCGCGCATGTGAACTTCATCATCGACGATGATTATTCTTGCCATAGAACTAGCCTGCCTTCGTGATCGTCTTGTCCCGAACCGGTAGAGTCAAAGTGAAAGTGACGACATCGGGACCGTTATGAGTAAGCGTAATATCTCCTCCATGCCCTCGCGCCGCATTTCTCGCGATCGCCAAGCCGAGTCCTGTACCTGTTGGTTTCGTTGTGAAGAACGGTTCAAAAATCTGATCCATCACCCCGGAATCGATTCCTGTTCCAGTGTTCTTTACATCGATACAGACTGCGTCGCCTGAAACCCGCCCTGTCATGATCACGGTAGAGTCCGGCGGCGATGCATCGATGGCATTCATTACCAGGTTCAGTAGTGCTTGCTGCAATAGAGTAGCGTCGAAATCGCAGAAGAGGGCCGTCGAGAAATCGACCCTGATTTCAACTTGGCGCTCGCCCGCATGCGCCTTTGACAACTCGGCAACATAGGCCAGAACGTCGGCTGCATTGTTGCGAGTAAGCGCCGGAGTCCGAGGCCTCGCGTAACTCAGAAAGTCGTTGGTCAGCTTCTCCAGCCTTGCCGCCTGGACTGAGGCTATCTCAAACATGCGCTCCCGTTGGGCTGGTTCCAACTGCCCGCGAATCGCTGTAGCGAGGGAGCTAGAGATCATTGCGACTGGATTTCTGATCTCGTGGGCAATTGCACTCGACAGCCGGCCGACGGCAGCCAGTTTCTCCTCGCGGAGCAATTTCTCTTGCGTCTGCCGCAAGATGAGCAAATTCCGGCCAAGTTCGGCCTCATTCGCGCGGAGGTTGTTGACAAGTATCCAGACCAGCATGCCCACGAATGCATAAATCATGGATATCGTTCCCGCCTCGAAATATTCGTTGGGCATAACGGAGCCATGCATTTGTGCGTAGCGGGCAATCCAGAGGAAGTTCAAAACGCCGGCGGCCAAGATGACCCCAATGGTTACAGCCAGTCCGAAGCGAAACGCAGCCTCCACAACAGGCATTACTAGCAGTACGAAGTATTGGGAATCGGAACGATCCGTCAGGATGGCGGCCACAAATGCCAGCGCCAAGTTCAGAAGTATTGACGCACCCGTGAGCAACAGCAGCCAGCGCCTGGACGGCGTTGACATGACACCCTGAATCCACACCAGTTGCAGGACGCGCAGCAAAAACGCTCCCGCAAGAACCGCCACAAGTGTCCGCGAGGGCACGCCGAAATGGGCGGTGAACAGAGTGTGGACCAGCAGCAGGACTGCAAGTACGACCAAGTGCAAAATACAGAATGTCGATTCTTGTCGCTTCCAGGGATCGAGCTCATCAATCCCTGTCGTCGAGTACTGATTCGGCTTGGTTGTCACGCCAGCGCTCTCCGGCCGTGGGCAGCGGCCAACGGCGAGTGTAGCCGGAATACTCGATCACGTAAGTGAGCGGGCTCACACTTGAGAGTGGGGTTCAATCCCAGAGGTTTAACTAGTACTTCCGCCACCAGCTTTGAAGAAGCGTTCTCGTTCCGCCTTGTCACACTTCATCGCCAAGGCCTTGGCCATGATCGCGCCGCTCATCGGCGAGTCGGGTCACTGGCCGACTAGCCGCGATTTCCAAACTCAACGACGCTCATAGTCGCATGTCACGTCACGTTGCATAGTGATCAATGCACTGCCTCACGCCCCCAAATGCAGAGCATCCTTATCTATGGGAACACATGAAGGACGAACATATGAAATTATTGATCGCATATGACGGATCGAGCTGTGCCGACGCAGCGCTAGATGACTTGAGTCGAGCGGGGCTACCGCATGCCGCAGAGGTGCTGGTACTATCCGTCGCCGACGTATTGCTGCCACCGGACACGGGCGCTCCAGACGAGGCCGATCCAAAGTGGCTCGTTGCTGCTATCAATAAGGCTCGCGCCAGGTCATTACAGGCGGTGGAGGAAGCGCGCGCTACGGCTCTGAGGGCGAGTCGGCGTATTCAATCTGAGCACCCTGACTGGCTAGTGCGCGCAGAAGCATGCGGGGATTCGCCTGCATGGGCGGTAATCGATAAAGCCCGAGAATGGAAAGCCGATTTAATCCTGGTCGGGGCGCACGGTCACTCTAGTACCGGACGGATGGTGCTCGGGAGCGTGTCACAAAGAGTCGTGGCCGACGCGTTCTGCTCAGTACGTGTTGCGCGTGGTCAAACTGGCACAAAGGATTCTCCGGCGCGGCTCATCGTTGGAATCGATGGTTCACTCGACTCTGACATGGCATTGCGGGAGGTGGCGGCAAGAGAATGGCCGGTGGGTAGCACAATCCGCCTGATCACAGCGATCGAACCGCTTATGTCAGTGTCATTCGCGCTATCCTCTCTCGATCCTGCAGCAGGCTGGCTGAAACAGAAAGACATAGATGCGCGTGCCTTGGCCAACAGGATGAATCAGAGGGCCGCGGAAAGGCTGCGCGGAACGGGGTTCGCTGTTTCCTCCTTGGTGCGAGAGGGTAATCCAAAACAGATTCTGGTGAAAGAAGCCAAACGCTGGAAAGCAGACTGCATCTTCGTCGGCGCAAAAGGCCTGCGCGGAATCGAGCGCTTTTTAATAGGAAGCGTCTCGATGGCTGTGACCGCAAGGGCCCCCTGCTCCGTTGAGGTGGTCCGTTCCAAGCGGCCAGCCGGACCTATTCCTTGTCAGGAATCATCATCTGTTCCGGAACTTGATCACCAGCGGTCGTGACATTCCGTGGGGCCTCAAATGTACTCAGCCGAATTCCATCACTTGCCGAGTCGTCTCGCATCGCTGACAGCCGGCTTATAGTTGAAGTAGAAAGAAGACTGGCAGGAGTAACATGAACCGGGAGTGCTTCGTCAAACTGGTCGGAGAGGTTTTGGACACCCTTCCGCTCGAATTCCGCGAACGCATCCATAACCTCGTAATCCTGGTCGAGGAGTGGCCACGATCGTCGAAAAGGCCACGCGGGCCTGCCGGTCCAGGCAAGACGCGCAGTCTGGTTTTAGGGGTCTTCCAGGGCATTCCCGTCACCCAAAACAGCGTATTTAACCTTTCCACCGGGCCCAATCAGATCATTCTTTATCAGAACAACATCGAAGCAATCTGTTCCAGTGAGGCCGAGATCCGTCACGAAATCCGGCAAACCGTGCTTCATGAACTCGGGCACTACTTCGGCATGGATGAAGCCCAACTCAGCGGAGTCTGAGCGCTGGTTTTTCCACGGGTTCTGTTGTCTGGGAGATTGAACATGGCGAGGACACCATGGCCCCAGAAGGTCTATGGTGGGAGATCCTCGTCGGACAATTGACCGGTTGGTTAGCAGATGAGATGAAGGGACTTCGCTTCCGGACCCAACTTGAGTCCGGCGAGGGTGCCGCTTTTGCTCGTCGTCACTGACAGCTCGATGGTCGTCGTGATGAAATTTGTATGTAGAGTCTCAGCGGTATTTTCTCTATTGAAGGAAGAGGGCAAAGCAATCCCACCTGGGCACAGCCGAACGCGACGTTGAAGATGGAACTGCAGAGGAGGAGTCATGAAAATTCTGATGGGAGTTGACGACTCGAAGTTTTCAGGGGATGTCTTACGGGCTGTTGTCGCGCAGTTTCGGACTGAGCATACTGAGGTCCGGGTCTTGCATGTGTTGCAGACGACTGCGCCGGCTCCGCCGCAAATGGCGCCGGGTTACGCGCCTGAATTGGACGATCAGAGGAGGCCAGCCCAGGAGTTGGTCGAACGAATTGCGAACGAGCTGCGCGGCGCAGGGTTTAAGGTGGAAACCGCCGTCGAGGTCGGGGACATTCGAGAGAAAATCATCGATCGCGCCTCAGACTGGGGTGCCGACCTAATCGTCGTCGGTTCGCACGGGCGGAGCGGTATCCAGCGTTTCTTGCTGGGCAGCGTGGCGGAGTTCGTCGCTCGCAATGCCCACTGCTCGGTAGAAATTGTTCGGACGCCAGTGAGTAGCTAACGGACAAGGAAGTTACTCAACTTTTGCCTTTTTGGACGAGTTCGACGGGCATGTGGCTCAGCTTGGTAAAAGTCCGCCTCAGTCGCAGCAAGGGCCACCAATCGTAAAGATAGATCTGCATGGGTCGCCACATGGCGACCCATCCGGCAATCGTAAGGCTCTCTCGCACGACGGCAGCCCAAGCGTCCGCCGAATGACCTACTAACATCCTGCTGAGAAGTAGACACGCAGCCAAGAACAGCAGCCCGATGAAGAGGCTGGTACGGCCCTGTTTTAGGAGGCGCTTGAACTCCAAGTCCGTGATTTTGGCACGGTGAGAAAAATGGTTGTGGACGGCCGTCCTGATCAGCTCTTTGGGGTCCTCGGCTGGCCACTGGTCGAGATGGATACGCAATTTGATCGGAGCGTATGGAGAGAATTCTTGGGCCCAGCTTACGATGAATTCTTCCGCGTCATCGTCGAGATCCTTTTCAATGAACGGAGAAGGGTCCATCGAATTGAAGAGTTGGTTCGTGTCGCGCAGTTTCAGGCTTATGGTGTTGGGGTGCCCCCGGTCCGTAGCTGAAGTGCCTGATAATGAAAGACGCATACGCGATTCTCTGCCAGCAAGGTCTCAGATGAAATGTGTTTGACAAAGAATGATGTTGGCATCGGCCGGAAGCTTCTTGCGAACCGACTTGATCTCGCTCATAGTTGCGCTTCCGGCCATGCCTGCAGGATAATCCTCACCGTTCGATCATGCCGTGCTAACAGTCCAGGCACGGCCCGGTTGTATCCTTTTTCGGAGGCTCGCCATGAAGTTCCAAGAGCTCACATTCGGGCAAATTCGGATCGACGACACTGAGTACGGCTATGACATCGTGATCGACCGAGGAAAGATTCGCAAGCGCAAGAAGAAACCATCCAAGACGTTCCGGGATAGTTTCGGTCACACGCCGCTCTCGGTGCAAGAGGTGATACCGTGGAAATGTCGTCGTCTGGTGGTCGGCACGGGCACCGGAGCACTGCCCGTGATGGATGAAGTCAAGCGTGAGGCTCGGCGACGCAACGTTGAATTGATCATCCTCCCAACGGAAGAAGCCATGGAGCTATTGAATCAACGCGCCAGAAATACCAATGCCATTCTCCATGTAACCTGTTAACTCGGCCGCCGGAATTAATCGATTCAGCAGACTCAGACTGGGTACTCCTGCCAGGCTAGGAGCCGGGCGGCACCGACAATCCAATTGTTTCAGGCTCACTCAAGTTGTGCGGTGTGACCATCATGGTGGCGTTGCTGCTCTCGCTTTACGGCCTGTTGCGCTCCAAGAACTCGGAGCGACCTGAGACATATCCGTCGATGACTGAGCTTGACGATCCCAATTCGTGGTAATAAGCGATGCGAGAACAGCGTATTTATCTCGACTTCAATGCCACGACTCCAATCGCGCCCGAAGTGACAGCCGCAGTTACGCAGACACTGATCGAACCGTTCGGCAATCCGTCCAGTGAGCACTGGGCAGGTCTGCCCGCGCGACAGGCCGTCGAAAAGGCACGGGCACAAGTAGCGGCATTGTTGCACTGCGACACGGACGAAGTCGTATTCACCAGCGGCGGAAGTGAATCCAATAATCACGCCCTGAAGGGCGCATTCTTCGCCCAGGGCGGTCGCGGCAGCCACATCATCACCACTCAGATTGAACACCCAGCGGTTCTCAACCCGTGCCGTTTTCTTGAGCAGCTAGGAGCGTCGGTAACTTACCTCCCGGTTGATCGCTTCGGCCGGGTCGATCCGGACGATGTCCGGCGTGCGCTGACGACTCGCACCCTGCTTATTTCGGTGATGCACGCCAATAATGAGGTCGGGACCCTGCAGCCCATCTCCGACATTTCTCGCATTGCGCGTGAACACAGCATCCTCTTCCACACCGATGCGGCGCAGTCGGTAGGCAAGGTCCCTACGCGCGTTGATGAGCTTGGTGTGGATCTATTGTCGCTGGCCGGCCATAAGTTATATGCACCGAAGGGCGTTGGCGTTCTTTATGTTCGCAAGGGTGTTCGCCTGGAACCGCTGATTCACGGAGCCGGTCACGAATCAGGCCGTCGCGCTGGCACCGAAAACATCCTGCTCGATGTCGCTCTGGGCGCGGCTTGTGAGCTGGCGCAGTCCCGGCCCGGGGTGGAATCGATACGCCATCTGCGTGATCTCTTCTGGGAGTTACTGCAGGAACGATTCGGCGAACGAGTGGTTCTGAATGGCCATCCGACCGAGAGATTGCCCAACACATTGAACGTCAGTTTTGTGGGAAAGATTGGTTCGACAATCCTGAGTGGCTTGGAGGGTGTGGCTGCTTCCACAGGCTCCGCGTGCCACTCCGGGTCGGTAGAGCTATCGCCAGTATTGAAGGCTATGAAGGTTCCGCCGGAAATCGGAATGGGCGCCATTCGCTTCAGCCTTGATCGGACAACGACGCGCGATGAGATCGAGCAAGTTGTTTCGCGCCTATAGGCATACCGATCAGTATCATTCCACTGGTGAAATGCGGCGGCTGTCCGGGCCAGGATAAGGTTCTAACTGTAGACTGTTGGTATAGCGTGCTCCAATGGATGCAAAGGCGCATTGGGAAAAGATTTATACGACAAAGGCTCCCGACGCGGTCAGTTGGTACCGCACACACCTTGAAACGTCCGTGGCACTCACCGAGCGAGCGGCGGAGGCACGCTCAGCCTCCATCATTGACGTTGGTGGTGGTGAATCAACACTCGTTGACGATCTGCTCCTTCGCGGCTACAAGAACATCACCGTTCTCGATATATCGCAGGCCGCAATCGACCTCACCAAGAGCCGACTGGGTTCGGCCGCGGAGCAGGTGCGTTGGCTCGTCGGCGATATCACTGAAATCGAGCTGGAACCACTTGCGTACGCCCTTTGGCATGATCGCGCGGTATTCCATTTTCTTACGACACGAGAACAGCGGATTGCTTATGTCCGGCAGGTCGCTCGCAGCGTCAAGCCGGGTGGTCACATCATTGTCAGTACGTTCGGAACGGAAGGCCCAACGAAATGCAGCGGGCTCAAGGTGATGCGTTATGACGCCGAATCGCTTCACAGCGAGTTTGGCACACGCTTCCGCCTGATAGAGAGTTTCAAGGAGATGCACCTCACGCCGTTTGGAACCACACAGCAATTTGTATACTGCTACTGCCGGTTCGACTAGAGTTTCATCGGAGCATTCTTCGTGTCCCGCCAACTTCAACGGCCGCACAACCAAAGAACGAAGTCATTCCTCACAACTTGGCGATTATGCCCGAGCTGAGAGTTTTCACCAGCCGCAAAGCTTCACTTCATTGCAGCTTTGTGGGACTGGGTGTGTGATTCGGTTGGTACCAGTGACCTTCACCGCGTCGAGGTAGTGCTCTAACAGCCGGCCACGATTGCCATGCGAGCGGTTCGGCAACCGCTGCTCCAGATTTACTCTACGACACGCCGTCTCCAAACCGAATCTCTAGTCGTGGAGTTGAACGATCTGTTGCGGCGTGAGTGCATGGTTACGAATGCAGCACGCGGCCAATAGGAAACGCACCAGTTTTCCCAGCGCCTCGGTATTCGCGGTGTACCGCAGAAAGTGCTTTCACGGCAATCAATGCAGAAAGAATTGGCGATATCCGAACCTGTAGGATGGCATCTGAGCAACTGCATATGCCCTCAGCACCGAGTGATCATCTCGCAAACGAACGCACGTTTCTAGCCTGGATCCGGACGAGTGTAAGCATCATCGTCTTTGGCTTTGTCGTAGCTAAATTCGGAATCACTCTCCGTCAATTACTGAGGGTGCAAGACAGGACTATCCAGCAAAGTGGCACGTCTCTAGCTATTGGCATAGCATTCATGTTCTTCGGGATCTTCCTGGCTGTCGCCGCCCTTACGCGTTATCAGAACACTCGCAGGCGATTGCAGGATGGCCATTTTGAGCCCGCGGGTCGAATCATCACGATTCTCGGTACAGTGACCGCTCTTTTTGGCGTCATTCTTGCTGCTTACGTGTTCTATACCTCGCGGACACTCTGAATGCACAGGCTTGGCGCCGCAGTGCGCCGCAAGTGATAAACATGCGCTCGGGACGCGATGAAATCCTCGCCGAGCTACGAGGCGGCAAAGGTCTTATATTCGTCCATCAGGAGCCCGGCCTTCTTAGCACGGCGTTTGAGGTGGTCGACCATCGCGAAGTTAACCCATGCCCGGTCCAGGTTCGAGCACTGTCATGCCTTCGTCGACATGAATGAGCGAGGACCTCGTGTGGGCTTTGCCAATATGAGCCGCACCAGACAAATCAATAGCATCCGAGCCACCAGGGACAAACGCTATGTCTCATTTGTCTCTCCAGATCGGCTCATTGATTACAGCTCAGACCCGCAAGGCTTACTGGATTCCTGCAAGAGCCTGCCGAATCGTTCTTATCCATTCTGGCGGATTGTCTGCGGGACAACTGAAATCGGCCCTGCCGAAAGCCTTTTCCTGGCGTCGCAAAAGCACCATGATGGGAACACCAGATAGAGTTTCCCTGAAATGCGCAATCAGATCGCATCGTGCTTGCCAGGGAGCTCCGTGTCCGATCACGACAAGGCCCACGGGACGATCTGACAGATCGAGGTTTCGAGCGGCCTTCACCCCCAAAACAGAAACCACTGGATGCCCGAGCGACTGAAGAATGTCTTCACGGATCGACAAGACGCTAGGACGAAATTCGACTTGCACAATGGCCGTCATGGTTTTGCAGCTTATGACAGATCATCCCTTTAGGTTGCGTCGGCTGGCTTAACTCCTAACTTGCGCAGAATAGTGATCATCGGACACCAGTTGGTGAGCCCCGACTGAAACAAGTTCAGACCTACGAATGCTGTGAACAGGTACCAGTAGGGTGAAACCCAGTAGCCCAGTGCGAGCGAGAGCATCACAAAGGCTCCCGCAATCAGACGTAGCGTGCGTTCGACGTTCATGGATGCGCCTCCGAAAATTCCGGCGCGCACTCAAGAGTTGGCGCCGGCGGTTGTTTTCGTTTTTCCACCATGTAATAAAGCACCGGCACGGTCATGCGCGACAGCAGTGTCGAAGCCACTTCGCCCGCCATCAACGACAGCGCCAGCCCCTGGAAAATTGGATCGAATAAGATCACGCTGGCGCCTACCACGACCGCCGCCGCAGTCAGCAGCATGGGCCGGAAGCGCACCGCTCCCGCATCCACCACCGCCTGCTCCAGTGGCTGTCCCTGCTCGCGGCGCAGCTCGATGAAGTCCACCAGGATGATCGAATTACGCACGATGATGCCCGCGCCCGCGATGAATCCGATCATCGATGTCGCCGTGAAGAACGCTCCCATCAGCATGTGCGCCGGCAGAATGCCAACCAGCGTCAGCGGTATCGGCGCCATGATTACCAGCGGCGTTACGAACGACCGGAACCATCCCACGACGAGTATGTAGATCAGCACCAGCACCGCCGCGAACGCCATCCCCAAGTCGCGGAACACCTCGATGGTGATGTGCCACTCGCCGTCCCACTTCATCGTCAGCCGGTCGGTCTCAGTGGGCATCTCCGCGTTGTAGCGCTTGATCGCGTAGCCTTCCGGCGTCTTCAGCTTGTCGATGGCCTCGTTCATTTTCATGATGGCGTACACCGGGCTCTCGACTTCGCCCGCCACGTCGCCCAGCACATAGACCACCGGTCGCAGGTTCTTGCCGTAGCGGCTCACGTCGATGGTCTCGTTCTTGACGTTCGTCACTTCCGCAATCGACACCTGCCCGCCAGTCGCTGTTGGCAACCGCATCGAAGTCAGCGACTCGATGGCCGAGCGCCCCGGCCGGTCGAGCTGTACGCGAATTGGAACGTCCTCGCGCGACTTGGGATCGTGCAGCAGTCCCGCCGTCGCTCCATTCAGTCCCATTTGGATTGTTTGCGAAACCGCCGCCGCCGACACTCCATGCAGCGCGGCCTTGTCGAGATCGACCACCACGTCGTACTTCGCCTGCGGGTCTTCCACATACCAGTCCACATCCACCACGCCCGGCGTCGACTGGAAGACCTGCTTGATTTGTTTCGCCAACGCCATCTGCTGCTCGTAATTGGGGCCGTACACTTCCGCCACCAGCGTCTGCAGCACCGGCGGTCCCGGCGGGACCTCCGCAACCTTTAAGCGCGCCCCATATTTGTTGCCAATTGCCACTAGCCCCGGGCGCAACCGTTTGGCGATCTCGTGGCTCTGCGTTTTGCGTTCCTTACGCCCCAGCAGGTTCACCTGGATGTCAGCCTGATTAGCTCCGCGCCGCAGAAAATAATGCCGCACCAGTCCGTTGAAGTTATACGGCCCCGACGTTCCCGCGTAGATCTGGTAGTTCACGACTTCCGGTTGCCGACCCAAGTATTGTCCCAACTCCTGCGACACCCGCGTCGTATGCTCCAGCGTTGTACCGTCGGGCATGTCCACGATCACTTGGAACTCGCTCTTGTTGTCGAAGGGCAGCATCTTCACCTTCACCAGCTTGAACGCCACCAGCGAACAAGCGAGCAGCAGCATGACCACAACGCTTCCTAGGAACATCCACCTCCGCGCCGCACTGTCGAGCAGCGGATTCATGATTCGCCGATAGAGCTTCGTGGTCCAACCTTCCTTTTCGTGCTCCTCCCCAGCGCGATCGGCGTAGTGATGCAGTAGCCGCAGCGCCGACCACGGCGAAACCACGAACGCCACGATTAGCGAGAACAGCATGGCAGCCGATGCTCCCACCGGAATCGGCCGCATATATGGACCCATCAGTCCGCGCACAAATGCCATGGGCAGGATGGCGGCAATCACCGTGAACGTCGCCAATATCGTGGGATTGCCGACTTCATCCACCGCTTCGATCGCTATGGCGCTCAGGTTCCGTCCGCAGTTTGTCGGCATGCGGAAATGCCGCACGATGTTCTCCACCACCACAATCGCGTCGTCCACCAGAATGCCGATGGAGAAGATCAGTGCAAATAGCGTCACCCGGTTCAGCGTGTAGCCAAACAAATAGAAGATGAACAGGGTCAGGGCCAGAGTTACTGGGATAGCGATCAGCACCACGCCCGATTCGCGCCAGCCCAACGCCAGCGCGATCAACAGCGTCACCGACAGGGTCGCGATCATCAGGTGCTTCAGCAACTCGTCGGACTTATCTTTCGCGGTTTCACCGTAGTTGCGCGTTATCGAAACATTGAGATCGGCGGGCAACAGGTAGCCCCGCAGCGATTCGATCTTCTTCTCCGCCGCCACCGTGATGTCGGTCGCGTTCGTGCCCTTGCGCTTGGCCAGCGTGAGTGTCACTGCCGGATAGTCGCCACTCGCACCACTCTTCGCCGCCGCGCCATTGCCGTAGAGAACGTAGTCCTCCGGCTCTGACGCCCCGTCTGTGATAGACGCGGCTACGTCGCGCAGATACACCGGCCGCGCTTGGCTAACGCCGACGACAATCTGCTGCAAGTCGGCCGCTGTACCGAGGAAGCGCCCCGCATCAACGGCGAACTCCTGGTTGCCGCGCGAGAAACTGCCCGCCTCGCCCCGCGCATTCGCCTGCTCCAGTTGCGCGACTACCGCGCCCGGAGTCATGCCATAGGCCGCCAGCTTCTGCGTATCGAGCGTGACCCGAACCTGACGCGGTAGCCCGCCGATAGTCTTCGTCTCTGAGACGTCGTCGATCTGTTTGAGCTGGTTGTCCAACTCGCCCGCGATTTGCCGGAGTTGGTAGCTGTCGTAGTTCTTGCCCCACAGAGTAACGGCGAAGATCGGCACATCGTCGATCGACCGCACCTTAATGATCGGTTGTGAAACTCCTGCGGGAATGCGATCGAAGTTCGAATACAGCTTGTTGTACGCCTTTATGATTGCGTCTTCTTCCTTCGTTCCCACGAGAAAGCGCACCACTAGCATGGACATGCCTGGACGCGAAATCGAATACACGTACTCCACGCCCGGCACTTCGCGCAGCAGGCGCTCCATGGGGATGCTGGCGCGCTGCTCGACTTCGGCTGCCGACGCTCCCGGCATCGCCACGAATACGTCCAGCATGGGCACAACAATCTGCGGTTCTTCCTCGCGCGGCGTTCGCAGGATGGCGAAGCCTCCCAGCAGCAGGGAAAATAGAATGAACAGCGGCGTGAGCTTTGAGTTGATAAACTGCCCGGCGATCGCCCCCGCGATCTTCATGGGCGTCTTGATTTCCGCCATCACTGTCCCTCAACCTGTTTGCCGCCCAGGTCACGATCGCCGGGCTGCACTACGATCCGGTCGCCGGGCTGCAATCCGGAGAGCACTTCAACTAGGTCCGCCGATGCCGGACCTAGTGTGACGTAACGCAAACTCGCCAACTGGTCGCTGCCCACCACATACACCGCTTGCAGTTGGCCTCGATTCAAGATAGCTGTCTTCGGAATTGCGATCGCGTCATGCTGTCCACGAGCAAATCTCGCTCGCCCGAACAGTCCGGTGCGCATCTGCGGATTCGATGGCAGATCGATCTTCACCGTGAACGTCCGGCTCCCCGGATCGGCTGCGGGTACGATCTGCGTCACCTTGCCATCCATCGCCTGTTCGCCCAGCGCATCAATCACTACCGGCACCGATTCGCCCAGTCGCACCGCGCCGATCTTGCTTTCGTCCACTGTGGCTTCCAGTCGGAAGCGGCTCGTGTCTTCGACCGTCAACAGCGGCACACCCGGACTCGCCATCGCCCCCGGCTCGGCAAGTTTCGCGATTACCATACCGTCGAACGGAGCGCGAACCTTGGTGAAGCTCATCGCCGTGCCCGCCTGCGAAACTCCCGCTTCAGATTGCTCGCGACCAGCACGCGCAGCGTCGCGGCGCGCCTTTGCCGCCGCCAGCCGCGTTTTCATTTCATCGAACTCTTGCGGACTGACCGACTTCTTGTCGTAGAGCATCTGGTAACGTTTCATCGTCGATTCGGCCAGCGCGTAGTCGGCATCGGCCGCCGCAATGGATTCCTGCGATGCGCGCAATCCGGCATTCGCACCGGCGAACGCAGCTTGTTGCTGGGCTTCATCGATCGCCACCAGCACTTCGCCGCGCCGCACCCGGTCGCCTTCGTGCACGTTGACTCGCGTGATGGTTCCGATCACTTGACTCGAAATTTGCGCCGACAACGCCGCTCGCACCGTTCCGGTGGCTTCGACAACCTCGGGGACGGACGTCTTTTGCACCTGCATCACCGCGACGCCATGCACCTTCTCCACCGGGGCCTGTGCGGGTTGCTTAGTCTCACCGCAACCCGCCAGCCCCGCAACCGCCACCACCGCCAGCGCGAATGCAACTAAGCAACCACCCCATTGGGAACGGCAGATGTCGTCGATGCAAATTGAATTCCTTCTTATCATTGCGTCACCGCCGGAGAATCGGTTGTTAAGGTGCCGGTCGCCAGTTCCACTCCGGCGTAGCTGGCGTTCATCCGATATACCGCCTGCCAATAATCTGCCTTGGCGCGATGCGCCGCCTCTTCCACCCGCAACATGTCGGTCACCGTGCTGAGCCCGCTTTCATATCGGTTCTGATTGATGCGCAGGCTCTCGTCAGCCTGCGCGATTGCGCTGCGCGCCACTTTAACCTGCTGCTGCGCTGCATCGAGCTGGTAATACGCCTGCCGGACTTCCAGCCGCACTGCATCCTGGAACCCCGCATGCCCTGCGGCGGCCCGCTCCTGCAGTGCCTTCTCCCGCGCCAACTGCGCCCGCTTCGCGCCACCGGAGAATAGATCGAACTGCAGCTCCGCGCCCGCCACCCAGTTGTGCGCTCCCGTCCATCCCACAGCGTGGGAGTCCTCTTCCCACGACCCAAATCCATTCAGCCGTGGACCGAACGCTGCCTTGGCCATCGACACGCTTTTCTCTTGCGCGCTGCGCTCCGCCTCCGAACGCTTCAGGTCCGGACGCTTTTCCATCGCCGTCTTTTCTAACTGGTTGACGTCGGCCGCTGGAAACGCCCGCTCTTCCAAGGCTTCTCTCGGTTGATAGATCGCGTCGGACCCCGCTCCCATTGCCAATGCGAGCCGAGTCTGCGCCAGCGCCAACTGGTTGCGCCGCTCGATCAACTCCTGCTGCCGCGCCGAGTACTGCACCTCGGCGCTGAGCAGGTCCGAATCCACCGCCATGCCGCTTTCCACTCGTGCTCGGCTTTGCTGCTCGATGGCCTCCACCGTCTTCACCGCGTCCTCGGCTACCTGCACATGTTTCTGCGCCAGTAAAACGCCGTAAAACGCCTGCACGGTCTGGAAAACCAACTCCTGGTCAGTGCGGTTGAGTTGCTGCTCGGCAGCCACGTTGATGAATTTCGCGCGGTCCAGCGCCTTCCAGCTTTGAGTGCTGTCGAACAGATTCCACTGTCCGGAAAAGCGGCTGGCGTAATTGCCAAACGGAGTTGGTCGGTTGAGCGAGTTCAGTGCGAAGTCCTGCGCGGTGAAGACCTGCTGCCGCAGCTTTGCCCCGAACACGAACACCGGATCGTTGCCGCGCGTGTAATTTTCCGCAAACATGATCCGCGGCAGCATCGGCGCGCGCGCCTCGCGCACCCCCGCCAACGTGGCGCGTGTGTCGGCCAGCGCCGCCTTGTGCATGGGATTGTTGACCAGCGTCATCTTCGCCGCGTCAGCTAACGTCAACGGAGTCGCGTCTTGCGCCCTCGTAGCCACGGTTAGCGCGATTAGTGCGACAACGACCCACACTAGTCGGGCCGATTCACGTCTTGGCCGATTCACTGCTGAAGTTTTTTTCGATTCGCGCATGTCAGCTTCGCAGCCCTTACGCGCCGACCGCAATCAGCTGCTCCACAGGAACGATCTCGTAGGTGGATTCAACCTCTGCGCTTAGCTTCACCATCGCGCCGACTGAGCAGTACTTCTCTTCCGACAGCCGTATCGCATCCGCGACTGCCTGCGGCGATACATCGACGCCGCTCACGATGTGGTGAATACGGACCTTGGTGAATACCTGCGGAGGGTCAGGAGTCTGATCGGCTTCCACTGTCACTTCGTATCCTGTCACTTGCTGGCGTTTCTTACGCAGAATGCCAATGACGTCGAACGCCGTACATCCCGCCAGCGCCACCGCGACCAGTTCGATCGGCTTCGTCCCGGTATTGCCAGCGGCATCGTCAATCAGAAGGTGGTGCCCGGTTCCGCTGGTGGCGACGAACTGCCTGTTGGTTCCGCTAGGTTGAGTCAGTTTTACATTTGCCGTGATCATGCCTGTCATTCTCCGTTCTTATCCGGCCCGCAGGCGGTGCGTACCGTCACCATCCTTTGGTCACACTGAAAGAACGCAGGCGAGGGAGAAAGTGTTACAGGATCGGGAAGTTTATTCTTAGAGAGCCCCCAAAAGCGAAGGCGACCGCGTAATTCCAACGGCTTAGCTACTGAGCCAAAGCTGCTCCGCCGTCCGTCTGCTTGCGCTCGGCAAGTTCGGCAACCGCTGCCTGATACTGGCTAACCAATTGCTTTCGAAGCACTTGGCCTCTCCGGGAATCACACTTGGGCGAATAGGCTTGGCACTGTTGCACCGCACTCTTCAGGCTGCGGAGAAATGCCTCGCAAGGCCGGCAATCGTTGATGTGGCGATCAATCTGCTCGCAGACTGCGTCGTCCACCAGTCCATCCATGTAATCGGAGAGCGCGGCAAACAGCTTTCGGCAGCCCGGAGCATTCGCCTTTTCCACGCTGGCGTGGATTGTCGAGCCTTTAGCCAACTTCACCTTGTCTGCCATAAACTTCCGCACCATTAACCGTGCCCGGTGCAGCCGAACCCGCACTGTGCCCTCACGCAAACCCGTGACCTGCGCAACTTCTGTCGTGTTCAAGTCCTCCATGTCGTGCAACACCAGCACCATCCGGTACTGCGGAGGCACTTTGAGAATAGCCCTCCTCAAACGCTCACCGCTTTCGCTGTTTAGCATTACCGCTTCAGGGTTCGGGGTGTTGCTTTCCAACAATTCCAATAACTCGCGGTGGTCGGGTATTAACTCGTCCAGCGATAAGCTCCGGGCGGCAGAGAGATTGCTTCCTCGGTGGCTGCTGATGCAACGGTTCCGAGCGACCTTGTACAGCCAGACCGACAACGCCTGCGCATTTTCGAACTTCGGCAGGTAGGATAGGGACTTCATCAAAACGTCCTGCATGGTGTCCTCCGCGTCCTGCGGATGGCCACATACCTTCATGCTGAAAGAGAAGACGGTGTTCTGCAAAAGTCCAAAGGCTTGTTCGACAGAAGAAGATTCCTTACTTTGAATCAACTGCAGAGCCCGTTCCAAGTCGCTTCGCATACGCCAAGGATAGTGGACGACCGCAACCGAGCCAAGCGGCGGATTCTGCGTCTGCCCGAGGGCGCACCCAAGGGCTGCCATATCTGTACCCCTTGGCGGCGAGGCGAGCGGCGTAACTCCACGCTCGTCCTCGCCCCGGGGGTCATGTCCCTTTCCCACCAGAACAAATCAGGACATGACAAAGTCGAAGTCCAGTTAAAGCTGGTGGTATGAGTTCGCCGGCAGATAAACACAGCGGGACTGAGCCGGTGCGGTGCACATCTAGATTGACCATAATTTGTGGCCGCTGGAAATAGTGTTTTCGGGCTACTTCGGGAGCGCGCGTCTGATCTCTTGGGAAGGACTTATTCAGCCCAATAAATCTGCTCGATTGCAATAAGCGCCAGCAATAGGTAATGGTGCAGTTTGAAATTCAGGGCTTGAACGCCCTGAGTCGCGGCCTCTTTCTGGTGTTTGCTTTCACATTGCCGCTTAACATCGTGACCACCGTCACAGACAGGGGCCAGCAGCGCTTTGATACTCATGCCAGAAGTGGCGCAATCCTGCGGAGATCGAGAGTTTAAGACCCTCATTCCTCATCCTTCTCCTGTGGGTTTATCAGGAACGTGCTGCACTGTTACTTCTGCCCCCGCCGACATGGCTTTCGATGGGGGCATTTTCCACTGCAGACACTTCAAACTGCACCACTACCCAGCAAATATAGAATGTGGATATTGACACTGCCTGGCGTCACTGAAACATCTCGCTTGCGAATATTTAGGGGCGCACCTTCGCCAAAGAGTCTATGCGACGACGGAACTCCCCCTAGTAAAGATGCTGATTACGAACATCCCTTGCCGAGTTTCAACTTTTTCTGTTCCGGCTTGGCGCCGGGCTGCGTTTCGCGCGGAAGGATTGGCGCATTGAGTGCCGGGACTGCGGTGCTTTGCGGCTGGGAAGGCGCGCTGCCGAAGAAAAACTCGCGAAGCTGCTTCGCCTGCTGGTATCCCGAGGGATCGGCGCTCTCCGAGCGCAGGCTGGTGGGTGTGACCACCTGGTCCCACCAGGCCGAGATGCCTTCCCGCACGGAATAAGCGTTGTAGCCCTTCATCTGCAGCAGGAGCTGTGTCTCCGCCGCGTGGCCTGCGCCCAGTCCGTAAACCACGATCTTTTTGCTCCGGTCGAGCTGCTTCAGGTTGGCTTCCTGGAAGAACTGTCCCAGCGGCACATTGACCGCGGTAGGGATGTGGTAATCGTCGAACTGCCACGGCTGGCGCAGGTCGATGAGTTGATAGTCCTGCTTCTTCTCGATGATCCAGTGCGCTAGCTCGACCGGGGTAACGTGGTCTTTCTCGTCGATGATGCCCTGCATGATGGCGGCGCTGTCGACTGGGCCGGCGCCCGTCCCGTGAGACATGGTTCCAGCCACTGCCAGCACCACGGCGACGAACATCAGAGCCAGTGCGGCCATCGTTTTGCCTGTCAGAACCAGGTTAATCTTCATGAGGCTGAGCTCCTTCCGTTTCTTCCCCGTACGTTCTAGCGAACAGATGCCACTTGCCTTCGCTCTTTTCCGCCGCCCAGAACGCAACCAGCGCAATCACCGTGACAGCAAAGGCCACCACTCCGGGATTGACGTTCAGCCACTGCGGAATTGTGAGCGAACCCAGCGCACCTGAAAGATAGAATTTCTGGAAGCGCGGGACGGCGCCGCCAAATCCGAAGATCCCGATAAGAATTCCCACCATGAACAGCAGGGCGTCGATCTTGCCGATGGCCGCTGCCACCAGCGATGTCCCGGGGCAGTAGCCGCCAAGAATGAAGCCCGCGCCCAGCAGTATCCCTCCCAAGAGTTGCGGCCACACGAAGGTCTCCGGCACATAAACCTGACCAAAATTCAGCCAACCCAGCAGCGAGAAATACGCGATTCCTAGCATCGCTACGATGATGGCCGTGAACATTACTTTCAGCACGGCAAAGTCCTTGAAGTAGAACTGGTCGGTCAGCTTGCGGGCGCTGGAGAACCCGGCGCGCTCCAGGAAGAACCCGAAGAAGAATCCCAGAACCAGGCTCGCCACGACATAGCTGACGGTCGAAAACGTTTCCACGTAGGGTGCGTTCATAACCAGTTCCTCCGCACGAAGTAGGCCCCAAAAAATCCGGCGGCAAAGACGCTCATCATGAAGACGAACGCGCCAACTGAAAGCACCGCCCCGCCCGAGAGCGCCAAGCCGCTGGTGCATCCGCGCGCCAGGCGCGCACCGACACCGGTGAGAATGCCTCCGCCCAACGCGAATGCGTAACGCGTGGCCTTCGAGATGCGCGGGCCCTTGTCCACCGTGATCTTCAGCCGGCCCGAGAGCCAACCGGAGACGAATCCGCCCATGGCCGCGCCCACGACTTCGAAGACAATGAAGTCATAAAGCGCCGACTGTCCCGGTTGAAGATAACGGCTCCAGTAGAGGCTGTCGGCGGCATATGCCGGAGATATTTTCTCCAGTGTCCACGCCACCAGGCGGGTAAATGCGCTCGATGCTCCCAGCCCTTGCCCCATGACGACGAACGCCGCAAGCAGCGTCAGTCCCAGTCCGAAGCCGGCGGCATACGGCGGCCAATAATCCCGGTCGCGAAGGGCGCGCATTACCATGTTGCCCTTGTTTACTGCCGACGTCTGCTGTTCCACAACGGCTGGCTCAGGATCGGCGATTCCCGAAGACATCTCGCGTTCAAATGCCGCTCTCTCCATTGCCACCTCCCTCCACCACTTGTGATGGTGACGGTACGCGAAGAGTTCATTGACCGTGCCGGTGATCATGGAAAAGAAAGCAGGCTTTTCTTCCGGAAACACGGCGCCCATATAAACGTGGATCATGAGCCCGGACACAACCATACCGACAGCGAAGAAATGAATGACCACTGCCCACGCGACAACGGTCGTGCTGATCAGGTGAAAGCTCATGATCACGCCGCTGATCATGACCAGCGGAATCATCATGTACACCAGGATGGCAAAAAGCTTTTGCCCGGCGTTGTACACTCCTTGCGGCGGCAACGCATCTTTGGTGCCGCGCATCATGTTGCCGACGCGTACCAACAACCAGCGGACGTCGTCACGGTCGAGGGCAATTTCCTTCTGCAAGACTTCCTTGCGCAGGTAGGTCTGAAATCCGAATGTCCCGTACGCCAGAAACACGATCGCCCACAGCAGTCCGAGCGCAATGTGGAAATGCAACATGTTGGCGCGCGTACCGAAGATGCCCTGTACGATTTGCAGATACCAGTTGGGAGCAACGCGGAAGTACGTCGAGCTGATCAGCGCCACGCCGGTCGAAAGCTCCAGCAACCACACAATTGCATTGAACCAGTGCAACAGAATGATGGCGACGTGGTGCTTCTTGATCTGGCGCTGCGACATCGCGTCGATCGCGGCCACGCTTAACTGCGCCGGAAGATGGGACATGCTCGAAGCGCTCATTGCCGACTACTCCTCGAAATCTTTCTCGCCGGTCCGTAGCTGGTAGAAGAACGCCACGGCCTGGCCCAGGAATGTCACTCCCACCGCCGCCAGAACCAGCGGTTTCAGCATCCGCCTCCAAACTTCCGCCGGTCGCAACAGGCGGGGCGCGCGCGGTCCAAATGTCGCAGACACCAGATCGAGGTGCCCGGGCTTTCCCAGATAATAGACATTGGGACCAACCGCCGCGTTCGAGTTCTCCAGACGACGGGCGTGCTTCTCGTAAACGGCGCCAAACACGAAGCTCTGCCGGTCTTCGAGGTTCCCGAAATATTTCGCGTGGGCCGTGCATGTATTAACGCAGGCCGGCTGTTCGCCGCGCTCCAACCGTGCCGCACAGAAGTCGCACTTATCAACCTTGTTCGTCCGGGAATTGATGTACCGGACATCATACGGGCAGGCTTCCATACAGTAGCCGCACCCGATACACAGGCTCTGATCTACTTTTACGATGCCGTTTTCCGTCTGGTACGTAGCTCCCGTCGGACAAGGCAGTACGCACGGGGGATGGTCGCAATGGTTGCACTGTCCCACGTGGAAGGTGGACACCAGCTTGGGAAACTTGCCGACGATTCCAGTGGAACGGATATGGGTGCGCGCCTGCCCAATGGGAACCTCCCATTCCTCGCTGCAAGCCACGGAACATGCCTGGCAACCAACGCACTTATCGAGATCGATCACCATTGCGTAGCGTGCCATCACGCACCTTCTTTCAGCACGCGAACGAAGTTCACGCGCATTCCTGTGCCGCCCATGATGGGATCGACCTGCACCTGCGTCATCAGTTCCGTGTCCGACGCTCCCCGATGATAGGCCCGCCGCAACTTCGGCGACTCATGGCCGAAGCCGTGCACCATGAAGGCGCAGTCCGGGCGAATACCTTCGGTCAGGCGGATCAGCACTGGCAGGCTTTTCACGCCCTCGGAATTCTCCAGCACAACTCGCTGTTCTTCGCGAAGGCCGAAGCCTCTGGCAGCGTCGGTGTTGAGCCACACTTCGTTTTCGGACATCAGCGAATCCAGCCGGGCATTGTTCTGAGTTCGAGCAAACGAATGGACCGGAGATCGTCCGTAAATCAGGCGGAAGTAGCCAGTCGGGACGTCCGCCACTGGGGTGAAGCGTGGCATTGGATCGAAACCCAACTCCTTGAGTGTCGGAGAATACAGTTCGATCCTGCCGCTTTCCGTCAAAAACAGCGGACCATCCTCGGGCAGACGGTCTTCGATGTAAGGACGCCCGGGAAATGCGATTGCCCCCAGCACCCGCAGCGTCGCCGCGTCGATCCCGAGCGGCTTGATCAAAGTTGCCAGGTGCTGCTCGGGAGTGTCCCACGGGAAGTAAGCCTCCAGACCCAACCTCTCGGCCATCTGTTTTGTAATCCACCAGCCCGGTTTCGATTCGTACATGGGCTCGACCGCCGGTTGGCGAATCGCGATGAACGGCTGCTTGGCCGACGCCACGACCGCCGGCATGTCGTACCGTTCCAGATAAGTGGCTTCCGGCAGGACCAGGTCGGCATAGTTGACTTGGTTCATCGGCATGATATCGACCACTGCCAGGAATTCGAGCTGGTCGATCGCCTTCAGCGTCTTCTCCCGCTGCGGAATGCTTTGCAGCACGTTCTGCCCGTAAACCACCCAGGCTTTGATCGGATACGGTTTGCCGGTCAGCGTCGCATCAATCAGCCCGTTGGTAAGTCCCTGCTCTTCAGAAGCCAGCGGATAGCGGGTCCCAGCCCCGTCCGCCCGTTCGCGTGAGCTTTTGGGAAATGGCGGCAGCGCGAACTTCCCCGTCTTGATTGGAGTAGGCAGAAAAATCCCGCCCTTGCGTCCCCAACTGCCGGTCAGCGCAGTCAGGATCGCCATGGCGCGAGCCCGTTGCGTGTCGTTGCCGTACCAGGTCACGTGACGTCCGGGATGAAGCGCCACGGCAGGTTTGGCATCGCCCATCGCGCGTGCCGTCTGCCGGATCACTTGGGCAGAGATCTCGGTGATCGGCTCGGCCCATTCCGGCGTGAACTCGCGCACGTGCGTCGTCAAGTCCGTAAATCCGTGGGCGTATTTCTCGATGTACTCCCGGTCGTAGATTCCTTCCGCCACCAGGACATTGATCCACGCCAACAACAGCGCAGTGTCGGTTCCGGGCCGAATGGGCAGCCAATAGTCGGCTTTTGCCGCAGCGGTCGAGAATCGCGGATCAACCACGATGAGCTTCGCACCGCGAGATAGCCCCTCTGCGAATGCGGTGACTTGCGAGGTGAAGACATTTTCCCCGACGTGGGAGCCAATCAGGATGATCAGCTTGGCCTCTTCGAGATCAACCGGTTCGGGAGAGTTTAGACCTTGTCCGAAGGTGAGCGCATAGCCGACTTCGCGAGGGCCGCGGCATTGCGCGAAGGCCGGCTCGGCACTGTTCGGCGTGCCGTACGCTTTCATCAGCGTGCTGAAAAACCCCGAGGAGACGCCGTGCGGGAAGAACCCCACGCTTTCGGGCCCGTACTTCTGTTTTATGTCCTTGAGCCGTTGCGCGAACAAATCCAGCGCCTGGTCCCAGCTCACTCGCTGGAACTTGCCTTCTCCGCGTTGTCCAATGCGAACCTGCGGATACTTCAGCCGGTCCGGATCGTAGAGCAGTTCCGGCCCGGCGTTGCCACGCGCGCACAAACGGCCCTTGGTGAGGGGGTGATCGGGGTTGCCCGCTACGCGGACGAGTTTGCCGTCGCTGACTTCTGCCACCGCGCCACAGCGCCAGAAACACATCTCGCAATTGGTGGCGATACGCTCAACCCGCTCCGAACCTCGCCAGCCGGGCGGATTCTGGATCGCTTGGGCCGAGGTTGCGCCTGCACCCAAAGCCGCCCCAACAACCGACGACAGCTTTACGAAATCACGCCTGGTGAGTTTTTCGCCCATGGACGTACTGCGCCTTTTTTCGAGCCCTGCCCAATTACGGAACACCAAAACTCGATGGTATCCAAGGCTCTAACGAAGAAACGCATCCTCATGACGATGTGTTACAGACTATTTCGCAATGTTCCCATTTTGGGAATACAAGTATTCCTGTAATCAACTTCGCCTGCCGCCGCCTAAGTTTGGGCGGAATTCAGATCGGCTGTCACGAGGTATCCGAACTGCCCAACACGCTTGGACGCCAGATTGCCGCAGCCCTTCCCCTTCAAGAAAGACATCACTGAGCCATCCGAAATTCGATGCTCCTGCGGAGGGCCCGGTGGTGCGGAACAGTCGTCGCGCCAGTCCAGAATGGCGATCTTGCCGCCTAAGACGGAAATCCGCAGGGCCTCGCGAAAGGTAGAATCGAGGTCCTCGATTTCGTGCCAGATATTCGCGTACAAACTCATGTGGACGCTGCGGTCAGGCAATGGAACCTGCGACGCCACACCCTGAAGCAAGGAGACATTTTGCGGTGCGTTTGGCTGCTCAAGCTTTCCGCGTAGCAAGTCCAGCATTTCCGGCTGTAGGTCCACTGCAAACACGTGACCCAATGCGCCCACTGCGCGCGCAATCGGGATGCTGAAGTAGCCGGTGCCGGCCCCTATGTCCGCCACCTTCATTCCAAGCCCAAGTCGCAGATGAGCCACGATTTCCGCCGGCGGCAACCATTTCAATCGTTCGGGATCCTCGAGTTTGTGTGCTTCGGTGTGCTTGAATACGCGATCATTCATTGTTGTGATTGTGGCCTAACATTTGCGAATTGGCGGCTTGGAAATTGCACTTCCCTGTTCTTCAGTATCGCTCCGTCGAGACCCGACGGCACGGAGGTTGGTCCCTCACGTGGGCACACCCAACTTCGGCAACAGCCACTGCGTCAGCACCACATAGGCGACTAGAAACAGTGGAATCGTGAGCCAATCTCTCATGTAGAACTCCAATCCATCATTCTTCCCCAGTACTAAAGGCCGGTTTTGGAGCCGCTGGTGTTGATGCCGAACATCGCCCAGGCCGGGCAGAACCGCACAATTCCGGTGATAATCGCGATCGCGGCAACTAGGTATGCCACGATTGCCGCCGTCCCCGTGACCACGTGGAACACACCTAAGGCAATCAGAACCAACCCGATCACAACTCGAATCAGGCGATCGATACCGCCGACATTTAGTGTCACGTTTAACCCCATGTAATGCACGTCTCGTCGATTGCTACTTCGACTTTGGTTTTCGACTGAGGCTGAACTCCCAGCCGCAGTATCTACCTTCCGGAGACTCCGGCGGACAGTGCAGACATCTCGTGCGAATACGAGCGTCCACGGTGCGTGCGAATGTCTCGAATTCAACAGTTCCGACTGATTTGCAAGGAAAATCGGCCAGTCCTTTGCGCCTGCGAGTTTCCTGAACCCGGCAGACATCTATGAACAGCCTCAGGCGCTTGCCGTCTTCCGACCATTCTGTCCTCTGCAAGTTGATCAGGCTGTACTGTCGCAAGCCCAAAGTCTTTTCCAACGCTGCCAAGCCGTTTCCGGGTTGGATGTTGAAGGTCATCATGATGCGGTTCGCCTCGGCCACCGCGAACCGCTGCCATGCAACTGTGTCCAGATAGATGGCAGCGTCGATCCCAAGGCCCTCCTCCGCTGCGAGGAACCAGCAGCCGTCATGAGCCAGCCAGTTCTTCGCGAACATTTCGAGGGCGCGTAACAGATCCTCGCGATCCATGGAATGGAAAGCTGTCGTGCGCCTCTCGCCTGGAATCTGAATAAGACCTGACATTAGTTCGCTCTCCGGCGTAAATTATTGGCCGTCCTTATGCGCTCACTGTCTAAGTTGCGATGGTGAAGTAACGATCGTCCGGCATACTTGCCCCAAATCCATCGCAACCTCCAATAAACGCGACCTCAGGCTGATTCGTTACAGGAAATCCTTGGATTCTTCTGTGGGTACCGGTCGGTCGAGCAACTTGGCGTGACTCTCCAGCGTCGAAGTTTCTGTCAATCAAAGCTTTCGGTCACGAAACCAAAGTTGCCGCGCTCTCCTCGACACGAACTTCACTCGCTTGATCGGGCGAGTCTGCCGCTTCGGCGACGGCATTGAGAGCCTGGCGTAAATCGGCGATCAGGTCCGCCACGTCTTCGATGCCAACCGAATACCGCACGAGGCCATCGCTATAACCGGCCGCGCGGCGATCCGCGGGTGAAATGCTGGCGTGCGTCATGGATGCGGGGTGTTCGATCAGCGTCTCCACTCCACCTAGCGAAACTGCCAACGTGGCAATTCGCACGTGGTCCATCAGCAGTCGTCCGGCTTTCATACCGCCCATCAATTCGAAGCTGATCATGGAACCGAAGCCGCTCATCTGCCGCTTGGCCAGTTCATGCTGTGGGTGGGATTCCAGCCCGATGTAAAGCACCTTACTCACCTCAGGCTGTTGCTCAAGCCAAAGCGCAATCTCCATCGCGTTTTGCTGGGCCCGCTCAACCCGGATTCCGAGCGTCTTGAGGCCGCGCAGCACGAGGAATGCCTGGTGGGGGTCCATGTTGCAGCCAGAGTTAATCATCGTCTTGCGCAGACGTTTGTAGATGTCCTTCTCCTTGGCCACGATGATTCCGCCTACGACATCAGCATGGCCGTTGATGAACTTGGTCACCGAGTGAAGCACTACGTCAGCGCCCAATTCCAGCGGCCGTTGCAGGTAGGGACTGGCGAAGGTGTTGTCCACCACCACCAGGCAGCCGTGGGCGTGCGCAAGCTCCGAGATTCGTGCGATGTCGCTGACTTGCATGGTGGGATTTGCAGGGGTCTCCAGATATACGAGTCTGGTATTCGGCTGCAGCGCCTGCTGAACCGGTGCGAAATCGGAAGTGTCGACGTAGGAAGCGCTAACTCCAAAGCGCGAGAAGTCTTTCTCCATCAATCCTCGGCTCGGACCGTAGACGGATGCTGTACTAACAACGTGTGCGCCTGCCTCAAGCAGGGCCAGATACACGGTGCATACGGCACCCATGCCGGAACTGGTAGCGATGCCACCACAGCCGTGCTCCAACTCGGCGACGTTGTCTTCCAGAGCGGCGATGGTGGGATTCCCGATGCGCGTATAAATGTAGCCTTCTTCCTCGCCGGCAAACAGCGCTGCGCCATGCGCAGCATTACGAAAAGCGAATGTAGAGGTCTGGTAGATGGGAACATTGACCGAACCAGTTGCCTCCGACTTGTGCCCGGCATGAATCAGTTTGCTGTTAATACCCAGGTGTTTTGTGTCCATGATTTTTCCTTCTGGCTCCCCGGCCGCGATCCGGTTGACGCAAGTAATCGCCCTTCCCGGACCTCGGGGAAACCAATCAGTATCACGCACAAATCATTAGCAAACAGTGATAGTGAGCACAATCCCAGGTGACCGCCGGGCCACTGGCACGTTCCCCTCCCGATGTCGATTCACAACAGAGCGTTAGCTAGGCTTGGCAACCCATCTGTTGCGTCAGGAACCAAAGGTAGTCCAGGACGGGGTCTGCGATGGCGGAACCTAGCTGCCATCACGAATGATTCGGCACGATTCGATATCGAAGGTGACGGCTCCGATAGCAAGCCGCGTCTGATCGCGGACGCCGGCGACGAATTGCAGGAATCGCCACACATCGGCAAAGTTGCTGACCAAGCCGTTCGAAGCGCGAAGCGCTCCAGCGCTCTTGTGCCCGCGGGCTTCCATCAATTGCATGAAACTGGTCAGATTGGCCTCGTCACCCAGCGCGTAGGCCGCCCGCATATCGTCTTCGGTCAGTCCTTCGGCAATTTCCCCAACGCCGGGATTGCAGAAGCATCCGCTGCGCAGCGAGATTCCTTCGTTGCCGGCCAGTTCCTCGACTCGTCTATAGTCCAGCAGATGTCCATGAGGGTCGTAGAGGTTGAATGTCACGGTGCCGCCGCGCGCTTCGGTTGTGGTCGGTCCATAAATGCGCACCATGGCGTGCCCGTTGCTGTGCCGCAGTGCTAACAACTCATCCAGCATCCATCCGGTCAGGCAGCGGACGCGTTGCGTGATCAGGTCCATTCCAATTGCCTGAATGTGGCGCAGCCCGATTTCAACTGCAGGGATGGAGAGGTAATTCAGGGTTCCATCTTCGAAAGCGGCTTCGCTCCGGGCGAGGACATGGGCCCTGCCGTGAACGGACGCAAAGTTTACCGTCCCGCCTGCGAACCACGGCCTTCTCAACTTCGCAAAAGTGGATCTCCGAATGAGCAACGCGCCGACGCCGGTTGGATAACCGAACATCTTATAGAACGACAGCGTCACAAAATCTGGTTGTACTTTCCGCAAGTCCAGTCGATTCGTAGGCACGTAAGCCGCCGCATCCAGCAATACCCGCCAACCTTTGGATTGCGCTCTTTCCACAAGCTCGAAGGGATGCTTGACGCCGGAGAAATTCGATTGCGCCGGATAGGCAAACAGGTTTTCACTGGCCGGATCAGCCTGATCCAAAAGGGTGTCGAGCTGATTTCTGTCGAGACGTAGAGTTGGAGCAACCAGCGGCGCGTAGGCTACGGTAGCGCCCTTGGCCCGTGCGAATTCGCGAATACCGTTCACCGAGTTGTGATTGTCGAACGTGAGCAGCAGGCGGCTTCCGGACGCGAACGGGAACGACTCGCCAATCAGCTTGAGTCCGCCCGAGGCATTTTGGGTGAAGGCCAGAATGTAATCTTCCGCACTGGTTCCGAAATAATTCAGCACGGACCGGCGCGTGCGCTCCAGGTGCCCGGTCATTGCCGTGGAGGTCGGGTTGGTCGAGTGTGGATTGCCAAAAACGCCGGAGCGCAGAAGAGCTAGGTGTTGTTCCAGTTGCGATTCCGCATAGAGAGAACCACCCGTGTAGTCGAGGTAGACCTGACCCTGCTCCTCCAACCGGCGATAGTCGGTCGAACGCAACCTGTCTAACGCGGTGGTTTCGGCATATTCGGGATATCGATCGAGGAAGCGCTCGTAAGCCTCCTCCATCTGTTGCTTCTCGTTGGCGGTACTGGTCTCCATATTGATCATCTTACGAGTAAATCAGTGTTTTTCTAGGGCAGTACTCGCCACAATTGCACATGGGAATAGCAGCGGGTACGCCCGGTGCCGGTTAAAAATCGCCACCAGGCACACCAGTCGCCCGCGCAAATACATTACATCCGAGGCAACGTACTGCCCCACGAAACTTCCTGTAACAGTTTGGCACTCCGAGGCGTTTATCCCCTGATGGACGGCTCTGGTTTCATGGCAGGGCGGTGCTGATGCAGTTCAACAAAGTTGGTTTGACATCGAGCGGCCTATGACTGAGACCCTGGGTTACCTGGTGAGGTACGGCTACATCTTGCTACCCCTCTGGGTATTCGCGGAGCAGATGGGTACACCTCTGCCGTCGGCCCCAATTCTGCTGGCCGCAGGCGCACTCGTGGCTTCCGGGCGCATGAACATGACGTTCACAATTCTACTGGCGGCCGGCGCAGCCCTGACCGCTGATATCTTCTGGTTTCACGCCGGGCGCGCACGCGGCCAGCATGTCATCGGACGGTTATGCCATTATTCGATGGAACCCGACTCGTGTGTCCGCCGAGCGAGGAACCTTCTCGATCGACATGGACTCCGCTTATTTCTGGTGGCCAAATTCGTGCCCGGCCTGAACACAATCGCTGCACCAGTAGTTGGGTCAATTGGCACTCCCTACTGGATATTCGTGCTTGTCGATTTGTTTGGAATCCTCGTTTGGATTGTGACGTTCGAGCTGCTGGGATTTGTATTCTCGGCACAACTGGAGAAGATCGCCGCCTATGCTTTCCGGGCGAGCACACTTCTGTTCGCCTTTCTCGCGGCTGGCGTTCTTGTGGCGCACATCGTTCGGAAATATGTGCGCCGGCGATCCTTTCTCCAGGCTTTACGTATGGCTCGAATTACTGCATCGAAGTTGAAACAGAAGCTCGACAAGAATGAGCCCGTCACCATTATCGATTTGCGGCATTCGCTCGATTTTCTTCCCGATCCATTCACGATTCCCGGCGCGATCCGTATTCCGCTGGAGGAGTTGGAGACGCGCCAAGGCGAGATTCCGCGGGACCGCGAAGTCGTTCTCTACTGTACCTGTCCGAACGAGGCCAGCAGTGCAATCATGGCGGTGAAACTGCGGCAAGTTGGGATTTCACCCGTTCGACCATTGCAAGGCGGTTTCCACTCTTGGCGCCAGCTCGGGTTCCCGGTTGAGTCGGCATTCGACCCAACCGTGCAGCAGATTGCGGCGCCGCAATTCGAACCCACGGAGGTCAACCCGAACACCGTGGACGAACAGAGCTTGTTGTGCCGCGTCACTCCGCCGACGTAGTCGCCAATGCTGCCTGTAACGATTTCGACTTCTGATGCGTTTATCCTAATAGCAACTTCTGGCTAAGTGTCGTTTCGCCGAGGAGACTTCGCTGTGCCTCTCTATGATTACCAGTGCCAAAGTTGCGGCGGCAGTTTCGAGATGCTCCGTCGCATGCAGGACGACGATCGCGATTTGCGATGTCCGGATTGTCATTCGGAGCTGATTGACCGGTTGTTCTCTACGTTTGCCACGGGTGGATGCAGTAGCTCTGGCTCCAGCCGCTTTCGTTGAGGGGCCTGAAGAGCGGCCGGTCGGCCGCGACACAGGTTGCATCACTCGAATGGCGCTTGGCGGTTTTGTCTAGCCAGGCGGCGCGCGTTGCAGTCGAATCTGCCACTGAAGGACATTGATGCTCTTCTCCGTAATCTCTTCGAAGTCATTGCACGATATCGATCGTTCGCTATGGAGGATTGAACAAAGCGTTAGGCCTGCTGTGGTTTGCTACAGAGATTGAGGGGTATACAGACGCTAAGGCTTAAGGTTCTTGTATCGGCGCTGCTCTTGCTAACGCCAGCTTTGCTTGCGCAAGAAATTCCTGCCGGAACGGCCCCGAAAGAAGACGGTGTGGAGAAACCTATCCCTATCCGCTGTCATTCATCAAAACGTCGTACATCCGCAATATCAATGACTTATGCGATCAGCTGGATTGTCGACGTCGGATAAGATTCTTGCCATGATCGCTTGGCTCCGGTACTTCCTCGGCTGGCTTCGTAGTGCCTTTTGTACCCGCGAGGATCTCATCCTCGAGAACCTCGCTCTGCGTCAGCAACTCCTGGCTCTCCATGCCAAGCGACCTCGCCGACGATTCACTGCGTCACACAAGCTTTTCTGGGTCGTATTGCGAAGGTTCTGGGCTCGATGGAAAGAACCTCTAATCCTGGTCACACCCAGAACCGTTGTCACCTGGCATCGTGCTGGATTCCGGCTGTATTGGAAATGGCGCTCCAGAGCCAAGTCGAGGGGAGGACGCAAGCCTGTGAGCAAAGAAATTCGAGCTTTGATCTTCCAAATGGTTGCCGAAAATCCAACTTGGGGAGCGCCGCGCATTCACGGTGAGTTGCTGAAGCTAGGCTTCGATCTGTCGGAACCGACGGTTTCGAGATGGGTTCGGCGAGCCCCGAGACCTGTCGACCCCACGAAGCGCTGGCTGACTTTTCTGCGGAACCACCGCGAGGCCATTGCCGCGATGGATTTTTTTACTGTGCCGACACTGACCTTCGGCGTTCTGTACTGCTTTTTTGTGATCGGCCACGACCGTCGTCGAATCCTTCATCACAACGTGACTCGCAATCCCAACGCCCTTTGGGTGGGGTTGCAGCTGCACGAAGCTTGGGAATGCGGCGAACAGCCGGAGCGATTCCTGATCTTCGATCGGGACACGAAGTTCGGTGCCGATGTTGTCTCTACCGTGAAGGCGATGGGCAGCCAGCCGATTCGGACCGCATTCCGAAGTCCTTGGCAGAACGGAATTGCGGAGCGCTGGGTTGGCAGTGTACGTCGAGATCTCCTGGATCATGTGATCGTGCTGAATCGCAGACATCTGAGACGGTTGCTGAATGAATACGTCCGCTATTACCACGAAGACCGAACCCATCTCGGACTTGGGAAGGACACTCCTGGTGGTCGGGTTGCGGCGTCAGCGCCTTCCAGTGGTCACAACGTTATTTCTCTGCCGCGACTCGGCGGGCTGCATCACCGCTATGCGGTTGCGGCCTAACAAATCTGTAGCTGTGAACTAGACTCGCGCACCCGCTTGCCAGCAGGGTCGAGTCAGGTTCACGCCTGGATCTTGGCAGCCCGCTCGTCTCCGGGACGCTCAGAGCGGTCGAAGACCATGCTATGCAAAGCGCTGGTGCTTAAGAAAGACGCCTCCCGCATCGACAACTGGGCGGCATTTAGTTTTGATGAGCCACAGCGGCAAGAGATTCCCATCGGGACCGGGCGAAGAACGTCCGACAGCCTAGAATCGCGCCACGTTGCCCGCTGTGCGTTCCGCCGTGTCCCAAGCCAACCACGCATGCTCGAACGTCAGGGAGCACGAGCAGAGCAAAGCCGGGCGGCAAATGGCGAAGGGAGCGCAGGCTCGACCTGTTGCTCATAAACCAAGATTGGCGATACGCAAAGTCGGTTTTCGTGCGGCTTCGTCGCTGGCGAGGTCGTAGCGTCGTTTATGGGAATCGAACGAACCGGCGGACACCTCCATCCTGCAAGTTCTTCAAGTCGATAAGAGACACCGGAGCGGTCGGGAAGATGCACGGGATCGATCCTTCGGCCTTCCCGGTGCTAGAACGGGCTCGGGCTTAGGCCGGGCTAGATTGGTAAATGAGCAATGCAGCAAAGCGTGACCGCGGTTTATTGCGTGCGCAACTGGGATGCGTCCTGACGCTTCAATTTGGATCCGGCGCTTGGCCGGGCGAGAGTCCGTTCTGAAGGTCATCTGGACGGGAGCCTTCCCGTATATTTCTGCCATTTTGTCCCGCAGTTCACGGCATCGTGTCACGGGTCTTCGCAAGCCGGGTAGCCCACGAACCGCATTCGTGCACCGAGACGGTGAGGAACGGGTGCCCGTTCTTGAGATCGAAAAAACGATTTAAGCTTTAGTCAGCCTGCGATTGTTCGTCGACTCAACCTGAAACGCGAAAACACCAAGGGTACGTCGAGAAACTTGCCGCGGCTGGTGAACGCTCATTCGTCAGGTCGGCAATAGATCAAGCTTGCGGCTGATCCGTTGCACAGCGGACAATTTTGGTGAATTAACGCGCAATAGGACTTTGGCGCGAACAGCAGCGGGAAATTCTCCTAAGTCATGCAGCGTTCGATTATCGCGGCGCAAGAAACGGAAGGATATTCCCATCCCGGGTTATCACCGGACTGATTCGGCATTTTACGGCGGCGAATTCTCGGCATTTTCTGTTCGAAAATCGTGTTTGGAGGCGGAGTCGTCCCCGCCGGCCAATCCTACGGTCTCAGGCTCTAGACTCGGCTTCGGCCTCTCCCAATCAGCAGATAGATGATTACTAGCAACAGAACGAGGCTCAGGCCGCCGCCGCCGTAATAACCAAGGCCCGGGCCCATATAGTAACCCCCGCCGCCGAATAGGAGCAACAGAATGATGAGAATAACGATGAGAGACATGCTAGGGAGTCTAGCACAAGGGAGCGTAGCCATGAAATACGCACTCGATAAAACCAAAATGGCGTCGTCGGATATGGTGGCAGCAATCCGATTGATGCTCGAGCGTCGCGGCCCGCCAACGAGGAAGGTTGTCATGGTGGACGCCATTGGCCTCGTGGGCCCCGCTCGAGGGGCGTCGAGTTGAGACGTTGCACCGAAAGTTGCGGAGAGGCTCGAACTACGACTATCAAGGGACCAGACTGAGCTTCCGGCTATCCCGCTTCGTCCAACTGACAGGCGCGCTTTTCCGTTAGGCGTTCCGTTTCGTTCCCGGGCCGTATTCGGCTCAATGCCGTAATGGTCCGCCGAAATCCCCTATTGCGAAGACGCAGTGGCCGGATCACTGTCCGCGCAAATCATTGACAGCCTATCAAACTCAGAATCGCGCTCTTGCAATTAAGCCGAACAACCCCAATCGCGGTTATGTGCCGCGCACCGCCCGCCTGCCTTTTTCAATATACTTTTGGCTTGCGCTGGTCCTTTCACTGCAATAACACTATATTTCTCCCCAGACTGCCGGTGATAGTTCACGAAAAACTCCTCCAGCTCCCGGCGGAATTCTTTGCCCAGATCGTCAATGTGCTTGATCTCTGCCCAACTGTGATTGCCCTTTTCAATCGCAACAACGCGATCGTTTCTTTCCTTGTCTTTCTTGTCGCCCTGTTCACCTTCGATAATGCCTATGATCCGGCATTTCAGGACACAGCCCGTGAACGCCGGTTCATCCATTAGCACTAATACATCAACCGGGTCCCCGTCATCGGCTTTGGTAGAAGGAACAAATCCAAAGTCGTAAGGAAAATCCATGCCTGCCGGCAAGACCTTCTTGAGCTGATCCCGGAGTGTGACACGGAAGAGGACATCCGGGGAGCCTTGCAAGAACTGTGCGAGGAAATCTTTGTCGAGCAATTAGCGGGTTGGTTCACGGATGAAAGCACTTGGCCTGTGGACCGCAGTTTTGATGTCTTCTGCCGTTGGTTTGATTTCCAACACCATTCGGTGCTGGTGGATCTCTGCGATGAACCGTTGATCGACGAATCTGATTGACGTCGCCGCGCCTGCACTTCCGCCCGATAACGAGGCGATCTCTTTTGGGACAGTGACATCCGCCATCGGCCGCACAGAGTCTTCGTTAGGGACCGCCGGCATGCGGTCTCGAGCAGTTGACAATACCAAAGGTCAATGAGCGAGATCGGAGCAAAAATACTTTGGGAATCAACGGGGATTGTGCTGCTGGATCTTGCCCG
>Ga0097691_1000160_pt1 | contig 60529 bp, 57 predicted proteins | sample NGESurdeep072012_8_FD_72858 | JGI IMG/M metagenome (GOLD analysis project Ga0097691, IMG submission 72858) | Arctic peat soil microbial communities from Barrow, Alaska - NGEE Surface sample 210-1 deep-072012 | ecosystem: Environmental > Terrestrial > Soil > Wetlands > Peat ...
GCACGTCGGCGGCGCGCTGCTGCTCGACCTGCTCGGGCCGCCTGGGCGGTGCAGCGGCTGCTGGCCGCACGATGGTGAGGTCGCCGGCGGCGCCGTCGCCGGTTCCACTTTAGTGATTTCCGGTTCGGGGCGGTGGCCGCGGCCACAGTAGCCTCCACCGGCGCCGGGTTAGCCGCGACCCAGGCGGCAGGATCTTTGATCCCGGACTGCCGGACGAGCCAGAACACGCGATTCGTAAATTGGGTCAGCTCCGCCGGCGGAAGGTCGGTCGGGGCGGTTACGCCCAGGTTGCGGAGATGCTTTTCCCAGGCGTTGGGATAGGCAGCCTGGAGCACCCGCACGACGTCGGCCGCGCTAGGGGCTTGGCGGGGGGATGGAACTGATATCTCAGTCACGACCGTACCTCCTTTGGTTCGGCGGATCTCACCTCGCCCGGACCACTCCACACGATGCAGAACGATCCCAAGATCGGCCGGCGGCCGGCACATGCTCGCTTTCAGCATCAAAAGGTCACAGCTAAAAAAAAGAAAAATCCGCCGAGTTCAGAACGTTCCGCGGCGATTAAAAGAGCCCCCGTCTGCTATGCGCGGCGAACGCCTGGCCGTTAGGCTGCGCGATTAGCGATGATCTCGCGCAACTTCGCCTCGCACTCAGAGCGCAGCCATCGGCTCGTCTTGGGACCAATTTTGATGGGACGGGGAAAGCGCCCCTGTGCCATTCCTCGATAGAGAGTCGCCGAATTTATCGGCTTCGTGCCGCCGAACAATTTCAGCACGGCAGGCTTTGCCAGCAATTCCGAGGCGCCGTCATCGGGCTCAGAATCTCGGATTCCGGGAATGTTTTGCGGAGACATTTTGACCACCATTATTGAACGCGCTGGAGCGCAGGTGGTCATTTACGTATGCGCAAAATCGCGTCTCGTAAAAAGGAGAAATCGATCGAATTTTAGAGTGCGATGTGTCCTTAGAGCTTTCGTGCCTGATATGCCGCACTGGCATCAATTTGGAGTGCCGCGTACAGGTCATTCAGGAAATCGAGGAACGGGCCATAATCCTGCGCTTTGCTTCCGCCCGCTCCATCGTTGGGAACCTGCTTGGTAAGCGCAGCGGCCTTGCGCCCGGTCAAGCTTGTGAACGCATCGGCAGCCGCTCGCGTTACCTCTGCGGCGAATTCATCGGACGGCTTCACACCCTTCGCCGTGATCTCGCCGGCATCAACATCGGCTTGGTGCAAGACCCGGAACACGTCAGCCATGTCGCGCTTGTACTGCGACAAGCTCTTGCCCTTCGGTAGCGCCGCTTCAATCAGCGCGTTCGTTTCCCGATGCGCTCCATTAATCGTCTTGGCGATCTCTTCGGCGCAATCCGATAGCTTCGTCAACTCGGCTTGGGTCCGCCTAGCTCCAATCCTTTGCGTTTCCGGAAGTTGGTGGTTCATGTGAGCCATGACCGCCATCCCATTCAAACCATTCGCCCAAGCGCGGCAATGCTCTTCGGTCACGCCGTCCTTGAGCATTGGAATCGATTTGATAGCCGCGAAAATCTTTTCTTCCGTTTCGCTCGGCGGCTTGCGGGGGCGAATATGTTGATTCATGACGCCTTACTCTGCAATGGCACAATTTCCGCGATTGGCCGGTCGCTGATGATCCCGGTCAATCGGTTGGCCCAAAGCTCCAGGGCCTCCCGCATTTCACGCTGCGGGATCCGCGGCGTGTAGTGTTTTTGCGTAACGGTCGCGCGGGTAACACTGCGGTGATTGAGGACATGGCCGATGATGCTGTCGAGAACGCCAAGCTCTTGCATTGAATTGGCGGCTGTCCGGCGCAAATCGTGCGAGGTCCAGTGGGGCAAGCCAATTTTGGCGCGCGCATCAATGACGCCGCCCGATACGCAACTCATTGAAATCCGAATACCGCGCAGACCCGGAAACACGAAATCGGAATCGCCGGCGTCCGCTAAGGCTTCGCGGATAAGGTCAATGGCGAGCGGTGACAGCGGTACCTCGTGTGCGTGTTTGTTCTTGGAGCGGGCTTCAGGAATCTTCCATGTGTGCGCCTCCAGGTCCAGTTCAGCCCGCGCCATTCCAGCCACCTCGCCGACACGTTGTGCGGTGACAAGGCAAAGCTTTAGAATCCTGGCAACCGACTTAATCTCACATGCATCCGGTATTGCGGCCCAGAAGACCTTAATTTCAGCCTCAGTCAACGTACGGTCGCGCGGGTCGTTATCTTCCGGCTTCGTCATCTTCTCCATTGGATTTCGGTCAAGGTCGCCACGTCCTACAGCCCATGAAAACATTGCGCGCATGATCTGAAACGTTCGGGCGGCTGCAATTTTCTTTCCACTAGCCTCAATCGGATCAATGACTCGGTTCACGTCACGCTTGTGAAGTTCAGCGAGCGCCACATGCCCGATGACGGGCAGCACATGCTTGCGTAGAGTCCATTCAATCTTGTTTGCGCTCCTTAATTTTGGGCGCGCTCGCATTGTCAGATAGATTTCGGCAAGTGCGGCGACCGTGACGGCGTTCGCGCTTTTCTTCGTCATTGCAACGCGCGGGTCAACTTGCGGAGTTGTTTCGAGATAACTCCGCGCCTCGATCGCGCGGGTATGCGCTTCCGCGACGGTGACGGCAGGATATCCGCCCAGCGACATGCGGACCCGCTTGCCTTCCCATGTGTAGAAAAAGCACCACGTCTTTAGTCCGGTTCTCGACACGCGAATGGCCAGGCCGCGCCACTTCGGCTTCGGTTCAAAGAAGTCGGATTGCGCTGCACCGTTCGTGGATTTCACCCCGGCGACGAAGCGGTCGGTCAGCCCATATAACTCGGCCATAGGCAGCTCCTATTGCACCTAGCTAGGTGCAGAATACCGCGCTCAGGTGCATCTGAGGGCGAACCACCGCACTTCAAAAGTGGTATTTTTCGTATGTCGGTTAACGGGTTAACCGTTGCGGCTCGTCGCGGTTGATTGCAGGAAATTGCACGAAAAGTGCTTACGAGCCCCGCCCGCAGGCGCCGCACCAGCCAATGTCGGGTTTACCCGATATCGGCCCACTTAAGTTGCTCCATCTTCGAAACGTCTCGCGAAGACGCCCTCAATGAACAAGGCGCGCCCATGATAAGGCCGCGCGGATGAGCGAGGATAAGTTTTCAGTCGAGTTTTGTTTGGGTGTGTCGCCGATGACACAGCGTGACGCTGCTCAATAATCCACTTTCATCAAATAGAGCCCGTCCGGCGGCGCCACTTGGGCGCATGCAGTACGATCGCGAGCGGCGAGCACCTTGCCGAGATGGTCCGCGCTCCATTTGCTCTCGCCCACCATCACCAGCGAGCCGACCATGGAGCGCACCTGCGTGTGCAGGAACGAGCGCGCCGACGTCGTCACCTGCAGTTCGTCGCCGTGGCGTTCCACCGCAAGCCGGTCGAGCGTCTTCACCGGCGATTTGGCCTGGCATTCGGAGGCGCGGAAGGTCGTGAAATCGTGCTTGCCGATCAGACGTTGCGCGGCTGCGTGCATCGCCGCGGCGTCGAGCGGACGCGGCACGCGCCAAGCGTGGCCGGCGTCGAGCGTCAAATCGGCGCGGCGGTTGATGATGCGATAAAGATAGTGGCGCTTGACCGCCGAGGTGCGGGCATTGAAGCCGTCCGCCACCCGCTCGGCGGCCAGGATCGCCACCGGGTGCGGGCGCAGATGCGCGTTGAGCGCATCGCGCACGGTGTCGGTATCCCAGTCCTTCATGAGATCGACATGCGCGACCTGGCCGCGCGCGTGCACGCCGGCATCGGTGCGGCCGGCGCCCTGCACCAGGATCTTTTCGCCCGATAAAGCCTCAATTGCCGCGGTCAGGACGCCCTGCACGGTGGGTCGGTCGGCCTGGATCTGCCAGCCGGCGAAGGTTGCACCGTCATATTCGATGGTGAGCTTGTAGCGGGGCACGATTGATTCACCTCAAATCCGTCGGCGGGCGGGCTTCCTATACTTGCCCTCGAAAACGGGGGCTTTGTCCATGAAACGCGAGTTCAAACGCCAAATTATCGATCTGCTCAACGAGCATCGTATCATGACGATGGCCACAAACCGGCCCGACGGCTGGCCGCAGGCGACGGTGGTCGGTTACGGCAACGACGGGATGGTCATCTACTGCCTGATTTCCCGCGACAGCCAGAAATACGCCAACATCATGCACGATCCGCGGGTGTCCCTGGCCATCGCCAAGGACTATCCGCAGCCGCTGCAGATCAAGGGCCTGTCGATCGCGGCCACCGCCGCCGTGGTCACCGACCCGGGCGAGATCGACCATGCTGCCGAAATCCGTCTGCACCGCTATCCGGAATACCGGGTGATGCCGCGTCCCGACCCCGCCGCCGTGCCGACCATGCGGCTGACGCCCGAGATCGTCTCCATCCTCGACTATTCCAAGGGCTTCGCGCATAGCGACCTCGTTCGCGTCACCGACAACGATCTCGCCGAATTCATCGAAGCGCGCCGGCACCATTGGGCGGGATTTCACGCGGCCTAGGGCGCCATCAAGCAAGCCGCGCGCCGGGTTCGACCTTGGTGCCGCGCAGGAATTCTTCCGCCGCCATCGGCTGCCTTCCGGCGCGCTGCACTTGCGTAAGCCGTACGGCGCCGTCGCCGCAGGCGATGGTTAGATGATCGTCGAGCGCCGTGCCGGGCGCTCCGCCCCCCTCGCCCTTGGTCGAACGCAGCGCCTTGACCCGCACGCCGCAGATCTCGCACCAGGCGCCGGGATATGGCGACAGGCCGCGAATGTGATTGTGCACGTCGCGCCACGGTTTCGTCCAATCGATGCGCGTCTCGTCCTTGGAAATCTTGGCCGCAGTGGTGACGCCCGCCTCCGGCTGTGGCGTGAGCGACAGCGAGCCGCGCTCCGCGGCGGCCAGCGCGCGCAGCATCAGATCGGCGCCGAGCCGCGCCAGCGCATCGTGCAAGTCGCCCGCCGTCATGTCGGGGGCAATCGCGACGCGTTCCGCCATCGCCAAATTCCTGACAATGGCGCCGGTGTCGAGCCCTTCGTCCATCTGCATGATGGTGACGCCGCTTGCCGCATCGCCCGCCATGATGGCGCGGTTGATCGGCGCGGCGCCGCGCCAGCGCGGCAGCAGCGAGGCGTGCACGTTGAAGCAGCCCAGCCGCGGCGCCTCGAGAATCGCCTTCGGCAGGATCAGGCCATAGGCGACCACCACCGCCACATCGGCGCTGTGCGCGCGGAACGCTGCCTCCGCCTCGGCGGTTTTGAGCGTTGTGGGCGTGAAAACCGGCAGGCCGAGCCGGCGCGCCTCGCGCTCGACCGGGCTCGGCTGCAGTTCCAAGCCACGGCCGGCGGGCTTGGCCGCGCGGGTATAAACGCCAACGATCTCGTGCCCGGCTGCTGCGAGCTCGAGCAGCGTCGGCACCGCGAAATCGGGCGTGCCCATGAAGATCAGGCGCATGCAGGCACCGCCAGATTTATCCAATGTGATGCGAAGGCTCTTTGTCCTCGGAAAGCGGCTGGGCCGGCTCGCCGCGCTTGGCCGCCTTCTTGAATCGCTTCATCACCATGCTGCGCTTGAGCTTGGAAATATAGTCGATGAACAGAACGCCGTTGGTGTGGTCGATCTCGTGCTGCAAACAAGTGGCGAGCAGGCCGGTGGCCTCGATCTCGCGCGGCGCGCCTGCGAGATCGAGATATTTGACGCGCACCGCCGACGGCCGCTCGACCTCCTCGTAATAGTCCGGGATCGACAGGCAGCCTTCCTCGTAGGTTGCCCGCTCGTCCGCTTTCCAGGTCACTTCCGGATTGATGAAGACCAGCGGCGCCTTCGGGTCGTCCTTCTTGGCGAGGTCCATGGTGACCACGCGCTGCGCCACGCCGAGCTGGATGGCGGCCAGCCCGATGCCGGGCGCCGCGTACATGGTCTCGAACATGTCGTCGACCAGTTTGCGCAGCGACCTGTCGACCGCCTTCACCGGCTCGGATTTGAGCCGCAGCCGCTTGTCGGGAAGAATGAGGATGTCACGCACCGCCATGCGCGCGATGTAAGCGGTAGCGCTACCTGGGTCAATGCGGGCCTTTCCCCTGCTCTATTGTCATTCCGGGGCGCGAGCGGAGCGAGCGAACCCGGAATCCAGAAACAAATTCTGAACCTGCGTCTGGATTTCGGGTCCGGCCCTTCGGGCCGTCCCGGAATGACGAAGAAGGTTTTCCCCTTGAGCGACGGGCGTTATCGCCCTACCGTTCGCCCTTCGTTCGCTCGGCCCGACGAATCACGGTAGAAGCTGCGCAACCTTAGAAGAGCCCATGCCGGAAACCCTCCTCGTCGTTCTCGCCCTGATCATCGCGATCGGCGTCGTCGCCATCCTCGTGCTGCTGCTGCGCCCACGCGCGGCGCCGGTCGATCACGCAGCCGAGCAGCGCCTGGCCGAGCTCAAAGGCCACGTACAGGCTTTGCAGCAGACCGTCCATCAGCGGCTCGACGCGGTGACACAAAATCTCGACAAGTCGATGCAGACCTCGACCAAGAATACCACCGACCACCTGCAGCAACTCCACGCGCGGCTCTCGGTCATCGACAGCGCGCAGAAAAATATTACCGATCTCGCGACTCAAGTTAATTCGCTGCAGAACGTTCTTGCCAACAAACAATCGCGCGGCGCATTCGGTCAGGCGCAGCTTGAGGCAATTATTTCAGACGCCCTGCCCAAGGGGGCATTTGAATTTCAACACACGCTGTCGAACAAGACGCGGCCCGATTGCGCGATCTTCATGCCGGAATCGGGACCGCTGATCATCGACGCCAAATTTCCGCTCGAAGCGATGACCGCCTGGCGCGCTACCACCACCGAGGACGAACGCAAACAGGCGGTGCAGCGCGTCAAGCAAGACATATTGAAACACGTTGCCGACATCGCGGACAAATATCTCATTCCGGGCGAGACCCAGGACATCGCCCTGATGTTCATTCCATCGGAATCTGTCTACGCGGACTTGCATGAGAGTTTCGACGATGTCGTACAGCGCGCGCACCGCGCGCGGGTGATGATCGTATCGCCGACGCTGATGGTGATGGCGATCCAGGTCATCAAACAGGTGCGCAAGGACGCGCAAATGCGCGAGGCCGCCGACCAGATTCGCGACGAAGTCGGCCACATGATGAAGGATGTACGGTTGCTCAGCGAACGCGTGCGCAAGCTGCAAACGCATTTTGGGCAAGCGAACGAGGACGTCGTCAATATTCTGACTTCGACCGGCCGGATCGAGAAACGCGCAACGAACATTGAAGAACTCGATTTCGATAGCGATGCCCCGAAAAGCGCCGAAGTGATTCCCGCGCCGATCCGCAAGCTGGAAGCCGGCGAATAGCGCATGACCGCGTCGCCCGACAGCGCGCAGCCGCGCCCGTCTTTCCTCGACGCGCTGGCGGTTTACCTGCAGCCGCGCGTGCTGATCGTGCTGTTCCTCGGCTTCTCGTCCGGCCTGCCGCTGGCGCTGTCGGGTGCGACGCTGCTGGTGTGGATGCGCGAATCCGGCGTCGATCTCGGCACCATCGGCCTGTTCGCGCTGGTCGGCACGCCCTACACCGTGAAATTCCTGTGGGCGCCGCTCACCGATGCGCTCGACGTGCCGCTTCTGGGGCGTTGGCTCGGCCGCCGCCGCGGCTGGCTGGTGTTCACGCAAATGCTGCTGATGGCGGCGATCGTGTTCCTTGGCTCCTGCAATCCGGCGGTGGCGCCCGGCCTGGTCGCCTTCGGCGCGCTCCTGGTCGCCACCGCCTCGGCGACGCAGGACATCGTGGTCGATGCGTTTCGCGTCGAGAGCCTGCCGGAGAACGAGCAGGCCGCCGGCATGGCCTCCTATGTGGCGGCCTATCGCATCGGCATGCTGGTCTCCACGGCCGGCGCGCTGTTCCTGGTCAGCGCCATCCATGCCTACGGCTTCGACAAGCAGGCGGCCTGGCACTGGGGCTATGTCGCGATGGCCGCGCTGGTGCTGATCGGCACCGCCACCGCGCTCATCGCCACCGAGCCGGAGCGCTCGCGCCAAGCCGACGCCGCGCATGCCCATCAGAAGCGCTTCGCGCGCGTGGCGGAAGCCGCCGTCGGCGCGTTCAAAGACTTTCTCGGCTACGAGTTCGCCTTCGCCATGCTGGCCTTCGTAGTACTGTTCAAGTTCACCGACGCGCTCAGCGGCGCCATGACCGCGCCGTTCGTGATCGATCTTGGATTTACCCGCAACGAATACGCCGCCATCGTCAAAGGCGTCGGGCTGGCGGCGCTGCTCGCCGGCGGCTTTGCCGGCGGCTTCGTGGCGCGCGCGCTGCCGCTCGCCACCAGCCTATGGATCGGCGCCATCCTGCAAGCGGCGGCCAACCTGGGGTTCTGCTGGGTCGCGGCCGCCGGCCACGACCTCACCGCGTTGAGCATCGCCATCACGCTGGAGAATTTCACCAGCGCCATCGGCACCGTGATGTTTGTCGCGTACCTGTCGGCGCTCTGCCAGAACCCACTGCACACGGCCACGCAATACGCGCTGCTCACCGCGCTCGCCGCGGTCGGGCGCACTTATCTGTCGTCGGGCGCCGGCTTCATCGCCGAGTCGACCGGCTGGGTGTGGTTTTTCGTGATCTGCGCGCTCGCCGGACTTCCCAGTTTAATATTGCTGGCCTGGCTGCAGCGGCACGGGCATTTCAAGCGGCTGGAACCGCGCAAAGCCTAGAACAGCGTCCGCTGCTTGATCGCCGCCGACAGCGTGCCCTCGTCGAGATAATCCAATTCGCCGCCGACCGGCACGCCGTGCGCCAGCCGCGTCACCTTCACGTTCGCTTCGTGCAGCAGCTCGGTGATGTAATGCGCGGTGGTCTGGCCGTCGACCGTGGCGTTGAGCGCCAGGATCAGCTCCTTCACCTGCGGCTCATGGGCGCGCGAGATCAACGAATCGATCGCGAGATCCTGCGGGCCGACGCCGTCGAGCGGCGACAGCGTGCCGCCGAGCACGTGATAACGCGCATTGACCGCATGGGCGCGCTCGAGCGCCCACAGGTCGGCGACATCGGCCACCACCACGATGATCGACTGATCGCGCTTACTATCGGTGCACACCGTGCAGGGATTTTTCGTGTCGATATTGCCGCAGGTCTTGCAGATCTCTATTTTCTCCATCGCGGTCTGCAAGGCAGAGGCCAGCGGCGCCATCAGCAGTTCGCGCTTCTTGATCAGATGTAGCGCCGCGCGCCGCGCCGAGCGCGGGCCCAAGCCGGGCAGCCGCGCCAGCAACTGGATCAGGCGCTCGATTTCGGGTCCGGCGACGGCGGTGGGCATTAAGTCAGGTTCATCCCGGGCGGCAGCGCCAGGCCGCCGGTCAGGCCCTTCATCTTTTCCTGCATGACAGCCTCGGCCTTGCGCCGCGCGTCGGCATGCGCCGCCACCAGCAGGTCCTCGATGATTTCCTTTTCCGTGGGCTTCATCAGCGAGTCGTCGATCTTGACGCCCTTGAGATCGCCCTTGGCGGAGAGCCGCACCGTCACCATGCCGCCACCGGCCGTGCCCTCGACCTCGATGCGGTCGAGCTCGGCTTGCAACTCCTGCATCTTGGATTGCAGTTGCGCGGCCTGTTTCATCATGCCCATGAAGTCGGCCATCGCTTATTCCTCGTCGTCGAGTGGCGTCGCTTCAGGCGCGGCATCGCCGGCGTCCGGCGCATTCTGCGTGACGCCGACGACCTTGGCGCCCGGAAAACGCTTGAGCACCGCCTGCACCAGCGGATCGCTTTGCACGCCGCGCTCGAGTTCCGCCTGCCGCTCTTCCGCCTGCGCGCGTAACGTCGCGCTGCCCTGCTCTTGCGAGACCACCACCATCCAGCGTTTGCCGGTCCAGGCGGTGAGCTTGCGTTGCAGATCGTGCACCAGTGTTTTCGGTGCGCTGGCCTCGAGCGCGATCTCGAGCTGGCCATCCTCGCAGCGCACCAGCCGCACGTCGCGTTCCAGCGCCATCTTCATCGAAATGTCGCGCTTCTCCTGCGTCAGCGCGATCAGCGCCTCGAACGAGCCGATCGTCAAAGTCGGCGCGGCGGCGACCGGCTCATTGGTCTCGGCGGCCGGATTCTCGGCGGGCCGCGGCGAGACCGCAGCCGAGGAACGGGACGAGCCGCGCGGCGCGTCGTAGCGCGGCGCGAAATTCTGCGCCGGCGCTGGCGCCGAGGCCGCGCCGCCATTGCCTTGCGGGCGCGCGGGCGCGCCGCCCTCCTCGCCAAGCGAGCGGACGACTTCGTCCGGCGTCGGCAGGTCGGCGGCATAGGCAATACGCACAAGAATCATCTCGGCGGCGGCGACCGGCCGCCCGGAGGCTTGCACCTCGCCGACGCCCTTGAGCAGCATCTGCCAGGTGCGCGACAGCACCCGCATCGACAGTTGCGCGGCAAAATCGCGGCCGCGTTTGCGCTCGGCTTCCGACAGCGAGACGTCGTCGGCGACCGACGGCACCACTTTCACGCGGGTGACAAAATGGGTGAACTCGGCGAGATCGCTCAACACCACGCCGGGATCAGCGCCGATCTCGTATTGCTCGCGCAGCTCCTTGAGCGCGGCGGCGACGTCGCCTTTCATCAGCGCCTCGAACAGATCGACCACGCGCACGCGGTCGGCAAGACCGAGCATCTGCCGCACGTCTTCCGCGCGCACCGGACCCGCCGCATTTTTTTGTTGGCCGGCGCCTGTTTCGGCGCCGGCATGGGCAATCGCCTGATCGAACAGCGACAGCGAATCGCGCACCGAGCCTTCCGCGGCGCGCGCGATCAGCGCGAGCGCCGCCGGTTCGACCTCGATGTTCTCCTTGGCCGCAATGCCTTCGAGATGCTTGACCAGCAGCGCGGCATCGACGCGGCGCAGATCGAAGCGCTGGCAGCGTGACAGCACCGTCACCGGCACTTTGCGGATTTCCGTGGTGGCGAAGATGAACTTGGCGTGCGGCGGCGGCTCTTCCAGGGTCTTGAGCAGCGCGTTGAACGCCGCGCCCGAGAGCATGTGCACTTCGTCGAGGATATAGACCTTGTAGCGCGCCGACACCGGCGCGTAACGGATGGCGTCGTTGATCTGCCGCACGTCCTCGACCGAATTGTGCGAGGCGGCGTCCATCTCCAACACGTCGATGTGCCGGCTCTCGATGATGGCCTGGCAGTGCACGCCCATCGCCGGCATGGTGATGGTGGGCGCAGTGATCGAGCCGTCCGGCAATTCGTAGTTGAGCGCGCGCGCCAGAATACGCGCGGTCGTGGTCTTGCCGACGCCGCGCACGCCGGTGAGGATCCAGGCCTGCGGAATGCGCCCGCTCTCGAATGCGTTCGAGATGGTGCGCACCATGGCGTCCTGGCCGATCAGGTCGTCGAAGCTGGCCGGGCGGTATTTGCGCGCCAGCACGCGATAGCCGCCTGCCGGCGCCTCCGGCGTGTCGCCGAGGTCGCGGCCCTGATCGGTGGATTTCGCGGTTTCGCTCATCGTGCCATCCGACTGGCGGCCGCGCAGGCTGCGCTGTGCGCTTCACGGAAATTGGTGGGAGGCTGACGAGCGACCCGATCCGTGCTCGTTAGGGCTGCTTCCTTCCGGATCTGACCCGGTTGGCGAGTGGCTCGTCCACCGCCAACCTCCCGGTCCTATATCGGGCCAACAGGGGGAGAAAGCAAGCAGGCGGGCCGCCGCTCTGCTAGCTTTCCTCCGAAAGAATCGCGCAGAATTACCCAATGGTTTCAGGCACTCCGAAGGACTGGTCGCTGCATCCGCAACTCGCACAGGACACCGTTCCCATCGGCGACCTGGCGCTGGCGCGCGTGCTGCTGGCGAACGATGCCAATTATCCCTGGCTGATCCTGGTGCCGCGGCGGCCGGGTTTGATCGAACTCATTGAGCTGGAGGAAAACGCACAGGTCCAGCTTCTGAGCGAGGTCGCTGCCGCGGCGCGCGCGCTCAAATCCATCACCGAATGCGACAAGCTCAACATCGCCGCGCTCGGCAACCAGGTGGCGCAATTGCACGTGCACGTCATTGCACGCCGGCACAGCGACGCCGCCTGGCCCAAACCGGTGTGGGGCGCCGCGGTGCCCACCGCGTATAGTCCCACGATCCGCGATGGCTTGATCGGCGCGCTGCGGCGCGCCCTTCTAATCGAACCAGTTCGCCATTAGAGTTCGCTGCTTGATCGAGGAGTTACGTTCATGACCTTCCGCATCGCCGTCGTGCAGCCGATCACCAACCCGATCGGCGAGGACGAAAAAAACGTCGCCGACGCGGTGAGCTTCATCGCGCGCGCCAAGGCGGAAGGCGCCGACTTCGTCTGCTTTCCGGAAACCTATCCCGGCCCCTGGCGCATGCCGGCGAGCTTCGACCCGACGCCGCGGCTCGCCGAAGCCGCCGCCAAGCACGGCATCAACGCGGTCTACGGCACCATCGAGCCGCTCAGCCACAACGAGGGCACCGCGCATAACCTGATCTGCATGGCCTATGGCGATGGCCGTGCGCCGGTGAGCTATCGCCGCACCCATCCGAACGGGCCGTGGATCTACACCGGCGGCCAGCGGTGGGAATTCCAATACGTGCCCGGTGACGAGTTTCCGGTGTTCGATACGGCACACGGCAAGGTCGGCCTCGCCATGTGCAGCGAAGTCTACATGCCGGAGGTGACGCGCGCGCTGGCGTTGCGCGGCGCCGAGTTGATCTTCATGCCGGCCGGCACCGACAAGGGTAAATTGTGGGCGAGCTGGCGCAACCTGATCTGGTCGCGCGCCATCGAGAACCTGGCCATCGTGGTCACCACGCAGAATCTGTTCAGCCACGCCGAACGCGGGCTGGCCATGGTGGCGGCGCCGGAGGAAATCTTGTTCGAGAGCACCGCCGCCGGCTTCTTCACGGTGGATGTCAGCCTGGAACGCGCGCGCGCCATGCGCGCCAGCACCGACGGCGTCGGCTCATCCCAGAGCTACGCCGCCAAGCAGGGCGTGCTGGGGCCGCAATGGCAGCGGCCGGAACTGCGCGAGGCCATGTATCCGCGCGGGGCGGCGAAGTAATTCGTCGCGATTGCGCCACGCGCGCGTCCGTGCGAATTTCCGTTTCACATGCCCCCTCGCCCCGATCTCGGCCCCAAACCGCGTCTTGGCTACACGCAAAGCCGCATCGAGCGCGCCGCCGAGCTGCGCCCTGATCATGCCGCCATGGCGCGGCTGGCGGCGCAGCCGGACGCCGGTGCCTATGTGATCGGCGGCGATTGGATCGCGATGAAAAAGGGCGCACCCCTCAACGATCCGCTGTTCACGATGGATGAAGCGCGCGCGCTTGGCGCGGCGAGCGACACGGTTTTCCTCGGGCTATTGGACGGCGTTGCCCGCTTCGGCTACGGCATCTCGCCGGCCACGGCGGAGGCGATGAAGACCCGCGACGGCTTGCTTGTCACCGACCTGCGTTCGATCGCGGTGCAGGGGCTGGTCGAGCCCGAGCATCTGCCGCCGATCGCCGAGGCCAAGGCGGTGCTGCACTGGCATTTGCGCCACCGCTTCTGCCCGAACTGCGGCGCGCCGACGCAAACCGTGCATGCCGGCTGGCGGCGCGATTGCGCGGCCTGCAAGGCCGAGCATTTCCCGCGCACCGATCCGGTGGTGATCATGCTGGCGACCGACGGCGAGCGCTGCCTGCTCGGCCGGTCCCCACGGTTCGGGCCGACCATGTGGTCGTGCCTGGCCGGTTTCATCGAGCCGGGCGAAGCGATCGAGGACGCGGTGCGCCGCGAAACGCGCGAGGAAGCCGGCATCAGCTGCGGCCGCGTGGTCTATTTCCACTCGCAACCGTGGCCGTTCCCGACCACGCTGATGATCGGCTGCCATGCCGAGGCGTTGACCCGCGAAATTGTGGTCGACCGCGAGGAACTCGAGGACGCGCGGTGGTTTAGTAGGGACGAGGTCGCGACCATGTTGACGCGCCGCCACCCGCAAGGCCTGACCACGCCGCCGCCGGTGGCGATCGCGCATCACATCATCCGCGCCTGGGTGGAGAACGAGATCGGCTTTGACTGACGCTGTGCCGGGAAGGAAAGCGCCGAAGATCCTGTGCGCCGGCATCGCGGTGCAGGACATCGTCATGCGCGTGGAGAATTTTCCGGCGCCCGGCAGCAAGGTGGCGGCGTCGGAATTCATCATCACCGGCGGCGGCTGCGCGGCCAATGCGGCAGTCGCCATCGCGCGTCTGGGCGGACGCGTGGCGTTTGCCGGCCCGCTCGGCGGCAGCGACGACCAGGTGAGCAACCGCATCGTCACCGACCTTACCGCCGAGGGCATCGATTGCAACGGCGCGGTGCGGATCGACGGCGGCACCGCCTCGGTGTCGCTCATACTGCTCGACGCGCAAGGCGAGAAGACCATCGCCACGCGGCGCGGCGTCAATCTCGGCAAAGTACTGCCGCCAGACGCCGCCAGACTGGTGGCGGACGTCGATGCCGTGCTGGTCGACAACCGGTTTCCCGATTTCGTGACGGCGGTGTGCCGCGCCGCGCATGCGCGCAAGATTCCGATCGTCATCGATCTCGACCAGGCGACCAAGCCGGACGATCCGCTACTTAAGCTCGGCACCCATGTGGTGTCGTCGGCGGAAGCCTTGCACGGCACTACTGGCGTTCGCGACTACGGCGCCGGCTTGCAGCGCCTGGCCGAACATGTGTCCGGTTTCCTCGCCATTACCGACGGGCCGAACGGCATTTATTGGCTCGAGCGCGGCGCGCTGCGCCACCTGCCGGCCTTCAAGGTGAAGGCGATCGACTCGCTTGCCGCCGGCGACGCCTTCCACGGCGCTTTCACGCTCGGCCTGGCGGAAGGACGCGATCTGCAGGACGTCCTGCGCTTTGCCAGTGCCACCGCCGCGCTCAAATGCACGCATTTCGGCGGCGCTTCGGGCGCACCGCAACGCGCCGAGGTCGAGGAATTTCTGAAAAAGAACTGACGCGGCTATTTCTTCGACGGACAGGGCGCGCCGCAGGGTGCGCAGGCGCCAGCGAAATCCTCCGGCGAGACCGCGCGGCCGCTCGACGGGCTGATCAAATGGTTGCCGACAATCGCCGCCAGCGCGAGCACCACCACGATGATGAAAGTCTTGCGCATGGGCCTAGTCTCGCGACAGGCCGAACAGCGGCCGCAGGCGAATGCCGATCAGGCAGCCGGGCAGCGCGGCGACAAACCACACCCAGCCATGCAGCGAGCCGGAAGCAACGCCGCCGACAAAGGCACCGATATTGCAGCCGAAGCCGAGCCGCGCGCCCCAGCCCATCAGCAGGCCGCCAATGCCTGCGGCCAGCAGCGATTTGGCCGGCGGCCAGGCCGCGCGCGCGAACGGCTTGGCGGCCGCGGCCGCCGCCATGGCGCCGAACAGCATGCCAAAGTCGGTCAGGCTCGAGGTATCGGACAGCACCGACTCGGCGAGCGCGTGCTTGGGGCCTGGCCATTGCCAGAACGCGGCTTGCGAGAAATCGAAGCCGAGCGCGCTGGCGATCTTGGCGCCCCATACCGTGTAGCCGAAGGTCACGCTCCAGGGATGCCCGCCGGCGATGAACACCGCGACGCACAGCAGCCCGATGGCAATGCCGCCGATCACATAGTTGCGTGACGGCATGAAACTGGCGCCGCGCCGCTTGGCGACTGCGACGATCACGCTGGCTGCGAGCGCGATGCTCACCAGCGTCGCCGCCAGCCCGCCCCAGGGGCCGAGATAGTCCGACGCCAGGATGGGATCAATGCCGCCGAGCGCGAGGGCCGACGGCATCGACAGGCTACCGAATACGCTGCCGACGACAAAGAACAACAGTGCGATCAGCATGCGCCCCGAACCGCCGCCGGCGGTGTAGAGCGTGCCGGAGCCGCAGCCATTGGCGAGCTGCATGCCGATGCCAAACGTGAAAGCGCCGATCAGCAGCGATGGCCCGAGCGGCGCGATGGCGCCGCCGAAGTTTTGCTTGAGCGCCGCCACCGGCACGACCGCCAGCGCGGTGATCGCAATCACGATCAGCCCGCCGAGCAGGCCGCCCGCCTCCCCGCGCGTCAGGAAGCGCCGCCACGATGCCGTGTAGCTGAATTCGGCTTTCAGAAAGGCGATGCCGAGGCCGAAGCCGCCCAGGATCATCGCCGCCGAGGCGGGCTGGCCGTCGAGTAGCACCAGCGCGACCAGGATCGCGGTTGCGATCAGCGCTAAGGCCAGAAACAGCCGGTCGATGCCAAACGTAGCGCCCGACTTAGGCGCCGCCATTGTTGCCGTCGTCATTGAAGTTGTCTTGGTGGAACGGTCAGGAGCCCATACCGAGCTTCTTCTTCAGGTCGTCCCATTTGGTGCGCGCGGATTTGATGGGGCGGCTGGCATTGCTGGTCCATTCCACCATCGAGCCGGCATAGAGCCTGGCGTTGTTGCGGCCGAGCAATTCGTGCAGCACGAACCAGTCGGTCGCGGCCCAGTGGCCGGTGTTGCAATAGGCGACCGTCGCCCCCGCCGGCAGTTCGCCGGCGATGGCGGCGAGCTCCGCCTTCGGCTTCAACCGGTTGGTCGCCGGGTCGTAGAACTGCGCGCTGTCGATATTGAGCGCGCCGGGAATATGGCCATAAGCCGCCGCGGCCGGCGCCTTCTCCTTGCCGAAGAAAAACGAAGCCGGGCGCGCGTCGACCAGAGTGGCGCCGCCGCTCTGCTCGATCGTCTCGACATCGGGAGCGAGCGCCAGGATGCTGTTGTCGATGGTGGCGGTGAAGATCGCCGGCGATGGCGCGTGCGCGCCGGTGTCGAGCGGCAAGCCAGCCGCTTTCCAGGCGGCGAGGCCGCCGTCGAGGATCGAAACATTGCCGACGCCGGCGTATTTCAGCGTCCAGTAGGTACGCGCGGCGGAGCCGAAATCGAGCACGTTCACGCCGGCCGGCACCACGACCACGTGGCTGTTCTCGTCGATGCCGAGATCGCCGATCAGCTTTTCCAGCTCGGGCGTGGTCGGCACCATGAACGGCACGTTGTTGCGGGTGACCCGCCAGCCGGCCTTGTCGTAGTCGCTGTGCGCGGCGCCCGGGATATGCGCTTGCGCGAACGTCTCCGGCTTGCTGCCGTCGATGGCCGAGCGGATGTCGAGCACCACCAGGTTTGCATCGCGCAGATGGCCGTTGAGCCAGGCGGCGCTCACCAGCGGCTGCGTATCGGCGGCGGCGGCGGGCGCGGCGAGGACAAGCGCGAGCGCGAGGCCGGCGGCGAACCGGCGCAGAGCTGCGGAGAATTCGGTGGGTAAGAATTTTGTCATGTCCGTGGGTCCGGTCGAAATGTTGCTTCGGAAGCAGCGATAGATTGCGCTTGAAATAGAATATTTTTCTCTATAAATACAGATGGTGGACTTAAATAAGAAATTTATTCCAATTTATGCCGCTGTTTTAGGCCAACGGTTCCAAGTTTTGAAGGAAACAGAGAATGGACGCCATCGACCGCAAGATCCTCGCCGTGGTGCAAGAGGACGCCTCGCTCTCGGTCGCCGAAATCGGCCAGCGCGTCGGCTTATCATCGACGCCGTGCTGGAAGCGATTGCAACGGCTGGAAGCCGACGGGGTAATCATGCGCCGCGTCGCACTGATCGATCCGGAAAAGATCGGCCTCGGCATCACGGTGTTCGTGTCGATCGAGACCGGCGACCATTCGCAGGACTGGCTTAAGCGTTTCGCCGAGGTGGTGGGCGGAATGCCGGAGGTGATGGAATTTTACCGGATGGCCGGCGACGTTGATTACATGCTGCGCGTGGTGGTGCCCGACATCCAGGGCTATGACGGTTTCTACAAAAAGCTGATCGCGACCGTCCCGCTCAAGAACGTCACCTCGCGCTTCGCCATGGAGCGGATCAAATCGACCACCGCGCTGCCGATCCTGGAAGCCCGCTAGAAGCCGCGACGGCTACGAGCAGGTCTTGATACCGTAGGTCGGAGCACCAGTGCGCGGGCTCATGAACATCATGTCCGACAGCGTGAGCGTGCCGGTGATGGTGTAGCCGACCGTCGGCGTGTAGGCGTAGCTCACCTCGCTCAGGATCAACCAAGAATTCTTCACCGCCAGCGCAGAGTTGGAACTAGTAAATGAATAGATCGATCCGTCGGTACGCGCCGTGCCGTTGCGGGTTTCACTCCATTGCACTTTCGCTACGCCGTTCGCGTCGATTTTGAGACACGATATAACCATCTTGAGATTGCCGGCCGAATACGGCGCAATGATCGCGCTGGATGCATTGAGAATATTGGTCATGTCGGCGGTGCTGATCGTCGCCGGGTTGACCTGCGCCGTCAGGTTGGCGAGCGCTCCGGTAGTCAGGCTGACCTTGCGGTCCACGGCCACACCATCTGAGACCTCGACGCAGCCGAGGTAAAGCCCGATCATGACCGGCGCCACGAAGGCGAATTCGACCGCCGAAACGCCGCGGCGGTCGCGCGCGAACCGTGAAATCCATCCGAGCATAGAAGTTTTCAGCATGACCCGCCCGTCGCATAAGGTTCGTTGCGAAAGACGGCGGTCGCCACCAGCAGCCGGTCGGTCCCAAAATTGGCCAGATTGTCACTGAGCAACGACACGTAGATCGGCCATTGGTAATAGAGTTGCACGACCTCGATACACTTCGGTCCGCCCGGCGAGAACGGCATTTTGGTGGGATCGATGTTCCCGTTGGTCACTGGCGGCGCAGTGCTGGCGCCGGCGCCGGCGCCGGCGAATGTGGAATAGGTTTGGACACTGATGGCGATATTCTGGCAGTTGAACATTGCGGTGATGGGCGTCGGATTCTGCGTCGTCCCGCAGAGCTGCGTCTGGAAATCAGACACGCTCCAGTTCGCGCCCTGACCGGTCATGATCATGCGAGCCGAATCGGAGGCGGCAGTTTCCAGCGTCTGCCCGGCAAAGAACACCAGCGCCGTTTCCAATATGGCGAACAGCAGCGCCAAGAACGGAACCGCGACCAGAGCGAATTCGACGGCGGCGGTGCCATCCTGGTGCCGTGCGAAACGGCACGCAGCGCGCGCCGGCAGCAGCCGGTGGACGCGGGCGGCAATCTTGCGTCGAATGCGCTCAAGCATAGCAACCTTCGAGACCGCTGAAAGGTGCCGAAACACCATGCGAACTCATACCAAATTCGCGTTGTCGAATTGTTGCCCGCATCGCGAAGAACTGCGGTGTTCCCTTTAAGCGATCGTTAACCGTGATCGCGCCAGGACGCGCGGCGCGGGTGCGGCCGCTACAGCGCGAGGAGTTCAGTGCGGTTGCGAGCCGCTCTGCGCCTGGCCAGTGCGGGCGCCGCTCTCACCCAGCGTGGTGTTGAAATAGCCTTGCGAGTCGCCGAGCGTGATGCGGCGTTCGCAATCCGGCGCGCAGTTATAAGTCTCGCGCTCGACACCCTTGTAGACCACGACCAGATCGCCGCCTGAGGCGCCGAGCACCTGCACGGTCTTGTCCATCACCACGCGGCCGCTGCGGTCGAGCGCCAACAGATTGGTGGCGCCGTAGCCCTTGCCGGTAATGACCAGAACGCCGCCGCTTTGCAGCGCGGCATCGGCGATCAGCGGATTTCCGATGACGATGGTGGCGACCCGTTCAGGCAGCTTCATCACCAACGCCTGATCGACATTGACGGTCACGGTGTCGGCTTGCGCCGCCGGGGCGCCAAGCGTGGCCGCGAAAATGATCGTCCAGGCCCAAACGCGGATAAGTCGCCTGCGATGCCCGAACACGGCCAACATCGAACTCTCCAGCACGCTACACGCAACAGGACCCGCCGCAACAGCGGCCGGCCGACTTGAAGAGTTGACTGCAAATAGGTGAACGAAGTGCAAAGAGCGCGGCGCGTGCCATCAGCGCCGGAACGGGTAGAGCATCTGGGCGCTGAAGCTTTCCGGGAAGTTCTGGTCGTCGATGCCATAGGCATCCGCAATTTGTTCCCCGGATCGCCGCTTGCGCCCCCCAAAAAAATGGCTGGGGAAAACTTGGGCCATCCAGCAGCAGTTCTCAATGCAATCAACCAGCGTATCTAGCCTCCTCTACAGCCTTTATTGTAGGCCGCAAACATAAATTTGTGTATTCGCTCGAGTATATTTCTAATACTTTCAGTATATACCATAATAATGATTTATTAACTCTGATATTGTTGACGCTATAACTTGTTAACTACGATATATATACACGAAGTTACCCCGTATTTCTTCAATCGTATTAACGTGCTTGCAAGACCTCGTTGGTACGGTCGGGCGTGGTTCGAGGCAGCCGGAGCTAATCCGGTCCTTTAGACCCGCTCAGACAGCCACGTGTGGATCATCAAGGAGCTACCGATGAAAAACCTCTTCTTGCGTTTCGTGAAGAACGACTCGGGCGCCACCGCCATCGAGTACGGCCTTATCGCCGCGGGCATTTCGGTCGCGATCATCGCGGTCGTGAACGGCCTCGGCACTCAGCTGGGTACGACCTTCACAAAAGTCACGACCGCGCTGGCGGCCCACAACTAATCGAACGCTTCGACATTGCTACAAGGGCTCCGGCTTTCGGCCGGAGCCTTTTTGCTTGCGGGCGCAAGGCGGCCCGCCTTTTCGAGCATCTCGAGCCAGCTCAAGTAGGCGCGATCCCACCATGGCTTGAATGGTGCCGGTCATCCTTGATCGATGGCGAAGAGCTGCCGCGCTAACCGATCGGCAAGCATACGTGACGTAATCTGACAGGGATATCGGGGCGGGCCGCGGCCGGCGCAGAAGGGATCGGGACATGTTGACGGACTTGATCAGGCTGCTGCTGTTTCCCGCCCTCATGGCGTTCGCTGCTTCCAGCGACCTGCTGACCATGACCATTTCCAACCGTATCTCGCTGGCGCTGGCCGGCGGATTCCTGTTGCTCGCCCTGATCACCGGCATGAGTCTGGCCGCGGTCGGCCTGCATCTCGCCGCCGCCGCGGTGGTGCTGGCGATCGCATTCGGCTGCTTTGCCTGCGGCTGGATCGGCGGCGGCGACGCCAAGCTCGCGGCCGCCACGGCGCTTTGGCTCGGTTTCGACTTTCTGCTCGACTATCTGATCGATGCATCACTGTTCGGCGGCGTCTTGGTGCTGCTGCTGCTTTCGTTTCGCAAGCTGCCGCTGCCGGACGTGCTGGAGCGCCAGCCATGGATCCTTCGTTTGCATGAGGCCGGCGGCGGCGTGCCCTATGGCATCGCGCTCGCCGCCGCGGCGCTCGCCGTCTACCCCAAAACCGGTTGGATGCCCGCGTTCGGCATTTGAAGTCCGAACCTGCGGCGCAAGACAATATTAACTCGATTTAGATACCGCTGCTTAACCATACCTTGACCTTTAGCTGTTGAAATCCGGTGCAGGCGGTCGCACTGGCCGCCATGTCAATTACACGGCCGAGCCGGCCGTCATGTCACGGTGAGAGTGAAGCGTATGAAAGCCGCGCGTCTTGTTGTGCTGACCGTCGCCGTCGCAGCGGGTGGTGTTGCCGCCATGCTGGCTGGCCGCTCGGAAAAACCGCCGCAGGTCAAGACCGCGCCGGCGGTCCAGATCGCCACGGTCGATGTTCTCGTCGCCAAATCCGATATCGGCATGGGCCAAACGGTTTCGCCGGGCGACGTGCAATGGCAGGAATGGCCGGCCAACGCGGCAACTGGAAATTTCATCCGCAAGTCCGATCGGCCTAACGCCATCGAAACGCTGTCCGGGTCCATCGCGCGCTATCCATTCGTCGGCGGCGAGCCGATCCGCGAGGCCAAGCTTGTGAATGCCAAAGGCTCCGGCTTCATGGCCGCGATCCTGCCGACCGGCATGCGCGCCATCTCCACGCAGATTTCGCCGGAGACCGGCGCCGGCGGATTCATCCTGCCGAACGATCACGTGGACGTCATCCTGACACGCCGCAAGGCCGACGCCGACAAAGCCGCCGGCGGCGGCGACTCGCACAGCAGCGAAACGGTTCTCACCAATGTCCGCGTGCTGGCGATCGACCAGAACGTGCAAGAGAAAGACGGCCAAAAGGTCGTGGTCGGCAAGACCGCGACGCTCGAACTGACGCCGGCCCAGACCGAAACGCTGGCGGTTTCCCAGCAGCTCGGCACGCTGTCGCTGGCGCTGCGCAGCATCACCGACGCGAACCAAGACGCGCCGCAAACCGACGACAACAAGCGCAGCAGCGGCGTGAACATCGTCCGTTTTGGCGTAGGCACAATGACGACACCGAAATGATCGAGCGAGGGGAAACGGGGACATGGCGATAAGGACATCAATCCGCGCCGCCGCGCTGGCGGCACTCGTTATAGCCACAGGCCTGGCGCCGTCGACCCCGGTGTTGGCGGCCGAAGCACGCGTACCGGTACTCAAAGTAGCGGCAAGCGAAGGGACTTCACGCTTCATTCCGCTCGGCATCGGCAAATCGGTCGCCATTGACCTGCCGGCCGACATCAAGGACGTGCTGGTCGCCGATCCCAAGATTGCCAACGCGGTGATGCGCTCCTCGCGCCGCGTCTACATGATCGGCGTCACGGTCGGGCAAACCAACATCTTTTTCTTCGACGCCGACGGCAAGCAGATCGCCGGCTTCGATATCGCCGTCACGCGCGATCTAAACGGCGTGCGCGCCGCGCTCAAGCAGATGATGCCGGACGCCGACATCCGCATCGAAGGCGTCGGCGACGGCGTCATGCTGTCCGGCAGCTCTGCCAGCGCCGCCGAGTCGCAGCAGGCCTACGATCTCGCCTCGCGGCTGGTCGGCGACGGCACCAAGGTCGTCAACGGCATCGCCGTGCGCGGGCGTGACCAGGTCATGCTCAAGGTGACGATCGCGGAAGTGCAGCGCCAAGTCATCAAGCAGCTCGGCGTCGATCTCAACGGTACCTTCAATTACGGCGCCGCGGTGGTCAATTTCAACAACACCAACCCGTTCCCGATCAATGGCACGCCGAATTCCGGCATTCCGAACATTGGCGGCACTTTCAAGTCGGTGACGGCCAACTTGCAGGCGATGGAGCAAAGCGGCGTGATCCGCATACTCGCCGAGCCGACCCTCACCGCGATCTCCGGGGAAACTGCGAATTTCCTGGCCGGCGGCAGTTTTCCCTACCCGACACCGCCCACAACCGCGGGCGGCGCCCCCGGGTTTGCCTTTCAGAATTTCGGTGTCGGCCTGGTGTTCACTCCTGTGGTGCTGTCGGAAGGTCGCATCAGCCTGAAGGTGTCGACGGAAGTCTCAGAACTTTCCCCCGAAAATTCCGTGACAATGGCGGGAACCACGGTTCCCGGCCTGAGGGTGCGGCGCGCCGAAACGACTGTGGAGATTTCGTCAGGCGGCTCGCTCGCCCTGGCAGGCATGATCCAGGAGGAGACCAAACAAACGATCAGCGGCTTCCCCGGCCTGATGCAATTGCCGGTGCTGGGCAGCTTGTTCAAGAGCCGCGACTACCGCAATAACCAGACCGAGCTCATGGTGCTGGTGACGCCTTACATCGTGCGCGCGGTGGCGCAGAAGGAGTTGTCGCGGCCCGACGACGGCTTCGCCGATCCCAACGATCAGTCCACCGTGCTGCTGGGACGCCTCAACCGCATCTACGGCGCCGCCGGCAAGACCGCGCCGCCGCCGAGCGAATACCGCGGCAAATACGGATTCATTCTCGATTGAGCGGCATGGGGAGACTTTCGATGACAGGCTTTCTCGCAACGATCGCCAAACGCCGCGGCGCCACGGCGCTGCGCGCATTGGTGGTCGTCGGTCTCGCCACCTCGTTGGCCGGCTGCTACACGCAACGCGTCGCGCAACAAGAGGCCTATCCCACCGATTATCGCGAACGCCATCCGATCACCCTGAAGGAACGCGAGCGCACCGTCGAGATTTTCCTGGGCCGTAATCGCGGCGGACTCACCGCGAGCCAGCGCGCCGACGTGCTTTCGTTCGCGCAACTCTGGCGCAACGAGTCCACCAGTGGCATCATCGTGGATGTTCCGCAAGGCAGGCAGATCGGCCGCGCCGCCGCCGATTCGATGCGCGAAGTGCATTCCATTTTCGCTGCCTCCGGAGTGCCGCGCAACGCCGTCTACGTGCGCACTTATAAGCCGTCGAGCTCCACGCTCGCGAGCATCAAGATCAATTACTCCAAGATCGTCGCCGAGGCCGGCCCGTGCGGCCGCTGGCCTCACGATATCGGCCCAAGCCTGGATGCCGCCGATACCGAGAACCGTCCCTACTGGAATCTCGGCTGCGCCAACCAGCGCAATCTCGCCGCCATGGTCGATAATCCGGCCGACCTGGTGCAACCGCGCGGCGAAACGCCAGTCTATGCCGCCCGCCGCTCGGTCATGATGGATAAGTACCGCAAGGGCGACTCCCCCAGCGCAACTTATCCCAATGACAGCGGTAATGGCTACCAGAGCGGCAAAATCAGCGATGTTGCCAAATGATCAAACACGCATCTCAAGTCGTAGTGGCTGACAGCGGGTCGATGCCGGCGACGGCGGCCGACAATGCCGCCGACGAACACATCGCACCCTCGCCGCGGGTCTCGATCCAGGCCTTCTGCGAGACGGTTGAAACCGCCGCCGCCGTGCAGGCCGCCGGCGAAGACCGCCGCCTCGGCAAGGCCCATTTGAAAATACAGATGGGCGGCGTTGCCGCCGCGGCCGAGGCCTATCGCAGCTCACCGACGCCGAACGTCATCGTGATCGAATCGGAAAACCATTCCGATGAAATCCTGCACGGGCTCGATCAACTCGCCGAGGTCTGCGATGCCGGCACGCGGGTGATCGTGATCGGCCGCGTCAACGACGTGACGCTCTATCGCGAACTGACGCGGCGCGGCGTGAGTGAATATCTGATCGCGCCGGTCGGCACCATCGACATCGTGCGCGGGGTCTGCGGACTGTTCTCGGCGCCCGATGCCAAGCCGGTCGGCCGCATTATCGCCGTGGTCGGCGCCAAGGGCGGCGTCGGCGCTTCCACCGTCGCGCATAACATCGGTTGGGCGATCGCGCGCGATCTTTCGCTCGATTCGGTCGTGACCGATCTCGACCTTGCCTTCGGCACCGCCGGCCTCGATTACAATCAGGACCCGCCGCAAGGCATCGCCGACGCGGTGTTCTCGCCCGACCGCGTCGACAGCGCTTTCGTCGACCGTCTGCTGTCCAAATGCACCGATCATTTGAGCCTGCTGGCCGCGCCGGCGACGCTCGACCGGGTCTACGATTTCGGCGCCGACGCGTTCGATCCGATCCTCGATTCGCTGCGCGGCACGATCCCCTGCGTCGTGCTCGACGTTCCTCACATATGGTCCGGCTGGACCAAGCGGCTGCTGGTCGGCGCCGACGAGATCCTAGTGGTCGCCGGTCCCGATCTGGCCAACCTGCGCAATGCCAAGAACCTAGTCGATCTTCTGCGCGCCGCGCGACCGAACGACCACCACCCGTATTACTGCCTCAATCAGGTCGGCGTGCCGAAACGGCCGGAGATCACGCCGGCGGATTTCGCCAAAGCGCTGGAAGACCAGCCGCTCGCGGTGATCCCGTTCGAGCCGCAGATTTTCGGGACCGCCGCCAACAACGGCCAGATGATCGCCGAGGTGTCGTCGGGCCATAAAACGGCGGAGATGTTCCGCCAATTGGCGCAGGTGCTGACCGGGCGCGCCGAGGCGAAACGATCCCGCGGCGGAATGCTGACGCCCTTCCTCGCCAAGCTGATGAAGCGGGGCGCATGATTCCGAAAAAGCATGTCCCGGACGTGATCCGGGGTGGATCCCGGTTTTCGGAAAAGATCGTGCGCCAGGAAAAACCTAGCTCGGCCCCGATTCAGTGTGAACTGATCGGAAGCTGAATATTGTTTGGAGGCCGTTCTCGTGTTCGGTAGGCGTAGTGGAACTTCGGAAGCGCACGCTGCGGTGCCGGCGCCGGCAGCGGCGGACGCCGCAACGGCAAAGCAATCGGGCGCGGTGCCGAAGGCGGGCACCGGCGCGTCGATGGAAACCGGCCGCGCGCCGATGCCGTCGGACGGGCTGGGCGCGCCGCTGGTCTCGGCGCCGGCCGCGAACCGCACGCCCTCGCCGATCAACACAATCCCGACTTCGGTCGACTCCCGCCGCTCCGAAACCTATTACGAGGTCAAGGGCATCATCTTCGGCGCGCTGATCGAGGCGATCGATCTGGCGCAGCTCGCGCGGCTCGATGCCGAGAGCGCGCGCGAGGAAATCCGCGACATCGTCAACGAGATCATCGCGATCAAGAACATCGTGATGTCGATCTCCGAGCAGGAGGAACTGCTCGACGATATCTGCAACGACGTGCTCGGTTTCGGTCCGCTCGAGCCGCTGCTCTCGCGCGACGACATCTCCGACATCATGGTGAACGGTTCCGGCACGGTGTACATCGAAGTCAAGGGCAAGATCCAGAAGACCGGCATCCGTTTCCGCGACAATCAGCAACTGCTCAACATCTGCCAGCGCATCGTCAGCCAGATCGGCCGCCGGGTCGACGAATCCTCGCCGATCTGCGACGCGCGCTTGCCGGACGGCTCCCGCGTCAACGCCATCGTGCCGCCGCTGGCGATCGATGGCCCCGCGCTCACCATCCGCAAATTCAAAAAAGACAAGCTGACGCTCGATCAGTTGGTCAAGTTCGCCACCATCACCGAGCAGGGCGCGGAAATCCTGCGCATCATCGGCCGCAGCCGGGTGAACACCCTGGTTTCCGGCGGCACCGGTTCTGGCAAGACCACGCTGCTCAACTGTCTCACCCAGTTCATCGACGACGACGAGCGCATCATCACTTGCGAAGACGCCGCCGAATTGCAACTGCAACAGCCGCACGTGGTGCGTCTGGAAACGCGGCCGCCCAACCTGGAAGGCGAAGGCCAGGTCACCATGCGCGACCTGGTGCGTAACTGCCTGCGCATGCGGCCGGAACGCATTATCGTCGGCGAAGTGCGCGGACCCGAGGCGTTCGACCTACTGCAAGCCATGAACACCGGCCACGACGGCTCGATGGGCACGCTGCACGCCAACAATCCGCGCGAGGCGCTCTCGCGCCTGGAATCGATGATCACCATGGGCGGCTTCTCGCTGCCCTCGCGCACCATTCGCGAGATGATTACCGCCTCGGTCGACGTGGTGATCCAGGTCGCCCGCCTGCGCGACGGCACGCGCAAGATCACCCACATCACCGAGGTGATGGGGATGGAAGGCGACGTCATCATCACCCAGGACCTGTTCGTGTTCGACATGACCGGCGAGGACGCGCAAGGCAATATCCTCGGCCGCCATCGCTCGACCGGCATCGGCCGGCCGCGCTTCTGGGATCGCGCCCGCTACTACGGCGAGGAAAAGCGCTTGGCAAGCGCGCTCGACGCCGCGGAAGCCGCCAACGAAGCCATGCGGGCCTGAGCCGGGGACACCATGCAAACGATCGCCATGTTCTTTCTGGCGTCCGTCGCAGTCGGCGGCGTGGCTTGGGTTTTCCTCTATCCGATCCTGTCCGGCGAGCGCAAAGCCGAACAGCGTATGGCCAACGTCGCCAAGGCGGAGCCGGCGGCGCGCGTCACGCGCGGGCACCAGAAATCCCGCCGCGATATCATCGAAACCACGCTCAAGGAATTCGATGAGCGCCACAAGAAGAGCAAACGCGTCCCGCTCTCGGTCCGCATCGCGCAGGCCGGTTTGTTCTGGTCGAAGCGGCAATTCTTCCTTCTTTCGGCCGGCATCGGTGTGGTGATGTTCTTGCTCGGCCTTTTCACCGGCGGCGGCATCCCTGTCGGTGCCGCGCTCGGCTTTGCCGGCGCCCTCGGTTTGCCGCGCTGGCTGTTGTCCTATTTGAAGAAGCGGCGCGAGAATAAATTTCTCGATGCGTTCCCGGACGCGGTCGACATCATCGTGCGCGGCGTCAAGGCCGGCCTGCCGCTGCTCGACTGCCTGAAGATGATCACGATCGATGCGCCGGAGCCGGTGAAGTCCGAATTCCGCGCCATCGTCGAAACCCAAGCCATCGGCATGCTGCTGGGCGACGCCTGCGGCAAGCTTTACGAACAGATGCCAGTGCCGGAAGCAAATTTCTTCGGCATCGTCATCGCGATCCAGCAGAGGTCCGGCGGCAATCTTGCGGAAGCACTTGGCAATCTTTCGCGCGTGCTGCGCGACCGCAAGAAGATGAAGGCCAAGATTCAGGCGATGTCGATGGAGGCGAAAGCCTCGGCCTCCATCATCGGCTCGCTGCCGGTCGCGGTGATGACGCTGGTCTGGATCACCAGCCCGCAATACATCTCGCTACTGTGGACCGAGCCGCTCGGCCGCATGATGCTCGCCGCTTCCCTCCTGTGGATGTCGATGGGCGTGATGGTGATGAAGAAAATGATCAATTTCGATTTCTAGCGCATGATCCTGAAATGTGGATACCGGTTTTCGGAAAAAACCATGCGCCTCGTAAGGATGTAGGATACCGATGCTCGATTTCCTGATCGACTCGATCAATGTCAAGACACTGACGATGGTGAGCGCCGCCATCGCTGCGATCGCTACTGTCTTGACCTTTACGATGCCCATGCTGCTCGCCGATTCGCTCGGCAAGCGCATGAAGGCGGTCGCAGTCGAGCGCGAGAAGATTCGTGCGCGCGAACGCGAGCGCATGGCGCAGGTGCAACAGAAGGTCAATCTGCGCCCCTCGACGAAGCAATCCATTCAAGCGATCGTCAACCGCTTCAATCTGAAAAAATGGGTCGGGCAGGAAGAGGCGCGGCTCAAGCTGGTGCAGGCCGGCTATCGCGGCCAGGCGCCTTACATCACCTATCTGTTCTTCCGCATGGTGACGCCGGCGGCGAGCGCGTTGTTCGCCGCGGTCTACCTGTTCGTCGTGCTCGATTTCCAGCAGCCGGCGATGGTCAAGCTCGGCATGTGTATTGCCGCCGCCTATATCGGCATGCATGCGCCGCTGATGTTCCTCAAGAACCGGATCGCGCGCCGCCAATTGTCGATCAGGCGCGCCTTTCCCGACACGCTCGATCTGCTGCTGATCTGCGTGGAATCCGGCATGTCGATCGAGACTGCATTCAAAAAGGTGAGCGACGAAGTCGGCGCGCAATCAGTGGCGCTGGCCGAGGAACTCACGCTCACCACCGCCGAACTGTCCTATCTGCCGGACCGCCGCCAGGCCTATGAGAACCTCGCCAAGCGCACCGATCTGGATGGCGTGAAATCGGTTTGCATGGCGTTGCAGCAAGCGGAGCGTTACGGCACGCCGCTGGCGAACATGCTGCGCGTGATGGCGCAGGAAAACCGCGACATGCGCATGGCGGAAGCCGAGAAGAAGGCCGCCGGCCTGCCGCCGAAGCTGACGGTGCCGATGATCCTGTTCTTCCTGCCGGTGCTGTTCATCGTCATTCTCGGTCCGGCCGCGATCAAGATCATGGCCTTGCGCTGACGCCGGCGGCGTAGCGATCAAATCGTCAAGACTGTAGGCTTTTGAAGTTCGCGGTCAGGTCCCGGCGTCGGGCGAGGGCAGGTAGTGCTGCCCGCCCTTTTTCGACCAATCGCTGCGCTGCGCAAGCATCTGTCGCAGATAGGTGACATTGGCGGCGGCCTCGTCCGGCGGCAGATCGGCGCGGGCGATCTTCTCGGCTTCCGCGAAGCTGCCTTGCAGGCCGACCACCAGCGCGAGATTCTGCCGCACCTTCGGTGCCGCATCGGGCCGCGTCACGGCTAGCCGCAGCGTGGCCTCGGCGCGTCTCAGGTCCTTCGTCAGCGCGTAGGACAGGCCGAGATTGGACAAGACCGATGGGTCGTTCGGCACGATCTTGAGGGCGGCCGAATAGTGCCGCTGTGCCTCGGCGTGGCGGCCCAGTTGATCGAGCACCGCGCCCTGCGCGTTGAGGATACGCCAGTCCGGATTGTCCGGCGTGTGCGCCCGGCTCAGGACGTCGAGCGCCTGGTTGTAGTCGCCGGCCTCGGCCAGCGCGCGGCCATAGGCACCGAGCAGCGGCATGTTGTGCGGATTGCGGATCGTGGCCTGCTCCAGGACGGCGACCGCCTGGGCGCGCTGGTCGGTGGCGCGCAGGGCCCGGGCGTAACCCATGGCCACATCGGCGTCGTTGGGATTTTCGCGATAGTGGGCGCCCCAGATCTCGAGCGAGCGCCGCCATTCGGTATCGCTGCGCGGGGCATTGCTGGCGGCGATCGAGCCGGTGATGTCGTCGCCGGTGGTCTTGCAGCCGGCTGCCGACAGGGCCAGCACGGCCACGACAGCGGCCGAGGCAAGCAGGCGGGCGGCGCGGGCCGTTCTAGGACGCATGGGATTCCGGGGCTGGCGTTCCAGCGGCATTTCCCGAGCAATAAAACGTTAACCCTAACGAGTGGTTAACTTGTAAACTGGCGGTCCCTGCAGGTTTAAGATGATCCCCATGGATATCGGCCTCTCCCAAGACGAAATCGCGCTCCAGCAGCGCGCCCGCGCCTTCTCGCAAGGCGTGGTGCGCCCGCGCGCGGCGCAAATCGACCGCGACGAACAATACCCGTGGGACATCGTGAAGGGGCTGGCCGAGGCCGGGTTCCTCGGCATGACCATGCCGAAAGCGCTCGGCGGCCAGGACCGCTCGTTCCTCGACGCCGTGCTGGTGATCGAGGAAATGGCGAAATCCTGCACGGTCACCGCGCGCATCGTGGTCGAGACCAATATGGGCGCGATCTCGACGGTGATGGCCTATGGCAGCGAAGCGCAGAAAAAGCTCGCGGCGCGGCTGGTGCTGGAGGGCGACAAGCCCGCCATCTGCATCACCGAGCCGGATGCCGGCAGCGACGCGCTCGCCATGACCACGCGCGCCGACAAGCGCGGCGACATTTATGTCATCAACGGCAAGAAGCACTGGATCACCGGCGCCGGAGTGTCGCGCCTGCATCTGATCTTCGCGCGCGTGTTCGACGAGCGCGGGCAAGCGCTCGGCATCGGCGGCTTCCTCGCGGTGCGCGACGAGGCCAAAGAAGGCAACAAGGGCCTGCGCGTGGCGCGGCGCGAGCAGACCATGGGCCTGCGTGGCATGCCGGAAGGCGAGCTGGTGTTCGAGAATCTCGAAGTGCCGGCCAGTATGGCGGTGCTGCCGCCATCCGGCCTGCGGCGCGGCTTCGCCGACCTGATGAACGCCTATAACAGCCAGCGCGTCGGCGCCGGCACCGTGGCGATGGGCATCGCCGCCGGCGCACTCGAGCATGCGCTGGAATGGGCAAAGACGCGCGAGCAGTTCGGCCGCAAAATCGGCGAATTCCAGGGCCTGCAATGGATGCTGGCCGACATGCAAACCCAGCTCACCGCGGCGCGGCTTATGCTCTACGCGGCGGCGCGCTCGCGCGGGCCGGACGGCAGCGCCTTCCCCGATCCGATGCTGGCGGCGCAGGCGAAAATCTTCGCCTCCGAGAGCGCGATCAAAATCGTCAACGACGCGCTGCAATTTTTCGGCGCGCGCGGCTATTCGCGCGAGCTGCCGCTGGAGCGCATGGCGCGCGACGTGCGCATGTTCACCATCGGCGGCGGCACCGCGCAGGTGCTGCGCACGCTGGTTGCCGGAAAGATGCTGGGCTGGAAACTGCCGCAGACGCGCGAAGGCTATGCGCCGAAACCGCCCATACGCGACGCCGCGGAGTAGCCATGCATCCGATCTTCGCAAGTGCCGACGAGCTTTCGGTACCGATCCTGTTCGTCACCGCCGCCGCTTTCGACAAAGCAACCGAGAGCATCGACGACCGCGCGCGCATGTTCTTGCACGCCGCCGGATATGAGCCCAAGCCCGGGCGCTATCTCGCGATGCCGGCGGCGGACGGCAAATTGGCCAGCGTGCTGTTCGGCCTGGAAAACGCCGATGAGCCGGTGAAAGACCTGTTCCGGCCCGGGCAACTGTCCACCCTGCTGCCGCCGGGCACTTACCGTTTCGCCAACGCGCCGCATGACGCGCGGCTGGCGGCGCTGGCCTTCGCGCTCGGCGCCTATCGATTCACCCGCTACCGCAAGGCGGAGGTGCGCAACGTACGGCTGGTGGTCCCTGAGGGTGTGGACGGAGAGGATCTCAGCCGCATCCTGGAAGGCGTGACGCTGGCGCGCGATCTCATCAACACGCCGTCCAACGACATGGGCCCGGCCGAGCTGGAGGACGCCGCCCGCGCGCTCGCCAAGCAGCATGGCGCAACCGTGGAAGTCACCTCTGGCGACGCGCTCGCCAAGCAATTCCCGCTGGTCGCCGCGGTCGGCGCCGGCTCGGCGCGCAGCGCCCGGCTGATCGACATCGCCTGGGGCAAGGACGGCGACCCGAAGATCACGCTGGTCGGCAAGGGCGTGTGCTTCGACACCGGCGGGCTCGACATCAAGAACGACGCCGGCATGCTCAACATGAAGAAGGACATGGCCGGCGGCGCCACCGCCTTGGCGCTGGCGCACATGATCATGGCGCGCAAGCTCAAGGTGCGGCTGCGCGTGATCATCCCGGCGGTGGAGAATTCCATCTCCGGCACCAGCTTCCGCCCGCGCGACATCTACACATCGCGCAAAGGCATCAGCGTCGAGATCGGCAATACCGACGCCGAGGGCCGATTGGTGCTGGCCGACGCGCTCGCGCTCGCCGACGAGGACAAGCCGGTGCTGGTCGTCGATTTCGCCACGCTCACAGGTGCTGCAAGAGTGGCGCTCGGGCCCGAGGTGCCGCCGTTTTTCACCGACGACGATGCGCTTGCCGATGAAGTCGCGCGCTGCGCGGTATGCGAGAACGATCCGCTCTGGCGCATGCCGCTGTGGCGGCCCTATGAGCCGATGCTCGATTCCAAGATAGCCGATACCAACAATGTCAGCAGCGGCGGCCAGGGCGGCGCCATCACCGCGGCGCTGTTCCTGCGCAAGTTCGTCGCGGCCAAATCCTGGCTGCATCTCGACATCTTCGCCTGGACGCCGGCGGCCAAGCCGGGCCGCCCGGAAGGCGCCGAACTGCAATCGGCGCGCGCGCTTTATGCGCTGCTAGCCGCCCGATACAGCGCATGATCCCGAAAAGTGAGAACCGGTTTTCGGATAAGATCATGCGCCACGAAAGAATCTAAATGGTCGCGCTTGACCCCCGCATCAATCCGTTCCGCCCCGAAATCGCGGCGAAATATCTGCAGGGCCAGGTCGAGGCCGCGCGCTTCGTCGAAGGCGCGCGCCACGAGGTGGTCGAGCCGATCGTGGCCTTGCGCCGCACGGCGTCGCACGAGGCACGGCTCGACACCCAGGCGCTGCTGGGCGAGTGTGTGATCGTCTACGAGACGACCGACGAGGGTTGGGCCTGGGGCCAGATCGAGACCGACGGCTATGTCGGCTGGTTGTCGGCCAATGCGCTCGGTAAAACCGGCCGGGCGCCCACCCACAAGGTCGCAACTCCGCGCACGCTCGGCTTTCCCGGGCCGGACATCAAGCTGCCGCCGGCGGTGGCGCTGCCGATGGGGGCGCGGCTCGCCATCGTACGGCAGGACGAGCGTTTCGCCGTCACGGCTCATGGCTGGCATCTGCCGGCCGTGCATCTGGCGCCGATCAAGGCGCGGCTGCCGGATTTCGTCGCCGTCGCCGAAGAATTTCTCCACGCGCCTTATCTGTGGGGCGGCAAGACGTCGCTCGGCATCGACTGCTCGGGCCTGGTGCAGGTCGCGCTGCAAGCCGCCGGCCATCCCTGCCCGCGCGACAGCGACATGCAGGAAATGGCGCTCGGCAAATTGTCCTCGCTCGGCGAGCTGCGGCGCGGCGATCTGGTGTTCTGGAAGGGCCACGTCGCCATCGCGCGCGACGGCGAAACCCTGCTGCACGCCAATGCGCATGCCATGGCGGTGGCGATCGAGCCGGCCACCGACGCCATCGCGCGCATCAAGGCGGCGGGCTGCGATGTCACCAGCGTGAAGCGGATTTAGCGCGCGCCCAGCAATTCGCCAATGCGGTTGCGATTGAGCGCCAGCCATTGCAAGGCGATGGAGAGCGGGCCGTTGCGCATTTTGCCTGCGCTGAGCCCCGCAAGCGCGGCGTCGATGGAGACGCGGAAAGTTTTTATCTGCTCGCCTTCCGCCGCCGCCCCCGCGCGTTCCGGGACCCACGACGCATCGACGGCAGCGAGAAAAACCGTGACCTCCTCGTCGGTCAGCCCCGGCGTCGTCAGGTAACTGAACAGCTCGACCAGTACGGTCGGCGCGACCGCGATCTCCTCCGTGCATTCGCGGCGCGCCGCTTCAAGCAGCGACTCGCCCGCCTCGACCCGTCCGGCGACCGCCTCGATCATATCGCCGCGGCCATTGGCGAGATGGGCCGTCAGGCGAAATTGCCGTATCAGCACGATTTCATCGCGCACAAGATCGATCGGTAGCACAGCCACCACTTTGCCGGCGAGCAAGATGTCGCGCGTCTGCGTGTGGGTGGCGCCGTCTGTGCCTGTCAGCGTCAGGCGATAGCGTTGGTAATCGCAGTAGCCTTTGGCGAGCAACTCGGGTTGCGAGACCGCGACATCGGCGGGAAGATCGGCGAGTTCGCGGTCGCGCATGTCCGCCGCCTACTGCTCCACGACGTCCCCGGGCGCGATTTCCAGCTTGAAGGCGGCGGCGAGCAGCGCGCGGGTGTAATCGCTCTTCGGCGCCTTGAACAAATCGGCCGCCGCGCCCTCTTCCACCATCTTGCCGTGACGTAGCACCAGCAGCCTGCTTGCCAGCGCGGCGACCACGCGCAGATCGTGCGAGATGAACATGTAGGTCAAGTCGCGCTTCCTTTGCAGATTGCGCAACAGATCGACCATCTGCGCCTGAATGATCATGTCGAGCGCGCTGGTCGGCTCATCCAGCAAGATAAAGGTCGGCTCCAGCACCAGGGCGCGGGCGAGCGCGATGCGCTGGCGCTGCCCGCCGGAGAATTCATGCGGATAGCGGAAGCGCGTTTGCGTATCGAGCCCGACCTCGGTAAGCGCCGCCATCACGCGGCGCTCGCGTTCACCCCTCGCAAGATGCGAGTGATGCACCTTCAGGCCTTCCTCGATGATATCGGACACCGACATGCGCGGCGATAGCGAGCCGTAGGGGTCCTGGAACACGATCTGCATGTTGCGGCGGTATGGCCGCATCTGCTTGAACTTGAGGCCCTGGATGGTGTCGCCCATGAATACCACCGGGCCGTCGGACGAGATCAGCCGCAGGATGGCGAGCCCGAGCGTGGTCTTTCCCGAGCCGGATTCGCCGACCACGCCGAGCGTCTCGCCTTTACGCACCTCGACGCTGATGCCGTCCACCGCCTTGATGTGGCCGACCACCTTGCGCAGCACGCCGCGCTTGATCGGGAACCAAACCTTGAGATCCGTGGTCGAGACCACCACCGGCGCGGTGGGCCGCGGCGGCGCCGGATCGGGCTTCGGCTCGGCGGCGAGCAGCGCGCGCGTGTAAGGATGCTCCGGCGCGGTGAACACGCGCTCGACCGGGCCACGCTCGACGATCTTTCCGGTGTTCATCACGCAGACCCGATCGGCGAGCTTGCGCACGATGCCGAGATCGTGGGTGATGAACAGCATCGACATGCCGAGCCGCTTCTGGATGTCCTTGAGCAGCTTCAGGATTTGCGCCTGCACCGTGACGTCGAGCGCGGTGGTCGGCTCATCGGCGATCAGCAGATCGGGCTCGTTCGCGAGCGCCATGGCGATCATCACGCGCTGGCGCTGGCCGCCCGAGAGCTGATGCGGATAGCTCGCCAGCCGCCCCTTCGGATCGGGGATGCCGACCTGATCGAGCAATTCGAGGATGCGGGTACGCGCCTTCTCGCCCGCAAGCCCCTGGTGGATCAGAAGAATCTCTCTAATCTGCTTCTCGATGGTGTGCAGCGGATTGAGCGAGGTCATCGGCTCCTGGAAGATGATGGTGATGTCGTTGCCGCGCACGTGGCGGATCTCGTTCTCCGGCATGGTCAGCAGCTCGCGCCCCTTGAAGCTAATCGAGCCCGAGGGGTGATGCGCGGCCGGATAAGGCAGCAGCTTCATCACCGACAGCGCGGTGACCGATTTGCCGGAGCCCGACTCGCCGACCAGCGCCAGCGTCTCGCCTTTGGCGATGTCGAACGACACCCGATCGACCGCCAGCACCTCGCGCGCGCCGGTGCCGAACGCGACCGAAAGATCGCGGATAGAGAGGAGTTTTTCAGCCGAAGCGTTCATCGGAACGTCTTTCTCGGATCGAAGGCGTCGCGCACCGCCTCGCCGATGAAGATCAAGAGCGAGAGCATGACGGCGATCGAGAAGAACCCGGTGAGGCCGAGCCATGGCGCCTGCACATTGGCTTTGCCTTGGCTTAACAATTCGCCGAGCGAGGGCGAGCCGGGCGGCAGGCCGAAGCCGAGGAAGTCGAGCGCGGTCAGCGTCATCACCGACGACGACAGGATGAACGGCAGGAACGTCATGGTCGCCACCATGGCGTTCGGCAGCAGATGGCGGAAGATGATGACCGCGTTCGATACGCCGAGCGCGCGCGCCGCCATGATGTATTCAAAATTGCGCCCGCGCAGGAATTCCGCGCGCACCAGGCCAACCAGCGAGACCCAGGAGAACAGCAGCAGGATGCCGAGCAAAACGAAGAAACCCGGCGCCAGCACCGAGGAAATGATCAGCAGCAGATAGAGCGAGGGGATCGAGGTCCAGATTTCGATGAAGCGCTGGAACAGGAGATCGATCCAGCCGCCGAAATAACCCTGCACCGCGCCGGCGGCGACGCCGATGATCGACGACACGATGGTCAGCGCCAGTCCGAACAGCACCGAAATGCGGAAACCGTAGATCAGCCGCGCCACTACGTCGCGGCCGCCATCGTCGGTGCCGAGCCAGTTCGCTTCGAGATCGTCGCAGTTGGCGAAGCCGTGGGTGGCGGCGAATTCGCAATCCTTTTGACTCAACAGCCAGGTCGGCTTGGATGGGAACGGCGACGGCGGCTTGCTCACCTGCGTGTTGTAGGAAAAACGGACCAGCGGCCAGACCACGATGCCGCCTTCCTTATTGATCAGGCCCATCAGATAGTCGTCACGATAATCGGCGGCGGTGTCGAACAGATTCGGGTCGGGTTGCTTGGCGAAGGCCGTGTCCGGATAGGTCACAACCGCCGGGAAATATGAATGGCCGTTGACGTGGATGTAGACCGGCTTGTCGTTGGCGATGAATTCCGCGAACAGCGAGATCAGAAACAGCGCCAGGAAAACCCACAACGACCAATAGCCGCGCCGGTTGACCTTGAAGTTGTCCCAGCGCCGCCGGTTGAGCGGCGACAGCGCGAAACGGCGGAAAATCACCGGCTGGAGACTGCCAACGGGCGTGTCGACAGCGACTTCCGAAAAATCCTCGCGGTTCGGCGCGTCCACCTCAGACCTCCCGCGTCTCGAAGTCGATGCGCGGATCGATCCAAGTGTAGGTCAGATCGGAGACCAGGTTCACCACCACGCCGATGAGCGCGAAGATGTAGAGCGTGGCGAACACCACCGGATAGTCGCGGTTGAGCACGCTCTCGAAGCCGAGCAGGCCGAGGCCGTCGAGCGAGAAGATGGTCTCGATCAGCAGCGAGCCGGTGAAGAACGCGTGCACGAAGGCGCTGGGAAATCCGGCGATCACGATCAGCATGGCGTTGCGGAAGATGTGCCCGTACAGCACCTGGTTTTGGGTGCACCCTTTGGCGCGCGCGGTGAGCACGTACTGCTTGCGGATCTCCTCCAGGAACGAGTTCTTGGTCAGCAGCGTCATGGTAGCGAAGGCCGACAACGCCATCGAGATGATCGGTAGCGTGAGGTGCCAGAAATAATCGCCGATCTTGGCGTACCACGGCAGTTGCCAGAAATTCTCCGACACCAGTCCGCGTAGCGGAAAAATGTCGAAGAACGAGCCGCCGGCGAACAGGATGATCAGCAATATCGCGAACAGGAAGCCGGGTATGGCGTAGCCGACGATGACCACGCTCGAGGTCCACACGTCGAAGCGCGAGCCGGCGTCGACCGCCTTGCGGATACCGAGCGGAATCGAAATCAGATAGGTGAGCAGCGTCATCCAGATGCCGAGCGAGATCGAGACCGGCAGCTTCTCCTTGATCAGCTGCAACACGCGGATGTCGCGGAAATAGCTGTTGCCGAAATCGAAGCGGATGTAGTTCCACAGCATCAGGCCGAAGCGCTCATAGGCCGGCTTGTCGAAGCCGAACTGCTTTTCAAGCTTTTTGATGAATTCGGGATCGAGCCCCTGCGCGCCGCGGTATTTCGACGTCACGGCGTCGACGCCCGATCCGCCCTGCGCCAGACCGCGGCTGCCGAAGTCGCCGCCGGGCGAGCCGGAAATGCGCGAGGTCGCGCCGGTGTCGGCGCCGGTGAGCTTGGCGATCACCTGCTCGACCGGGCCGCCCGGCGCGAACTGCACCACGACGAACGCTACCAGCATGATGCCGAACAAGGTCGGCACCATGAACAGCAAGCGGCGGATGATGTAGGCGCTCATGAGACTGTTATGGATGCCTGTGCTGATCTCGTCATGCCCTGCCGCGCGCCGGGCATCCACGTCTTATGACATATCGGCAGCATAAAGACATGGATGGCACGCGCAACTCGGGCCTGCACGAGTTGTGCAAAATGTAATGAAGTCCCGCATGTTGGGCATACCCGACTTGCGGTGACAAGTCCGGCCATGACGCCCAACTAGCCTCTCTGTTCCAGCTTCGCCGCCTTGTCGCGGTCATACCACCAGGTTTCCGGGATGCCCCGGAAATAGCGCGGTTTGGCGGCCGGGTGGCCGAACACGTCCCAAAAAGCGATCCAGTGCGACGCTTTGTACCAGTGCGGAATCCAGTAGCGACCGGCGCGGATGACGCGGTCGAGCGCCTGGCAGGCGGTGGTGAGCTCGGCGCGCGTCTTGGCCGCAATGATGATATCGACCAGCGCGTCCACCGCCGGATCGGCGACGCCGGCGAGATTCTGCGACCCCTTGGTCGCCGCCGCAGCCGAGGAAAAATAGGTGCGCAGCGAATCGCCCGGCGTTGCCGAAAAGCTGAACCGCTCTACCGTGATGTCGAAGTCGAAGCTGTCGACGCGGGCGCGGTACTGCACCGGATCGACGACACGCAAGGTGGCGTCGATGCCGAGCGTGGCGAGATTCTTGATGTAGGGCAGATGGTGCGGCGTGAATGTCGGCTCGTCGAGCAGGAACTCAATGGTGATCGGCTTTCCACCGGGCATGACGCGCTTGCGACCCTTGAGCACAAAGCCGGCGTCGCTGAGCAGTTGCGCGCCGCGCCGCAGCCAGCGGCGGTCCTGCCCCGAGCCGTCGGTCACCGGCGGAACATAGGGCTCGCCGAACACTTCGTCCGGCAACTTGCCGCGGAACGGCTCGAGCAGCGCGAGCTGCGCCGCATCCGGCTTGCCCTGCGCCATCATCGGCGAGTTCTGGAACACCGACACCGTGCGGTCGTAGGAGCCGTACATGATGTTCTTGTTGGTCCATTCGAAATCGAAGGCGTCGATCAGCACCTCGCGCAAGCGGCGGTCCTTGAATTGCGGGCGCCGCATGTTGATGAACCAGCCCTGCGCGCCGGATGGCGTATCGTCGGGCAGCACGGCGCGCTTGACGCGGCCGTTCTTGAAGGCGGGAAAATCGTAGCGCGTCGCCCAGGTGCGCGAGGTGAACTCCTCGCGGAACAGATAGCTCTTGGCGGTGAAGCCTTCGAAGCCGACCTCGCGGTCGCGGTAGTATTCGAAACGCACCACGTCGAAATTGTTCTGCCCGCGCGACACCGGCAGATCAGCGCCCCACCAATCTTTGACGCGCTCGAATTCGATGAAATGCCCGGCCTCGAAGCGGCCGACCTTGTAGGCGCCGCTGCCGAGCGGAATTTCCAGCGTCGACTGGTCGAACGGCTGCTTGGAATAATAGGCGCGCGAGAAAATCGGCAGTCCGGCGACGAACAGCGGCACGTCGCGCCCGCGCTTGTCGGCGAAACGCACCACCACGGTGCGGTCGTCAGGCGCCTCGGCGCCTTTGAAGTCGCGCAAGAGCGCGGTAATGATCGGATGGCCCTTGTCCTTCAGCGTCGCCAGCGACCAGACCACGTCATGCGCGGTGAGCGGCGTGCGGTCGTGGAATTTCGCTTCCGATCGCAGCGTGAAGCGATAGGTCAGCCCGTTATCGGAAATGCGCAACGACCGCGCGGCCTGCCCATACATGGCGTCGGGCTCGTCGCCCGAGCGCACCATCAAGGTCGCGAAGGTGAGCTCCATGCCCTGCGCGGCGTCGCCTTTCAGGATGTAGCTGTTGAGCGAGTTGAAGGTTTGGAACGACTGATTGAATTGGCGGTTTGGACCGATCTGCGAGAACACGCCGCCCTTGGGCGCGTCCGGATTGACGTATTTGAAGTATGGAAAGTCCGCCGGATATGCGAGATCGCCGAAGGCCGACATGCCGTGCCGCTCGGCGTCTTGCGCAGCCGCCGGTGAATTAAATTTCGCCGCGGCGATCGCACCCGCCGATAGCACAAGGGCATGCCGACGGGTGATCAAGACCGCTGCGGCACCTTGGCCGCCTTGTCCGCGTCCCACCACCAGATGGTCGGGAACGCCGACAGCCCGTATTTCGGCAGCGTGGCCGGGCGGCCGAAACGGTCCCAGCGCGCCGAGCGCTGCTTGCCGTAGGTCCATTGCGGCACGACGTAGAAATTCCACAACAGCACGCGGTCGAGCGCCTTGGCGGCGGCGACCAGCTCGTCGCGGTCCTTGGCAAAGATCACGCGCTCGATCAGCGCATCGACCGCCGGATTCTTGATGCCGACCAGGTTGCGCGAGCCGGGCTGGTCGGCGGCCTGCGAGCTCCAGAAGCCGCGCTGCTCGTTGCCGGGCGACAGCGACTCGCCCCAGGACGCGGTGATGACGTCGAAATCCCACTGCCGCAGCCGGTTCTCGTATTGCGCGGCATCGACCACGCGCACGTTCACCGTCATGCCGACGCGTTGCAGCGAGGGCTTGTAGAACAGCACGTAACGCTCGGTGGCCGGGTCCTCGGCCAGGAACTCGACGCTGAACGGCTCGCCGGTCTTGACGTTGACCAGCTTGGTATTTTTGATCTCGTAGCCAGCCTCGCGAAAAGCGCTAAGCGCCTCGCGTAGGTTGTTGCGGTTCGCCTGCTGACTGCCGCCGACCGGATTCGTGTAGGGCTTGCTGAACAGATCCGCCGGCACCTTGTCGCGCATGCTTTGCAGAATTTCCAGCTCCTTGCCTTGCGGAATTCCGGACGAAGCAAGTTCGGTGCCTTCGAAATAGCTGGAAATGCGCTTGTACTGGCCGAAGAAAATCGTCCGGTTCATCTCCTCGAAGTCGAAGGCGAAGTTGAAGGCGCGGCGCACGCGCGCGTCCTTGAACTTGTCGCGCCGGATATTGAAGGCGAAGGCCTGCATGACGCCGTAATTGCGGATCGGGAATTCTTCCAGCACCACTTTCTTTTCCCGCACGGCGGGGAAATCGTAGGCCGTCGCCCAGTTTTTGGCGCTGTTCTCGGTGCGCCAATCGACCTGATCGCCTTTGAACGCCTCCAAGGCGACGGTGGAATCGCGGAAATATTCGTAGCGGATTTGCGCGAAATTGTTGGCGCCAATATTCAAATTGAGGTCCTTGCCCCAATAGTCGGCGACCTTCTCGTAGACGATGGTATGGCCGGCCACGAAATCCTTGAGCCGGTAGGGCCCGGAGCCGAGCGGCGGCTCCAGCGTGGTGGCGGCAACGTCGCGCTTGCGGCCGGATTTGTCGGTGCCTTGCCACCAATGCTTCGGCAGCACCGGCAACTGGCCGACGATCTGCGGCAATTCGCGGTTGCCCGGTCCGTCGAAGATGAAGGTGACTTCGCGCTCGCCGGTCTTTTCCGCCTTGGTCACGTGCCGGTAATAGGCGCCGAGCTGCGGACTGTTCTGCTTGAACGTATCGAATGAAAAAACCACGTCCTCCGGCGTCACCGGCTGGCCATCGTGCCAGCGCGCGTTGGCGCGCAGGCGATAGATGACCGACGAGCGGTCGTCGGGATAGCTGACCGCTTCCGCCAGCAGGCCGTATTCGGTGGACACTTCGTCCAGCGCCGCCGTCATCAGGGTTTCGGTGAACAGTTCGGTGCCCAGTGCCAGGCTGCCCTTCACACCCGACACCACCTGATTGAAATTGTCGAAAGTTCCGAACGCGATCTGCCGCACCACGCCGCCTTGCGGCGCCGACGGATTGACGTAATCGAAATGCTTGAAGTCGGCCGGATAGCGCGGCTCGCCGAACAGCGAGAGGCCATGTTTCCATTGCCGCGTCTGCGCCGCGGCCTTGCCCGGCAGCGATCCGGCGCCGAGCGTGCCGCCAAGCGCGCTCATGGCCGGCGCGGCCAGCGCGGCGGCAGTGCTGCGCAGAACGGAACGGCGGGTCAATCTCATGGCAATGCTCCGGCGCTCCACGCGCTTCCCAGGCAATCGCGGGCGATTATGTCGGTTTTTCGGTCCGCCACCAGCGGCCTGGCGCCGCGCCCCTAACAAAACGGCCGGGCTAGGCCCGGCCGCGTCCGAACTACACTATTGCCGCGATTACTTCGGCGGTGCCGCAGGCGCCGGCGCTGGAGCCGCAGCTTTGGGCGCTTCGGCCGGCTTTGCGGCAGGCGCCGCGCCCGCCGGAGCCGGCGCGTTGGCTGCCGCCTTCGGCAGCGGCACCGGGCTATCCGCCTGCGTCCGCAGGAAGGCGATCACGTCGGCGCGCTGGGTGTCGCGCGCCAGGCCGGCGAAGGTCATCGCCGTGCCCTGGATATAGCCGCGCGGACTGGCGAGGAACTTGCTGAGCTCGTCGAAGGTCCACTTGCCGCCCTTGGCCTTCATGGCGGCCGAATAATTGAAGCCCGCCTCGGAGGCGCGCGGCCGATCGACGATGCCCCATAAATTGGGGCCGACCCGGTTGGGACCGCCCTTCTCGAAGGTATGGCAGGCCTGGCACTGCTTGGCGGTGGCCTGGCCTTTTTCTACCGATGCGGTGGCCATCATCGCCTCAATCGGCTGCTCGGTCTCCTTGGCCGCGCTCGGCCCCACCGCGCCCGGTTCCTTGGCCGCGATCGCGTAGCCGGGCTTGGCCGGCTTCTCGGGCGCGAAAATGGCGCCGGCCCCGATATTGAGCGCGAGCGTGACCAGGCAGGTGCCGAGAATGGCGCCCAGGACCTTGTTGAGTTCGAAGGAATTCATCGAAATGAGGCTCTCGAAAGGGAGGCTAGCCGGCAGGGAACGGAATCGCCGCCAAGGGCTCGGCGGCGGCGGACAGATACCGTTTTGCCCCAGGTCTGGCAACCCGTATAAGCGCCGCGGCCCTATCGACATTCGTTCAGGTTCGGCCCGCTGACGCCGGTAGCCAAACCGATGCCCGACACCATCATCCTCATCCCTGCCCGCATGGCCTCCAGCCGCCTGCCCGGCAAGCCATTGGCGGATATCGCCGGACTGCCGATGATCGTGCACGTGCTCCGCCGCGCGCAAGCCGCGAAAATCGGCGAGGCGGTGGTGGCGACCGATTCCGAGGCGGTCGCGGCGGCGGTGGAAAAGTCGGGCGGCCGCGCGATCATGACGCGGGCCGATCACGTCTCCGGCTCCGACCGCATCTATGAGGCGCTTGAGGCGCTCGATCCTGAACATCGCATCGGCGTCGTGGTCAACGTGCAAGGCGACCTGCCGACCCTCGATCCCGCCGACATCCGCGCGGCACTGGGGCCGTTGTCCGATCCCGCCGTCGATATCGCGACGCTCGCCGCGGTGATCGCCGACCCGGCCGAGCGCAGCAATCCGAATGTGGTCAAGGTCTCCGGCAGCGCGGTCGCGCCCGGCCGCTTGCGCGCCGTCACATTCACCCGCGCCAATGCCACCGGCGCCGGCCCGCACTACCACCACATCGGGCTTTACGCTTACCGGCGCGCGGCGCTCGAGCGCTTCGTCAAGCTGCCGCCCTCAGCCAACGAGCGGCGCGAGAAACTCGAGCAATTGCGCGCGCTCGATGCCGGCATGCGCATCGATGTGGTGGTGGTGGACAGCGTCCCGCTCGGCGTCGATACACCGGCAGAGTTGAAAAAGGCGCGCAAACTGCTCGCCGGTTGACTCAAGCCTGAAGGTCCGCGTACGGATCATTTTTAAGGCAGGGGGGTCATGGCCAAGAAGAAGATCATCTTCCAGGGGGAACCGGGGGCGAATTCGCATCTCGCCTGCCGCGAAGCCTATCCGGATCACGAGCCGGTGCCCTGCCCGACCTTCGAGGACTGCTTCTCCGCGCTCACCGGCGGCGATGTCGATCTCGGCATGATCCCGATCGAGAATTCGGTCGCCGGCCGCGTCACCGACATCCATCACCTGATGCCGACGTCGAAGCTGCACATCATCGCCGAATGGTTCCTGCCGATCCGCAATCAATTGCTGGCGCCGAAGGGCGCCAGCCTGAAAACCATCAAGTCGGTGGAAAGCCACGTGATGGCACTCGGCCAGTGCCGCAAGATCATCCGCGAGCTGAAATTAAAGCCGGTGGTCGCCGCCGACACTGCGGGTTCCGCGCGCGAAGTGGCCGAGAGCAAGGATGTCACGCGCGCGGCCATCGCCTCGCGGCTGGCCGCGGAAATCTACGGCCTCGACATCCTCAAGGAGAACGTCGAGGACGAAGCTAATTCGACCACGCGCTTCATCGTGCTCTCGCGCGAGAAGAAATGGGCGACGCCCGGCAAGGGCAAGGTCGTCACCACCTTCGTGTTCCGCGTGCGCAACGTGCCAGCCGCGCTCTATAAGGCGATGGGCGGCTTCGCCACCAATGGCGTCAACATGACCAAGCTCGAGAGCTACATGGTCGGTGGCAATTTCTTCGCCACCCAGTTCTATGCCGACGTCGAGGGTCACCCGGACGATCGCGCGCTGGTGTTTGCGCTCGAGGAACTCGCCTTCTTCTCCAAGGAGCTGACCATACTCGGGGTCTATCCCGCGCATCCGTATCGCGATACGTTCAAGGAAGAGAAGGACTAGGGCGCTACGTCACAATCTCAAGTGGGGACGTCATGAAAACCATGGTGCGCTTGCTTGCTTTCTGCGCAGCACTGCTCATCGCGGGGGGCGTCGTCGCCCAGAAGACGGCGACCGGCGCCGCGGCCCATTACCCCGATCATCCGGTGCGCATGCTGGTCGGCTTCGGCGCGGGCGGACCAACCGATGTGATCGCTCGCATCGTCGCGCAGAAATTGTCGGCTTCCCTTGGCCAGCAATTCTACGTCGATGACAAACCCGGCGCCGGCGGCAACATCGCCAGCGCCGAAACGGCGAAGGCGGCGCCGGACGGCTACACCATCACCGTGGTGAGCACCGGTTTCATGGTCAATATGAGCCTGTACGCCAAGGTCCCCTACGACGCGGTCAAGGACTTCGCGCCCATTACCATGGTCGCCTATTCGCCCAACGTGATCGCGGTCAATCCGGAGGTGCCGGCGAAGAGCGTCAAAGAGCTGATCGAGCTGATCAAGGCCAATCCGAACAAGTACAGCTTCGCCGGACCCGGCATCGGCTCGACGCCGCATCTGTCGGGTGAATTGTTCAAGCAGATATTCAACCTCGACGTGGTGCACGTGCCATTCCCGGGCGCCGCCCAGGCGGTTTCCTCCACCCTCGCCGGGCATACGCAGATCGCCTTTACGGCGTTGCCGCCGGCGCTGGCCAATATCAAGGACGGAAGATTGCGCGCGCTCGCCGTGCTCGCGGTCAAGCGCGCCGCGGAACTTCCCGACGTGCCGACCATGCAGGAAGCCGGCTACTCCAGTCAGGAGGCTGACACTCTCACCGGCGTGCTGGCGCCGGCGGGCACGCCGAAGGAGATCGTCGACCTGCTGAACCGTGAGATCGCCAAGGCGGTGGCCGAGCCGGACGTCACGGCACACCTGCTCAAGCTCGGTTTCGTGCCGGTGGCGAACAAGCCGGAGGAATTCGGCGCCCGCATCAAGAGCGAGATCGCCAAGTGGGGCAAGGTGGTGCACGACGCGCATCTGCGCATCGAGTGACCCATTCGGCGGCGCGCTCGGGAGGCGGATGATGCAACGTAAGGTGATGATCGCTTGCGCGGTGACCGGGTCGGCGGATACGCCGGCGCGCAATCCCGCCGTCCCGGTGACGCCGGCTCAGATCGCCGCCTCGGCGATCGACGCCGCCAAGGCGGGCGCGGCCATCGTCCACATCCACGTGCGCGATCCGCAGACGACGCGGCCGAGCATGGACGGAGCGCTCTATCGCGAGGTGGTGGAGCGCATCCGCGCCAGCGGCACCGACGTCCTCATCAATCTCACCACCGGCCCCGGCGCGCGGTTTATCCCCGGCGTCGACGATCCGCTCAAGCCTGCGCCCGGCAGCACGCTGTCGTTGCCGACCGCGCGCGTGCGCCATGTGGTCGAGCTTGCGCCGGAAATCTGCAGCCTCGACATGGGCAGCATGAACATGGGCGGCCAGGTCTTCATCAACACGCCGGCGCATCTCGAGGCCATGGCGGTGGCGATCCGCGACGCCGGCGTCACACCCGAACTCGAAGTGTTCGAGGCCGGCCACCTTATGCTCGCCAGGCGGCTGATCGAGACCGGCCACGTCAAGCCGCCCGGCCTGTTCCAGATCTGCCTGGGGATTTCCTGGGGACAGCCCGCCACCTCGGAGGCGGTCGCTTATATGCGCGGCCTGCTGCCGCCCGACTGCATCTGGTTCGCCTTCGGCATCTCGTTGCACCAATTCCCCATCGCCGCGCAAACCGTGCTGCTCGGCGGCCATGTGCGGGTCGGGCTGGAGGACAATCTCTATCTGGAGAAGGGCAAGCTCACGCCGAGCAACGCCGCGTTGGTCGAGAAGGCGGCGAACATCATCGACATTCTGGGCGATCACGTCGCCACGCCGGTGGAGGCGCGGCAGATGCTGGGACTGCGAGCCCGCCCGTAGTCCCTGCTATTCCGCCGCCTGCCGTGTCGGCGGGCGCATGGCCGCGAGGCCGTCGGCCTCAGTCGCGGAGATCGTGGTGCGCACCATGAAGCGCGCCTCGTGCGCGGGCCAGGGCCGTCCGCGATGCATGGTCGCGCGGTTGTCCCACATGACGACATCGCCGCTCTTCCACTCATGCACGTAGCTCGTGCCCGGCGCGGTCGCTAAGTCCATCAGCTCGTCGATCAACTTCTTCCCGGCCGAGGCCTCCATGCCTTCGACCGCATAGGCGTGCGAGGCGAGATAGAGCGCGCTGCGGCCGTTCACCGGATTCTTCCACACCATGCGCCAGCATTGCGGCGGCAATGCCGCGCGCTCCTCGGGATTGGCGAGATCGGCCGCGATCTGGCCGCGCGAATGCGCGTAGTCGTGCCAGGCAAAGGAATTCTCCAGCTTCTTGCGTGAGCCCGGATCGAGCCGCTCGAAGGCCAGCCGCGTCGAGACGAATTCGGTTTCGCCACCGCGCGCCGGGATGATGCGCGCGGACAGCACCGAGGTGAGCGCCGGCACGCGCTTGAACGACGAGTCGGTATGCCAAAGCTGGTTCGCCTTGTTGCGCAACGCGTAGCGATGATCGGGCGGCACCACTTTGCCGTCCGGGCCGATGGTGCTGAGGATCACGAAATGGCTGCCGGTGCCGAGCGAGCCGACCTTGGTCACCTCCGGCGGACCGAAGCGGCGCGAGAAGGCGAGCTGGCCCTCGTCGGCCACCTGCTGGCCGCGAAACACCAGAACCGAATGCTGCTCGAACGCCGCGCGCGCCGCCGCGTAGGCGGCGTCGTCGGCTGCGATGTCGCCAAGCGTCACGCCGTGCAACTCGGCGGCGAAGCCTGGACCCAGCGGGACGATGTCCATCGGCAAGTCCTCCCCGGTTTTATTGTTTGGCCCGTCTGCTACCGCCCGATGTTCGGATTGATCTTCCGCGCCGCCGCCAGGTCGGCCTCGGCGCCGGCTTGGTCGCCCTTTTGTTTTTTGGCGAGACTCCGATTGTAGTAAGCGCCAGCATGGTTCGGATTGAGCTTGATCGCCTGGTCATAGTTCTGGATGGCGCGGTCGTATTGGCCTTTGACTTGATAGGTGTTGCCACGGTTGAAGAGGGCATCGGCGTATTTCGGATCGAACTTGATCGCCTGGTTATAGTCCTGGATGGCGCGGTCGTATTGGCTTTTGCCTTGAAAGGAGAGGCCGCGATTGAAGAAGGCATCGGCGTATTTCGGATTGAGCTTGAGCGCCTGGTTGCAGTCCTGGATGGCGCGGTCGTATTCGCCTTTGTCATGGTAGGCGGCGCAACGATTGTTGAAGGCAAGGGCGTATTTCGGATTGAGCGCGATCGCCTGCTCAAAGTCCTGGATGGCGCGGTCGTATTCGCCTCTCTCGTAATAGGCGACGCCACGATTACTAAAGGTGAAGGCGAGGCGTTTTCCCTTTAACTTGCCTGCCTGGATGACAGCCGTACACCCGGTGATCTTCTGGGCCGGTGTCGGGTTGCCCTCACCAATGCACCAATTGAATTCTTGTTTGGTTTGTGCGTGTGCAGCCGAGCTGGCGACGCCTGTGATAGCCGCGAGCGCGATGGCACCCCCGAAAGCGCGTGCTGTGACCGACATGGGTTCTCCCAAGCTCGCGGTGCTTTTGCGAGTGCGTCAATTATAACCGAAGACATATCGTATGGCAGCCCTCGTTCTTTCGGTTTCCGACTCCGCGGCAGGCAGCGCCCCGTTCGAACCAGCCGGCTATCACGCGCTAGCCGCGTTCTCGCTCATAACGCTCGACAAAGCGCGGTGACAGCTTGCGCAGGCGCTCGATATCGATGCGGCCGGAGCGCGTGATGTAGCTCATGGCGAATTCGGCCGGCGCCAGCGCCATGTGCTCGGCGAAGCGCTCGTACCAGGCCGCGCTCGCATTGGCGCCGGTGACCAGCTTTTCCACGATCGGCCGCCGCGCCGCCTCGAACGCCGGCAGCGCTGACGCCACGTCGTCGCCATGTTCGGCCAGCGCGCGGTCGAGCGCGATGGCGTCCTCCATGGCGAGCCGCGTGCCGGAGCCGATGGAAAAATGCGCGGTGTGCAGCGCGTCGCCGATCAGTACGTATTTGCCGTGGTGCCAGCGGCTGTTCCAAACCTGCGGAAATCGCCGCCAGATCGAATTATTGGAGATCAGCGGGTGGCCGCCGAGCGCGTCGGCGAAGATTTTCTGGCACAGGCTGCGTGACTCCGCATCTTCCATTCGCGCGAAGCCGGCGCGGGCGAAAGTCGCCTCGTCCGTTTCCACAATGAAGGTGCTGCGCCCCGGAGCGTAGCGGTAGTGATGCGCGTTGAAATCGCCGATCGGCGTGTGGCGGAAGGTCTGCGTCAGGGTGTCGTAGTGCTTGCTGGTGCCAAACCAGGAAAAATGATTGGCGAGGTAAGTGACGCTGGCGCCGAACTCGTCGGCGAAGCTGCGCCGCACCAGCGAATTGACGCCATCGGCGCCGACCACCAGATCGGCGTCGCCGAATTCGTCGAGCGAGGTCACCGTGCGGGAGAAGTCCGGCTCGGTGCCGACCGAGCGCACGCGTTGTTGCAGCAATTGCAGCAGCTTGAGCCGGCCGATGGCGGCAAAGCCGATGCCGTCGATGACGACGCGCTCGTTGCGGTGAACGAGCGTCATGTCGTCCCAGGCTTCCATCTGCGGCGTGATCGCCGCGAAGGTTTCTGCGTCGCCCTCGCGCAGGAATTCGAGCGCGCGGTCGGAGAACACCACGCCGAAGCCGAAGGTGGCGTCGGCCGGATTCTGCTCGATGACGCGCACATCGGCGTCCGCCCGCCGGCGCTTGAGCAGATATCCGAGATAAAGTCCCGCCGGCCCGGCGCCGAGAATGGCAATGCGCATGGCAGCTTGTACCGCAAGGTCTAGCGGCCGTGCTAGCATTGCCGCCAATCGTCCGAGCCCGAGAGCCGCGCCATGATGGAAACCACCCTCGCCCTCACCTTCCATGTCCTCGGCGCCGTGGTGTGGGTCGGCGGCATGTTCGCCGCCTATGTGTGCCTGCGCCCAGCGGCCGGCGCGCTGGAGGGACCGCAGCGCCTACGGCTGTGGCGGAGCTTCTTCGCGAAGTTTTTGCCTTGGGTCTGGGTCTCGGTGCTGCTGCTGCTTGCAAGCGGCTATTGGATGCTGCTGACGACCTTCGGCGGGTTCAAAGGCGCGTCGCTCTATATCAATCTGATGCAGGCGGTTGGCTGGCTGATGATCGCGCTGTTTGTCTGGTTGTTCCACGGCCCCTGGCTCAAGTTCAAGCGCGCCACCGACGCGCAGGACTGGCCGGCCGCCGCCGCCCACCTCAACCGCATCCGCCAGATCATCCTGGTCAACCTGCCGCTCGGCCTGATCGTGGTCGTGATCGGCGGCAGCGGGCGCTTCTGGGGATTCTAGGCCGCAGTCGACCTCAAATCGTCTGATTGTATGCGCCAACTTCCGGATGGGTGCGCAGCACGCCGTCGATCGCCTTGAACATGTCGCGCATGCGCGCCTCCGACACCGGGCTTTCCACCACCACCGCCAGCTCCGGCTTGTTCGACGAAGCGCGCACCAGGCCCCAGGTGCCGTCCGCGACGGTGACGCGCACGCCGTTGACGGTGACCAACCCTTGAATCTTCTGGCCGGCGACCGCCTCTCCCTTGGCCATGGCGCTCTGGAAATGCGCCAGCACCGCGTCGACCACGCCATATTTCTTCTCGTCGTCGCAATGCGGCGACATGGTGGGCGAGCCCCAGGTCTTCGGCAGCGCCTTGCGCAGGTCGGCCATGCTCTTCCCCGGATTGCGGTCGAGCATGTCGCAGACCGCAAGCGCGAAAATCATGCCGTCGTCATAGCCGCGGCCGTACGGCTTGTTGAAAAAGAAGTGGCCGGACTTCTCGAAACCGGCGAGCGCACCCAGCTCGTTGACGCGGCGCTTGATGTAGGAATGGCCGGTCTTCCAGTAGTCGGCCTTGACGCCGTTGGCCTTGAGTACCGGGTCGGTGAGGAACAGGCCGGTCGATTTCACGTCCACCACGAAGGTGGCGTTCTTGTGCAGCGCCGACATGTCGCGCGCCAGCATCACGCCCACCTTGTCGGCGAAAATCTCCTCTCCTTCGTTGTCCACCACGCCGCAACGGTCGCCGTCGCCGTCGAAACCGAGCGCCACGTCGGCCTTATTCGCCAGCACCGCGTCGCGCATGGCGTGCAGCATCTTCATGTCTTCGGTGTTGGGATTGTAGCGCGGGAAGCTGTGGTCGAGCTCGCAATCGAGCGGCACCACCTCGCAGCCGATCGCCTGCAAAATGCGCGGCGCAAAAGCGCCGGCGGTGCCGTTGCCGCAGGCGGCAACCACTTTCAACTTGCGCTTGATCTTCGGCCGCTTGGTGAGGTCGGCGATGTAGCGGTCGGGGAAATTCTCGACGAAAACGTAACTGCCGCCGCTCGTGAGATCGAACTTGGCGCCGAGCACGATCTCCTTCAGCCGCGTCATCTCGTCGGGCCCGAAGGTGAGCGGCCGGTTGGCGCCCATCTTCACGCCGGTCCAGCCATTGTCGTTGTGCGAGGCGGTGACCATGGCGACGCAGGGCACGTCCAGCTCGAACTGCGCGAAATAGGCCATCGGCGTGATCGCCAGCCCGATGTCGTGCACCTTGCAGCCCGCCGCCAGCAGGCCGGTGACCAGCGCCAGTTTCACCGAGGCGGAATAGCTGCGGAAATCGTGGCCGGTGACGATTTCCGGCTTGACGCCCAGCTCGCGGATCAGCGTCCCCAGCCCCATGCCGAGCGCCTGCACGCCCATCAGGTTGATTTCTTTTTCCAACAGCCAGCGCGCGTCGTATTCGCGAAAGCCGGTCGGTTTCACCAGCGGCGACGACTCATAGGCGTAGGTATTGGGCGTGAGCGCGGATTTTGGCGTCGGAAACATCAGGTCCTCGAAATCAAACGCGGGCAGTCTAATTCAATACCCCAACGCCGGAACCGCGCAAAGCGGTCCTGAAAAACTCGTCATTCCGGGACCGCCCGAAGGGCGGGGCCCGGAATCCATACTCCGCAGCGCTGGGGTTATGGATTCCGGGCTCGCTCGCTTTGCTCGCGCCCCGGAATGACAGGTGAATTACTGCTCCAGCACCATGCGGCCATCGGCGTATTCGTAGCGCCGCAGCCGCGACAGGAACGAGACGCCGAGCAGGTTCTGCGACAGCGCCTCGTCGGGCAGCACCAGCGCCGGCACGTCAAAGACCGTGATGTCGCCGACCTCGATGCGCTCGAGCTTGGCGGGCGCCGCCTTGATCCGGCCGTTGGCGGTGGAGACGATCGCGGTGTAGTCGCGCGGCATCGGATGCAGACCGACATTGGCGGCGTCGGTCTCGCGCAGGATCACCAGCGAAGCGCCGGTGTCGACCATGAAGCCGATCTGGCGGCCGTCCACGCGGGCATCGACGCGGAAATGGCCATCGCGGCCGCTCACCAACTCCATCTTGTGCTGACCGACCGAAGACTGCCGCGGCTGTTCGGAAACCTGCACCGCCGCCGCTTGCGATCCGGGAGCCTCGACCACCGCCTTGTCGGCATAGCGCGCGAGATAGCCGCCGGCGACCAGCACCGCGATGGCAAGGATGAGGATCTGTCGCATGGTGCAATGCCCGATGGTTCGCGGTGAGCGTCGCACGGGACTGCCGAAGGTCGCCTTAACGCAATGCCGCTTGCCAATGCCCGCTTCGGCGATGGTGAGCGGCCGGTTAAGGCAGTACGGAAACTTTTATTCGCCGCGCCGCTTGGCGCGCCGGGTGGCGAGCGCGGTCAGCGGATCGTCGGGCCAGGGATGCTTGGGATAGCGCCCGCGCATCTCGGCCTTCACGTCGGCATAACTGCCGCGCCAGAAGCCAGGCAGATCGCGCGTCACCTGTACCGGCCGGTGCGCCGGCGAGAGCAATTCGATCACCAGCGGCACGCGCCCGCCGGCGATCGCCGGGTGCCTGGCAAGGCCGAACAATTCCTGCACGCGGATCGATAGCTTCGGGCCTTCCTCGGCCTCATAGTCGATTGGCACATGGGAGCCGGAGGGCGCGGTGAAATGGGTCGGCGCCTCGGCGTCGAGCCGGCGGCGCAAATTCCAGGGTACCAGCGCGGAGACCGCGTCCGACAGCTGCTCGGCGGAAATCTCAGCTCGTGTAGTTTTGTCGAGCAGCAGTGGCTCCAGCCATTCGGCCGCGTTGCGCGCCAGGCCTTCGTTGGACAAATCGGGCCATTCCTCTCCCTCTGTGCCGCGCAGGAACCGCACGCGGTTGCGCCATTGCAGCGCCACTTTGCTCCAGGGCAAACGATCGAGACCGAGGCCGACAAGACCCTGCGCGAGGATGTGCGCAGTGTCGGAGTCGGGCGTTACCTGCTTGATTTGTTCCGCGAGCACGACCGCGCCAAGCCGGCGGCTGCGCCGCGCACGCAAAGACGCGGACGCGTCGTCGAACGTCACCGCCTCACGATCCTCGATCTTGCCGGCAAAGCGCGCCTCGATCTCAGGCAACGTGATCGGCGCCGTCAAAATAATGCGGCTCGCCGCCGCCGCGCCGGTCAGTTCGGCCACCGTGAGATACGGCTCGCGCGCCAGCGAGGACGCCGGATCGACCATGCCGCCGCGGCCATTGGCGAGCAGGAACGCGCCACTCCCGCCGCCGCGACTCTTGGCGATGCGGTCGGGATAAGCCAGCGCGAGCAAAGAGCCGGGCGACTGATCGCCGCCGCGATCTTTGCCGCCAACCGCATCTGTCCACCGCTTCACCATCGCGCGCGCATCCTCGGCGCGGCGCGAGCGGTCGCGGCGGAACTGGTCGAGCCGGTGGCGCAGATCGGGATCGTCGCCGCCGAGCCCGCGTTCGGTGAGCACCGCGGCAATCGCCGCACCTTGCGCGCCGGCGCCTTCCGCCGCCGCATCGACCACCATGCGCGCCAGCCGCGGCGGTAGCGGCAATTGGCGCAGCTTGCGGCCTTCCTCGGTGATGCGGCCCTGCGCATCGATGGCGCCAAGCTCGGTCAGCAGCGCCTTGGCCTCGCTGAGCGCAGGCGCCGGCGGGGAATCGAGGAACGCCAGCTTGCCCGGATCGCTGGCGCCCCATTGCGCGAGGTCGAGCACGAACGACGACAAATCGGCCGACAGGATTTCCGGCCGCGTGTAAGGCTCCAAGGAACCAGTCTGCGGCTCGTCCCACAGCCGGTAGCAAACGCCCGGCTCGGTGCGCCCGGCGCGCCCACGGCGCTGGTCGGCGGCGGCACGCGACACCCGCACGGTTTCCAGCCTTGTCAGGCCCACGTCCGGCTCGTAGCGCGGCACGCGCGACAGCCCGCTGTCGATGACGACGCGCACGCCTTCGATGGTGAGCGAGGTTTCCGCGATCGAGGTCGCCAGCACCACCTTGCGCCGCCCGGCCGGCGCCGGCGAAATCGCGCGGTCCTGCTCGCGCGCATCGAGCGCGCCGTAGAGCGCGACGATATCGACGTTCTTGTCCGCGACGCGCTCCTTGAGCTGCGTCTCGGTGCGGCGGATTTCGGCGGCGCCCGGCAGGAACACCAGCAGCGAGCCGGCGTCGGCGCGCAATGCGCGCTGCGCGGCGTCCACGATCTGCCGCTCGATGGGCGCGCGTTGATCGCGGCCGAGATAGCGCGTCTCCACCGCAAAGGCGCGGCCTTCACTCTTGACCACGGGCGCGTTACCGAGCAGCGCCGCCACGCGCGCGCCATCCAACGTCGCCGACATCACCAGAAGCTTCAGATCCTCGCGCAGGCCCTGCTGGGCGTCGCGCGCCAGGGCGAGTCCGAGATCGGCATCCAACGACCGTTCGTGGAATTCGTCGAACAGCACGGCGGCGACGCCTTCGAGCGAGGGATCGTCGAGCACCAGCCGCGTGAACACGCCCTCGGTGATCACCTCGACGCGCGTGCGTTTCGACACTTTGGAGCCGAAGCGCACGCGCAGGCCGACGGTATCGCCGACCTGCTCGCCAAGGGTCCATGCCATGCGCGCGGCGGCGGCGCGCGCCGCCAGCCGGCGCGGCTCCAGCAGCAGGATTTTCTTGCTCGCCGCCCACGGCTGGTCGAGCAGCACCAGCGGCACGCGCGTGGTCTTGCCGGCGCCGGGCGGCGCCACCAATACCGCGGCATGGTTCGCCGCCAGCGCGACGGTGAGCCGCGGCAGCGCGTCGTCAATCGGTAGAGGCGTGTCGAACTTGCGCATTATTGTTGTCGTCACCCGCGAAAGCGGGTGGTCCAGTAAACGAACGGCGTGAAATACGACGCTATGTCGGTGTTTACTGCTTGCCCCGCCGCCTTAGCGGGGCATGACAACGTCTATTGAACATCATTTCCGCACCCGCCCGACGCTTTCATAGACGAAGCCGTGGCGCGCGACTTCTTCCGGCCGGTAGATGTTGCGCAGGTCGACTAGCACCGGCCGCTCCATCACCTTCTTGAGCCGCGCGAAATCGAGCGCGCGGAATTGTTCCCATTCGGTGACGATCACCAGCGCGGAGGCGCCCTCGGCGCACGCATAGGCGTCGTCGCAAAAACTGACGTTTGCCATCAGCGGCTTGGCCTGCTCCATGCCGACCGGATCGAAGGCGCGCACTTTGGCGCCCATGTCCTGCAGCGCGGTGACCAGCGGGATCGACGGCGAGTCACGCATGTCGTCGGTGTTCGGCTTGAAGGTGAGGCCAAGCACGGCCACCGTCTTGCCCCGCAGCTCGCCGCCGAGCGCGGCTGCGACTTTGCGCGCCATCGCGCGCTTGCGCGCATCGTTGACCGCCACCACCGCCTCGACGATGCGCAGCGGTGCCGCGTGATCCTGGCCGGTCTTGAGCAGCGCCACCGTATCCTTTGGAAAGCACGAGCCGCCGAAGCCCGGCCCGGCGTGCAGGAATTTTGATCCAATGCGGTTGTCGAGCCCGATGCCGCGCGCAATCTCCTGCACGTCGGCGCCGACTTTTTCCGCCAGATCGGCGATCTCGTTGATGAAGGTGATCTTGGTGGCGAGGAAGGCGTTGGCGGCGTATTTGATCAGCTCGGCGGTGCGCCGGTCGGTGAACAGGATCGGCGAGCGGTTGAGGTAGAGCGGGCGATAGAGCTCGGTCATCACCCCCCGCGCGCGCGCATCGTCGCTGCCGACCACGACGCGGTCGGGATGCTTGAAGTCCTGGATGGCGGCGCCTTCGCGCAGGAATTCCGGGTTCGACACCACCGCGAACTCCGCATCGGTGCGCGCTTCGCGGATGATGCGCTCGACCTCGTCGCCGGTGCCGACCGGCACGGTCGACTTGGTGATCACCACGGTGAAACCGTCGAGCGCGCCGGCGATTTCGCGCGCGGCATCATAGACGAAAGTGAGGTCGGCGTGGCCGTCGCCGCGGCGCGACGGCGTTCCCACGGCAATGAAGACCGCGTCGGCGGCTTTGACCGCGCCCGGCAAATCGGTGGTGAACTTCAGGCGCCCGGCGCGCCGATTGGCGGCGACCAGGTCGTTGAGCCCCGGCTCGTAGATCGGCACCTCGCCCTTCTCAAGCGCGGCGATCTTGCCCGTATCCTTGTCGACACAGGTCACCTCGTGGCCGAAATCGGCAAAGCAGGCCCCGGAAACGAGGCCGACATAGCCGGTGCCGATCATGGCAACGCGCATTTCTTAATCCGTCCGCGAAAGATAGTTAACCGCTTAACCTTTACCGCCGAAGCCGGTGGCGTCTCCATAGCAGAGCCGATATCGAGAGGCGAGAGCCGGCACATTGGCGGCTCGTCGCGATCGTATAAAGACGTTCGAAACGGCTATTTGCCATAAGAAAATCATGACCGGCGTTCAAACGTATGACGGGCGGGTCGACTGGGTCGACTACGCCAAGGGCTTCTGCATCATCTTCGTGGTGATGATGCATTCGACGCTCGGCGTGGAGGCAGCCAGCGGCCAGACCGGCTGGCTGCACGGCCTGGTCGAATTCGCGCGGCCGTTCCGCATGCCCGACTTCTTCATGATCTCGGGCCTCTTCCTGGCGCAGGTGATCGACCGCGACTGGCGCACTTATCTCGACCGCAAGGTCGTGCACTTTGCTTACTTCTATCTGCTGTGGATGACGATCCAGTTCGTGGTCAAGTCGCCGGGCATCGCGGCCGAAAGCGGCGCGAGCGAAGTCGTGCGGCTTTATCTGCTGGCGCTGATCGATCCGTTCGGCACGCTGTGGTTCATCTATATGCTGCCGATCTTTTTCGTGGTGGTGAAGCTCGCGCGCCGCGTTCCCGTTGCGGCGGTCTGGACCATCGGCGCCGCGCTCGAGATCGCGCACATTTCGACCGGCTGGACGGTGATCGACGAATTCGCCGCCCGCTTCGTCTACTTCTACACCGGCTATATTCTGGCGCGGCAGGTGTTCGCGTTCACCGCGCGCGCGCAGACGCAGCCATGGCTCGCGCTCGGCCTGATCGCTTTGTGGTGCGTCATCAACGGCGCGGCCGTGTTCGCGGGTTATGCGACGCTTGCGTTCGCCTCGCTCGCCCTCGGCTTGGTCGGCGCCGCCGCGGTAGCAACGGTCTCGTCGCTCATGGCGATGCACGATGTCTTCCGCCCGCTGCGCTATTGCGGTCGCAATTCGATCGTCATCTATCTCGCTTTCTTCCTGCCAATGGCGGCGATGCGCACGCTGCTGCTCAAGACCGGATGGATACCCGATGTCGGCACCATGTCGGTCATCATCACCGCCGCCGGCGTGTTCGGCTCACTTGCGCTGATCTGGGCGGTACGCGGCAGCCGGGCCAAGTTCCTGTTCGAACGACCGGCGCAATTCTGGCTGGTTCCAAAGCCTGCGCCCAAGCCGAAGCTGACGCTGCAGCCGGCGGAATAGCGCGGCGTCCACAGGCCCGCATCGGCGGATTGATAATGCGCGGCTGACGGCCCACATTCGGGCCATGCCGACAAGCGCCAAATCCAAGACCAAAGCCGCAGCCCCTGCCGCATCGAACCCGGCGGCGCGGCCGCTCAAGAAGGGCGACCACCTGTTCCTGGTGGACGGCTCCGGCTACATCTTCCGCGCCTATCACGCGCTGCCGCCGCTTACCCGCAAGTCGGACGGCTTGCAGGTCAATGCCGTGCTCGGCTTCTGCAACATGTTGTGGAAGCTCTTGGCCGAGATGAAGAATGACAAGCCGACCCATCTGGCGGTGGTGTTCGACAAATCCGAGAAGACCTTCCGCAGCGATTTTTATCCCGAATACAAGGCGCACCGGCCGGACGCGCCGGAAGATCTCATTCCGCAATTCCCGCTCATCCGCGAGGCGGTGCACGCTTTTGAGATCCCCTGCCTGGAGCAGGCCGGCTTCGAGGCCGACGATTTGATCGCGACCTATGCGCGGCTCGCCACCGAAGCCAAAGCGACGACAACCATCGTGTCCTCCGACAAGGACCTGATGCAGCTCGTCGGCAACGGCGTGACCATGTACGACACCATGAAGGACCGCCGCATCGGGCGCGCCGAGGTGATCGAGAAATTCGGCGTCGGCCCTGAGAAAGTGATCGAGGTGCAGGCGCTGATCGGCGATTCCAGCGACAACGTGCCGGGCGTGCCCGGCATCGGCGTCAAGACCGCGGCGCAATTGATCGGCGAATACGGCGATCTCGAAACACTGCTCAAGCGCGCCGGTGAGATCAAGCAAGACAAACGCCGGCAGTCGTTGATCGACAATGCCGAGATCGCGCGCATTTCGAAGCGGCTGGTCACGCTCGACCAGAACGTGCCGCTCGATGTGCCGGTGGACCAACTCGCGGTGCACGAGCCCGACTACAAGCACCTCATCGCGTTTTTGAAGGCGATGGAATTCAACACCATCACCCGCCGCGTCGCGGAAAAGGCCGAGATCGACGCGTCGCAGGTCGAGGCGGACGCCAAGCTTGTGTCAGGCGCGCCCTCCCCTGCGCGTAGCGCACCGGTCGGGAAAACCGGCGATTTGTTTGCGCCGCCGCCGCAAGCAAAGCCTAGCGCCAAGAGCGAAACAAACGGCGCCCTCACCCCCATCTCGCTCGCCGCCGCGCGCGCGGAAGCCGCGCGCGAGCAAAAAATCGATCGCAGCAAATACGAATGCGTGCGCACGCTTGCCCGCCTGAAGGAATGGATCGCGCGAGCGCATGAGTTGGGCGTGGTCGCGGTCGACACCGAGACCACCAGCCTCGACCCGATGCAGGCGACCCTGTGCGGTTTCTCGCTCGCGCTGGCGCCCAACGAAGCCTTTTACGTGCCGCTTGCACACAAAAAGGACGGCGGCGGCGATGGCTTGTTCGACGCAGGCCTCGCAGCCGATCAGATCAAGGAAGAAGACGCGCTGAAAGTTCTCAAGCCGCTGCTCGAGGACAAGAGCATCCTGAAAGTCGGGCAGAACCTGAAATACGATTGGCTGGTGTTCGCGCAGCGCGGCATCGAGATCCAAGGCTACGACGACACCATGCTCATTTCCTACGTGCTCGACGCCGGCAAAGGCGGCCACGGCATGGACGACCTCTCCGAGAAATGGTTGGGCCACAAGACCATTCACTTCGGCGACGTCGCGGGCACCGGAAAATCGCGCGTCACCTTCGACTGCGTCGCCATCGACAAGGCGACCGAATACGCCGCCGAGGACGCCGACGTGACGCTGCGGCTGTGGTCCGCGCTGAAGCCGCGCCTGCCGGCCGAGCACGTCGCCACCGTCTACGAGACGCTGGAGCGCGCCATGCCCTCAGTGCTGGCGCGCATGGAGCGGCGCGGCATTTCCATAGACCGCCAGGTGCTCTCAAGGCTGTCCGGCGAATTCGCCCAGAAGCAGGGCGCGCTGGAGGAAGAAATCAAGACGCTGGCCGGCGAGCCGCTCAATCCCGGCTCGCCCAAGCAGCTCGGCGACATTCTGTTCGGCAAGATGAACCTGCCCGGCGGCACGAAAACCAAGACCGGGCAATGGTCGACCGGCGCGCGCGAGCTCGAGGAGCTGGCCGAACAGGGCCACCAACTGCCGCGCAAGATTCTCGACTGGCGGCAGGTGTCGAAACTGCGCTCGACCTACACCGAGGCGCTGCCGACTTACGTCAACCCGACCACCCACCGCGTGCACACCAGTTACGCGCTCGCCGCCACCTCGACCGGCCGGCTGTCGTCATCGGAGCCGAATTTGCAGAATATCCCGGTGCGCACCGAGGAGGGCCGCAAGATCCGCCGCGCCTTCGTCGCCGCGCCCGGGATGAAGCTGGTCTCCGCCGACTATTCGCAAATCGAGTTGCGCCTGCTGTCGGAAGTCGCCGAGGTGCCGGCGCTGCGCAAGGCCTTCCAGGACGGCGTCGACATCCACGCCATGACCGCCTCGGAAATGTTCGGCGTGCCGGTGAAGGACATGCCGAGCGAGGTGCGCCGGCGCGCCAAGGCGATCAATTTCGGCATCATCTACGGCATCTCCGCTTACGGCCTGGGAGCGCAGCTCGGCATCGATCCCAAGGAAGCCGGCGCCTACATCAAGAAATATTTCGAGCGC
>Ga0097691_1000161_pt1 | contig 60357 bp, 63 predicted proteins | sample NGESurdeep072012_8_FD_72858 | JGI IMG/M metagenome (GOLD analysis project Ga0097691, IMG submission 72858) | Arctic peat soil microbial communities from Barrow, Alaska - NGEE Surface sample 210-1 deep-072012 | ecosystem: Environmental > Terrestrial > Soil > Wetlands > Peat ...
GACGACACCTCGACCAGGTGCTCGCCGAGTACGTCCAGCACTACAACCAGGCTCGTCCACACCGTGGCCTGCACCTCGGACAACCGATCCCCCGCTCCTTCCCACTCTCGCCAATCGACAATGGCACCGTCACCCGCCTGGACATCCTCGGCGGCATCATCCACGAGTACGAGCGGGCCGCCTGATCACAGATCACGCCACGGCTTCGATATGTGCGTAGGCACCTACACAACGCGGAGCTCGACGATCAGGTAGGTAAGTGCTTCGCCTGGCAACTACTGCGTGGCTCCTCTGGGTCAAGTGCGCCTCCCCAGGCACCGATGGCCACGTATTCCTGTCGATTCTCCCGAAGCCAACCCTGCATCGGAGTTTTTGGACCCTTCAGGTCGAGGCAGAACAAGCGTTGCCGAGTCTGCGGGTCCAGAGCCGGGTCCGCGCGGGCGGCATTGCGTGATTGGGCGAGCAACGAATTCCGGAACGAGTCGGCGGACTGGCTGCGAGGCGCTCTGCTGCTCACCCGAGCATCTCCAAGGCCCTGCTTCCACGTCTACCCAGCTGGACCAGGCGCGAATTGAGATCGTCCATGTCCAGACGATCACGATTGGCGTCACCGAGGATCATGCGCATGTGCTCCAGGTCGGCGCCGTCGGCAACCATCTCGGCGACGACCCAGGCCGGACGGGCGACAGGCATCCCCTCAGCTTGCATCCAGTCCCCCGGCCCCCACTGGCGGACACGGAAGCTGACGTCCTTCCGGCGCAAGCGCCTCGGAGCTTTGACCGCGAACGTATGGCGGTAGGCAGGCAGGTCTCCCAGATAGAGGACCTCCAGTGCCGAACGGCCGAAGACCAAAGCGTCGGGATCGTTGAGGCGCTCGCCAGAGGTGTGGTCAGGGTCGAGCAGAAGCCAGGCCGCGTAGAGCGCCTCATGGGGATGCTCGGGACCGGCGGCGAAACGGTAGACGCCACGGGCAGGCGAGACGAGTCGGCCATCATCGACAGCTCGACGAAGAGAGGTGTCAGTGACGAGGGTGCGGGCCTGCGCTCGCGTGATGTACCCCTCTTGCCCGTTGGCCGTCTCGGCCAGGTCACGGAGCCGGTTGGTCATGTCCTTAGTGTAACATAACTCACTCATACAGTGTGTTTTGTTACCACTCAAGGCCTTCGGAACGGATCGAAGGGCAAATCCGCCCCCTCAGTCGAAGGTGAGCACCGACTCCAGCACGCCAGCCGCCTCCCGGTCCCGCTCCGGCAGTGCGTGGGCGTACCGGTCGAGCGTCATGGTGGCCCGGGCGTGACCATGCCGCTCGGCGACGGTCCGGACGTCCACCCCAGCGGCGATCAGGGTGGTCACGGAGAAGTGTCGCAGGTCGTGGAACCGGAACGGCCAACGCTGCCCCGGGGCGAGGTCTGACCGGGTCGCCTTCGGCTTCGCCTCCCGCAACCGCTTCAGTGCCGGCTTCTCCATCTGCACGCAGAGCCCAGCAAAGCCGTGGGTCAGCGTGTCCGGGTTGGCCGCCGTGGCGCCGTTGGCGTTATAGCTGAGGACGTAGGGATCCTCCACCAGGGGGGATTCCGCCTCGTCGGAGAGAGCCACCATGTAGTCCCAGCGTCGCCGGAGCACGGTGACGCCGAGCGGTTCCAGCGCCAGGTCCCGGCTCTGATGGGTCTTCGTCGGTCCGGTGTGCTGCTCTCCCCCGGCGACGGTCAGCGATCGTGCGATCCGGACCCGTCCGACCGCGAGGTCGATGTCGGACCATCGGAGAGCGACCAGCTCCCCACGGCGGGCTCCGGTCAGGGCGGCCAGCGCGATCGCCGTGGCGAGGACCGGGTCGTCCTCGTCGGCCGCCTTCATCAGCCCCGAGAGCTGTTCCGGCGTCGGGACGACCATGTCCTTCCGGACCGGCGACGGTGGTGACGCCCGGTCGGTCGGTGCCCGGTCGATCCATCCCCACTTGACCGCTTGGCGACATGCCGCCGACAGGATCGAGTGGTACTTGTGGACCGTCGACGCCGACAGCCCGTCCGCCAGCCAGCCCCGGTAGGCGGCATCGATGGCGTCGGCCTCCAATTTGTCGAGGCGGACATCCCCGAGCGCTGGACGAAGCCGGCCCTCGATCTTCCGGCGGTTCTCGTAGACCGTCCGGGGCCGTTGGCTCACCGCCGTGGCTTCGAGCCACTTGTCGAGCAGCTGGCCGACCGTTGCGCTCGACCGGTTGAACCTGCCCGCCTCCACCTCGGCCACCAGCGCCGACAAGGCCTTGCCCGCGGCCCGCTGCGTCCCGTGGAACGAGCGCGTGGCCTGGCGGGGCTTGCCGCTCTTCGGGTCGCGCCCGATGAAGGCCCGCAGCTCCCAGTGGCCCGGCGACCGCTCGCGCATGGTGCCCGGTTGGTTCTTCGTGCTTGCTGTACCGGCCATGCCCGACACCCTACGCCGTTTCCGACTTCAGTAGGGCATCTGTAGGGCAGGCCCACTGGCTCCGACCCCGGCAAGTGCCTCTGACCTGGTGGGCGCTAGAGGACTCGAACCTCCGACCTCAGCCGTGTGAAGGCTGCGCTCTAACCAACTGAGCTAAACGCCCGATGACGTCTGCACCCCGAAGGGCACTCCGTTGCGGTCTGTCATGGTAGCCCGCGGCTTCCATGCGAAGGACAAGGGTGGTTCGGTCTCGTCACCATTGTCCACAACGGGGGCTGACCAGCCAGGCAGCCCAGCACTGCGTCATGAAGGCTCCGAGCAATCCACCAGGTCACGAGAGGCTCAGCTCAGGAGCCAGGGTGTCGAATCCCAGAGCCTCTTCGAGTGCCGCGGCTGACCGCAGCACCACCAGGTCGCCGTGTTGAGGTCCGACCAACTGCAAACCGACAGGGACCCCCTCGGTGGTCAACCCGATACACACGGTTGCCGCCGGTGACCGGGTCATGTTGAACGGATAGGTGAACTTGACCCAATTGATGTCAGGGGTGCCATTGATCAGTCCCGAGCCCCCCAGCGCATGGGGCGGGGCAGCCGCCGCCGTGGTCGGAGTGACCAACAGACGTACGTCGCGGAACAGATCCACCATCCGTAGGTTCAACGCGTGGCACGAGTCGTCGGCCCGCACAATATCCAGCGCGCTCTTCGCCGCCGCGCCCTCGATGAGCATGGCCAATATCGGATCAACCCGATCCCATACCGGAGTCCCCATAAAACCAATGTGAGTGCGCAGGTTGTAGGCGCTGGTGAGAGTCAGCCAGTCGTTGAGCGGATCTTCGTCGAATACGGCGTCGACCTCCACGATGTCGGCACCCAACGATGCCAACACCCCAACCGCCCGCTCACACATGGCCAATACCTCGGCGTCTACGTCGGCGTACCCGAGTGTCGGCGACCACGCCACCCGGGCCGGGGGTTTCGGGTCGTGCAACGCCGCCGTCCACGATGCCTCCGGACGGGGCAGAGATCGCAGGTCGGTTGGGTCGGGACCCACCGCCACATCAAGGGCGGCAACCACGTCGGTCATTCTGCGGGCCATGGGACCCTTGGTCGAGAGGTTCTGCCAATCGGGAGCACGTCGGCCTCCGGACGGGACTCGACCGAGGGAGGTCTTCATTCCCGAGAGTCCGCAACCGGCTGACGGGATCCGGATGGAGCCGCCACCGTCGGAACCGGTGGCGAGCGGAACCATGCCCGAGGCGATGGCCGCCGCGCTTCCGCCCGAGGAGCCGCCGGTGCTGTGGGCGAGGTTCCACGGATTCAACGTGCGCCCAAACACCGAGTTCACAGTGTCGGCCTTCCATCCGAGCTCGGGGGTGTTGGTCTTCCCTACCACCACACACCCCGCCGCCACCAGCCTCATCACCAGAATCGAGTCGGACGTGGCCGGTGCTTGGCCGGCAAACGCCGGTGAACCGAAAGTGGTCACGTACCCGGCGGCGTCTTCGAGGTCCTTGACCCCGATGGGGATGCCCGCCAGTGGCCCCGGGTCCTTGCCGGCGGCAACCGTCTCGTCGACCACCGCCGCCGCGTCCAGGGCCCGCTCCCCGTCCACGGCGACGAAAGCGTTGAGGGTCGGATTATCGGCATCGATCTGAGCCAGCGCGTGGCCGACCAACTCACGGGCGGAGAGTTCACCCCGCCTCACCTGCCCGGCCAGATCGACGACTGAATCGGTACGGAAGTCCATAAGCGACGGTACCGCCGTGGTGCCCGGACGACAACCGAGTCGGTGGGTATCCGCCAACCTCACCTGCCGGTTCGACAATTCGGCTTGTCCCGAAGCAGTGTTTGCCCATGACTCCACCGTCGCTGAAGCAGATAGTGCTCGATCACGTAGCGCACGCCGTTCCGGCGTGGAAGGACGCGTGGGCACGCTACGCGCCTGACCTTGGCGCCGAATGGAAGTCCGGAGGGGAAGGTACCGGGTTCTCACCCGCACAACTGCATTTTGCCAACGGGGCACGGATTGAGCTGTTGATGCCCCACGACACCACCACCAACGACTTTCTGGCCCGCTTCCTCGAGCGGAACGGGCCCGGCCCTCATCACCTCACCTTCAAAGTCCCCGATCTTCTGGCGGCCCTCGACGCGGTGCGTGATGCCGGATTCGATCCGATTGGGGTGGATCTCCGCGATCCCGGGTGGAAGGAGGCGTTCATCCATCCCAAGCAGGCCACCGGGGTCGTGGTGCAGTTGGCTCAAGCCCTCGTCGACTGGGCCAGTCCCCCACCCGAGGGCTATCCGACCGAGCGGCGCCAGAAAAAGAACGGCGACGGTCCCGTGGCGCCGGCATCGCTTCTGCGGGTCACCCATGCGGTGGCCGATCTCGATGCCGGGATCGATCTGTTCAGCGGGCTGCTCGGAGGACAGGTCGAAGATCGCGGCACCGGTCCCGGTGAACAGTGGATCGATCTCCGCTGGGACGGACCTCTGGCCGTACGACTGGTCGCCCCCACTGACGGCCCCGAGTCCAAGGAGCTCTCCGCGTGGCTGGGCGACCGCACCGGCCGGGTCCACCACCTGCTGCTGGCTGCCGAGGAGCCCGACACTTTGGTCGGTGCTGATCCGGCCCCACCCGACCTTCCCGGCCTGGGGGGCTCGGCTCCCGGCAGCTGCCCCTGGGTGATCGAGCCCGAGGACAATTTCGGATTGCGGCTGGTGGTGGTCCCACGCTGAGCCGCGTCGGTCGGGACCTCTCCGGGCAAGCCGGTATCCTGTGCCCGATGAGCCCGAAGGATCGCGACCTGGACGACTCCACGGCTGACGAAGTGGAAGATGACGAGCCTCTCCACGAGGAGTTCGAGGACGAGGACGAGATCGACCCGGTGGAGGCGCCCACTGGAAAGGCGAAGCGACTGGACCGGGTTCGGGCCAGCGTCCAGTCCGCCAACATCGAACCGGGTCAATCCAACTTCTCGACCAAGTGGGCCATCGACCGCTTGGACGAACGGGAGAAGCGCTTCTCGTTCGCCGCCGCCGGTGGAGCGGCCCTCTTCGGCGTCATCATCTACCTGGCCGAGACCCAAAACCACAACTTTCGATTGGCCAAGGGACAGATCACCCCGCAGACGACGCTGATCGTCGGGCTCATCGCCGCCGGATTGTTGATCGCCGCCACCATTTTGGGCCGCCGGGCCCCAGTCGGATTCGTGGCGTTGTTCACCGGCGCGGCATTCGGAGGATCGTTTCTGTTTTTGGGTTTGCCGTTCTTCGCCCTGGCTGTGTGGTTGTTGTACCGCTCCTACAAAATCCAACGGGAGACGGCGGGCAAACTCCGGGAGGCCGGAGCCGCTCCGAGGACTCGGAAGTCGTCTGCATCGCGCTCGGCTGCCTCACCCCGTCCCTCCACAGCTACCGCCCGCAGGGGGCCCCGGTCCAAAGGCCCGCCCGCACCGACCGGCAACAAGCGATACACCCCCAAACGCCCACCCCTTCCTCCGCCCAAGCCGTCGCGGCGCCAACGCAAAGCCACCGCTTCCGACTGAGTCCGGCCCCGTCCGGCCCCGCCCGGCACCAGAAAGCGCTTACGCCGTGCTGGTGACCAATGCCGACCGCAACAGGTCGAGGATCTCCGCCCGCCGACGGACCAATGACCGGGCCGTTGGCTCTTCACCGAGGGCGCGAAGCAACTCGACCTCGGTGAGCATCCCGATGACGGTGGAGTAGATGGCCAAAAGCAGAAGACGGGGCTCGTGACGTCTCATGTGACCCGAATCCATCTCGGCCTCCAGAAACTCCGAAGCACGACTGACCAGAGGCTCCAGCGCCGCCACGAACCGGGTCGCCGCCGGCGGACCCAGTCGTCCCATCTCCCGGACCAGCCCCAACAGCTCAGGCTGTCGGGCCGCCAACCTGAACACCGAACGCACCACGGCCTCAACCTGAACCCATCCGGTGCCGGCGGTGGCCAGAGATCCTTCCAATGCCTCGGACAATTCGATGGCGCTCCGGTCGATCACCGCATCGAGGAGGACTTCCTTGGATGGAAACCAGTAGAGGATTGTCTGTTTGCGCACTTCCAAACCCGCCGCCAGTGCGTCGAGCGAGGTGGCTTCATAACCACGGGTGGCGAACGAGACAAGAGCGGCATCGAGGATACGGGCCGGGGTGCTCGTCTCGTCGGCCACCCCGTTACTGGTGGGCATGGGGCGGGGCCGACCCCTGTCGCGGCCTGTTGCACTCTGGGATGAGGCGCTCGACTTGGTCACTTACCATATGGTAGACAGATCTGGTGACCCGTGTTCGTGGCGCTCTCGCCGGCAAGCGATTCTTTATCACCGGAGCCACCGGATTTCTGGGAACGGCCCTGGTGGAGAGATTGTTGCGCAGTGTTCCCGATTGCGAGGTCGTACTCCTCATCCGACCGACCCGCCGATCGACACCGATGCAGCGGGCCGCCAAGGAGATCCTGAAGAACGATTGTTTCGATCGGCTCCGCCACGAGAGTGGCGATCAGTTCGAGACCCTGGTGACCAGCCGCATGACGGCCGTGGCCGGCGATGTCGGCACCGACGGGCTGGGCCTCGACGAGGATGGACGACGACAGTTGTCGCTGTGCGACATCGTGATCCATTCGGCGGCGTCGGTCAGTTTCGACTCCCCCCTCGATGCCGCGGTCGAGGTCAACTTGCTCGGGCCCTCGAGGGTGGCCGAGGCCATGGTGGCTGCCCGGCAGGCGGCCGCGGCCGAAGGTCGGGTGGGGCCTGTCCATTTCATCCCGGTCTCCACCGCTTACGTGGCCGGAACCCACCAGGGAGAGGCCAAAGAAGAACTGCTCGAGGGCAACCGGTTCAGCCTCGACGTGGCGTGGAAGAGTGAGGTGGACGCGGCCCGGCGCCAACGTGGCGACAGCGAGGCCGAATCCCGCCGGCCCGAGCGGCTACACGGATTCTCCAAGGCGGCCCGCAGCGAGTTGGGCGGGGCCGGGCTCCATCTGTTGGCCGAGCGCGCCGAACGACTTCGCGAAGACTGGGTCAAGAAGCAGCTGGTCGAGATCGGGAAGGTCCGGGCCCAATCACTGGGTTGGCCCGACGCCTATCCCTATACCAAGGCCCTCGGCGAGCGAGCCCTCATCTCCCAGTACGGAGACCTCATTCCCATCACCATCGTCCGTCCGTCCATCATCGAGTCGGCGTTGGCCGAGCCCCGCCCAGGGTGGATCCGAGGTTTCCGGATGGCGGAGCCGATCATCGTCTCCTACGCCCGCGGCCTGCTGAAGGAATTCCCCGGCGTCCCCGAGGGAGTGACCGACGTCATTCCGGTGGACCTGGTGGTGGCCACCATCATCGCCGTCAGCGGAGAGAGTCTCCTCCACGCCTCCGAGGGACGGCCCTACGAAGGGCCGAGCGTCTACCACGTGGCCTCCGGGGTCCGAAATCCGTTCCACTACGGTCGTTTGGTCGAGCTCATCCGGGAATGGTTCACCGAACATCCCCTCTACGACACCGACGGCCAACCCATTGTGGTACCCGAGTGGTCGTTTCCGGGTCGGGGCCGGGTCCAACATCAGCTGACCCGGGCCAGCAAGGCCATGGACCTGGCCGAAAAGGTGGTCGGGTCGTTGCCCATCCGCGGCCGCCAGGCCGCGTGGATAGCCGCCCTCGAAGAGAAACACCTGCTGGCCGATCGGGCCCTCGGCTACGTCGAGTTGTATGGCGCCTACACCGAGACCGAGGCCCGGTACCGGGTCGACCGTCTGCTGGCGCTATGGGACCGCATGGACGAGGACGACCGCCAGATGTTCTGTCTCGACCCGGCCGCGGTGGACTGGGACCACTATGTCCGCGAGATTCACCTCCCGTCGATCGTCGAACACGCCCGGGTCAGGACCACCCCAGGTAAATCGATACAACCCTCCCGGGCCGATCGAGCCCGCAAAGCCATCCTCTCCCCCGACCGTCACCTGGCCGCCTTCGACCTCGAGAACACCCTCATTGCCTCCAATGTGGTCGACTCCTACGCGTGGCTGGCCTCGCGCCATCTTCCGGCCGGTGAACGGGCGGGGTTCATCGCCGGCCTGGTTCGCAAAGCTCCGTCACTGCTCGCCCTCGACCGGCGCGACCGGGGAGATTTCCTCCGGTCGTTCTATCGACGCTACGAAGACGCCCCGGTGGACCAGCTCCACGACGATGGTTGGGAGCTCTTCCATCATCAGCTGCTGGCCAAGTCGTTTCCGGCGGCCATCGCCCGGGTGCGGAAGCACCGGGCCCTCGGACATCGCACCATCCTCATCACCGGGGCCCTTGATTTCGTGGTGGAGCCACTCCGTCCGCTCTTCGATGAAATCGTCTGCGCCCGCCTGAGCCAAAAGGACGGCCGGTTCACCGGGCGCCTGGCCGAGCTCCCCCCCATCGGTGAAGCCCGGGCCCTGGTACTGGCCGATTACGCCGAAGCCGAGGGTCTCGAGCTGTCCGAGTCGATGGCGTATGCCGATTCGGCCAGCGATCTCCCCATGCTCGAGGCGGTGGGCTTCCCGGTGGCGGTCAACCCCGAGACCAAACTGGCCGCCATCGCCCGTCGGCGTGGTTGGCACGTCGAACATTGGGAGAAGGCCGACGGCGGCGCCCAACCCATGCTTCCCATCGGACCCCTCGACACCCGCGGCGCCGCCAAGCGGGGTCGTACCAGCTCGGCCGCCCTGGCCGGAGCCGCCCGCCGACTGGCCGCCAAGGATGCCCGATGAAAGCCCTGGTATTCGAGCGCAATCTTCCCCGCTTCGCCGCCTCCCGGGTCGCCTCCGTCTTCGGATCGGGTCGGGGCGCGGGAATCGGACCGCTCCAACTGTTGGACGCATTGCCCCCTGAAGTCCCGGGCTCCGACTGGTTCCACCTCCGGCCCCTGCTCTCGGGTATCTGCGGGTCTGATCTCGCCACCCTCGATGGCCGGAGCTCCCGGTACTTCGAGGACATCGTGAGCTTCCCCTTCGTCCCCGGCCACGAGGTGGTGGGGGTCCTCGACGACGGAGGCGTGGACTATGCGGGGACAGTGCTCGCCCCCGGAACACGGGCCATCATCGAACCTGTCCTCGGGTGTGCACCCCGCCACATCGTGCCGCCCTGCCCTCAATGCGGGTCCGGTCACTACGGGCTGTGCGGGAACATCGCCTTCGGAGAGATCTCGCCGGGGCTGCAGACGGGCTTCTGCGCCGGTACCGGAGGCGGATGGTCGGCGGCCGGCCTGGTCGCCCACCGCTCCCAACTCCACGCCGTCCCCGACGGGTTCTCCGACGAGGACGCGGTGATCGTCGAGCCGACCGCCTGCGCGGTGCACGCCGCCCTGTCCGGTGACATCCAACCCGGTGACACCGTGGCCGTCGTCGGTGCGGGGACGCTCGGGCTCGCCACCATCGCCGCTCTGCATCATCTGATACGACCCGCCACCTCGTGCACGGTGCTGGCCGGTGCCAAGCACCCCCATCAACGACGGGTAGCCGAGGCAATGGGCGCGGACACAGTCGTCCCTCCCGATCAGCTGGCCCGGGCGGTGCGCCGACAAGCCGGGTCACTGGTACTGGCCGGCCGGCTCACCGGTGGCGCCGACGTGGTCTTCGACTGTGTGGGCTCGTCCGAGTCGTTGACCCAGGCATTGGCCATGGTGCGACCCAGAGGTCGGGTGGTAGTCGTCGGCATGCCGGCCAAGGTGTCGGTGGACCTGGCCCCGTTGTGGCACCGCGAGCTGACCCTGGTCGGCGCTTACGCCTACGGCACCGAGTCGACGACCGGCCCGGGTGGCGAACCTCGACGTACCTTTGAGCTCGCCATCGACCTGGTGACCCAGGCCGGCCTCGGCTCCCTGGTTTCTGCCGCCTATCCACTCGACCGCTACGAAGAGGCTCTCGTCCATGCCGGCGCGGCCGGTCGTCGCGGCGCGGTGAAGGTGGTTTTTGATCTACGCAACCGGAAAGGACACAACCGATGAGCCCCAGGCCCGGATTTGTGCTCGAGGTCGACCGTTCCACGCCACCCACCCTGTATTGGCACGGGGAACGGTTCCGGATGGAGCGCCTGCCCGAGGGGAGTCGGGTGATCTACGCTCCCGAGCCCCTCGACCCGTTGACCGACCCATCGGCGGCTATCCGCCATGCGTTGCGTCACCCGTTGGGCGACAAGGACCCGCTCCCGGCACTGTTGCACCCCGGCATGAAGCTGACCATTGCCTTCGATGACATCTCGCTGCCCCTTCCTCCCATGGAACGACCGGACATCCGTCAACTTGTCATCGAACAGGTTCTCGATATGGCGGCCGAAGCCGGGGTCGACGACGTCGAACTGATTGTCGCCCTGGCCCTCCACCGTCGGATGACCGAGCCCGAGCTCCGCCATGCCCTCGGCGACCGTATCTACGATGCCTTCGCCCCGAACGGGCTGCTCACCCAGCACGACGCCGAAGATCCCGATGCCTTGGTCCACCTGGGTCTCACCGACCAGGGAGAGGATGTCGAGATCAACAAGCGGGCGGCGGAAAGCGACCTGTTGGTCTACGTCAACATCAACCTGGTGGCGATGGACGGGGGGCACAAGAGCGTCGCAACCGGTCTGGCCAGCTACAAGAGCCTCCGCCACCACCACAATCCTCAGACCATGCAACAGAGCCGGTCGTTCATGGACCAGCACAAATCGGAGTTGCACTCGGCTAACTGGCGCATGGGAAAACTCATCGCCGACAGTGGCGTCAACGTGTTCCAAATCGAGACCAACCTCAACAACGACGCGTTCCCTCCGGCCTTCAATTTTCTCCAGAAGCGCGAGTGGGAGTGGGGGGTCAAGGACCGCCTGGCCTACCTGGGTGCATCGAAGGCTCTGGACCGTACCCCGGCCAAGTACGCCCGGCAGATCTTCCACTCGGTGAAGGCGCCTCACCGGATGACGTCGGTCCAGGCCGGTGAAGTCGAGGCTGTCCACGCCGTCACCACCGACAACGTCTGGAAGCAGCAGGGCGTGGTCGTAGAAGGCCAGACCGACATCCTGTCGATGGGACTTCCCTACATCAGCCCCTACAACGTGAACTCGATCCTCAACCCGATTCTGGTGGCATGCCTCGGTCTCGGCTACTTCTTCAACATGTACCGGGGCAAGCCGTTGGTGCGCGAGGGCGGCGTGGTGATCATGAGCCACCCGACCCCGTGGGAGTTCAATCCGGTCCATCACCCGAGCTACATCGACTTCTTCGAACAGGTATTGAGCGAAACAACCGACCCTATCGAGATCGCCAAGGGATTCGAAGAGTCATTCGCCACCGATCCGTGGTACATCCACCTGTACCGGACCGGCCACGCCTATCACGGTGTCCATCCGTTCTACATGTGGTACTGGTGCGCTCACGCCCTTCAACACCTGGGAGCAGTGATCATTGTGGGTGGGGATCCCGCTGCCGTCCACCGTCTCGGCTTCCGGGTCGCCTCGACCATGGCCGACGCGCTCGAGATGGCCAATGACATCGTGGGGACCTCGCCGACCCTCACCCACATCCATACCCCTCCGATTTTCATGTCGGACGTGCAGTGACACCCAGGCACGGGTCGTCAAGATCGCTGCTGAAGACCCGGGCCGTTCGGGCCGACGCCGCGCTCGGCACCAACGGGCACCGGAGGGTCGCGGCCCTGAAGCGCTACTCCCCCACCGGCATCGCCTCTCGCGCCGGCCGTCGGAGATTTCCGTTGGCCGCGCCCAGCTGGCCCGAGAACGTCCCGCGTCCGGCACCCGACCACGACCTGGGCGTCGACTACGACACCACCTGGTCGCGTAAGTATCCGGTGCGGCTGGCCCGGGCCATGGTCCTCGACAATGTGACCCGCCCCCTGGCCCGGGTGATCGCCTCCCCTTTGATCCGGGGTGACGAGTACCTGACCGATGTCGGAGCACCGGTGATCTTCGCGGCCAACCACACCAGCCACATCGATACCCCTCTGTTGATGAGCTGCCTACCGCTGCGTTTCCGGCATCGGACGGTGGTGGCGGCCGCGGCTGACTACTTCTTCGACCGCCGCTGGAAGGCCGGCTTCTTCGCCTTCTCCCTCGCTGCCATTCCCATCGAACGGAACAAGGTCAACCGTCGTTCCGCCCAGCTCGCCACGGATCTCGTCGCCGATGGCTGGAATCTGATCATCTTCCCCGAAGGAGGTCGCTCTCCCGATGGATGGGGTCAGACGTTCCGCGGGGGCGCCGCCTACCTCAGCGTGAAGACCAACCGACCGGTGGTTCCGGTCCACCTCGAGGGTACCGGGAACGTACTGCCCAAGGGGAGCAAAGGGATCCGGCGGACCCGCACGACGGTGACCTTCGGCGCCCCGTTGTGGCCCGAAGAGGGTGAGGACGCCCGTCGTTTCGGACTCCGTATTGAGTCGGCCGTAGCCACCTTGGCCGATGAAACCATCACCGACTGGTGGACGGCCCGGAAACGGGCAGTGATGGGAACCACGCCACCGTTGCAGGGACCCGACGTGGCCCGGTGGCGCCGGTCCTGGGCCCTCCCCGAAACCACCCCGACCCACTCCGGTTCGGATGGGATCGAGTGGCCACGCCGATCCGACTGAAAACGTCAGCGTCGGGGCCGCGGAAGGTGCCGAAGACGGGCCGGCAGCTTCACAGTTCCCGCCCCGGCCAAACGCTCGGTCCGCAGAGCATTCTCTTCTTCATCCTCGAGCCAGATGAGTGGGAGGCGCTCCCCGCGGGCCCCCAAGGCCCAACCCAGCAGCAGGTCGGCCAGCGCCACGTTTCGGGCCAGTACCGGGCCGTGGAGGTAGGTGCCGATGACCCGCCCCCTCCATGCCCCCTCGGTCCCATCCCCGCCTCCGTTGCCCACTCCGGTGATCACTCGAGCCAGCGGTAACGCCCCGGGTCCGATGGTGGTGACCCCGCCATGGTTCTCGAACCCGGTCAAGGGCGGAAGGCCCGAACCGTCCGAGCTCCGGGGGGCGTCGGGTTCTAACGTGGCCACCAACTCGCCCACCGCCCGAAGGTCGGTTCCCTTGCGGGTGGTCACGTCGAGCAGGCCGAGGCCATCGTGAGGCCGATCGGCCGCGTCGGGAAACTCCCGACCCAGCAGTTGAAAACCGGCACATACCCCCAAGATCACTGCGCCATCCTCCACCGACCGCGTCAACGTGCCGTCGGTGATCAGGGTGGACGCCGCCCTCACCTGCGGGCCATCTTCCCCACCGCCGATGCAGTAGATGTCGCCGCGGGGTACCGGTCGGTCGGATGGCGCCTGTACGAGGCTCACATCCAGGCCCCGCCACTTGGCCCGCCGGGCCAGCACCAGGCCGTTTCCTCCATCCCCGTACGTCCCCAGCAGATCGGGGTAGATGACCACCACCGTCAACGGCGAACGCGCCCCCGTCGCCATGCTCACAGTCGGCTCCTCAACTGGGCAAAGGCCGTGTAGTTGCCCAGAAACTCCACCGGCGTCGAAGTAGTTGCCACCGACAACCGGCCGGCGTTCCCGATGGCCATGTCCACTGCCTCGAGCACGTCCGGCACCACCCGGTGGTCCACTTCGGCGTACCGGAGGCGCACGGCCAGATCGCGGCACCGCTCCCCGGTGGCCACCACTGTCCTCCCAATCAGGCGTTCGAAGGGGACATCCCAGAGCCAGCTGGTATCGAAACCGTCGGCAACCCGGGCGTTGATGGAGAGCACCACCGGAGAGGTGGCGTCGCCCGATTCATCGAGCAGGTCGAAAATGGCAGTCCAACCCGCCGGGTTCTTGGCCAGCAACAGCCGGATGTCCCGTCCCTTCCGTTGCACCGTCGAGAAGCGACCGGCCACTTCGTGCAACTTGGACAGTCGCTCCAAGGCGGTGGCGATGGATACGGGCGGTTGACAGTGGGTTCCGACCAACTCCGGTGCGGCCACCGCCACCATGGCCGCATTGGCCCGATTGAACTGGCCGGGCAGCCCGATGACCACCGGAAAACGGCGTCCGTCGGCCAAGGCGAGCACGTCTCCCTCCAACCACGCGAACCGGTCGGGCCGGCCAAATTCGCAGTGATCGCAGTGCCAACTCCCGGACGCTTCAAAGACGATGCGGCCACCGCAGGCGGGACAGCCGACCGCATCGTCGCGCCAGACCTGCCCGGCGCCCACCCATCGCACCTCCGGCGCCGTGGATGCCGCCCACGCCACCATCGGGTCGTCAGCATTGGCCACCACCACTGTTCGCGAACCGCCATGGCCAACGGGATCGAGACGTCCCAGCACCGATCGCCACCGCTCCACCAGCATCCGGACTTCTGAAATCCTGTCGAGCTGGTCCCGCGACAGGTTGAGGAGCACCACTACCTGGGGGTGGGTGTCCTCGATGAGACGGCCCAGGTACACCTCGTCGACTTCGAGTACCACCGTCCCGACCGGCCGGGTCCCGATGAGGGCGGCTACGTGGCCGGCCGGCATGTTGGCGCCGGTGGTGTTGGTGGCCACTCCCACCGAATCGCCTTCGGACAGGGCCGCCACCAACATCCAGGTGGTGGTGGTCTTCCCGTTGGTACCCGAGACGAGGGCGACGTCGCAGTCCTTGGCCAATACCGCCAGAAGCATGGGGTCGACGGCCAACCCGACCCGCCCACCGATGACGGTACCGCTGCCCCGCCCGAGCAGCCGGGACAACCGGTTGATCCCTGACGCCACCTTGACAGCCACCGAGGGACGAAACGGGAGCCGGCGGGTAGCTGCGGGGTGGAGGCTGGTCACGCCGAGGGCTGCGTGCGGGCCAGTTCCTCACCGGTGGGAATCCGCTGTGCCCGGGACTCCTTCGGCAACAATCCTGAGATCGCACTCATCAGCGTCTCGGTATCAGCCACGGCATCGTGATGGGCGAGGTCGACCGGCGCCCCGACCCGCACGGTGACCATGGGGGGATGACCCAAGGCTGTCATGTTCGGCAACTTGGACGACCGGGGCCATACCTCTTCGGTGCCCCACACCCCGATGGGCACCAGCGGTGCACCGGTCTCCGCGGCCAGGCGCGCGGCGCCGGTCTTGCCGGACAGGATCGGGTCAAAGAATGCATCCCCCCGGGGGATGGTCCCTTGGGGCAACACGATGACAACCTCACCGGCCCGTAGCGCCGCGCTCGCCCGGCTCATCGGATCAGAGGAGCCGCTGCCGCGGTCAACGGCGATGCCACCCAGAACCCGGGCCAGACGGCCGACCACCGGAGCGTCGAAGATCTCCTGTTTGGCCATAAACCGCACGGGACGATTGAGGCGAGCCGCCACCAGGCCGATGGCAGCCACGTCAAAGTAGCTGCGGTGATTGGCGGCCAACAGCACCGGTCCCTCCGTCGGGATGTGATCCACGCCGTCCACATCGAACCGGGCATAAGGGAATGCCTCGGCCCGGAAGATCAACCGGGCCAGATGGTAGGGCTCCAGGCCCAACAGCGACGGCACCCCCGGTGGGCGGTCCCAGTACTCGAGCGGCCACCGCCGGGCCACGGCGACGATGGCCAATCGGGGATCGGCATTGAGCGGGTGGGGGTGGCCCACGGCGGTCAGGAGCGGCAGGTCGTAAAAGCTGTCCGAGTAGACATGGGAAGCGGCCAGGTCGATGCCGTGGGCATCGGCCCATTGGCGCACCGCATGGCGTTTGCCCGTCCCCCACACAAATCCACCGTCCAACCGACCGGTGTACCGGCCTTCGATCTCTTCGTACCGGGTGGCGATGGTGGCGTCGAAGCCCAGGGTCTCGGCCAGGGGCGTCACCAGATCCGACGGCGATGTGGTGGCGAGCACCAGGGGGCGACCCTGCAGACGGTGCATCTCCAACGCTTCGAGGGCCCACGGTTGTACCAGGTCGACCAGCTGTTCAACCGCCCGTTTGCCGGCCTGGCGGGTGGCGTCGGCCGACCGGTTCCGCATCATCCGGGCCGCGGCCCGGGCCAGGCCCATGAACGGTGCCGACTCGCCGAAGCGGTTGTAGAAGCTGTACATGTACCGCTCCCCCGGTACGTGCTGGCCTTCCTTGACCACTCCCTCGGCCGCCAGGGCCTCCTGAATCGCCGGTCCGCTGGCCGACCGAAGAAGGGTCCTGTCGAGATCCACGAATACCGCTCCGGAGCCACGTGACATAGCTCCACGCTACTTCCGCTGCCAACTGTCGCGGTAAGACATCTCGGAGTCTTCGGTTCGGGCGAGCTGCCACCCGGCGTGCACCCGACCCCAGACGCGGCAAAGGGACCGCCGGGGGGATGGCGATCCCTTCGCACTGACACGACAAGGAACGGAGGGGGGTTCCTGATCCCTGTGGTCTGTATCTATTGTGAACAATCTCCGCTCATCTGTCAAACAGTTTTTTTAGATATCTACTATCGTGTTTAGAGATGGAACTCCGACACCTCCAGGCACTGGTTGCCATCAGTGACCATGGCACCTTTTCCGGTGCCGCCGATCACCTGGGAACCGTGCAGTCCAACGTGTCATCCCATGTCGCCCGCCTCGAACGCCAGTTATCTGTTCCGTTGATCGACCGGAGCAACGGGCGCTTCACCCAGGAGGGAGAGGTGGTGTTGGCCCGCGCCCGCCGCATCCTCTCCGAAGTGGACGCCCTGGTCTCCGACGTCGCCGCCTGCAAGGACGAAGTCACCGGTACCGTCAGGGTGGGAATGATCGGGACCACCGCCCGATGGCTCGTTCCCCACCTGATGAGGTTGACCGCCGAGCGGCATCCCAAACTGGCCCTGGTCATCGTGGAGGGTTCGACCATTGGCCTCGAGCCCCAGTTGGCCACGGGTCAGCTCGATCTGGCCATTCTCAATTTGCCGGTGCCCGGCAAGGACCTCGTGTCCACCCTGCTCTTCGAAGAGGACCTGGTCCTGGTGGTCCCCTCCGGCCACCCGTTGGCCGCAGCTGACCGCCATCTGGTCCTGAGAGATCTGGCAGAGGTGAAGTTGATCCTCCCTCTTCGAGGAACTGCATTTCGTGACGAGTTGGACGCGGCGATCAAACCGTCAGGGATCACGCTGAATCCCTCCGCCCAGATCGATGGGCTCAGGTTGATTGCCTCGTTGACCTTCGAGGGATATGGACCGGCGATTCTGCCCGCCTCGGCCATTCCCACCTATTTGAGGGCCCGGTTCCAGCCCCTCACCGTGGAAGGCCTTCCGCGACGGCGGGTCGGAGTGGCCCAGCGAAGCCGGGGGCTGCCCTCGGCCCCCACCCTGGCGCTTCTCGATCTCCTCCAGACGATCGTGGCCACGTCCGATCTACCCGATGGGCTCCACGCCGGAGGCTGAGCAACCGAACCACCATCCGTCGGATCGAGTCGATGGCGGTAGTGTCGCCGTCCATGACCGTCGCCGCATCGACCCTCCCCCCACGCGTCACCACAGGAGGGGGACCGGTCAGCTCTCGGCGGGGCAGGGCCCGATGGTTCGGGGTGGTGCTCATCTGCCTCGCGTTGGCAGGGGCGGGCTGCTCATCCCCGACCATCAGCAGCAATGCCGGCAACGGCCCCCACAACCCTTCCACCCCGGCGAACACTGTGTACTCGAAGGCGGGACCCTACGCGGTGGGAACGGCCCGGGTCACCCTGCCGGACGGCGACCACGCCCAGATCTGGTATCCGGTGGACCCGTCAGACGTCGAGGGCAAGAGCAAGTACACCTACCACGTGAGATCGTGGTTTCCGGCCGCGTTGGCATCCAACCCGGCACTGGCCTTGCTCCCTGACAGCGTGCCCACCGATTCCTACGAGAACGCTCCGGCCGCCACCGACACCGCCGCTACCGGTGACCCGAACAACGCCTTTCCGGTACTCCTCTTCAGCCATGGGTACGGCTCCTATCCCGAGCAGTCGAGCTTCCTCACCGACCACCTCGCCACCTGGGGCTTCGTCATCGCCGCTCCCGACCATCGTTCGCGTGACCTCGGTGCCGTGTTGTCGAACACCGTCACCACCGTCGGCGGGCCCGACCTGGTCGACCTGGACAACATGCTGAGCTTTCTCCATGTCGAGAACAACGACCCCTCGTCGGTGCTCTACGGGGGACTCGACTTTTCCAAGGTGGGGGTGTTCGGCCACTCGGCCGGCGGGGGCACAGCCGTCACCATGGCTGCCAGCAACCCAGCCATCAGAACCTACGTCGCCCTGGCACCGGCGGCCGGTGTCCTACCGTCGACGGCCAAGCCCGGTCTGGTTATGTATGGCAGCAGCGACACGGTTGTCAGTCCGTCGAGCGTGCAGCAGCTCTACTCGGGTCTCCCGGCGCCAAAGCGCCTGATCGTCATCACCGCCACCGGGCACAACGTGTTCGATGACATCTGCGAAATCCACAACGGGAATCAACGGCTGGTGGACCTGCTCAAGACCAGCGCGGGATCAAGTGGACCGCTCGGACAAGTGGCCACCTTGGCCGACGATGGGTGCTTCCCACCCGATGTCAGCCCACCCTCGGTGTGGCCCCTCATCGACCAGGCCGTCACTGCTCAGATGCGATACGGGCTCGGCATCGACAAGGCCCCGCGGGGACTCAACTCCGGACTCGACCACGCCTACCCCGGGGTGAGCGCCGACTACTACCAGAAGCTCTAGACCTCGGGCACCCGGGGCTCGCGCCACATGCGCCATAACGGCGGGCTGCCGGGCCGCGAGCGGAACTCCTCGATCACTTCGAATCCGAAGCGGGCGTAGAGGGGAACGTTGCGCTCCTTGGACGACTCGAGGTAGGCGGGCATCCCTTCCTCATCGATCTGGGCCAGCGTGGCCGTCAACAGGGCCGATCCGATGCCGGTGCCCTGGCGGTCGGGTTCGGTGCCCAATGTCGACAGGTACCAGTGGGGCTCCTTGGGGTGCAGCGCGTCGATCTCCGTCAACAGCTGGAGGGCCCGGATCATCCGGGTGCCCATCAAAAATGGGACTGTCGGTAGCAGCTCGAACAATTCCTTGAGTCCCTGACGGTGGCGGCCGGGCGGGCCCCACACCGCCGCACCACCGAAGTCCTCGGTGGTGTACACGTGCCCGAAGTTGAGGTACTGGCGACGGATCAGGGTGGTAAAGAACGAGTGGAGCCCCAAACGACGGCGGCGGTCCCCGCTGAAGACGAAGTTGGACACCGGGTCGTCATCGAACGATCGCACCAGGAGGTCGACCACCGACGGGACATCCGATCGGACGACGGGTTTGACCACTGGGCGAGCCGGGGAAGGTTCCACGCTCTGGGATGGTAGCCGGGGAACTTCTCCTCAATTGGCGCCGGGATCGACGGGGTACCCCGACACCACGGCCAGAGAGCCGCCCTGGCGCCGGAGGACCCGCTGCCACAATCCCTCCGGGTCGGCCGAGACCGGATCATTCGGCTCGGCTTTCACCACGTACCACGATCCCTCCTCGATCTCTTCCTCGAGCTGCCCGGCGTCCCAGCCGGCGTATCCCGAAAACAGCCGCACCCCGATGATCCGGTCGGCGATGGGGTCGGGACCAGCGCCCAGGTCGATGGTCCCGACCGGATGTGCATCGGCGATGATGGGTTTCCAACCATCGGACGCGGACGTCACAGGATCAGCGTCGCCGTCCTCTCCCACCCGGAGCCGGGCAAGGCCGATGACCGCATTGCGGGCCACCGGTCCCCCGGTGAACAGCTCGGCCGGAGGTGTGGCCCAGGGGTGCCACTGCGGAAGCACTTCATCTACACCCACCCCCCCGGGTTTGTTCAGTACCACGCCCAGGACGCCATGATCGCTGTGGTCGAGGACCAGCACCACCCGTCGGGCGAAGTTGGGATCCTCCAGGCGGGGGGACGCCACCACCAGATGGGCGGAGAGTGAATCGGGACGGGGTGCGCCACCGTACGGGTCGAAGGCACGAGATGAGCTCGAGGACACACCCCAATCATTGTCCACCCGCGCCACAGAGTGGCGCCGAGCTGTCGCTTCGATGAGGCTGGGGCCATGGCACTCGTATCGATCGACCCGGTTCGCCCTCACGTGAGCGTGGTGACCCTCAACCATCCGGACCGGCTCAACTCGATGTCCTTCGCCTTGGTCGGTGATCTCTACGCCGCCTTCGACCAGGTGTCGAACGACAACGAATGCCGAGTGGTGGTCCTCACCGGCGCGGGTCGGGCGTTCTGCTCGGGACTGGAACTCGAACACGCCGGGCTCCCACCCGGCACCGAGGACCTCGGCCGCCACCGGATGGGCATGCGGGCCATGGAGTTCATGGGGGGCATCGTCCCGGCCATGCGCGCCCTACCTCAACCCATCATCGCCGCCATTAAGGGGCCGGCCTACGGCGGGGGGATGTGCCTGTCCCTGGGGGCGGACATCCGCCTGGCCGGCGACTCCGCGGTGTTCTGCGGAGCCGGCATCAGCAACGGGCTCACTGGGGCTGAGCTCGGGGTGAGCTGGCTCCTCCCCAAGGCGGTCGGCACCTCCAACTCGGCGGAGATCCTGCTCACCGGCAAGTTGGTCGACGCCGCCGAGGCGCTCCGTATCGGACTGGTCTCCCGGGTGGTGCCCGACGAAGCGCTCCTCACCACCGCCATCGAGTTGGCCGAGGGAATGTGCGCCTTCAGCCCCTTCGGGCTCTCCCTCACCAAAGAGACCATGTGGGCCTCTCAGGAGGTCTCCAGCCTGCAGGCGGCGGTGGCACTCGAGAACCGAACACAACTCCTCGCCGGGCACACCGGCAACCTCACCGAAGCGTCGGCCGCTTTCCGCGAAAAACGCCGACCCGTCTATACCGAGTAATCACCAACGTGACCAAGGCACGAAGGGGACCGCGGCGACCGGCTCACCGAATGACCAGTCCGGCTGACGGACAACGCCGTGAACACTGGCGATCCGACGGGCAACCCAAGACCCGGTTCCCCGGGCCGGACGAGGCCAATCGGGCATCTCTCCAGCTCCGGTTGGAAGAGGGTGTTGACCTTGGCCCCTACCTCTGTGGCTTCTGCGACGGTTGGCACCTGGGCAATCGGCGGGACTGACCGAAGCCAACTGTGCGGCCAGGTCGCACCTCGGGAGCCATTACAATTTCGGGCGTCACTGAACTCGAAGGCCTGGTTACGGACGTCCGATGACCGTCATATCCCCTGACACCGCCGATACCCCCCTCGGCGCCAACTCTCCTGCCTCCGCGGATCGTCTGGTCCGTGGGTTGAGTCTGGCCGTCTTTCTGCAATGGTTCGGCGCCAGCGCCATCATCCCCATGCTCCCCGTATACATCCGCCACCGGGGTGGCACGGACTCCCTGGCCGGGGTGGTGATGGCCGCCTTCTTCGCCGCCGGTGTGCTCTTCCAGTACCCGGCGGGTCGAATTGCCGACCGCCTCGGCCGGCGCCCGGTGCTGCTGGCCGGGCTGGTCATCTATGCCATCGCCAGCTTCGCCTTTCTGGTCCCGATGGGAACCACCATGGACATCGGCCTGCGCGCCCTCCAAGGAATCGGGGCCGGGGCCGCCGAAGTGGCGGCGCTGGCCATGGTGTCGGCCGCGGTGACCGCGGAACGCCGGGGCAAGGCCTTCGCCTCCATCTACGGCGGGCAGGTGGCGGGCATGGCCGTCGGGCCTCTGGCCGGCAGCATCCTCGGCGTCAATTTGATGTGGGTCGTCTTTGTGGCTGCCGGCATCTCCTCGTTGGCCGCCTGCGTCCCCGCTCTCGCCACCGTCGAGCTGCGCACTCCGTTCGATGGCAGTGCCGTGGACGACCTTCGGGCTCGAGCCGGCACCCAGCGAGGCATCCGCCTTTCCCCCGCGCTGATCGGTTCGCTGATGGCTGCCGTGGTGCTCGGCCTCACCTTCGGCGTCTACGAGATCTGCTGGACACTCCTTCTCCGCCTGCGGGGTGCCTCGGGATGGGAGATCGGCCTGTCGTGGACCCTGTTCGCCGTCCCCTTTGTGTTGATGGCCCGACCCAGTGGATGGCTCACCGACCACATGAATCGGAAGCGCCTGGTGTTCGGGGGCCTGATGTTGTCGGTGGTGATGTGCGGGTCGTATCCGTTCCTCCACAGTGTGGCGGCACTGGTGATTCTCGGAGGGTTGGAGGCTGCCGGCATCGCCCTCGTACTCCCCGCCGTGCAGTCACTTCTGGTACAGGCCTCGGATCCCTCCGAATTCGGGCGGGTACAGGGCGTGTTCACCACCAGCCAGACCGCCGCCACTGCGGTGTCGGCCGCCGCCGCCGGCGCACTCTTCGGGGTGGCGGCGTCGGCACCATTTGTCATCGCGGCGTCGATCGGTCTCATGATCACCGTGGTGATCGCCCTGGTGTGGCGTTCGGTGGGCGGGACGGTTGCCCACTGACCGAGCTGTCAACCCAGGCCGGAGTGCATGGACGCCCGCCAGCGCCCGGTGGCCGGAACCGCGCAGAGGGCCGTCCCGGCTCGCACCAACCAGTCGACGGCCTCGGCATCGGAGGATTCGGTCGACAGCCGCGCCACCAGGCCACGGCGGGGGTGATCCTGGGTGACCCGCCATCCCTCGGGAAGGGGAAGTCCCAGATCACGGAGCCTGGCTACCACCCGCGGCCCGGAGCTGTGTTGGAGGCCGACCGCGGTGGGCCTCACCGTCCCATTGGGGGCTCGGGTGCCCGGGGCCCAGGTGGCAAGGGGAACCTTGTGCGGACTCCCGCCGAAGATGGCCAGGGGCCCGGGGGGTGGGGGCTCATCTTCGCGGTTGATGACCGGTCGCAGATTCACCCATCCGGTCCCCGACACCTTGATCTCGGCCAGTCGGGCCAACAAGTCGCCCAAGTCACCGGGCACGAACTCCAACTCTTCGGGACGGGCCCGGGTCACGGTGCCCCTCTCACGTCTGAAGATCGGCGATGCCGTCGGCCAGCAACTCGAGCTCAGCCCTCCATGAGTGCGGGGTCTCGATGGGCCGGACCACAAATTTCGAGAATCCGACGTCGAGAAAGCCTTCCATCAGGTCACGCAGACCGTCGATGCCCACCGGAACCACCGCGGAAGGATCGACCCCGCGGCGTTGAGACGCCATGGCCTGAGCCATCTTCGGTGAAAGCGGGTGATGGGAGTAACCGATGGAGACGCCGAAATGCTCGGGGCTGATGGTGCGACCCTCCTCGTCTGCCACCTCGTAGATCACCGAGGTGGCCTTCGCCACCTCGTCAGGTGTGCACGCTGACGGCAGCCAACCGTCAGCGAACCGCCCGCAGCGACGCAGGGCCGCCGGCGCCATGCCCCCGGTCCAGAACTCGAAGGGCTGCTGGAGCGGTGTAGGTGACACACACACGTCATCAAAATCGGCGGTCTCACCGTGATGGGACACCGTCTCCCCTGTCCACAACCGACGCAGCAACGGGAGCATCTCATCCATCAGCCAGCCCTTGTCGGGACCGGGCACCCCCACCGCTCCCGACTCAGGATGGCGCGGTATCCCAGGGACGAAGGTGGCCAGTAGCCGACCACCCGACAACACATCCAAGGTGGCGAGCTCTTTGGCCAACCGCACCGGGTTTCGCCCCGGTAGCAACAGTGTGGTTCCCAGTTTGAGCCGGGGGTTATGGGCGGCGGCGAAGGCCAGCGCCGTCAACGGTTCGACAGTGGGGGCAGTAAGGATCTCGGGCAACCAGATCGAGTCGAATCCGAGCCCGTCGATATCGTCGACAAGGTGGGCGAAGCCATGGTGGTCAGGAAGTGAAAGCGCCCCGACGCCCACCCCGATCCGGACCTTCATGGCCGCTCGAACCGTGGGCCGTCGAACCGGTCCACACTGGCGAAGGACTCCACCGGCTCTCGTCGGAGTCGGGTCGGTTGGTGTACCGGGCGCCCGAGGGCCAGCACCCCGGCCACCACCACCTCATCGGGCACGCCCAGCGCGGCTTTCACCGAAGCCTCGTCTCGTACCACCATGGTGGTCATGACGCCGGCCAGCCCCTCGCTACGGGCCGCCAACAGGATGCTCCAGGCGAACGGGTACACCGATGCCCCACCGACCAGTGTGTAGTGATCAACGTCCCGATCCACGGTGGCCAAACGGGTGAGATCGGCCAACAGCACCAACATCACCGGGACCTCATCGAAATGCTCGGCGAACCCGCCGGGGGCAGCCGCGGCTGCCGTGGCGATCTCGGGTGCCTCGGCGATGGCCCGGCGTTCCCGGTCGTTGTCGGTGACCGCCGCCCACGGGGTGAGGCCGGCCTTGACCTGGGCCAGGTACTCGTACCACCCGGGTAGATAGATGTCGCGGAGGGTGCGACGGATGGTGGGATCCTTGACCACCACCACCCGCCAGGCCTGACGGTTCCCGCCGTTGGGCGCAAAGCGCGCGGTGTCGAGAATTCGGAAGATCACCTCGTCGGGTACAGGCGACGATTCGAATTCCCGTACCGCCCCGGTCGTTCGCAGTGCGACGCTGAGTTCCATGGACCCGACGGTAGTGGGGATCGGCGGGTACCCGCCTCATCCCCGCTGGATCGAGCTAGAGAACCTCGAGGATGGCGTCGGCGGCGCTCACCGAAAGACCCGCACCCGGCTCGACCTGCAAGGCGGTAACCACGCCGTCCTCGATGACAGCGGCGTAACGCTGCGAGCGGGAACCGAGACCGAATCCGCTGCCGTCCATTTCGAGGCCGATGGCCTTGGTGAAGTCACCGTTTCCGTCGGCCAGCATCACCACCTTGTCGCCCACCTGTTGGGCATCACCCCACGCACCCATCACGAAGGGGTCGTTCACCGAGATGCACACGATGGAGTCGACACCCTTGGCCTTCAAGTCGTCGTAGCGGATCAGATAGCTGGGAAGGTGGTAGTCCGAGCACGTCGGGGTGAACGCGCCGGGAACGGCAAAGAGCACCACCTTGCCCGCGCCCAGCACATCGGCGGTCTGCACGTGGGTAGGGCCACCGGCTCCGAACGTCATCACCTGCACATCGGGAATGCGATCGCCAACCGAAATGGTCATGGTGTGTCTCCTCGTACTCGCTGACGACCCCGGCGAGCGGTCCCCCGGTCGGGGTTGGCCGTCTCGGTCAGCATACGTGCCATTGTCAGGATCGCTGCCCCCACCACGAACGCCACCACCGAGCCGACCAACAGGGCCACGGTGGTGACGGCCACCAGATCCGGTCGGCCCGAGAACGCCTTCTCGGCGATGAGAAGAGGAACTGTGAATCCGATGCCGGCGATGGCTGCACCCCCGGCGACATGAGCCCATCGGACCCCCTCGGGGAGACGACCCCATCCGAGGCGCACCACCACCAGGCACGCCAGGGTGATGCCACCCAGCTTCCCCACCACCCGGGCCACCACGATCCCCACAAACGCCGCGGTGGCCCCGGGATGGCGAAGGATCGATGAATGGACGGTCACCCCGGCGTTGGCCACCGCGAACAGAGGCAGGACGATGTAGGCGGCGATGGGTGCCAACGCGTGTTCCACACGAGCGGCCGGATCACGCCGCAACGGGGAGGGTCGACCGGGGATGAGGACGCCAACCAGCACCCCGGCCAATGCCGGCTCGACCCCGCCGGCGGCCAGAAACACCCACAGGGCCACTCCCCCCACCAGATAGGGCCACGCCGCCGGGTGACCCTGCCGGCGGATAAGGACCATGCCCGCGGTGACCACCGCGGCACCAAGCAGGGCGGGCAGGTAGATCCGGCTGGAATAGAAGAGGGCCAGGACCAGCACCGAACCGATGTCATCGGCCACCGCCAGGGTCAATAGCATGAGCCGGAGCCCGGGTGGCACCCGCCGACCCAGCAGCGCCAACGCCCCGAGAGCAAAGGCGATATCGGTGGCCATCGGAATGCCCCATCCCGTCGCCCCCGGTCCCTGGTGAACGATCAGGGCGTAGACCAATCCGGCCCCGGCCATCCCCCCGGCGGCCCCCACCAACGGAACGATGGCCGTCCGCATATCGGCCAGGTCACCATCCCGGCGTTCACGGGCGATTTCGAGGCCGACCACCAGAAAGAAGACCGCCATGAGCCCGCCGTTCACCCACTCCTGCATGGTGGAGAATCCCGCGAACCCGTGACCACCAAGATGGACAGGGTGATCCCAGAGTCGCACGTAGGTGTGGCGCCACGGGCTGTTGGCCCACACCAGTGCGGCCAACGCCGCTCCGGTCAAGACCAGGCCACCGGCCACCTCCGACCGGAACAAGGTCACCAACCCGCTGGCCACCTTCTGTGATCGCAGAAAGGTCAACGCGCGTGCCCCACTGCCTCACGGTACAGCCGACGGCGGTCCCGTGGGATATCTAGAGCGTGGCTACCGCGGAGATCACGCTGCCGAACCGGTCGATGGAGGCAAGCTGCTCGTCGCGGGTGTCCCCCGGAAGGCCGACCGTCACCCAACTCACCCCGATGCCGGCCAGCTGCTCGATGGACCCGATCACCGCGTCATCGTCGTCTTCGCCAGCACCGAAGTTCGAGGGGACATCCGGAGCGAACACCACCGTGAGGGGTTGGGTCCGTCCGATCGACTCGGCGTACTCGCTGGCGTACTCCAGCTCGCGGGCCAGGTCGGATGGGGTCACCAGTACCGCGGTCCTGGTGTACTTGGCCAGACCGGGGGGGTTCGGGAACGGGCACCAACCGTCGGCCAACTCGACAGCCCGCCGGATGGCCCGACGGCTGTTGCCCCCGACCCAGATGGGGGGATGGGGCAGTTGGCGAGGTGTGGGGAGCATTGTATTACCGGTGGCCTCGAAGGAGGCGCCGGTCCAGGTCACGCTCTCCCCCGTCCACGCCGCCTTCATGGCCTTGATGGCATCGTCGGTGTTGTCGTTGCGATCAGCGAACGAGGCGCCGAGCGCGGTGAACTCCCCTTCGAGGTAGCCGCTTCCGATCCCGAGGGTGACCCGGCCACCACTCAGCACGTCGAGGGTGGCCACGCCCTTGGCCGCCATGAAGGGGTTCCGGTAGGCGAGGACGAATAGGTTGGTGTGCAGTCGGATCCTCGAAGTGGCGGCGGCGGCAAACGAGAGCGCCACCAAAGGATCGAGGGCGTGGTGTCCTCCATGCGCCAACCATGTGTCACCCGGAAATGGGTGATCGGTGGTGAACACCGCTCCGAAGCCCACCGCCTCCGCGGCCGACGCCAAGTCGCCGATGACTCCGGGGGACAAAAACACGTCGCCGAGTTCCACCCGGTGAGTCGGGAGTCGATAGGAGATCTGCACGCCCGCCACCGTAACCTCGTCCGACCGGTGGGACCGGCTACTCACCGCCTCCGTCGACGGTGGAGCTCACGATGCGGCCACAACGGCGGCACCAGGCGGCGAGAGAGGAGCGGTCGCTCGGATGCACGAGGCCGCCACACTGCCCACACCGGTGAATAATCGGAGATTGGCTGGTGCCCGGGATCATCAGGCCAACATTCTGACATATAGGCACAGCCAACGTAAGTTACTCACAGTGCCGATGCGACTTCGGATGGCGGTCATGAACATGTACTCCCCCCGTTGCTCATGCCCCGGCGAACTGGGGGCCGGCGATCCAGGCGGGCAGTCGCCGGGCCTTTCCGGTGGCATCAACCGCCCCGTGAACAGTGACCGCGGTGGCACGGGTCACCCCGTCGACGGCCAGGAGGTAACCGATCTGGAATGTGGTCCCGCGTACCTTGCCCACCACCAGATTGATGTCGACCACATCGTCGAATCTGAGAGGTCGCCGGTACTGGACGAACACTTCCAACACGGCAAAGTCGGTGCCACCCTCCCGGACCTCATCGTAGGGATGGCCGGCGTGGCGCAGAAACTCCACCCGGGCCTCCTCGAGATAGGGCAGATAGGCGGCGTGATGGATGATGCCCATGGCATCCGTCTCGGAGAACCGGGTACGGATGGTGTGGACGAATTGATAGTCGCCGGGATCGGTAGGCGGGATCAGGGCGAGTCTCATTTGATGGACGCTACCGGCCAGCCGGCTCGTGACCGGGCTGGTTCCACTCGATCCATCCCCGCCCGGTCCGCCCGTCTTTGGCGGTGAAGCGGGCCATGGCCCGGGGAAACCGGCTGGTGCGGCCGTCATCAGCTGTCAACAGCACCGGGCCGAACGCCAGCGGTTCAATGGCCACCTCGATCCCACCGGGCTCCACGGCGGCAAAGCCACTGACCGGCATGCCCTCCCTTCCGGCCACCTCGGATACCGACAGTGTCTCCACCGGCAGCACGGCGCCGTCGGGTGGCTGCACGTAGCCGAGGGCGACCGGGAACCCGGGCATCCGGATGTCGGCGAAGTGCAGCCGGGTGCCGTCGTCGAGACGAACCGCCGCCCAGCACCAACCGAACGCCCACCAATCACGCACGCCCCACGAATGGTCGCGTTGACCTTCCCCCCGCACCACGATCCGCTCGGCGCCCACCGACAGTTCGCCCTCCACCAGGCACGGCACTTCGTAGCGGGTGGTGACGTCGTAGTGATACGGGGTTCCATCGGTCGTCCAGGTGAGATCCATGGCCAGCGTGGTGGGTTGGCCAGCGTCGCCGTGATAGCTGGCCGCCGCATCGTCGTGGATGGCCGCCGGCGCGGTGGCCCGCAACGACATCTGCTGAAGCGGATCACCGGCCACACAGCTGATCGAGTGGCCATCCGCATCGATCGACACGCCGGTTCCGGCCAGCGGGGGCAGGTCATAGGAGACAGAAGCCACCATGGGCCGGTCCGGACCGACCACCATGGTCGTCCACCAGGTGACGCCCAGGTTGGGGTAGAACCCGATGCGGGCGTAGCCACCCACCGAACCGTCCTCGGACACGAAGTCGAGGTAGTACGACTCGTTCCACAGTGCCTCGGTGTCGGGGGTGTGAAGTTGCTCGTCGGTGGCGTCGACGACGTGGCGTTGGCGGTCAGGCATGGGTTCTCCCTGGGAGCGTGGCCTCGGCATCGATGTCGATGGCCTGTTGGGCGTGGCGTTGCACGTTGGTGACGAACATGGCATCCCCGCGTTCGGTTCGCTTCACCAGCATCGAGGCTCCAATCCCCATGAGGAGTCCCCCGAAACAGGTCAGGCGGTAGTCGTCTTCGAGTTGGGCGAAGGGGTACTCGTCCACCCCCTGTCCCACCAGTGCCCGGTGATAGGTCATCAGCAGATCGTGCTCATGGATTCGGCGATCGGCCATGGTGAGACTCGCGCCCAAAAAGTAGGAGACATCCGACGCTCCGAGCCCCCAGGACGCGGTCTGCCAATCCACCACCCATGGACGCGGATCACTCGGGCGGAACAACAGGTTGTCGAGGCGGAAATCACCATGGGTGACGGTTCGTGGCCCGGACATGGATTCCAACCATTCACCCAGGACGCCGATGAATCGTTCGCACAGCGCCACATGGGGGGTCTCGAGTTGATCCCCGTAGCGGTCGACGAAGCCGGGAAGCAGGGGCGCCACCAGGGCCACGGTGAACTCATTCGACCCAGGGCCCGACCGGTTGAGCCAGGGCCACGACTCGAACTTCCCCGATTCCCACACCGGACCATGCAACGCCGCCATCTCGCCCAGCGCGGCGGCAGCCACGTCGGGAGCGCATCCCACCAACTGCTCACCTTGGATGCTCTCGGTCACATCCTCGAGGAGGAGGACGAACCAACCGGTGTCGGGATCGTGCCATCCGTAGTAGCCCCGCGGTATCCGGGTCCCGATCAGGTCGGCCACCGTAGCGTAGAAGGACACCTCGACCTCGTAGGCCCGGGTCATGAGACCGGTGGACCGGCTGGTGGCGTCTTCCGAGGCGAACTTGGCGATCAGCGAAGCCGGTCCCGCTCCGGGTGGATCGAAGGTGAGGGTGAGGCGCACCGTATCGGCCATCTGACCCGTGCCCACCGGTTCGGCCGACACCGCCTGCACCGAGGCGGCGGCCAGCCCATCGGCGGCACGCAGCACCGACGTCAGCCACTCCGGGGTCACGTCGACGGGCGCGCGGATCCCGTCGCCGCTCACGTTCACGCCGCCGCCGGGGTCAACGGGAACGGGCCGGATCGGGCCAGTTGGCCCGGCAGAGTCCGACCCAACACCCCGGCCAGCCATCGCGACGTCTCGATCACCCCGTCGAGCTGGATGCCGGTTTCGAAACCCGAGCGCCCGAGGAGATAGACGACGTCCTCGGTGGCGATATTCCCCGACGCCCCGGGGGCGAACGGGCAACCGCCGATCCCACCGACGCTGGCATCGATGGTGTGTGCGCCGGCCATCACCGCGGCCAGGGCATTGGCAAACCCGGTATTTCGGCTGTTGTGGAGGTGGACCCGGACCGGCAACCCCGAACGGGACCCGACCTCTCGTACCAGGGCATCCACTTCGTGGGGCACCGCGGCACCGATGGTGTCGGCCAGGGCGATCTCCGACGGCCCGGACTCGGCCACCCGCTCCGCCACCTCGCCGACCCAGGCGCGGTCCACGATGCCCTCGTAGGGACAACCGAATGCCGCACCCAGCGTGACAGTGGCGGCCACCCCGGCATCGGCCGCCCGGGCGGCCACCTGTGACCACATGGTGAGGGCTTGGTCGGTGGTCATACCCTGATTCCGCTGGCTGAAGGCGTCGGTCACCAACACCACCACGTTGACCTCGTCCACCGCGGCGGCCAGTGCTCGGTCCAGGCCGCGCTCGTTGAGGACAAGGCCGGCCAGGAGGGTGCCCGGGCGACGATTCACCCCGGCCATCACCGCCTCGGCGTCGGCCATGGTCGGCACCCGCTCGGGATGGACGAAACTCACGGCCTCGACCCGGCGGACGCCGGTCGCCAACGCCCGTTCGATGAGTTCGATTTTGGCTTGGGTGGACACCACCGTCGACTCATCTTGGAGACCGTCCCGGGAAGCGACCTCCACGATCTCCACCGCGTTCATGGATTCACCGTTTCGGTATCGAGATATCGCTGCCGACATCATGGGCCTCGGACCCCTCGGGCGCCGCCACCTCCACAATCGGTTCGGGCCGGTCGTCGAACTCGGTCCGCAGGGCCCGCGACATCACCGCATGTTGCAGATAGAGAGCCCCGATGTAGGTCAGCTCCAGAATCTCTTCATCACTCAGCTGTCCGCGGAGGGCATCGAACAGACCATCGGGCACCCGACCTCTGTCGAACACCAAGCAATCGGTATAGGCCAACACCAATCGCTCGGTCTCGTCGAAGCAGGAAGCCGCGGTCCAGTGCGGGATGGCGGCAATGACATCGTCGCCGACCTCCAGGGCGCGCAAGGACTTGCAGTGTTGCGAATACACGAACTGGCTTCCGGCCGCCCAGCCGGCACGGGCCTGGGACAGCTCCCGCAGTCTCGCGGCCAGCAGTCGATCGGGGCTCTGGTAGAGACCGAAACCCTGCACCGCATGTTCGAGGACATCGGGGACCAGGGCGAACACCGTCCACCAGTCACCCGGCGATCCGGTGGCGGTTCCCGGCTCGGCCACTGGATCCCTACCCTCGAACAGGAAGTCGTACATCACGGTGACGATCGGCGCCTCCGCCTCGGCCTTGGGGACCTGACGCAATCGGGGAGCCATCGACTCAGACCATGGTCCGGTCGGCGCCCCGCCTGGGTGCATGCACCACGTCATCCTCGGTCAACGTCTTGGTCCAACAAGCAAACTCGAGGAGAATCCCGTCGGGGTCTTGAAAGTAGACCGACCGGACGAAGACGCCGGGATGAAACTTGTCGGTGATACCCCACTCGCTGTCGTCGTGGTTGGCCACCTCGGTGCAGTCGACCCCGGCGGCCAGCAGCCGATCCCGATAGGCATCAATCTGCTCGGGTGGAACCGAGAAGGCAACGTGGTTCATCGATCCGATGGCGCTGGTCAAACTGCCCTGATCGGGACGAGCGGCCGGCGCCGACACGCCGGGAACCCCGTCGGGGGCATCGGGAAACCAGAAGAAAGCGAGACAGTCTCCCCCGCCACAGTCGAAGAAGAAGTGCTGTCCCATCCCGGCCGGCAGTTCGATCGTCTTGACCAATGGCATTCCCAGCACGTTGGTATAGAACTCGACTGTCCGTTCCATATCGCTGCACACCAGGGCGAGGTGATTGATCCCCCGGAATTCAAACCCATCTTCTGACGACGTCATTGTGTCCTCCCTGGCGACGAAGCTGTGCCTACAAACTAGTGCGGGCCTGACTCACCGGGTCTTCCGGAGATCCCTACCCACCCATATTGCGTACAAATTGGGTCATCTGAGCGGTAAGTCCCGACCAGGTATTTCATTATGAGCTAGTTTTGCATACAATCTCTTCTTGTGCGATCCCTCCAACATTCCGGGCCCCTGGCTGGGATCCGCATCCTCGAACTGGGAAGTTTCATCGCCGGGCCGTTTGCCGGACAACTCCTGGGCGACTATGGAGCCGAGGTGGTGAAGGTGGAGACTCCGGGGTCGGGGGATCCCATGCGCACCTGGGGGGTCACCCACCAGGGAGACGGGCTGTGGTGGCCCGTCATCGCCCGCAACAAGAAATCGGTGACCATCGACCTCCGCACCGAAGCCGGCCGAGATCTGGTGCGACGCCTGGCTTCTCAGGTCGACGTGGTGCTCGAGAATTTTCGTCCCGGCCGGTTGGACGAGTGGGGTCTGGGCTATGAGTCGTTGGCCGTAGGCAACCCGGGGGTGGTGGTGGTGCACGTCTCGGGATTCGGCCAAACAGGTCCCCGGTCAGGTGACGCCGGTTTCGGTTCGATCGGTGAGGCGATGGGTGGCATCCGCGGGACCACGGGTGAGTCGGACCGCCCCCCGGCCCGCTGCGGCATCAGCCTCGGTGATGCGCTGGCCGCGTTGTTCGCGGTGATCGGAACCCTGGCGGCGATCACCGAACGCCAACGCAGCGGGCGCGGCCAAGAGGTCGACGTGGCCATCTACGAAGCGGTGGCCGCTCTGATGGAGTCATCCTTGGCCGACTTCGCCGTTGCCGGGGTATTGCGAGAGCGCACCGGCAGCGTGCTCCCCGGAGTAGCCCCGTCCAACGCCTATCCGACTGCAGACGGGTCTGATGTGCTGATCGCCGGCAACGCCGATTCAGTCTTCGCCCGGCTCTGTTCGGCGATGAACTCCCCGGAACTGGCGATGGACGACCGGTACGCCACTCATGCGGCCCGGGGCGAGCACATGGAAGAGCTCGACACCCTCATCGGGGAATGGAGCTCCACCATGGCCACCGATAACCTACTCGAGCTCCTGTCGTCGCACGGTGTACCGGCCGGGCGGGTTTATACGGCCGCCGACTCACTACAGGATCCGCACTACCTGGCCCGGAACATGGTGATCCAAGCCACCAACCGCGCCGGTGTCACCATGCCCATGACCGGCATCGTGCCCAAGTTCTCGCGCACCCCGGGGGGGATCAGCGATGTCGGGCCACGGCTCGGCGAGCACACCGAGGACATCCTGCGCCAGTTGGGCGGCGTGGACGACACAGAGTGGGCGGCACTCCAATCCAGCGGCATTGTGGGATGACCTCGGGTGAACCGGCCGGGTCCGAACACCGAGTATCCGAAGGCCATGCCGCCCTCGCCTACGACCGGATACGCCAGGCCGTCGTGGAAGGTGCCTATGGGCCCGGTGATCGCCTGGTCGAACAACGGATCAGCGAGGAGTTCTCTCTCTCCCGCACTCCGGTACGGGAGGCACTCCGACGTCTCGAGTCCGAGGGTCTGGTGGTGTTCCGCCGCAACCGGGGGGCAGCCGTCCGGTCCATGTCGGCCGAGGATGTCCGTGACCTCTACGAGCTCCGCGCCCGGCTCGAGTCCTACGCCGCCGAACTGGCCTCCGTCCGGGGTTCGATCGGGTCGTGCGACGCCATGGACGAGGCGGCCGAGCAGTTCGAGCGGCAGGTGGACCGATCCGACGACGTCGGCATAGCCCGGGATGACCGGGTGAGGGCGCTCAGCGACACCAACAACCGGTTCCACCAGACCATCGTGGCGGCGGCCGGGCACGAACGACTCACCCAGATGCTGGCCGGCGCGGTGGATGTCCCGTTGGTCTTCCGGGCTCTTCGTGGGTTCGAGCGATCCGAGCTTCAGCGTTCAGCGGAGTTCCATCGGATGACCGCCCACGCCATCCGCCGGGGTGAAGGTGCGCGGGCCGGGAGACTCATGTCGGAACACATCCTTCTGGGTCGGGATCGCCTGATGGAAGACCTCGACCAGAATGACGGTGCAGGCCGGGAACGGGAGTGAAAGACTGCCGGCATCAGTAGCACAGTGCTCATAGTCGCCGGACCAACCGGAGCCGAGATGCACGATGGCGGCGACCATCCCGAACGACCGGCTCGGATCGGCGCCGTCATGGCCGGGATTGCTGATCTACACCTCGGAACCGATGTGCATGTTCTGCCCGCGACTCCCGCCGAGATCGGCCAACTGACCCGAGTACATGCCCCCGGGTATCTCGAGGAGCTGAAGCGCTTCAGCGCCCAGGGGGGCGGTGAGCTCGATCCCGACACCTACGCCGACCACGCCTCATGGGATGCCGCCTGCCTGGCCGCCGGTGCCGGGATCGCGGCTATTGATGAGCTCGGGCACACTGCCACCGGAGTGGCGTTTGTGGCTGCCCGTCCTCCCGGCCACCATGCGCTCCGTGATCGGTCCATGGGTTTCTGCCTCATCAACAACGTGGCGGTGGCCGCTGCCCACCTCGTCGATCGCGGGGAACGGGTCCTGATCGTCGATTGGGACGTCCACCACGGGAACGGGACCCAGGCCCTCTTCTGGGACGAGCCGAACGTCCTCTACGTCTCCACCCATCAATGGCCGGCATACCCGGGGACGGGTCGGTCCACCGAGGCCGGCGGTCAGGGGGCCTATGGCCTCACCGTCAATGTGCCGCTTCCCCCCGGAGCTACCGGCGACGTGGTCCGTCATGCCCTCGACGAAGTGGCGGCCCCGGTCATCGATTCATTTTCGCCCACCTGGGTGCTGGTGTCGGCCGGGTTCGATGCCCACCGAGCCGACCCGTTAGCCGATTTGGCCCTCTCCGGTCGGGACTTCGCCGACCTCGCCCAGATGGTGGCGGGTTACGCCCCCCGGCCCGGCCGACTCGCACTTTTCCTCGAGGGCGGTTACGACCTGTCCGCGTTGCGCTCCTCGGTTTCGGCTTCGCTGGGCAGCCTCATCGGCGCGCCCAGAGACGGTGGGCATCCGACGTCGGGTGGGCCAGGTCTCGAACACGTAAGACACGCACTGGCACATCGGACAAAAAGCCTCGAACAACTGTCGGACCGAGCGTAAACCGGGTCGGCGGAACCTGAACCGGGCCGGCGGGTCTACCCGGGCAGATCGGCCGCTGCCACCGGGCGCCCGGCGTCGAGTTGGGCCAGCTCCTGCTGGAGTTGGGTGAACAGGTCACTCGCCGTGCCCCGGAAGTGGGCCAGGGCCAGATCCAATCGGAAGTCGAAGTCGCCCGACAGCTTGGGTCCGTAGTGGACAGTGGTGGGTGTTTGCCGGTTGGAGACCGAAAATGTCGTCGAGCCCTCACTGTCCGCATGCTGGAAGCCGATCAGCTTGGCGAATATGCCCTCGCGGGTCTGCTTGGCACCCTGGAAGATCACCCGCTTGTTGGTGAGGTACACGGTCCCGGTGTCGATGGCGGTAGGGGTCGGCTCGCCCTGGACGTAGTGACCCCGGTTGGCCCCAACCCGGTAGCGCACGGAGTGGCCCCCAAGGCTGCCGGCGGGGATCGATACCCCGGTAGAGCCGCCCTCGTAGTGACCACTCCCCCGGCGATCTTCCACCAGGGAGGCTCCCGTCACCTTAATGAAAACAGCCTCGCCGGCGGCCAGCATGATGTCGCCGCTGCCGCTGCCGCTGAAACTCTGGGCCAACTCGAGATACTCCGCGTACCCATCACGCCGCCCTTGCCACTGGGCGAGTGCCTCTCGGTACTCCTTCTCCGCCTTCTTGGCTCGATGCTCGTCAAACACCCTCGATACCTCCGTAGGCGGACCGTCGGTTGCTCCCGACACTATGGCCGCCATCAGTGACCAATGGCAGACCAAGGCCGAATGGTTAGTTGGTCGGTTTCTCCGGAGCTTCGGAAGGAACATCCTCGGCCACATGGCGCGCCCGGATGAGCACATCGTCGAACATGGACGCGGTCAGCGTGCCGGTGAAGGTATTCCGTTGGCTCGGGTGATAGGAGCTCAGCAGCACTCTCCCATCCGGCGCCACCGCTTCCGCCCCGTGACCAAACGGGGGCCGCGGCCTGAAGCCGAGTTCGCCGGCCACGATTTGATGGGCGAACTGACCGAGAGCGATGACGACCCGCACGTCAGTGAGCAACGAGAGTTCGCGGCGCAAAAAAGGAAGGCAGGCATCACGTTCGGACGGCGTGGGCTTGTTGGCCGGAGGGGCGCAGCGGACAGCCGCTACCACGAAGGCGCCGGACAAGGTAAGACCATCGTCGACGCCCACACTCTCCGGCTGGTTGGCGAAGCCCGTGCGCCACAGGGCAGCGAACAGCCAGTCGCCGGACCGGTCGCCGGTGAACACCCGGCCGGTGCGATTGGCACCGTGGGCCGCCGGCGCCAAACCTACGAGCAGGACCCGTGCTGCCGGGTCGCCGAAACCGGGAACCGGACGACCCCAATAGTCCTGGTCCATAAACGAGGCTCGCTTTTCGACAGCCACCTGTTCGCGCCACTTGACCAGACGGGGGCAGCGGCGACAGGCCGCGATCTCGTCAGCCAACGAGTCGAGTGCCGAACTGCGGGTGTCGGTCAGGTTCCCGCCACATCGTCGTCATCGGCCGAATCCGAGCCATCGAGATCCCAACCTTGCTCGTCTTGGGGACCGACGCCGGTGTGGCCGGATGGCCCTCCGATGCCGTCGGGGTCGTCGCCACCGCCTTCGAGCGTGGCCATGGCTTCGGGATCGTCGAATTCGACGCCCGCCTCTTCGAGCTCGACCTCGTCCGCCTCATGCACGGGATCGATCGACGGATCCCCCTCGACTGCCTCGAGGAAGGCCGGGTCGAGACGGTCCGCCTCGTCGAACGCCTCGTCGCCTTGTCCGAATGTCTCGGTACCCTGGGGCTGATCGGGTGACCGTTCATCTGGTGGATTCATCTGAGATTCTCCCTGGTTGTCTCTATTGCTACTCGATCAATGCGAGACCGGCCGTGGCTACCGCCCGACATCGACGACCCAGGACTCGTCGATGTCCTCCGGTCAGGGACGGGCGAACGGAACAGCGTCGGTACCTACGGTAACGGAGAACAGCTGTTTCGATTCATCGACGGAGCGACGTCACGCCATGCGACGACCATTCAACGCGGCTTCGACCACCCGATGGTCGGACGCCGGAGCGCGACGTAGAGAGGAGGTAGGCACTGGAGGAGCCCAGCGGGACGGAACCGGTACCAGCGGGCCAGGAACCGGTCGATTCGGTCGAACAGCCGCTGGTCCCTCGCTGACAGCTCGAGCCCGAACCGTTCCCGAATGCGGGGGTCGAGGGTGCCGATGGCCATGACCCGGGCCGGCCGGACGGCAAAGCCGGGGACGTTCCAGTTCCGGAACCACAGAACCTCTCGGATCATCGCCGAGCTGGTCGGCGTCGGCATCAGTTCGAGGCCGTCGACCACGCTCTCGAAATAACTGGCGAACTCGTCCCGATCAGCCGGGATCATGGTGGCGGGAATACCAAAGAACCGGGCGAAGGTGCACATATCAGCGTACAGAGCGTCGGCTTCTTCGCCCTCCAGCGGTCGGACCCATCTGGCGTGGGCGACCTCCATCACCTCGACAAGGGTGGCCCAGACCCACAGCAGCAGCGACGCATCGTGAGCGGAATAGGCGGAGCCGTCCGGCCATGCCGGGGTGGCCTCGGGCAACTCACCGTTGACGTGGTCATGGAACCGGTAGACCTGGGTTGCCGCCGCCCGGGCCACATCCGGATTGCCCCACACCAGGCGCAGCCCGACATCGGCAGTGGACCATGCCCGGGTGAGTGGCCGGGATTGGAACAGGCTGTGGTGGGTGACCCCGGCGCCCACCTTGGCGTGGGCGACCTCCATCACCAGTGCACGTTGAAGGAGCAGACCGAGAATTGGCTCGGCAGTGAGCCTACGGATGGCGCTCCGTGAGTTGAAACCGGTCGAGTCCTCCGGGTTGAGATGGCCCACGGTCGGCGGCATGACCTGGTCGGCCTGGATGGCTGGCTGGCGCACGTCGTGGTCTCCTCCGTCGTCTCGAGACACTCGCTACAATCTAACTATCGATTGTAGCGAGTGTTGCCAACGGTGACAGATCAGCCGGTAGAGGAAAGGGCTTCGCGGGACACGACCCGGGCGGCACCTAATCCGCAGACCAAGAGTTCTGAATCTCTACGGGGTCGTCGATAGTGGCCGAGCCCGTCGTGGCGCTCAACTTGCTCAAGGCGTTGCCGCCGCGCCCGGCGGAGTCGCTCGACACGGTGCTCGATGCCACAGAACGCTGCCTGGCCCGATACGGCATCCGGCGCACGTCGATGACCGACATCGCCAAGGAGATGAAGGTCGCCCGGACCACCCTGTATCGCCAGATCGACTCGGTGGAAGAGGCGATCACCCTCATCGCCTCGCGTCAGCTCCATCGCTTCCTCGCTGGCCTGGTCGCCCTCGTCGCCGCGCCGGGGGGAGCCGGTCCCGAAACGTTCATCGCCGCCATCGCCGGCGCAGTGAGGTTCGGCCGTTCGAATCCGGTCATGCAGCGGGTGCTCGACCACGAGCCCGACATCGTGGGCGAACTGGTCACCCGCGATCTCGGGTTTTATGCCACCCAGATCGCCGATGCCCTCACTCCGATCGTCGACGTCGCCATGAAGGCCGGGGTGTTGCGACCGGCGGACCCTCACCTCACCGCCGAGTGGCTGGTTCGGGTGGTGGCGGTGCTCCTGGCCATACCGCCGGAGAGTGATCTTGACGAGATGCTCGAGTACGCGTTGCTCCCGGTGCTCCAACCATCCCTCCCCTCCGACGGTCTGTCGCCCAGCCGGCAATGAACGCCATCACCCCCGATCTCTCCACTGTCATCACCGCCCTCTCCACCATCGAGCCGACCACCGGCCTCAGCAATAACCCACAAGAGGCCCAGTTCGCCAAGCAGTTCAGGCCGGCCTTCGTGACGTTCCTCAATTCACTCATTCCCGTAGAACAGCAACTGGCTTCCGCCTCCGGATCCCAATGCCTGATCCTCTTCGAAAACGAGTTGGCCCAGATGGCCGCCAAAGTCAACCTGTAACGTTCTGTTGTTCCAAGGAAGGATCCTCCATTATGCCGAGCGACTATGGGCTCAAGGCCATGAATGCATTACATCGGATTGTGCTGACGGTGAGTTTCGGGCGACTCGGGTGGTCGGCCCTCGGTATGCCAGTGTTGGAATTGACGACCACCGGGCGGAAGTCGGGTGAGCCCCGAAAGGTAATGCTGACCTCGCCCCTTCAGCTGGGTGACACCCTGGCCATCGTGGCGTCTCGAGGAGGCGACGACCGACACCCGGCGTGGTTCCTCAACCTGCGTGACCATCCCGCCGTCACTGTGACCATGAACGGAAAGTCACGACCCATGCAGGCGCGGATCGCAACGCCCGAAGAGAAGGCTGAGTTGTGGCCTCGGCTCACCGCCGACCATAAGAACTACGCCGGCTACCAGAACAAGACTCAACGGGACATCCCACTGGTGCTCTTGGCGCCCACAAGCTGAGAGTGGTCCGAGCGGCGAGAACCCTCCGGTCCCTTCGCACACAACGGCCCGTGTCAACCTTTGTGAGACAGAACGTTTCAGAAATCACAGTGCCGTGCTCGAATCCTTCTTCGGCTCGTTGATCCACGCCACCTTCGGCGACTCCGGCGGTTCGGGTGCCTTGCACGAACAGTTCGGGATGCCCGCCGATGGCTGTTGCTCCCGCTATCGCTCCCAATGCACGAGAATTGGAAGAGAGGCGGCATAAAAACCGCCTCTCACCAAGTAGGCCGTAGTCACTCTTCTTCGAACTGTGACGTGCTGGAACGACTCACGGCCAATTCCCCAGTGCCCGCCGGATTCCCGGCCACTTGACGTGACGAAGAGGGTATGGCCATACCTATAGTCATGACGGTCAATGAACAACTCTCACTCGCCGAGGCCAAGGCGCATTTGTCTGAAGTCATCGAAGGCGTGGAATCCGAACACCGACGAGTCGTGATCACCAAACACGGACGGCCCAGCGCCGTTGTGTCGGCCGTGGCCGACCTCGAAACGCTCGAAGCGACGCTGGACCTGCTGTCGGACGGAATATCAGTCGGGCACTCGAACTCCTCGGCTTGTGACGAGCGAATGTTGACGATCTTCCTGAGTCCAAGATAAAATTGAACATGACATTGACTCGTACGGTTCGTTTTCTCACCGCAGGATTTGTCTGTGCGACGTTGGTCAGCGCCTGCAGCGGCAGCGTCTCAATCGGCAAGGTCGAGGTTTCCCAGAGCGACGTGGAGTCCCAGGTGGCCAGTCAGCTGGGCTCCCTGTGGGTCCAGATCAAACAACCGGCCCCGAAAGTCAGCTGCCCTGGAGGGCTCGAGGCCAAGGTCGGCGTTGCCATCGACTGCACGCTGACGCCACAGGGAGGGACAACGACGTATCCCGTCCACGTGACCGTGACTTCAGTCAACAACGGCACTGCCCACTTTAAGATCAAGGTCGGCCTTGCTGGTGCTGGGGACAAGACAGCGTTCTGCAATGACAACGCCATTCTCGACAAAGCGACGTCCGCAGCCCAACAGCTGTCCGATCTGATCGCCATCCTCAAGGCCAACCAGAGCACCATCAACGACTTCCAGTCGAAGGCGCCGTCAGCGATCGCCGACAGTGCCGGACCGCTCGCCATCGCCGCCAACAACGCCATCGCCTCCGGGGATGCCAGCGCCTTCTCTACCGCAGCGCTCACCGACGCCGGCCACCAGGTCGACGCCTTCTGCGGGCAGAACTCAGACGGATCTCCCATCACCAACGGCTCGACAACCACAACGACGGGCTCCTGACCTCAGATCGCTCAGGGAGCAATCTCGGGTGCCGGTGAAGCAGCGACTCCGTCCCGGCGAACGCATTGCGAAGTCCACGTTGTCAGCACCGAACAGCGCCTCGATGACTCTCAGGTAGGGCGTTTGGCCATCCGGGGTTGGTCCGTGACTACGAGAGAGCCCCTGGTTTTGGCCCGCCGATCCGGCCGGTGGCGATGAGGGCGTTGATCTCCGCGTCGGCGATGAATCGGGCGGTGTGGTCCTCGGGGAGCCAGTCGTCGAGGGAAGGTGGCAGGAGAAACGACTGCGTCGGGTCGTAGTGGCGGAAGACCTTGGACCTTCCAGCGAGAACCTTGGCCACCGGAGGCTCACCCTCTGGCCACCTCGAAGAGCACGTCCGCAGCAGGGTCCTTTGCCATGCCCGGAATTCTCGCCGATGCACCAGCAGAACGCGAATCGGATCCAGACCGCATCATTGGCAGGCCCTAACCCACGATCCTGACGTCCATCCTCCATTTTTGCGGACCGACGAGCAGCCGCAACCTGCGGCCGCACATATCACGACGCCAAAGGGCGCTGACCAAATACCGGCGGTGGACGCACAGCCCATCGTTCATACTCAGCATCACAGCCCGAAACGGCCGTCGCGCGAAAACGCCCGTCCCACAAACTGACGGGGATCGGACGCTTTACTTCAATTGTACCCTGACGGACGAACTGCAATCGGGGAGTGGTACTCAGCGGAGCCTTCGAGCCCCTTGTCGTTGCAACGCTCCTACTTCGAGCTGCTTGCCTTTACTTGCTGCCTGAGCCTTCCGGGAAGCTGCCCCGGATAATCCCCTGCAATTCGTGCTCAAGAGAAACTATCTTTCTCAAATCTCCTGACCACCTCCTTCCGGATCCTCCCTTGGAATCCATCTAATTCAACAGCGCCGATCGTCTAGTTGTTCCCATCTCGGGGAATCTGCGCCACTGTCAAAGGCAGGGAGGAGGTGCCCGACCTGACCCGGCCGCGCCTATGCACAACCACTTCGAGCACCCTGCTGTTCAAAGTGAGCCCGCCGGCAGGTTCTGACCCACGCTCCTCGGGGCCGGTTGGGTCGACTGCGCCTTCGATTCGATTCGATGACAACGGACATCAGGAGAATGTGCCCATCACTCATGTGCCTGCGACCGACTCCCACCCGCGTCGCCAACAACGTAGCGGTCAGGGCCCACGTCGAACTTGTCGGCACAACCGATACTGCAGAAGTAGTAGATGACTTCATCATGGCGACGTTGAGCGGCGGCGTGCTCGGGATCGACTTCCATCGAGCAGACCGGGTCGGTGTGCACAGTCCGGCCATATTCGTCTGAAACGGGCCCGGTGTACCCGTGGCCCAATGAGTCAGGAACCGATGCGTCCAGGTGCGCCTCTCGGTCGGAGTCTCGTCGATCTGCGGCAAGACGCGTCGGCTTCGCTTCGAAGCGCATGCGGCAGCGGTCCGAACAGAAGTAGATGCGCTGTCCGTCACGCACTGCCGATGCCGGTGCATTGGCCTTCTCCACCTGCATCCCGCAGACGGGATCGAGGGCATAGCCACCGCCGCCTCCGAGCTTCTCCCGATTGCGATATGCCCAATAGAGCAGGCCGAACAGAGCCAGGAACACGATGTTCAAGAAGGTCGTGTAGTTCCATGAGAGATGGCTCGGCGCAATCTGGGTCGGCCTGGTGGTGGGGACCAATCCGACAATTTGGAAGATGCCTTCCGTGATGAGCCCGGCGGTGGCCATGACTGCCCAGAACAGTGCCAGCATCCGGAGGGTCAGCCGACCTCCGTAGTAGCGGCGATAGATCAGCAGAAGGGGAATTGCGATGAGGTCGGCGAAGATGAAGGAGATCACGCCACCGAAGGAGATGCCACCCTTCCACAGCGCCGCAGCCAGCGGCACGTTGCCGATGGAGCAGACGAAGCTGATGATGGCGATGAACGGTCCGACGATGACGTTCTCGAAGCTCGTCCAGAAGCCGTGGCCGTGGAGGAAGACGGTGTTCCAGAAATGAACGGGAACCATCACGGCCAGGAATCCGGCCACCGTGTAGCCGATGGCCAGCTCTTTTCGCAACATGGTGAGGTCGGCCATCGTGTAGGTGGCGGCATCGGCCCAACCGGACTTGGACTGCAGCTTCTTGCGCCAGGGCTCTTGCTGGAGCGCCGTATTCTCGGTCGGACCGTGCTGATGGTCATGGCCGTCAACGGCGGAGAGTCGCTCTCGTGCCTGCACGACGAGACGGCCCCGTAGCCACAGACTGCCCAACATGGTGAACAGAACGATCATGATAATCCCGCCGATGAACTCGCTGGCCGCGAACTGCCAGCCCATGAGCACGATGAGCACGATGCCGAGCTCGATCACCAGGTTGGTGGAGGCGAACATGAAGACGTTCGCCGAGACGAAGTCTGCTCCCTTCACGAAGAGCGACTTGGACATCGCCGACGCGGCGTACGAGCAGGATGAGGAGACCATGCCGTAAAGGGAGGCCCGGGCCACGGCTGCAGGCCGGTGATTGCCGAGTTTCCGTTGCATGGCTTCGTGACTGACGAAAGCCTGTACCACCCCGGACAGGCCGAAGCCGAGGATCAATGGCCAGAGGGTCTCCCAGAACATGAAGAACCCCTCGCGCAGACTGCGCCCGATGTCGACAACAACGGGCAAGGTTGCAATCGTCATTGGTGTTGCTCCGGTCGTCTGAGAAGGAGCGATCCGCAGACAAAATCCACCAACTCACGACACACCCACGCAAAGCGCCTAACTGGCCCTGTCGCGCATGGCGGATCTCCACCATCCCGATTGCAAGTCGTTGCCTCGATCTGCTTCATGAGCGCACCAATCGAGCAATGGCAGCAGAAGCCTCGCCGATCTTTAGATCGGCCTCTTTACCGCCTGCTTGGACAGCTTCGACCACACAATGCGCCAGATGGTCGTCGAGCAGTTCTATTGCCACCGATTGCAGAGCCTTGGTAGCTGCTGCGATCTGTTCGAGGATGTTGATGCAATAGCGATCTTCATCGACCATCCGCTGGATTCCACAGACTTGGCCTTCGATGCGTCGCAGGCGCTTCTGCACTGCTTCTTTATTGGTGGCGTAGCCAGGCTGTAATTTTGGATTGGATTCCATCAGCATACCCTACCCCTCTAGGGTATAGTTCACAAACAACACGTGGTTGCTATTGATGCCGCGCAAACTGGGGGTTCTAAGTCCCTATCCCGTACCGATCTCGGCCGGTGGTCCGATCCACCCCGTTGGCGGCACGGTAGGTGATGACATGACCCGCACGAGCCGGCACCGATGGACTATGCAACATGCGTAACGCATCTCGCGTAGTCCTGGAAACCGTGGCATCAACACCAAACCCATTTCGCTACGGCTCGCCTGTCACCGGGGCGAACTTCACCGGCCGTACAGTCGAGCGCCAGGCGCTTGTCAGCGGGATGAGCGATGGCCTCAACGTGTCGCTCGTCTCCCCCCGCCGCTACGGCAAGACCTCCCTGCTGCTGCGAGCCGAAGGAACCATCATTTGAGCCGGCGCCACCGTCGTGCATGTCAACGTCCTGCGCCGCCCGGACCTGGGCCACTTTGCTGCCGCGCTGGCGACTGGCCTCGCTCAGACCCACGGGCGCCGGCTGCGGCGCGGCGTAGCCGCTGCCAGCGATTTTCGGCGACGGTTCCGGGTCACCCCGGCCGTCGAGCTCGGCGACGACGGCAAGGCCCGATCCTCCTTCGCACCCTCCCTCGACGCCAAGGACGCGGCGTCGGTCCTCGAAGACATCTACCGACTCCTCGCCGAAGGCGATAGACGAGGGGTGCTCGTCCTCGACGAGTTCGACGCCATCGTCGACCTTGGCCCCAAACTGCCGAACGCCTTCAAAGGGTTTGCCGACAGCTACCCGCAGGTGTTGCTCGTCGTCGCCGGCAGTCGCCATCACATGATGGAGCAGCTTGTCCACGTGCATGGCGCCCCCCTCTACAGCATGACCCAGCCCATTTCGCTCGGTCCGATCGACCCCGACGCCATGGCCTGTTGCCTCATGCGCCGGTCCGCCGCTGGCGGCAAGAAGATGCCTCGTGCGATTGCCGACACCATCATCGAACGCATCGACCTCGCCACCTCCTCCGTACAGCGAGCGATCGCGGCTCTGGTCAATGACGAGTGGGTCACCGACGATGGCGGACTCTGGCATCTCACCGATCCGTTCCAGCCCGATGGGTCCAAGCCGCAGATCCCCGGTAGTCGCCGCTGCACCCCTGATGGTGGATGTCCGTCGAACCGGATCAAGCCCACTCGCCTCGGTGGCGCGAGTGACCGATCGAGCCGTGAGCGGTAGGACCACGTCGGAAATCCGACCGCAACGTTACGACCGCTTGGCCGATCTTCGGGATCTGGTCATCTTGCTCTCCGAGTCCTTGACGCCCAGGGGAGTGGAACAGTGGCTGCACGCCCGGAACAGGCTGCTCGCGGGAGCCGCCCGATCGAAGCACTTCACGAGGGTCGGCTCGAGGAGGTTCATCGGGCGGCACTGGCGTTCATCGACGGCGCCTACGTGTGACCTTGGATCTTGAGCGGACCGTCGCGGCAGAACCGCGACGGTTGCTCTGCGACCGGTTCTGGCATCAGGGTCCGACGCAGCGTCCGCTCGACGAGTTGTCGACCCGGCCCGTATGTTGAGACAGCTCGTCGAGCAACGCCCGTCACGCTAGGTGCTGCAGATCGTGGCCGAAAATCCCAACTGTCCTGACGACCTTAAGGCCCTTTTGACTCTCGCCGAGTAGCACCCCTACCCCACCAGCGATGATGGTCGCTAGCCGTAGAGCCATAGATGACGGGCCCAGTCGGCTGCTCAGTCAGGGCTGGTAATGACGACGCCCGGGGCGCCCCTGACCAGGACCGGGGCGCACAGAACGTTCCGACGAGTAACCCCCCGAGCACGCCGTGGCCGCACCCGGGTCCAGACCTCCCGATGTAAACGCGAAATCGCTGCAATCCACAGGGCTTGTAGCGAAAGGCGTTCTCGGGGTCTGCCCTGTTCACAGCATTCTTCGATGCCGGAGAGGCGAGGTATCGGTTGCACAGACTTTCTTATGGCCCTGACCAGCCACAACGCGCCGTGCAGGAAGAACGCCCTGCTTCGTCAGGAGGTCTGGAGTCGGCGCTCGGCACACCGGACCGCGGCGGACGCCGAGCCGTCGTTATCGGTGCGCCGTCGTCGGCCTGCCGCTCAATCTCACGGACAATACAGAACCGGTCGATCTGTTGCTCGTCGGTCCGTCGAGCAGTGCGCGATATCTACCGGTGGACGCGCAAGATTGACGGCAAGACCGTCACCCGCCTGCTCACGAAAGAGCAGAAGGAGCGCTACGAGACCTGGTTCGACAGCGCCAGACGGATCCACGCCTTAATTGCCGAGCTCGAAGCACAGTCGCTTCTTATTGCCGAGTCAGCTGAAGACTGGGACGAGCAAGCCTCAGCTCCGAAAAACAGGAAGGTCTAATTGCAAGCTGAATGGCTGAATGCTTAGAGTAGGTCGCGGTGGCGAATGTTCCTGAAGTCCCAGCAAGTCTGACGGTTCAGATGACACGCAATACCGCGGGCGTGATCACGTCGGTGGACGAGGGTATCGTCGACATGCTCGGTTGGCGGCCCGAACAGTTGATCGGGTCGCCTTCGACCAGGTTCATCCACCTCGAGGATCAGCCGAGCGCGATCGCCGCGTGGATGGAGATGATCACCTCGCCGGGCCTGACCTACGTCTGGCGGGGCCGGTACCGTACCGCGAGCGGGTCCTGGAGGTGGGTCGAGACGGTGAACTGTCTCGAGGACTCGGACAGCCGGATCGTGTCCAGTTCGATGACGCAAGTGACAGTGAAACAGGCCAGCGTTGAGGAGGAGTTGCGTGCTCGCGAGCAACTGTTGAGCCGGCTGTCGGATGCGCTGCCTGTTGGCGTGTTCCAGGTCGACCTGGCCGGGCATGTCACTTTCACCAACGATCTCCTGCACGCGATCGTGGGCGTGCATCCCGTGGCCACCATCGAAGCCCAGATGTCAACCGTTGTCGCCAACGACCGACCGCTCTTGGATGCCGCGCTCGTCGCGGTGCTTGCCGATCAGCCGGTCGACGACCTCGAGATTCGACTTTGCCACCCGGCCACAGAACCGTCGCTGGTCGCCGACGCGGAGCGGGTGTGTCTGCTGAGTCTGCGGGCGCTCACGGACGGCGCCGGCGTCGTGAGTGGCGCCGTCGGATGTCTCAGCGACGTGACCGACCGTGTACAGCTTCGCCACGAGCTCGAGGTGAGGGCGTCGGTCGACAAGCTCACGTCATGCTTGAACCGGGCGGCAACGCTCGAACTTCTCGTTCGGACGATCGCCGAGCCCGATGTAACCGGCGAGGGGAACGCCGTCGTCTTCATCGACCTCGATCGGTTCAAGTCGGTGAACGACCAACTCGGTCACGCGGCCGGCGACCGACTTCTGATCGCGGCCGCAGACCATCTCCGTGGCGCCGTGCGGGACCGCGACCACATCGGCCGTTTGGGCGGCGACGAGTTCTTGGTGATCTGTCCGGGGGTCGAGAGCTCAGTTCAGGCGTTGAGCATCGCCAAGCGCATCGCAGCGGCGATGACGGCCACGGTTGACGTCGGTCACGGCGCGGTCATGCTGCAGGCGAGTATCGGCGTTGCCTGGACCACCGAAGCGCTCGACGCCGACACACTCATCGCACGGGCAGACAGCGCGATGTACGAATCGAAACGTGCAGGTCAACAAGGCGTGGCACTGTTCGCTGAGGCCGGCGGCGACACGGATCCGACAGCCTTGCGACAACCGGGGCGCACCCGTCGGCGTGCGGCAATCTGAAAACACGTCCAGTCGGTCCCGACTCGTCGCCCAGCGGGTTCCCGTCAGGCTCGCGTCGCCCCCCGGGGAGGGCCCGGTTCACCATGTCCGTTGTTGACTCTCGATGGCGGGTGGGGCTCCTTTCCATCACCCGACTGAGGTCGGCAAAACCAAGCGATTGACCCCTGAAGACCAGCCGGGTACCTGTGAGGGTGCACAAACCCGAACGCCAGCTTGACCAGGCCCGACGTCTACAGCGAGCCTCTCCGGTCATGGCCCTCTCGCTCCTCTTCCGTCTGGTCCGTCGCACCATCGAGCTTCTTCGGGTTCATCGTCTCAGCGGCATCGAGAAGGATGTCAAGATCATTGTGCTTCGCCATCAGGTCGAGGTCCTGCAATGGCGTTGACCACGCCCCCGGTTCACCTGGGCTGATCGGGCGTTCCTCGCCCCTGCCGGAGCGCTACTCCCCCGCCACCGGTGGTCGTCGCTGCTCGTGACACCGGCGACGGTCCTCCCTGGCAGCGCAGGATCGTCCAGAGGCATTGGAGCTATCCGCATCAAAGACCCGGGCATCCACCGCTTCCCGACAGCCACGTAGAGCTGATCTGTCGACCGGCACGGGAGAACTTTCGCTGGGGATTACTGCGGATCGTCGGCGAACTTCGCAAGCTCGGCGTCACGGTCTCTGCTACGTCTGTTCGCAACGTGCCTCGTCGCCACGGGCATCCTCCCGCTCGCCGCAGGCAGACCAACTTGGTCGGATTTCCTGCGGTCCCAGGCCAAGAGCATGCAGGCTACCGACTTCACCCCCATCGACGCCGTGACCGGCCAGCGCTACTACGCCCCGTTCGTCATCGTGATCGAGCGTCGTGTCATCCTGTGGGTGCCGAGTAACCCGTCCGAGCAGCTCACGCGACGAGTCGATACTCGTGAACGAGACCGCCGAGCTTGTCGCGCCGTCGCAACTGGACTGGATCCGGATCGCCGATGCGCAGCGGCTTCTTCTCTGCTGCGAGCGGGGCCTGCTGTCCAAGGGAGCGGTGAAGGACGATGTCCGTTGTAGTGATCAACGAACTCGCTGAGGACCGTTTCGAGCTGGGCGCGATGGAAGACCAGCATCCGGTCGAGGCACTCCCGGCGGACGGTCCCGATGAACCGCGCGGCGGACGCGTTCGCACGAGGGGACCGGATCGGCGTGGCGATGTTCCGGATGCCCTCAGGGGCGAACACCTCGTCGAAGCTGGCGGTGAACTTGGCATCTCGGTCCCGGATCAAGAACTTCGCCTGGCGACCCTGCTCGGCCAGGACGAAGCTCAGATTGCGAGCCTGTTGGGTGACCCACTCTCCCACCGGGTTGGTGGTGATGCCGCTCAGTTGGACGCGCCGGGTGTCGAGCTCGATGGAGAAGAGCGCGTAGAGCCGGCGCATCAGCACCGTTTCGACAGGGAAGAAGTCACCTGCCAGCACCGTCGTCGCCTGGGCACGCAGGATCTCCGACCAGGTCGGACCAGGGCGTTCCGGCGATGGCTCGACGCCGTGGCGGCGCAGGATCGCCCACACCCAAGACGGGGCAAGACCCACGCCCACTTTGGCCAGCTCGCCCTGGATTTCGATAGCCCCAGGTGGGGTTCTCCCTGGCCAACCTCAGCACCAACTGGACCGTGACCGCCGTCAGAGCTGGCCGGCCCAAACGGCCTATCTGACGATACGTCCACCGGCGACCGACCAGATCTCGATGCCAGTCGAGCATCGTGCCGGGCTGCACAAGGAACCGACCCCGGCGGACCTCGGACATCAGCCGACTCAAGCCGGCGAGAACCGCCGCCGGCGAAAGTCCTGGTGGAGGGGTTGGATGGGGTTCGCGGCACCCACAGGCGTTCTCAGTCCTGCCGACTGCCCGGCAGGCACATTGAACCCCAGTTCAACACCAGCCACCTAATGGGGATCGACCACCTCGTGCCCTCCGGGTATGAAGCTGGTCACCGAGCCACCAACAGGTGAGCACTACGGTTGCCAGGGCCTCGAGCTAGAGCCGTGAGTAGACACCCGCTTCCACCTCGAATCGTTGAGCCGCATCGGGGCTTACCGAAGGTCGGGTGAGACTGATGGCGGCCAGCACATCGTCGGCGCTGATCTGTGGCAATTCCCCGGAGAGCGCACGGTCGAAGGCCAACTGGGCACTGCGTTGGGCCACCAGCGCGAAGTCGGCCGGAGTGAATCCCGGGGTTCGCTTGGCTACTTCTCCAGGGTCCCCAGCGGGGAGAAACTCCGCGGCCAGCTCGGCCCGCTCTATCTCATCGGGCGCACCGACCGGAATGATGAGATCGAAGCGACCCGGACGGAGGAGCGCTTGATCGATGGCGGCTATCGAATTGGTGGCCATGACCATCAGCCGGTCCGGTCGAGACTTGAACACCGGGATAGCCTTCAGAAGTTCATTGACAAGAGGTTGGCCGTTGGGTCGTTCAGAACGATCCGAGGCGATCTCATCGGCTTCGTCGATGAAGCACACCAGACGGTCGATCCGGCCGAGCTCTGTCAGTCCGTCCCGAAGGGCGCGAGCCCCCTCCACTCCCTGGCCAAGGAGTGACGGGTGGAGCTCGACGAATGCCCAGGAGAGTCTGGAAGCGATAGCCCGGGCGAAGGAGGTCTTGCCGGTTCCCGGCGGGCCGAACAGCAGCACTGCTGCGGGCGGAATGAGTCCGAGTTGATCGGCGAGTTCGGTATGGGCGAGGGGGGCGACCACGCGCCGTTCCAGAATGAGCTTGGCTGATGAAAATCCCTTCATCGACTCCCACAGGCCCGTCCCGGGGACTTGGCCACTGAACCGCTCGACGATGGCGAGTTCCTCGGGAACCATCGACGCATCTCGAAAGTAGAGGTGCAACCCGTCCAGATGAGTGAATCCTTGGTTGGAAAAGGCAAGCTCCCCGACCTGACCGGGGTGGATCAGGGCCAGGAGACGCCGGGCCCCGCGGTGGATGATCTCCCGGTCCAACTCGCGGAGCAGCGCGGAGCCGATTCCCTTTTGGCGCCAGTCTGGATGAAGAGCCAACGTCATCAGATGTGCGTCAGAGCCGCACACGCGGGCCACGATGGCACCGACCAGCGCGCCTGACGAGACGGCGACACCGGCAGGTTGATGTTCGTGGAGGGCTTCCACCACGTCGCTTCGGCTGTAGGCCGCTCCCGTCGCTGAACCGGACATGTCGATGAGACGGACGATCTCCTCGAACGGGATGGCCGGATCGCGGTAGTCAAGGGTAAGCGCACGCCACTGGCTTTTCACCTGTACGACCTCCCTACTTCGCTGGCGCTGATGCTAACCCTGATCTTGCAGTAGGCGCCCCGTGATGGACGTTCCGAGACGGCAAGACGCTGTTGGCGGCTGATTGGTCGTACGACCCGAAGTTCAGCTCCGGTTGAGCCGCCCTCAACTCTGTCGACACGACCTGCCTCAGTCGCCCTCATCACCGACGACCGTTCGGCAGTTGCTGGGGAGAGCGAAGGTCGAGCAGCTGAATGATCACGCCGAGCCACTGCCCCCGTTCGGGATCATCAAATCCATCTCGATCACCTCCGAAGGGGGACGGGCAGGCCCTCTGCCACCCTTGGACCGCTCAGGGTGCGCGCCCCGCTGCGGGTGCCAGCCAGGGACTACTTCTTGGACGTTCAGCCGTCCTTCTCGGACCCGCCCAGCGCGTTCTGACTTACCTTCACAATCCTTTGCGCGAGTTGGTTCGACGTGCCGACCAGTTGCTCCGTCATCTTGAACGCCGAATCTATAATATTCTTGCGCGGGCCGCCCTCCGCACCCACATCAGGAAAAACGCCATTGACGGTGTCAAGGAACTTCCGCACCGCCTCAAGCGCCGAGTCTTCTGCGGCCTGGAGCGATTCGATGATGCGATCAGCGCCATCGGAGCGTACTTCTGTGCTGGACATGAGGTTCTCCTCCTCTAGGTTCTCCATCCGCCAAGTTGTGCCTACAACCATGTTGTCCGTGTGGACAGGGCCCGAAATAGAGGCTTTCGGCAGGTTCTCATCGCATGATGGTGCCTTTGCAACCAGACCCGGTTGGTGTGTGCCTCTCTCGAAGTCACCGAAGTACCGATCGGTCTCAGAAAATAGGGTGCTTCCGGGTATTCAGTGGGTTTGAGGGTAGAGGTCGAGACCGCCGTGGTGGATGTCAGCGACGGACTCCAGAGAACGTGTCGCCGACGCAGGGAAGCACACCTGTCAGCGACGTCGGAGACACCCTCATGATCACTCCAGAGAATGAGGCCTTCCGCACCAGCGTTGGATCGCACCGTCGAATGCACCTGATACCCAGGATCTGGGCGAAGTAGGAGAGCCGGCCTGGGAGGTGACGCTTGAGCGTGCGTGCCACTTCGATGACCGGCTCGAGACGTGAGGGGGTCGCCCAGAAGTACCAGCTCTTCCAGTGGCGCTCGGCCCATCCTTTGCGTCGGTACTGATCTTCCGTTGTCACCCCCGATTCATGTCGCTTCTGGCGAGCGATCTGTGCGCCAAAGAGGTCGAATCTGAATGGCGGTGCTCGCGACAGTGCCCCGCCTTGCAGATTGGGGAGAGACTTTGCTGCGTCCTCAGGGGTACTCGGCGAGAATCTTGGCTTTGTAGGCAGCCGGGAACCGGAGTGGCCCTCGTGCTCGTTCGGGGACCTCGGGGTCCGGATCGGTGGTGTCATCCATCGCACCAGCATGCAGACGCGCGTCGTCAGAGTGGCTGATCGTGGCTGTCATTGGAGACTCGTTTCCCCGCCCTCTCAGTTCAATGAATCAGCAGATCGATCTGGCTCACTGGAGGATGACAGAGGGGCATGAACCTGGTTAGATATAGAGATCGAAACGCCTTCGGCACTGCCCAAACTTGAGCGCGTTTCCATCCACGGCCATGACCTGAGCTTCCGCCGGGCGGGCGACGGCCCTGCCATCTTGCTCATTCACGGGATCGCAGGAAGCTCCAAGACCTGGGAGCAGGCGATGCCCCTGCTGGCGCGTAACTACACCGTTATCGCTCCTGATCTCGTCGGCCATGGTGAATCGGCCAAACCATCGGGCGACTACTCGTTGGGTCTCCAAGCCAGCGTGCTACGCGACTTCTTGAGTGTCTTGGGGATCGGTCGGGTCACAATCGTCGGCCAGTCCTTCGGCGGCGGCGTCGCCATGCAGTTCGCCTACCAGTTCCCGGAGCACTGCGATCGGCTCGTCTTGGTCGATAGCGGCGGTTTGGGTCGCGAGGTGAGTTGGATGCTCCGCCTCCTCGCCGCCCCTGGTGTCGAGTACGCGTTGCCGCTTGTCTTTCCGAGCTTCGCGAGCGATTTGGGGAACAACATCGTCCGACTCCTCCATGGTGCAGGATTCAGGAATGCAAGGGCCCTCGAGATGTGGCGGGCCTACGCGTCGTTGACCAACCCGGAGAACCGAAAGGCGTTCGTCCGCACGCTGCACGCTGTTATTGAACCCGGTGGGCAGTCCGTGAGCGCCATGGATCGGCTCTACCTCACCGCCCGCATGCCGACACTGATCATCTGGGGCGACCAGGACGACATCATCCCGGTCAGCCACGCCCATGCTGCGCACGAAGCGATTCCAGGGAGCCAGCTCGAAATCATCGAAGGGGCGGGCCACTTCCCCCACGTCGAGGAGCCGATCCGGTTCGTGGAGATCCTCTCTGATTTCATGGTTACCACCCAGCCAAGCGACATGACCGACGAGGAACGCCGTGAGCTGCTTCTGACTTACGACCCCTCGGTTTCGTGAGTCAGGTTCGCTACCTTCGGGCAGCCATGGAGCCATGGAGCAGGTCGCCATTACTGCGTGACAACCACTCATTCCCAACCGGCTACGCATTGATGTGCCCTGAATTCGGCGGGGACCGACAACGCGCAGACCTGTGGGTGCCAAGAACCCGATCTAAGCCGCCCACCTGGAATGTTGTCGGTGCCAGCTGGCCAACCCAGGTGGACCGAACCACACGATCTAGGGGACGGAAGACATCGGTTTACTGAATCCTCGCCAAGCTGCCCGATGCCCGGCTCGCATGGGGTCGTTGGCTACGCGGCCTCGGAGTCGTGGCCCGAGGTTCTCTTGGGCCATGCTGAACGCCCACATCACCGACGGGAGAGCACTTGACACGGATCACCCGTATGACCGGGTAGGTCAGGCACTCCACCCAATTCCGAGCCGCAGCGCGGCACTGGGGCGATCCCATGCGGGACAAACCCGTCCAGGGCCAACTTCTGCAGTTTCCAAGGCTCAAAAAGCATCGGCCTCGGTGGAACCAACGGCGACAATGACGAGGGTACCTGGGTCTGTCATGTGTAGGCACCGATTCACTGACGATGATCTGGGTTTCGGGGATACAGTTCGACCAAGGAGGAATGCCAATGGCTGGGCACGGAAGCGACATCGACCGAAGCGCGGAATGGGAGGCCTTGAAGGCCCGTTACCTCCGGCCTCTAGGAGAACGACCTGCTTCGTCGGCTAGGGGTCTCCATCATTTCGCTGTGCTCTCCAGCGATGTCGAACGAACCATTTCCTTCTACCAGGATATCCTCGAGTTTCCGCTGGTCGAACTGTTCGAGAACCGGGACTATCGCGGGTCGACCCACTTCTTTTTCGACGTCGGCCATGGCAACTATCTGGCGTACTTCGACTTCCCCGGCCTTGACCTCGGTGAATATCGCGAAGTGCTCGGAGGCCTTCATCACATCGCCATTTCAGTCGTTCCTGAGCAGTGGGATCGGCTGGTTCACAAACTGGAAGCTGCCGGAGTCGAGACCCTCATCGTGGACGGCACCTCGGTCTACTTTCCGGGGCCCGATGGCGAGCGGCTCGAACTTCTATCGCACCCACTCAACGACATGTACGGGACGATCGTAGGTTGATCAGCAACGTCGTCGTGAGTTTTGCGGCTTCATTTGATACCTACCCTCTTGCATCTTGCATCTTGCATCTTGCATTGTGCCGCGAACGCCCATGCACGGCTCATTGCGTCGCCGGCGTCCGGGGCGCTCCCGACCACCGGTTGGTAGCCATACGAACATCTCGGATCTAAGGGTGGAAGAAGTTTCCCGCTAGCCGGTCCAGGGCTCTTGCTGCTGGAGGTCGACAGCCTTGATCGCGCAGTTTCCCTTCCCCAATGGTGTTGAGCGCCGGGTTCGATGACCAAAGGCAGGCCCCGATTGCCGGCGGGAACGAGGTCGGCAATCCGGCGTCACGTTCCGCGAGCTGTCGTGATCGGCACTTTCGACACGACCTCGTACGTGGCTCCCTCGGATCCGAGCGACGACGCATAGAGAACCACTTCGGGCACTTCGAAGTGGGCTGCGATGGGCGTACCGGCGATGTCGGCTGGCCCGGAGTCAGGGCCGCGGAACCGCGCCAACGTCACGTGGCCGGCAAATGCTGGTTCTTCGTACTGCCCCCACCTCGAAGTGGCGTCGTGCACGACGCCAGCCAGTGTTTCGACCCCGGTGATCGGAACGTGGAGCACCCGCCCATTGGGAAACCACGCCGTCGCCGGCCCCAGCCGGGCCTCTACCGTACCGGCGTGCAAACTGGTGGGAATGCTGGAAAGGGCCTCGGCCACTGCATTCGGTTCATCGACTTTACCGAGGAACCGCAGGGTGACGTGCCACTGGGCCGGTGTCGTCCATCGCAGGCCCTGCCGGGCCGGGCGGGGCAGAGACCGCATGAGCCGGACGATCGGAACTGGCAGGTCCACCGCGACGAATAGGTGCACGGGACAAGTGTGCATGCAGCTGCGCATCGATGCGGCTTCGAGCTGCCCGCTCTGGGACTCGATACCTATTCGTCTGCAATGACTAGAGCGGATTTGAGCCGTCACCCAACAGGCCCGCAATCTCAGCTTCGTCCTGGCCGAGCGGGTTCACCCGGCCAAATTCCTCATCCGGGACAGAGACACCAAGTTCACGGCCGGCTTCGACGAGGTGTTCCTCCGAGGGCGCCAGGATCATCAAGACGCCATTCCGGTCCCCTCGTGCGAATTGGTTCGCCGAGCGGTTCGCCGGCACCGTGCGCCGCGAGTGCCTCGACCGAATGCTCGTCTTCCACCGTCGCCTGCTCGAGTAGGTCCTGGCCGAGTTCGTCGCTCACGACAACGGACATCGCCCTTCACTGCTCCCTTGCTCAGCACGCGCCGCTTGGAGTGAGCAAGACGCCGTTACGGACCATCGATCCCGATCCAGCACAACTTGGTCGGAGCGACATACTCAGCGGACACTTGACATCCTCCCCACGGATGAATCCGGGGGATTCCTGAACTGGCCGGAGCTTCATGCCGCGACCTCTCGGGTGGTTCCCGCTGCCGCCGGAGGCGGACTGACGCGGGCAGCCCTGTTGCCAGGGCTTGCCCCATGTCCTGGGGTGGGCGCGGGGGCGAGCCCCCGGGCCACGATGTTCTCCGCAGCGTTGATGTCGGCGTGATTGACGTGGCCACACGAGACGCACTCGAAGACCGCTTGGCTCTCGCGGTTCTCCGGTGCGGTGTGTCCACAGCGTCGGCACTGCTGGGAGGTGTATCGAGGATCGACGTAGACGACGGTGACGCCGCTGGCGGCTGCCTTGTCCTCCAGTCGTCGGGCCAAGGTGCTCCACGATGACCGGGCGATCGCCCGGTTCAGTCCGGCCTTGGCTGTCGAACCGTTGGGGAGGTAGGCACCGACGTGGTCAGGGTCCGGCTTGGACTTCGGACGACGGATCATGTTCTTGACCCGGAGGTCCTCCAACACGATCACATCGTGGTCGTAGACGAGCCGAGTCGTGGTCTTCTCCACCCAGTCCCGTCGCCGATCGACGATCTGAGCATGAGCACCGGCCAACCGCACCTTGGTCTTCGCCCGCTTGGCCGAGCCCCGCTTCTGCCTGGCGAGCCGCCGCTGGAGTCGGTCCACCTTCGACACCAGGTTCGGGCTGGTTGGCGCTCGGAACATCTCCCCATCCGAGGTGGCAATCGTGGTGGCCACCCCCCGGTCGATGCCGATCACCGAGCCGGTGGGCCGGCGATCCGTGGCGGCTTGGACCGCCGAGAAGCTCACATGCCACCGCCCGGCCCGGTCCAGGGTGATCCGGGCCATGCCGTAGGAGGAGGGCAGAGGCCGCGACAGCCGGAACCTGACCTTGCCCAACTTGGGAACGGCGAGCCCTGCCCACCGCCGGTTGATCTTGCCCACCGCCACGTCTCGGACGCAGAAGCCCTGGTTCACCCCGGCCTTGCGCCAGGTAGGGCGTCGGTGGGTTCCGCCCCACCAGTTGGCCAGTGCCCGGTCGAAGTCCCGTAGGGCCTGTTGCTGGACCGACGAGGAACCCTCTCCCAGCCAGGTCTCTTGGCGAGCCTCGGCCAACTGGCGCTGGCGGGCAGCAGCACCAGGGGTCGGTCCCCGGTGCGGGCGGTAACAGTTGGCTTGTTCCAGGGCGAGGTTCCACACGTAACGGGCATCTGCACAATGTCGGAGACAGGCCAATTCCTGAACCGGACTTGGGTAGAGACGGTAGCGGTGGGACATCAGGGACACCCTACGGAGCGGGTGCGACAACCTCGGGGCTACGCCCCGAACTCGCTCACCCCAGGGCTGAAGCCCGGGGCTTGCGCTCACGATTTGGTCAGGCGCCGCCGAGCAGCTCGCCGACAGGCTCGTCGCCATGGAGCCGGCCGATCGCAGTGGCCAGCAGCGGCGCTATCGACGTCACCTCCACCGGCAGCGCGTGGCTCTCGACCCCACTGAGGCTGTCGGTGACGACCAGGCGCCGCAAAGGCAACTTGGCGAGTCGTTCGACTGCTTCTCCGACGAAGAGGCCATGGGTGGCGGCCACGACCACGTCTGGGCGGGCGCCGTTGTCCAGGAGCAGTCGGACCGCGGCTTCGATGGTGGCGCCCGAACTGATCATGTCGTCCACGACGATGGCTGGCCGCCCGTCGACTTGGCCCACGAGTTCCTCGGCGCGGACGGTCGTGCCGCTCATCCGGGTCTTGCGCACGATGACCACCGACAGGCCGAGCAGGGATGCATAGCGCTCGGCGAGCTTGACTGCACCGAGGTCGGGAGCGACAACCACGGCATCCGGCGTGACGGCAGGGAGCAGCGTGTTAGCGATGGCGGAAACCGCAGTGAGCGTCTCGACGGGGATGGCGAACATGGCCTCGAGCACGACGGTGTGGGGGTCGATCACCACGAGCCGGTCGGCACCTGCGGAGGCGATCGCCGCCGCGACCACCCGTGCCCCAATCGCCTGTCCGTCTCGGTTGCGCCGGTCCTGGCGGGCATAACCGAAGTAGGGCACGACCGCGGTCACCCGGCCGGCGCCGGCGCGCCGGCAGGCGTCGATCAAGAGCAGGAGCTCGACCAGGTGGTCGTTGACCGGCGGACCGGTGGGCTGCACGACAAAGACGTCGTCGCCGCGTACCCCAAGCACGATGGGTCGCAACTCACCGTCGGGGAACCGCTCCACCTCGCCCACCAAGGTGTCGGCACCCAACGCGGACGAGACACTCGACGCCAGCGCACGATGGGCGGTCCCGCAGGCGATCCTAAGGTTCACCGTCGTCCCAGACCGGGTTCGGCCTCCTGTGTTTCCTCGGCTCGGGGCCCGGCGGCCAGGTGGTCTGTGAACCAGTCGCGGGCCAGTTCGGCCGCGGCCTGAAGGGTGTCGCCTTCCTCGAAGAGATGGGTGGCACCGGGGACGACAGCGAGGCTGTTCTCGCAGTGGAGCTGTGCCTTGGCCTGGCGATTGAGGTCGAGGACGACGTGGTCCTGGCCGCCCACGATGAGCAGGGTAGGAGCGGTCACCGTGGCGAGCCTCGGGCCGGCAAGGTCGGGTCGGCCGCCTCGGGACACCACGGCGGCGATCTGGGCGTGAGGCTCGCCGGCGGCCCAGAGGGCGGCAGCAGCTCCGGTGCTGGCACCGAAGTAGCCCACCGCAAGCTCCCGTGTCTCAGGTTGGGTCCGCAACCAAGCGGTGACCTCGCCAAGCCGACGAGCCAACAGCTCGACGTCGAAGACGTTGGCCCGGTCGAGCTCCTCTTCGGGGCTGAGTAGGTCGAACAGCAGCGTGGCGAGCCCGGCCTGGTTGAGCACGTCGGCGACATAACGGTTGCGGGAGCTGTGGCGGCTGCTGCCGCTGCCATGGGCGAACAGGACCACCCCGACGGCCGCTTCGGGCACGGTCAGGTGTCCACCCAACCGCACGGGTCCGGCCTGGACGTTGACGTCCTCGTCGCGTACCGGCGGGTCGTCCGCCTGGCCCGGGGCGGTCACTGCCATCACGGGTGGACGCCCACGCTCCAGGCACGCGATGACCTCGTCGTCAGTCGTCTGCGAGAAATCCGCATAGAACTGCCCGACGCCGAAGAACGGCTCTGGCGTGTCGACACAGGCGAACTCGTCGGCGTCGCTTGCGAGGCGGTCGATCCAATCAGGTGGCGCCACCGGGACGGCCAGGATGACGCGGACCGCGCCGTGCGCCCGGGCCACCTGGCACGCGGCTCTGGCGGTCGACCCTGTGGCGATCCCGTCATCGACTACGACGACCGTCTTTCCGGTGATCGGGACAGGGAGCCGATCGCCCCGGAACCGCCGGGCCTGCCGCTCCAATTCGGCCCGCTCCCGTTGCTCCACCGCAGCCAGCTCCTCCGAAGAGACGCCGGACAGCCGGACGACCTCGGCGTTGAGGACCCGCACACCACCCTCACCGATGGCACCCATCCCCAGCTCCGGTTGGAACGGCACCCCCAGCTTGCGAACAACGATGACGTCTAGTGGCGCCTGCAGCGCCCCTGCAACTTCCAGCGCGACCGGCACCCCGCCCCGAGGTAGCCCGAGGACGACAAGATCCTCGCCCCGCAGGTACTCCAGCCGGGCGGCAAGGCGCCGACCTGCATCGACACGATTGGTGAAACGCATCCGACCTCCTCGCTTCTGTATCCAGTATTCGCGCAGACATCCTCGGGTACCAGGGCCAATAGTCCCGTTGTGGCTGAAGGGCACCAAGATTCGAAATGGCGCGTGTCCAATCCCTGTGGGTGCCGAGGTACCCCATCCAAGACCTCCAGCTGGGCTTTTGCCGAGGGCCACCCGAGGGGGAAGATGGGCCATGGCATCGTC
>Ga0097691_1000163_pt1 | contig 60243 bp, 53 predicted proteins | sample NGESurdeep072012_8_FD_72858 | JGI IMG/M metagenome (GOLD analysis project Ga0097691, IMG submission 72858) | Arctic peat soil microbial communities from Barrow, Alaska - NGEE Surface sample 210-1 deep-072012 | ecosystem: Environmental > Terrestrial > Soil > Wetlands > Peat ...
GCGCTGTCCGGCGGACAGCAGCAAATGCTCGCGATCGGACGCGCCTTGATGGCAAAGCCCCGGCTGCTGCTGCTGGATGAACCATCCATGGGTCTCGCCCCCAACCTGGTCGATCAGGTGATTTCGGTGATCCGATCGCTCAAGGACGAAGGCCTGACCATTCTGCTGGTGGAGCAGAATGCACCGGCAGCGTTGGCCATTGCGGACCGCGCCTATGTGCTGGAAACCGGCAAGGTGATGCTCGACGGAACCGCCGCCGACATCCAGGGCGATCGGCGGGTCCGGGAGGCATATCTGGGAATTTGAACAAATTCGTTCGGGCATTGACCTTGGTCAAGTAAGTCGGTGCGTAAAACCAATCTAATCGCGAACCGTTGCCTGCCAATCCGAGGAGAACAGCAGTGAAGGCTACCCTCTGTCCCGGCGTTTCGCGGGTGAAGCGCCTTACTGTGGACCGCGACCGCAGCATCGGCTTCATGGGCGAAGAAGGCCGCGTTTACGGCACTCCCTATCTGGTGAGCGATATCGAGCAGACCTGCCGCGAGTTGCTATTGGAGCACGGCGATGCCGGCGAGGATTCGGTCGGCACCGACATCGCCATCAAACATCTTGCGCCGACCTTGCTTGGCATGTCGGTCGAGATCACGGTCACCGTCAGCGCCTTGGAAGGCCGCAAGGTCTCATTCGACGTGTCGGCCAAAGACGAGGTCGAGCCGATCTGCAGCGGGACGCATGGCCGCTTCGTGGTCGACGTCGGCAAGACGATTGAGCGCCTGAAGGCGAAAGCCGCCAAACGTGCCGGCGGCAAAGCGGGATAGACGCCATGTCGGGCAAATCCAGGCAAAGCAAGTCCGCGCGCAACGAGCGAACGGTTTCGACCTACTGCTACCAGTGCGTCGCTGGCCCAGACCTGCTGAAAGTTCGCATTGAGGACGACGTCGCCACCGAGATCACTCCGAACTTCGATGCGGCGACGATCCATCCGGCCGGCGGTAAGGTGTGCGTCAAGGCGTTCGGCCTGGTGCAGAAGGCCTATACGCCGAACCGGGTGCTGACGCCGATGAAACGCACCAACCCGAAGAAGGGACGAGGTGAGGATCCGGGCTTCGTGGCGATCTCGTGGGATGAGGCGCTCGACTTGGTGGCCGAAAAGCTCAATGCCGCGCGCGCGGCCGGCCTGACCGACGAGGCGGGCTATCCGCGCGTTGCAGCGAGCTTCGGCGGAGGCGGAACGCCGACGGCCTATATGGGAACGCTGCCGGCGTTTCTCGGTGCCTGGGGCCCGGTCGACATGAGCTTTGGCTCCGGCCAGGGCGTGAAGTGCACGCATTCGGAGCATCTCTACGGCGAATTGTGGCACCGCGCTTTCACGGTCGCGCCAGACACGCCGTTGTGCGAGTACGTGTTGTCGTTCGGCGCCAACGTCGAGGCATCGGGCGGCGTGTGCGGCGTTAAGCGTCACGCAGATGCGCGTAACCGCGGCATGAAGCGGGTACAGATCGAGCCGCATCTCTCCGTTACCGGCGGTGCCTCGGCCGAATGGATCCCGATCAAGCCAAAGACCGACGTCGCCTTCCTGTTCGCCATTATCCACGTGCTGCTGCACGAGCATCCGCGCGACCGGCTCGACCTGCCGTTCCTGAAGAACGTCACCTCGTCGCCCTACCTGATCGGCCCTAACGGCTATTTCCTGCGCTGCGCCGACACGCGCAAGCCGCTGATGATCGACCTCAGAAGTGGGCGCGCCGTGCCATTCGACACCAAGGGCGTCGATCCGGCGCTCGAAGGCGCGTTCACGGTCGACGGCGTCGAGGTCGGACCGGACAACGAATTGATCACGCATCGTGGCATCGAGGTGCATCCGGCGTTCGAGCACCTGGTCGACCATGTGAAGCCCTATTCGCCCGAATGGGCGAGCCCGATCTGCGACGTGCCGGCCGCCACTATCCGCCGGGTGACGAACGAGTTCCTCGATCACGCGCATGTCGGCGAGACCATCGAGATCGAGGGTGTCACCTTGCCGTTCCGGCCGGTGTCGATCTCCTTCGGCAAGACCGTCAACAATGGCTGGGGCGGCTACGAATGCTGCTGGGCCCGCACCCTGATTCCGTGCCTGCTCGGCGCGCTTGAGGTGCCGGGCGGTACGCTTGGCACCACGGTGCGCATCAACCGCCCGGCCGACAATCGCTGGTCGAGCGTCAAGCCGGGTCCGGACGGGTTCATGGACTATCCGATGAACCCGACCAGCAAGGAGGCCTGGATGTCGCGCCCGCCGATGCGCTCGGGCCATCGTACGCTGGTGCCGCTGGTCGCTAACTCGGCCTGGAGCCAGGCGCTGGGGCCGACCCATCTCGCCTGGATGCAGCAGAGCGAGGACTTCGAGCATTTCCCGCACGCGACGCCACCGGACGTGTGGTTCGTCTACCGCACCAATCCGGTGATCTCGTTCTGGGACACCAAGCGGATCGGCGAGGCGGTCGCCAACTTTCCATTCACGGTCTGCTTCGCGCTCACGCGCGACGAGACCAATCACATGGCCGACGTGCTGCTGCCGGACTGCACCGACCTCGAAGGCCTGCAGCTCCTGCGCATCGGCGGTACCAAATACATCGAGCAGTTCTGGGACTATCAGGGCTTCGCGCTGCGCGATCCCGCCGTCACGCCGCAGGGTGAAGCGCGCGACTTCACCTGGATCGCGACCGAACTGGCGCGCCGCTCCGGCATCCTCGAAGCCTACAATGCCTCGATCAACCGCGGCGGCCACGGCGTCAGACTGTCGGGCCAGAACTACGACTTCTCGCTCGACATTTCCAAGTCGCACAGCGTCGAGGAGATCTGGGACGCGACCTGCCGCGCTGCGAGCGCGGAGATCACCGACGGTAAATCGAGCGACGGCCTCGCTTGGTTCCGCGAGCACGGTTTCCGCGTCACGCCGTTCCCGCGCCTGATGTGGTACCTCTATCCTCGCCTTGTCGAGCAAGGCCTGCGCTTCGAGCAGCCCTTCCAGGAGCGCCTGTTCCGCATCGGCAAGGAACTCGGCCGCCGCCTGCACGAGCAAGACATCACCTGGTGGGACCGCCAGCTCGAGGAATACGAAGCGATCCCGCACTGGCGCGACATCGGCAAATTGTGGGAGGACGCGCTCGCCAAGCACTTCAAGGTCGACATCGCCGATTATCCGTTCTGGCTCGTGACCTCGCGCAGCATGCAGTATTCGTGGGGCAACAATGTCGGCCTCCAATTGATCAAGGAGCTCGCCGACAACGTCATCGGCCACGGCAGCGTAGTGATGAACGAAAGCGCGGCCGCCAAGATGGGGCTCGAAGACGGCGACCGCATCGAAGTGCGCTCGCCGCTCAACGCCACGGAAGGCCGGGTGGTACTGCGCGAGGGCATCCGCCCCGACACCCTGCTGATTATCGGGCAGTTCGAACACTGGGCGACGCCCTATGCCAAGGACTTCGACGCCCCGAGCATGAATGCGCTGGTGCCGATGCTGCTCGATCTCACTGATGCCACCGGCTCGGCGGCCGATCTCGTCAAGGTCAAGGTGACGAAACTCAGAGGTGCAGTATGACCCGCTGGGTGATGCTCGCCGACCTCGAGCGCTGCGTCGGCTGCCAGACTTGCACGGCGGCGTGCAAGCACACCAACGCGACTTCGCCTGCGGTGCAGTGGCGCAAGGTGCTGGACATCGAGGCGGGCTCGTATCCAACGGTGTCGCGCACCTATGTGCCGGTCGGTTGTCAGCACTGCGAGGATCCGCCCTGCATGCACGTCTGCCCCTCGACAGCGACGCGCAAGCGCCCGGACGGCATCGTCACCATCGACTACGACATCTGCATCGGCTGCGCCTATTGCGACGTCGCCTGTCCGTACCAGGCGCGGTTCAAGGTTGATGCCGCCGACTTCGCCTATGGCGAGGGCCGGCAGATGCAGCACGAGGCCGAGCGCGAGGATTTGGCGCGGCTCGGTGTCTCTCAGAAGTGTACCTTCTGCTCCGACCGGATCGATTTCGGGCTGGAGAACGGTCTGACTCCCGGCGTCGATCCGCGCGCGACACCCGCCTGCGCCAATGCCTGCATCGCCGACGCGCTGCATTTCGGCGATATCGATGATCCGTCGAGCAAGGTCTCGACGCTTTTGAAGCAGCACAAGCATTTCCGCATGCACGAGGAGGTCGGTACCGCGCCGGGCTTCTACTATCTCTATGAGCACGCGGGATCGTCGACCGGAGATGACGATCGCGAGAAGCCGTTGACGCCAATGGCGCCGCCGCGCATTCGCACTCGCGGTGTCGAGCCGTGGCACCAGAAGCATTGGGATTGGAAAGCCGCCGGCAATTTCATGACCGGCGGTGTCGGCCCGGGCCTGTTCGCCGGCGCCGCGATCGCCGCGGCGACGGTCGGGCCGTCACCTTTGCTCGGACTGCTCGCCATGGCGCTCATCGGCCTCGGTCTCGTCATGGTGCTGATGAAGATCGGCCGCCCCTTGCGGGCGATCTCGGTGCTGCGCCAGCCGCAACGCTCGTGGATGGCGCGCGAAGCTTGGGTCGCCAATGCCTTCTTCCTGGTAGCACTGGCCGCCGTGTGGAGCGGCATGACGGCGCTGTGGCTTGCGGCAGCCGCGCTCGCGCTCGTGTTCCTCTATTGTCAGGGGATGATCCTGCGCGAGGCCAAGGGTATCCCGGCCTGGCGCGCACAGCGCATCGTGCCGCTGATTGTCGCGACCGGCCTGACCGAGGGGGCGGGCGTGTTCCTCGCCGCCTGCGTGCTGCTGCCGGCGCTCGCGCCGCTGGCGCGCGGCGCGGCGGTCGCCACCGTCGTGCTCGCCGCCGCCCGCGCGCTCGCCTGGACCGGCTATCGTAGCGCACTCGCGCTCGACGGCGCGCCGACCAAGGCGCTCGCCGTGCTCGACGGCTACCGGCCGTGGCTCCTGATCGGCGGTCTCGTGGTTCCGACCATCGGCGTCATCGCCGGTTTGCTGGTCGATGGCCTGACCGCGCCGATGTTTGTTCTCGCCGGCGTCGCGGCCGCGGCGGCCGGACTCGGCTTCAAGTTCCTGCTCATCACTCGCGCCGGCTACAACCAGGGCTTCGCGCTGCTGCACACGCCGGTGCGAGGCACTGGCCGCGCCGGTCCGGCCGTGAAGCCGGGGTGGACTTTGTCATGACATCCGAAGGGGCAGATAGAGTCGCCCGCAACGAAACCACTGGGAGATCACGCCATGAGCAGGCAGAGCGCACTGCGCGACGCTGAAGTCTTCATGTTCGACCCTGCTGCCGAGACGATGCCGCGCGATGCGCTCGCCGCCCTGCAGCTCAAGCGGTTGAAACACACACTGGAGCACGCCTACGCCAATGTGCCGCACTACCGCCGTGCTTTCGAGGCGGCTGGTGTGAAACCGGAGAGTCTCGCGTCTCTCGGCGAGATCGTGCGTTTTCCTTTCACCCTGAAGAAGGATCTCCGCGACAACTATCCTTTCGGAATGTTTGCCGTGCCGCGTCAGCAACTGAGGCGGCTGCACGCCTCCTCGGGAACCACCGGCAAGCCGACGGTGGTCGGCTACACCGGCGGAGACCTCGACCGCTGGGCGGGTCTGATGGCGCGTTCGCTCGGCTGCGCCGGTGCGGTGCCCGGCGACGTCGTCCACAACGCGTACGGTTATGGCCTGTTCACCGGCGGGCTCGGCGCACACTACGGCGCAGAGCGGCTCGGCTGCACGGTGGTCCCGATGTCGGGCGGCGGCACCGAGCGGCAGGTCTCGTTAATCAGCGATTTCGGTGCGAATATATTGTGCGCGACGCCATCTTATGCGCTCAATATTGCCGAGGTGGCAGAAGCGGCGGGTTTCGATTTGCGGCGATCGCCGCTGCGCTGCGGTTTGTTTGGCGCAGAGCCGTGGAGTGAGGCACTGCGCCACGACTTGCAGCAGCAGCTCGGCATCAAGGCCGTCGATATCTACGGCTTGTCGGAAATCATGGGTCCGGGCGTCGCTTGCGAATGCCATGTGATGCAGTCAGGCCTGCACGGCTGGGAAGACCATTTCCTGTTCGAAATCATCGACCCCGAGACGCTGGAGCCGATGCGGTCCGGCGAAGCCGGCGAGCTCGTTATCACGACGCTCGCCAAGGACGCGCTGCCGATGATCCGCTACCGCACGCGCGACATTACACGGCTGGACGACTCACCCTGCGCCTGCGGCCGCACGCACGTACGCATCATGCGTGTGACCGGCCGCGACGACGACATGCTCATCATCCGCGGGGTCAACGTCTACCCGTCTCAACTCGAGGCCGTGCTCGTCGGCTTTCCGGGACTTTCGCCGCATTACCAGATCGTGCTCACGCGCGCAGGCGCGCTTGATGCCATGACGGTGGAAGTGGAGCTGACGCCCGATACGCCCGTTGATGACGACGCGCGCGCCAGGAAAGAGGCCGAGGTCCGCCATCACATCAAGTCAATGATCGGCGTGACCTGCGATATAGCGGTGAAACGGCAAGGCGAGGTTCCGCGTTCGCAAGGCAAGGCCGTACGGGTCAGGGACGAGCGGAAAACTGCAAGTTGAGCGCGTCCCCTCCCATCGTCCGCTCAGGGCTGGCTGCAATCTAACGCTTGATCTTGCAGGTCAGGCGCCGTGTGGCGTGACGGGCGGCACAGTTTCCCATCAATTCGACAAGTTCTTTGCGCGCCGGATCCCAATCGGGCGAATCACCCGATGGATCCTTTGGTTTGTAATCCGATTTCTCAAATATAACCGTTTCACTCCTGGGAAACGGGCGGATCCATATCCTCGGCCCACGAATCGCGCGGAGGCGGATACCGGCGCAGCAGTCGATTCACGAGATTGACGTGCTCGGCCTCCTCCTCGACGAGTTCCGCCGCCATTGTCTTGACCTTGGGATCGGTTGCCGTCTCCACGATGAAGCTGAAGTAGGCTAGCGCGCGCTTTTCGCCGGCGAGGGAGAGCTGCAAGGCATGCCAGGGTGTCATCATGTAGTGCGCGGAATCGAGTTCGGCCTCTTCCGGGCTGTCCGTTCGTCCAAATTTCGCGATCTGGCGCGCGTGGTTGACGACGTCGAAATCGCCGGCGAGACGACGAATTTCCTCGCCATGAATGCCTTCGGCGCGGGCCAGATCGCGGAAGATCTTCACCAACTCCGGGTTATTGTGGGTTTCCATCTGATCGGCCAGCACATTGTAGCGCTCGACCGCGTCGATCTCGATCTGATAGGCGACAGCCAGCAGATCATTCAGGCTGGAGACCTTCGGATTGCCCGATGTCTTGCTCATAGCTCGAAGTCCTTCTCCAACTCCGATAAGTCGGTGTCACTTGCTCCGACCGCGACCGCGGGCTTAAACGGCGCGCGATCGCCGCGGTACAGGATTCCGAGGTTGAAACCGTCGTCCGTCATGAGTCGACGCGCCGCCTTGCCTTGATCGTTGGTCGCGGGGACCGAGGCCGGGCGAACCTGGTTCTTCCACTCCTTTTCATCGGGTCGGAAGGTTACGCAAGGGCTGAGGATTTCGATGAAAGAGAATCCCGGATGCATGATGGCTTCCGCCAGCACGTCGGCGGTTTCGTTCGGTTCTCCGGAGAAGCAGCGGGCGATGAAGTTCGCCCCTGAGGCGAGGGCGACAACCAGCGGATGAAACGGCGCCAGCCCGGTGCCGCCCGGCGTAAGCGCGGTGTCAAATTCCGGCTCCGTGGTCGGCGAGGGCTGGCCCTTGGTCATGCCGTAGATGCGGTTGTCCATCACCACATATGTCATGTCGATGTTTCTGCGGCAGGCGTGCAGGAAATGGTTGCCGCCGATCGAGTAGCCGTCGCCGTCGCCGCTGGCGACCACGACGGTAAGATCGGGCCGCGTCACTTTCAGTCCGGCGGCGAGAGCGAGCGAACGGCCGTGCACGCCGTGAAAGCCGTAGCAGTTCGTGTAGGCGGGTATCCGCGACGAGCAGCCGATGCCGGATATGACGGCGATCTTTTCGGGCGATAGACCCAATTGCGCGAACGCGCGCGTGAACGACATGAGCACGTGATAGTCGCCGCAGCCGGGGCACCAGATCGGCTTCAAGTCCGATTTATAATCCGCCGGCTTGCAGGCAAGGCGCGTACTGACGCTTGACATCGTCATCTCCAATCCGTGATTGCGCGATGAATTTCGCCGGCCGTGATCGGCAGCGGTCCCGGCCGGTGGAACACACGCACCGGTGCCGGCAGGTCGTAATGGGCGCGCAGGTAGCGGTGGAACTGGCTACTGTGCGTCTGTTCGACGACCAGGATTCGTTTGACGCCTTGCAGGGCGGCCGCCAGCCGTTCCGGCTGGACCGGCGCCAGCAACCGTGGCGCGATCACGCGGATATCGAGCCCATCAGTGGCAGCGCGTCCGGCCGCTTCGCGCGCGGCGCCGGTGAGCGAACCCCAGGTGATGAGCGCGAGGTCGCCGGTGCCTTCGACGCTCGCCCAGTGGTCGCCGAAGTTGAAGTGGTCAAGTTTGTCGCGCCGCTTGTCGAGCTGTGCCAGATGGTCGGTGGCTCCGCTGGTCGGGGTACCGGTCTCGGAGTGAGTGAGCCCATCTGCGGTGTATTGACCACCGAGCGTCCCCGGAATTGCCATCGGCGACACGCCGTTGGACGCAAGCGCGTAGCGCTTATAGGTACCTGAAATATTGGTGGCGACCGTCCGTGCACCGATAAACGCAACGTCGGCGGGACGTTCGATAGCGGCACGTGACTGCCCCATGAACTGGTCGGACAGGACGATGGCTGGTGCTTGCAGCGTCTCCGCGAGATAGGTCGCCCATTGTGTCGTGAACAGGCAGTCGCCGACCGATTGCGGGGCCAGCACGAGATGGGGCGCGTCCCCGTGCAGGCCGTAGATGGCGATACTCAGATCGGTCTGCTCCGATTTCGTGGGAATGCCCGTCGAGGGACCGCCACGCATTACGTCCACGACCACGACTGGGATCTCGGCGGCGGTGGCGAGGCCGAGCGCTTCGATCATCAACGAGAGCCCGGGCCCGGAAGTCGCCGTCAGCGCCGGCGTACCGCCATATGATGAGCCGATGATCATGTTGATCGCAGCGAGTTCGTCCTCGGCCTGCAGTAGGACCCCGCCAATTTTGGCAAGGCTCGGCGCGAGCCACTCGAGGATTTCCGTCGCGGGTGTAATCGGATAGGCGGCGGCAAAACGAACGCCGCCACGGATCGCACCGAGCGCGGTTGCCTCGTTTCCCGACAGCAGCCACCTGCGGGTGTCACTCGGATTTGGCGCGGCGAGTTGCGCATCGAAGTCGATACCTGCTGCCGCGTCGAATCCGGCCCTGATTCCGTCGCGGCTGGCCTCGATGGCCTCCGGCCCCTTGTCAGCAAGACGCTTCGCGATTGGTGCGAACACCTGTTCGATGGAAAAGCCAAGCAGACGGCTGGCAATGCCGAGCGCGATCATGTTGGGCCGTCCATCGGTGATGGACTTGGCCATTTCCTTCATCGGGATTTCAACGACGCGCGCTCCGGATCGGGTCACCATTGGTGGCGGTTCGCCGCCGCGGGGATCGCTGATTACCAAGGTCTGCGGCCCGGCTTTGATTTCATCGCCGAAACGGTGCGCGTTCAGCCAATCGATGCCAATGATCAGGTCGAACTGGCCCGGTAGACAATCGACAGGATGCACCGCCAGGCGCAGTAGTCCTGCCGCTTCACCGCCGCGGATCTGGGGGCCCAGGGTACGGGTAAATAGCCCATGCCAACCCGCGGCGCTGGCCGCTTCGAGCAGGGAATTTCCGGTGGTCAGCGCGCCGGCGCCGCCGCTGCCAACAATCGCGATCGATATGCTCGGCGAAGCTCCCATGGCATTTGCCTCCTGATCGGAACCCGTTCCGCTCCAATATGTATTTAAGTACTAGAATGCGTTTTTTTGCTTTTCCTTGATCTTGGTCAAGGCAGTTCAACGGTTGCCGATCAAAGTATGAAAATTAAGGCGCTCAGTGTCCGGCGACGGGCTCAGCGGCCAAACGGGAGGCAGACTGATGAGCGCCAAGCCGATTCGTTGGATGATGACAGGCGCAGGCAAGCCTCTTGTTCCGATGGAATTCGTCATCGGCACGCCTGCCCCCGATGAAGTGGTGGTCGAAATCGCCGGCTGCGGGGTCTGCCATACCGATCTTGGCTACTATTACGACGGTGTTCGCACCAAGCATGAACTGCCGCTGACGCTTGGGCATGAAATCAGTGGCCATGTCATCGAGGCCGGCGCCGATGCTCTTTGGTACACCGACCGGGCGGTCATTATTCCGGCGGTGATCCCGTGCGGTCGATGCGATGCCTGCCTCCGCGGCAAGGCGACAATCTGCCCAAACCAGAAGATGCCGGGCAACGATATTCATGGCGGCTTCGCCACTCATATCACCGTGCCAGCGCGCGGACTTTGTGTTGTCGATGAACACCGCCTGGCGGCAGCCGGAATCGAACTCGCCGATCTTTCCGTAATCGCCGATGCGGTGACTACGCCGTACCAGGCGGTCGTGCAGGCCGGTGTCAAGAAAGGAGACCTCGTCGTCGTAAACGGGGTTGGCGGGGTCGGCGGTTATGCCGTCCAGATCGCGGCCGCGTTCGGAGGCATCGTTATCGCGGTCGATGTGAACAAGGATAAGCTTGCCGCCATCGCCGGGCAGGGCGCCGCGCTCACGCTGAATGCCAAGCAGATGACGTCGCGCGACATCAAAGCGGCGATCCAGGAATTTGCCAAGCAACACGGCCTGCGCCAGACCGAGTGGATTATTTTCGAATGCTCCGGCACGCGTGCCGGCCAGGAAACGGCATTCAGTCTGATCAACCATGGCGCCACCCTCGCTGTCGTCGGATTCACGATGGACAAGGTCGAGGTCCGGCTCTCCAACCTGATGGCGTTCCACGCGCGCGCGATCGGGAACTGGGGATGCCCGCCCGAACTCTATCCCGCCGCCCTGGAACTCGTGATGGATGGCCGCGTCAAGGTTGGCCAGTTCGTCGAGAAGCATCCGCTCAGCGAGATCAATCAGGTGTTTGAGGCGGCCCATGCCGGCATCCTCAACCGCCGTGCCGTACTCGTTCCCGCACCGTGAGGAGTTTTCTATGAACGCTGAAACAGCTCGCGTCATCGCCACGCAAAAATTCGAAGCTAAGGATCACAATCTTGTCGCCGAGGCGGTGCGCGAAACCGTTTCCAAAAGCGTGCGCTACGAGAAGCGCCCGGTGAAGGGGGCTGACGGTAAGCCGGTGGCCGGGCTGTTCAACGCCTGGATCACGCTTGATAACCCAAGCCAGTTCAACTCCTACACGACCGACATGGTGAAGGCGACGATTCTGGCGTTTCGCGCCGCGAGCGCGGCGCGCGACGTCGTCGCGGTGGTATTCACCGGGGCCGGCGACAAAGCCTTTTGCACCGGCGGTAACACCAAGGAATATGCCGAATATTACTCCGGCAATCCCCAGGAATACCGAGGGTATATGCGGCTGTTCAACGACATGGTCTCGGCGATCATCGGCTGCGACAAACCGGTGGTCTGCCGGGTGAACGGCATGCGCATCGGCGGCGGCCAGGAAATCGGCATGGCCTGCGATTTCTCGATTGCGCAGGATCTCGCTCGCTTCGGCCAGGCCGGGCCCAAGCACGGCTCGGCTCCGATCGGCGGGGCAACCGACTTCCTCCCCTACATGATCGGCTGCGAGCAGGCGATGGTCTCCGGCCTGCTCTGCGAACCGTTTTCGGCACACAAGGCCTACCGCCTCGGCGTGATCAGCGAGGTCGTTCCGGCTTTGAAGGTTGACGGAAAATTCGTCGCCAATCCGACGGTTTGCACCGATCGTTTCCTTGATGAATATGGGCGTATCGTCCACGGCGAGTTCAAGACGGGTGCGGCGGCTGCGGAAGGTCAGGCGCTGCTGAAGCGCGGCACTATCGACCTCAGCCTGCTCGACGAGCGGGTCGAAGCGCTTTGCACCAAGCTGCTCTACACCTTCCCCGAATGCACGACCAAGACGGTCGAGGAGTTGCGCAAGCCGAAGCTCAACGCATGGAACAGCAACAAGGAAAACGCGCGCGACTGGCTTGCTCTCAACATGATGACGGAAGCGCGCGCCGGTTTCCGCGCCTTCAACGAAGGCACGCGCGAAACCGGTCGGGAGGTCGATTTCGTGGCGCTGCGCCGCGCGCTCGCCGCCAATACGCCCTGGTCGGATGAACTCAGCGAAAGCATTCAGCCGCGAGCGAGGGGATAGCTGTGACTCAGCCGGTCAAGATCTGGTCCGAGGCGGAAGGCCGATTGCTGCGGCTACGGCTAAACCGGCCGAAGGCCAATCTCGTCGATGCCGCCATAATCGCGGCGCTCGACGCGGCGCTGGCGGGCAATAGCGGCAGTGGCCAACTCAGTGCGGTGATTCTCGATGCCGAAGGGCCGCATTTCAGCTTCGGCGCCAGCGTCGAGGAGCATCTGCCGGGACAATGCGCCGCCATGCTGGCTGGGCTGCACAGCCTGGTGCTGCGCATGATCGAATCCCCGGTGCTGTTGCTGGTGGTGGTGCGTGGCCAATGCCTCGGCGGCGGGCTCGAAGTCGCGCTGGCCGGTCATCTGATGTTCGTCGCTCCGGATGCCGCCCTTGGTCAGCCGGAAATGAAGCTTGGCGTGTTCGCGCCAGCCGCCTCCTGCCTGTTGCCTGAACTGATTGGCCCGGCGCGTTCGCTCGATTTGCTGGTGTCCGGTCGCAGCATCACCGGCACCGAGGCGGCGGCCATGGGCATCGCCCATGAAGCCGCCGCTGATCCGGAACATGCCGCGCTCGCCTATTTCGAGGAACATCTGAGACCGAAGAGCGCAAGCTCACTGCGCTATGCGGTCAAGGCGGCACGCCTCGACTACGTCGTGCGCGTCAAGGAAAAAATCCGTGCCGTCGAACGGCTCTATCTCGACGAGCTGATGACCACCCACGACGCTGTGGCCGGTCTCGAGGCTTTTATCGCAAAGGGGTCGCCGCAATGGCAACATCGTTGAACCCTTCGGCCACGGCCAACATCGTCGAACGCGCCAACGCGCTGTTTGAGGATCTCTCCTTCGCTTCCGCCCGCAAATGGAAAGCAGCGGAGCCTGGCCGCAAGGTGGTCGGCTACATGCCGATCTACGTGCCGCGCGAGATCATTCACGCCGCCGGCATGCTGCCGCTCGGCATTGTCGGCGGTGGTGACCAGCTCGAGGTCATTCACGGCGATGCCTATTACCAGAGCTATATCTGCCGCATCCCGCGCTCGACCATCGAGCTAGGCGTGTCGGGCCGGCTGGATTTTGTTGATGGCATGCTGTTCCCGTCGATATGCGATGTGATCCGCAATCTGTCGGGAATGTGGAAATTGATGTTTCCCCACGTCTATTCGCACTATTTCGACGTTCCACAGAACTACCGGGACGACATCGGGGGGAACTTCTACGTCAACGAATTGGCAGAACTCAGGCACGATCTCGGCGAGCTGCGCGGCAAGCCGATAACCGATGACGAGTTGCGGCACTCGATCGCGGTTTACAACGAGAACCGCAAATTGATGCGCGAGCTCTACGCCTTCCGGGCGGAACGGCCGTGGCAGACGCCCGCTGCCGAGGTCTATCTGATCGTACGCGCCGGCCTCCTGCTCCCGGTAGAGGAGCATAGCGTCTTGCTGCGCGACTATCTTGCAGCGGCGCGAGCCGACGAGCGGCCGATGCGTGACAATTGCCGCGTCGTGCTAACCGGCATGTTCTGCGAGCAGCCGCCGCTCAATCTAATCAAGTCGCTCGAATTGTCCGGCTGCTACGTGGTGGACGACGATCTCCTGCTGGTCACCCGCTGGCTCACCGGCGACGTCGCGATCGATGGCGATCCGCTTCGGAATCTTTCTAACGCGTTTCTGCATCATTCCGAGTCGACGGCGGCGAAGTATGAACCGAATCAGAAAGAAAAGGGTCAGCATCTCGTCCGCGCGGTCAAACGTACCGCGGCGGAAGGCGTAATCTTCGCCGCGCCGAGCTTTTGCGATCCGGCGTTGCTTGAGCGGCCGATGCTGCAGCACGTGCTCAAGGAAGCCGGCATCCCTTACATCGCGTTCAAGTACGCCGAGAACTCCGGCCAGATGCAGCCGATCAGGGAACAGGCCGGCACCTTCGCCGATTCAATCAAACTATGGAGCGGAGCATGACGACGACGACAAGGATTGTAACCTCCAAGGCGCCGGTGAAGGAGGTCATCAAGGATGCCTCCATGGTGAAACAGAAGGAGATGATGGCCGCGCATTACGATCGCCTGACGAGCGCGCCCGAGGCCGGCCACAAAGTGGCCGCCACCTTCGTGCCCGGCAATCTCAATGAACTGATCATGTGCTTCGATCTTCTGAACAATCTGCCGGAGGTTAATGCCATTCAGAACGGGCTGCGCCGCGTGAGCGGCAGCTACGTGCTTGAAGCGGAAAAGATCGGCCATTCGGAAGACGTCTGCACCTACGTGAAGTCGGACATCGGGATGATGGCCAAGGGCAATATCGCACCCAACGGCAAGAAGTTTCCCAATCCCGACGTGTTGCTGCTCTCCTACACCGGCTGCTTCACCTTCATGAAGTGGTTTGAGCTGCTGCGCGAGCAGTACAAGTGCGAAACGATCATGCTGCATACGCCTTACATGGCCGACGGCAAGATTACCAAAAACATGATCGACTACATGGTGAAACAGCTTAAGGAAGAAGTCATTCCCACACTCGAGCGGGTTTCGGGGGTGAAGTTCGACATCGATCGACTGCGCGAACATCTGAAAAAATCGACCAAGGCCGAGGACGATCTCGTTCGCGTGCTGCAGAGCGCCAAGGCGAAACCGTCGCCGATCGACGCCTATTTCGGCGGTATCTACTACATCGGGCCGATCTTCGGCGCCTTCCGCGGCACCCAGGACGCGATCGACTACTACCGTTTCCTGCGCGAGGAGGTCGAGGATCGCCTGGCCAAAGGACAGGGCCCGGTCACGCCCGACGGCGACATGGGCAAGGAGAAATATAGGCTGGTCGTCGAGGGACCGCCCAACTACACCAGTTTCCGGCAGTTCTGGAAGATGTTCTACGATGAAGGTGCCGTCGTCGTCGCCTCGAGCTACACCAAGGTCGGCGGCGTCTACGATTTCGGCTTCCGTCACGACCCGAGCAAGCCGCTGGAGACGCTGGCCGAATATTGCCTTGGCGTCTATACCAATCGCAGCCTGCCAATGCGCATAGATATGTTGGTGAACTACATCAACGAATACGAAGCGGACGGTCTTCTGATCAATTCGATCAAGAGCTGCAACAGCTTCTCGGCCGGGCAGTTGCTGATGATGCGCGAGGTCGAGAAGCGCACCGGAAAACCTGCTGCGTTTGTGGAATCCGACTTGGTGGATCCGCGATATTTCTCGGCGGCAAACATCAAGAACCGTCTCGAAAGTTATTTCCAGATGATTGATCAGAAGCGTTCTAGCGCCAACGCGGCGGCTTGAGGAGCGACGCATGAAAACTTTCGTCGGCATCGATCTTGGCTCGACAACGACCAAGGCTGTCCTCCTCGACGCGGACCGCAATGTGATCGGTCACGGCATCACCAATTCGCGCTCGAATTACGCGACTGCAGCGCGAGTGGCGAGTCAGGAGGCACATGTCGACGGGCAATTCACCTTGTTCCGGCGGGCGCTTACCGACGCCCACGGACTGATCGAGCTCGACACATTCCTCGGCGCGCTGGAGCGGGCCTTTCGTCTCGAGCAGTTTCTCGAACAACTCGACGATCTCGAGCAAACCTGCATCGGCCAGATTCAAGGCGAACGCTTTGCCAAGGCCGGGTCCGGCGTGAAGACTTCGCTCGGCGAAGTGTTCCAGCGGCTGCGCGCGGAGGCGCCCGAGCTCTATGCGCCCGGTGCCAAGCGTAAATCGGACTTCTTCCGAGATATCGCGGGATCGCGCTACCATGCCCATGCCGAAGAAGTCGCGCGCGACGCGAACCTTCCTTATGACCTGCTTCTCAACGTTTACGACAAGTCGATCATCGAGGTTGAGAACCGGCCGCCGGCAGGCGAGCTGAGCGAAAAATTCCGGCGCGCGCTCGGGCGCTTGCTGGAAACGGAAACATCGGTCAAATCGGCGGCGGCCGATATCCAGAAGATGATAGAAGACGCGCTCGCCATCGATTTGGAGGAAACCTACCTCGTGGGCACCGGCTATGGTCGGGTGACGTTGCCGTTCTCAAAAGAGCATATCCGCTCGGAAATCTTATGCCACGGCCTCGGTGCCCACCTGATGTACCCGCAGACGCGCACGGTGCTCGACATCGGTGGTCAAGACACAAAGGGCATTCAGATCGATGCCAGCGGCATCGTTGTAAACTTTCAGATGAACGACCGATGCGCAGCGGGGTGCGGTCGGTATCTTGGCTATATCGCCGACGAGATGAACATGGGTCTGCACGAATTGGGGCCCATGGCCATGAAGTCGGATAAGCCGGCGCGCATCAACTCGACGTGCACTGTGTTCGCGGGTGCTGAGCTGCGTGACCGGCTTTCGCTCGGGGAAAAGCGCGAGGATATTTTGGCCGGATTGCATCGAGCCATCATATTGCGCGCAATCTCGATCATCTCGCGTTCGGGTGGCGTCACCAATGAATTCACTTTCACCGGGGGCGTTGCCAAGAACGAGGCTGCGGTGCGCGAGCTGAGAAAGGTGATCAAGGAGAACTATGGAGACGTCGTCATCAATATTAATCCGGACTCGATCTATACCGGTGCACTCGGCGCGGCTGAGTTTGCGCGCCGGGCGCATTTGGGGCAGGCAGACGGGAGCGAACAATGACCATCACCGCGGGAATTGACATCGGCACCAGTACCATCAAGGCGTCGCTATTCAAGGTCGAGAACGGTGAGGAAGCCTGGTTGTCGCGATATGTGATGCGCATTCGGCAACGTGACCCCCTGGAGCTGGCACGTGTTGCCTTTGACGCCGTGCTCGAAGATGCGAAAATTCGCGCTGAAGATGTCGATTACGTTGCGACCACGGGCGAAGGCGAAAGCGTGCCGTTCCATACCGGCCACTTCTACTCGATGACGACCCATGCTCGCGGCGCCATCTACCTCGACCCGGAATCGCGGGCAGCACTCGACATCGGCGCGCTGCACGGTCGTGCGATCCTGATCGATGGGCGCGGCAAGGTGCTCAGCTACAAGATGACGAGCCAGTGCGCTTCGGGCTCGGGGCAGTTCCTTGAAAACATCGCCCGCTATCTCGGTATCGCGCAGGAGGAGATCGGGTCGCTATCGCGCCAGGGTGAAAATCCCGAGGTTGTGAGCAGCATCTGTGCCGTGCTCGCGGAGACAGACGTGATCAACATGGTTTCGCGCGGCATTTCGACGCCGAATATCCTGAAGGGCATCCATCTTTCGATGGCGGCTCGGCTGTCCAAACTGCTGAAGTCGATCGGGGTGGTTGACGGCGCTGTAATGGTAACCGGAGGACTGGCACTCGACAACGGGCTGGTCGCCGCCCTCGAAGAGGATATCTCGCACATCAAGGACATGAAGATCGCGGTCCGTAGCCATCCGGATTCGATCTATGCCGGCGCGATCGGGGCTGCACTATGGGGGGCGTTCCGATTTGAAAAGCTTGCTGCGGCCAACCGGGTGCCGAAGGCAGCATGAGAACGTGAGGAGATGACACAATGGCACTGATGATCACCGACGCCTGCACGGCCTGCGATGCCTGCGAGCCAGTGTGCCCGAACAAGGCAATCACCGCCGGCAACCCGACATACATAATCGATCCGTTGAAATGCACTGAGTGCGTGGGCGCCGAGGATGAACCGCAATGCAAGCTGGTCTGTCCGGCGGATTGCATCGTTCTCAATCCGGACTGGGAAGAAACGAAGGAAGATCTGCTCGTTAAATATGAGCAGTTGCACGGCTAACACCAAAGATATCGATTTAGTCTGGCCACATCCCGTCAAGGACCTGTGATGAGCTTCACCAATAGGATCAGCCAAACGCTGCATGACGAGCACGGCGCGACTGTCGCTCTGATGGAACGACTTGAGCAATTGCTGGCGCGCGGTCGGCGCGGCGGTCCTCCGGATAAGTCGGACAGCAGTGTCGCGCGTTTGCTGTCGGATCTGTCGACCGGCGTGGAGGCGGAGGTCGAGCGCCATTTTGCGTTCGAGGAAAACCATCTCTTCACTTATCTGGAAACGATAGGCGACGCCGACATCGGGGCGCACCTGACGAGCGAGCATGCTGCCATGCGGCCGCTCGGTGTGCGTGTCGCCGCGATTGCACGCACCGCGATGGCCAACGGGTTTACGCCGGCAGAATGGGAAGAGTTCATGCGCCTCGCCCAGGAACTCAGCGATCGTATGCTCGCGCACGTGCAGAAGGAAGAAATGGCGCTGTTGCCTGTACTCGAAGAAAACATGGATTCCGAAACCGAAGCCCGACTCTACCAAGAATACGTCGAAAACGTATGAGGCTTTCGCATGAGTAATGCCGCCGTGAATATAGAAAACAACGTCCGTCCATTACGTCCCGCCGATCTCGAACAGGTAATAGCTATCGATTCGGATTATGTGGGCAAACCTCGCCGCCGTTTCTTCGAGAAGCGGCTGGCCCACGCCGAGAAGAATCCGGAAGATTTCGTGCATGTCGGCGTTGCCCGGGATGGCGCGCTGGTCGGCTTCGCCTTTGCCCGCATCCTGCGTGGTGAATTTGGCCAGGAGCAAGCCATTGCCAGGCTCGACGCGCTCGGCGTGATGAGTAGCAGCCGGGAGCGCGGCGTTGGCCGTGCATTGATGGGCGGTTTGACTGAGTACATGCGTCGGAAAGGGGTTCAATCGCTGCAATCCCAGGCCGACTGGACTAACCATGTTTTGCTGCGGTTCTTCGATGCTTCCGGCTTCGGACTGGCGCCGCGCTTGATGCTTGAGCGTTCTGTTCTGACGCCGCTGGCGGAGTCGATCGAGGACGAGTGACGGCAAGACAAGGAGTGACGGTCATGGCTCGACGTACCGGAATTGTCCTCCCGCAACACGTGGGGGAAGCTGCCGAGGTCAATTACAGTGGACAGCCTGCCGCGGATTTCGGACCGCTGGCGCGCGACAAGATACCGGTGCGTTCGTTGCAGGAAGGCGACCTGCGTGCGCTGGTGGCGATTGATCGCCGAATTACCGGCCGCGACCGGGCCGCCTATTTCCATCGCAAGTTAACCGAAGCGCTGACCGACTCGGACGTGCGCGTCTCGTTGGTTGCTGAGCTAGACAGCGTGCCGGTCGGTTTCATCATGGCTCGCGTCGATTTCGGCGAGTTCGGCCAGGTCGAAACCACGGCGGTCATTGACACGATCGGTGTCGACCCCGACTACCGGAATAGAGGCGTCGGGCGCGCTTTGGTGTCGCAATTGCTGGCAAACTTGGGCACGCTGCGCGTCGAAAAGGTGCGCACCGAAGTCGACTGGCAAGACCGCGATTTGCTCGGCTATCTCGATCACAGCGGTTTCCGTCCTTCGCAACGGCTGTGTTTCGACCGGCCCTTGGTTTGAGATCATCGTCGATGTTTGTGAAATCGAAGTTTTCTGGCCGCCGGGTTTGATTTTCGCGATCACCGGGCCGTCGTCACAGGCGGCAGCCGGGTATGCCGTGCGATAGCCGACCGGCTCGACGGCGCCGGGGATTTAGGGGATTTAGTTGGCCGGCAATATTCGCCGAATTACGTCGGCCGTGAACCAGGCGAAGGCGATCGCTCCGAGCATGCCAATGGCACTACCTGCGCGCGCGACCCTGACGTCATCGAGCAGAATTGCGAGCGCGAGTACGACAAGCGCAAGGGCATGGCAAGCGGCATGGAGCTTCAGCGATCGAGCACCGGCAAGCTCAGAAACGATGGCTGTGCCGCCGCTGGCTGGCGGCGTTACGAACATTGAGGCGAGGAAGGGCATGATGCGCTGAAGGATCGCGATCAGGAACGTTAGGAGCCAGCCGAATAGCAGTAGAAAGCCGAATAGAGTGGCTCCGCCATTGCCGACGAAGCCATAGAGCGCAGCAAGACCGACGAGGAGTGTTGTCGGTAGCATGATCCAGGCCGCGCGCACGAGGATGAACGAGAGCCCGAGTCGTTTGCGCATGCCGGTCTTGAGTACGCGATGCATCAGCCAGAGATGCGACGCGGCAGCGGCGAGGCCCACGAGCGCGGCGGCGGTCAGAAGGTTGCGGCTGCCGACAAGCGCTCCTAGCGTACCGAGAAAAAGCGCCGCGGAGGCGGCGGCGAAACTGGCGAAGCTCGGTCGCTTCGCCGGCGCTGACGCCAACGCAAACATCGGTATCAAGATGTGGCTGAAGCCAAGCACAAGTAGCCCCATAAACCCGAACCCGCCAAGGATGAGGTGGGCGAGCGCGACGGCACCATGATCGGGCAAAACGCCGGCTTCGTCATTGATTGCAAGCGCGACGCCGAGGGCGATCACCAGAACGAGCGCTGTTAGCGCGGCCCAACCGTAGGCGCCAACCACCGGAAGACTGCTCGCGCGGCGCAGATTGTCTGCCAGAAGTCCGCAGTACAACAGCAAGCCGGCGGCAGTCATTACCGCAGCCGGAATGAGAATGCTCGCTTGTGCCGTATACATGCCGCCAACCAGCGCAATCAGGCCCGGTACTGTAAGCCAGAAGATCAATTTGACCGGCCAGACGGCGCGGAGTGTGCGCCGCGTTGCGACGGGCAAGAGCTGGACCGACGCGCCAATCGCCGTCGTGGTCAGGACGCCGAGGGTCAAGAGGTGCACCGAGGCGAGCGTAGCACCGAGACCGCCGCGGAAGCTTGCCGCCTCTCCCGCACCGATAAACAGCCCCAGCCACATCAGGACATGAAAGGCGGCGGCGGCCGCGAAGAACCGAAATGGGATCGATGGCGGTAATAGCCGGCTCTTTGCACCCCCGAGAAAGGTTGCCGCGATGCTCATGAAGCCCGTCGCAGCATGCGAATCATGACTCCGTCTTCACAGTCCGCGCTCCCGCACGAGGATGGTATCAGCTCGTGACTCCATCCCCGATCATCGAGCTCCGGATATAGAAAGATCGGTTCTCGATCGAGGTGGGCGATGAGGGCGGTATCGACCTCACCGCCGTCAATCGCCTGTAAAACCGCGACCATAGGCTCTGGCGGTTCAAGGCCACGCAGGTCGATATGGACAGCACCCGCCGTTCGCCATATCCGGGATTTCTCCGCCGGTCGAACGCAAGTCACGACGATACCTCCCTTATATGTATAAATCAGTACCACAATGCCTAATTATGCGCTATGGATTATTGAGCCACGCAAACGGCGGTAAATACATTGGCGATGCAAACAGATGCAGAAGCGACGGAGATCAACGCCGCTGTGCGGGTCCGGCGCGTGCAAGCCGCCGACATCTCCCACGTGATCACACTTGATACCCGTGTGACGAAACTCGCCAAGGCGGAATACTGGAACGATGTCTTCCGTCGGTACGGCAAACAACGGCGTCACGAGCGGTTTTTTCTGGTTGCCGAGAATCTCATGGACCGAGCGGATTCGCGCTTGCTGGGCTTTATCATCGGGGAGATTCGCGCCTGGGAATTTGGATCGACGCCTTGCGGCTGGGTATTTGCGTTGTCGGTAGAACCGAGAATGCGCTTGCATGGCATTGGAAGCGCGCTGCTCGAAGCAATTTCCGATGAGTTCAAAAAAGCGGGTGTCAGCAAGATGCGTACAATGGTCGCAAGGGATGCCCGTCTTCCCCTGCTGTTTTTTCGTAGCGAAGGAATGATTGCGGGCCCCTACATCCAGCTTGAGAAGGATCTCGATTGAACATGCAAGGCTACAATCGGTATTTTGAGCGGAGTCGCATACTGATGGCGGCGTCATGAAGCTGCAGATTTCGACCCGGCTTGCCATTTTCGCGGTTCTGGAGCTAGCCGCGAGCGAAGACCGTCAGCTTTCCGTCGCCGAGATTGGCGAGAAATTTGGTGTTTCCAGTCATCATTTGGCGAAGGTCATGCATGTCATGGGTCGTGCCGGCCTCGTCCGCTCGATTCGCGGTGCGGGTGGCGGGTATCAATTCGCCGGCAATGCACGGCGAACAACCCTACTGGACGTGGCACAACTATTCGAAGACCTGAGTTCCAATGAGCAGAACACTGGAGCTGTCGATGCAACGCCTGAGGGGCAAACCTTGAGCGGGGTTCTCAACGAAATCGACGATATCGCGCGCGCAACCCTTGGGTCGATAACCATTGCAACGATGCGCAAGCTAGTGGAGCGTTGCGGTGCGGACGGCACCAAAAGCTCTAAGGCGGCTTTGTCGCGCCGGCCGATCCAGACGCGCCTCTGACTTGCAGAGAGAGCTCGCTATTTCGGATGCCAAAACGGACGATGCGGCGCATTGTGCCCGATGGTTTGAATCCTGATGCCTTGAGCGGCCTTCAAACTTATTGCGCTGCAGCAAAATTAGCTATGCGAACCCCGAGAATCGTTGATCAGCATCAAGGTCGCCCGGGTGGCCGGTCTCATAAGTTAAATTGGCTCTATTTGAGATTTTCCTCATGTCCTCAAAACTGACGGCCGGCGATCTGCAAATCATCACCCGCGTTGCGGTATTCAGAGGGCTCAAGCTGGAGACCGTTCAACACATTATAGCGCCAGCGACCGCCGTCATGTTGCGGCCGCACGAATTGATCATGAGGCAAGACGATCCGGCGACGGCATTTTTTATCGTGATCGACGGGTGGGTGAAAATTTACCGCAGCACCCTGTCCGGCGACGAAACCGTCATCGATATTATGAAGAAAGGCGACAGCTTCGCCGAGGCAGTCGCTTTTACCGGACATCGATATATCGCGACCGCCGAAGCGGTGAACACCACGCGCGTCGCACGCATTCCCGCCGATCATCTTGTCCGATGCATCCGTGGCAGTCCGGATATTGCATTGGCGATGATCGCATCGATCTCACAACACATGCATCATCTCGTTCAACAGGTTGAACAGCTCAAGGCGCAAAGTGGCGTGCAGCGGGTCGCGGAGTTTCTGGCGTCGCTGTCATTGGCGGAGCATGGTCACTGTGCGATCGCGCTGCCATATGACAAAATCCTGATCGCCGGCCGACTTGGCCTGACGCCGGAGTCGTTATCGCGTGCCTTTGCGAAATTAAGAGGGGCCGGGGTAATTATCAACGCGTCACAAGTCACTGTCAAAGATATTGTAAAGCTGCGTCGTATCGCGGCGGATGATCGCAACGCGGTGCGGGGCACATTGCGGCCGATACAATTGACGCAAACGTAGTGATCTTAGCGTGGAGTGCAGGCAACGAGCGGCACTGGCGCTAACCGCAATCACGAGGAGGCTTCGCAATGTCAATTCAGGTTCTCCATCCACCCAACTGGTTACCGCCGGTCGGCTATGCAAACGGCGTCAGCGTGGCGGCGGGCCGAATTGTGTTCATTGCAGGCCAGATTGGTTGGGATGCGCATCAGCATTTTCAAAGTGATGATCTCGTTCCGCAATTCGAACAGGCGCTCAAAAATATCCTCGCCATTCTTGCAGAGGCGGGAGGCAAGCCGAGCGACATTTGCAGACTAACCGCATTCTGTATCGACAAGCCCGCTTACCTCGCGGGTCGCCGCGAGCTTGGACGAATTTGGAAATTGCTGATAGGGGATCACTATCCCGCGATGAGCATGATCTTTGTTGCGGATCTGCTTGATACCCCGGCAAAGATCGAACTGGAGGCAACGGCCGTCATTTCCGCGTGATAGCCGCGGCGGGCTCAGGCCGCGCTTTCGGCGTAAAGGCGCGCGGTCAAGCGCCGTGCCAGCGCGGCGGCGGCGACTCGGCGATAATTGGCCGATGCAATCGTGGTGCGCATGGGCTGGACCTGCTTCTGCACGAGCCGGTCGATCTCTTGTAATAGCTTCTCGTCGACCGATCGCCCGGCAAAGGCCTCCGTGCCGGCAAGCAGGAACGGCCGGGAATTTGTGCCGGTCAGTGCTAAGCGGAGCGAAAGGATGTTCGTGCCGGATGTCGCGAGCGTAACCGCCACTCCCGCCAATGGAAAGTCGATCGCCGCCCGTGTGCGTATTTTTGCGTAAGCCGACGGGGGCGGGTCTGACCGCAAATGCACCGCGACGATGAACTCGCCATCAGCCAGGGTGAGATGCGCTTTGCCGTCTTCGACATAGAGTTCGCTCAGGGAAATTCGGCGATGACCTTGTGCACCGGCAATGTCGATTTCAGCACCAAAAACGAGCAGGGCGGGCGCAAGATCGCCGGAGAAGGTGGCGTGACAACGCTGTCCCTGCGGGGCAACATGACAAATATCCCCGCGGTGCTTGAGGCAATAAGCATTTGCCTTCCGCCACCATTCGCTTTGATTGTAGTAAATGCAGCGCGTGTCGAGGCACAAATTGCCGCCGACCGTCCCCATGATGCGGTGACCGGGTCCGGCGATTGCCTCAGCGGCTTGCGCGAGTGCGCGATATTGGGTCGCGATCACCGTGTTGCGGGCAAGGGTGGCGATGGTCACACCCGCACCGATCGTCACGCCATATTCGTTGGTCTCGATTTTGGTCAGTTCGTCGATGCCGGAAAGATCGACCAGTAAATCCGGGCTGCTAATGCCACGCCGCATGTTCACCAGTAGATCAGTTCCGCCCGCGACGAAGCGGCCGCCCGCATGGTCAAGGCGTGCGGCAATCGCCTCTTTGACGGTCCTGGGCTCGGCAAGACGAAACTTGGGCAACGGTGTGGTCATGATGCGGCCTTCAAGGTACTGGCAAGCCTCGCTTGCCGCCGGCGCTGGATGAGCGCATCCATGACCCGGTCAGGGGTCACCGGCAATTCAGTGAGGTCAATACCGATTGCGTTGGCGACAGCGTTCACCAAGGCTGGCGGAAAACCGGCCAATGCACCTTCGCTCGCTTCCTTGGCCCCGAATGGTCCATATGGATCGTGGCTTTCGACAATATAAGTTTCGATCGGCGGGGAATCCATGATGGTCGGCATGCGATATTCGAGCAGGCTTGCATGGGCCGGCAAGCCGTCCAGATAGCGGGTTTCCTCGCACATAGCTTGACCCATGCCCATCCAGACCGATCCCTGGATTTGTCCTTCGACCGCGAGTGGATTGATTGCATGGCCGCAGTCGAGCGCCACCCATACCTTATCGACCGTTATCAGACCGGTGGCTTCATCGACGCTCACCTCGACCACCTGGGCGGCGTAGCTGAAGCCCATTGTGGAGCCAACGGCACCGCCCCGGTGTTTGCCGCCTTGGGCGTCTGGCGGGCAAGTGAACGTCCCCTTAACGGTGATCGCGCCCTCATCGACCAGCGCTGCGGCAACGACGTCGGCGAACGGTAACGTCGATTGATCGCCGTTGCCGACGCGGAACACCTCGCCCGCGCACTCGATGTCTTCCGGACGCGCCTCAAGCTTGCGCGCCGCCGCGACAACGAGCACCGCCTTCAGCCTTTTCGCGGCGTCGATCGCCGCGTTGCCCACCATGAAGGTGATGCGTGACGAATAGGCCCCGTTGTCCTTGGGTGTAATGGCGGTGTCGGCGGCGATGACGCGTACGCGGTCAAGCGAGATGTCCAAGGTCTCGGCCACGGTGATCGCGACCATTGTAGAGGAGCCCTGGCCGATATCGGCGGCGCCCGTGAGCGCCGTCACGCTGCCATCAAAGTCCAGCTTGAGGTTCACTACCGCGTGCGGCTCGCCGGTGAAATGGATCGGCTTGGCAGCCCCGCTGACGTAGTGGGAACAGGCCATGCCGAGGCCTTTGCCGGGCGGAAGTTTGCCGAGGCGCTCGCGCCATCCGCTCGCCCGCTCGACCTTGTCGAGGCATTCCGCCAGTCCATAGCTGTTGACCGTCAGGTCATTCATGGTGCGGGTCGGCGCCTGCAACAGATTGACGCGGCGCACGGCGAACGGGTCGAGCCCGAGCTCGCGCGCCATGCGGTCGACGAGACATTCGAACGCGTGACGGGTGTCGACCGAGCCGTGCCCGCGCATGGCACCGCAGGGCGGGAGATTGGCGTAGACCCGGTAACCGTCGTACTTGACTGCGGGAATGTCGTAGAGGCCGTGCAACAGCGAGCCGGCATAGAGAATGGTAATGATGCCGTAACCAGCATACGCGCCGCCGCGCTGCACAACATGCAACTCGCAAGCGGTAATGCGTCCCTTCTTGCTCATCCCGAGCTTCAGCCGAATGTCGGTCTGCGGACGGGCGCGGTGGGTGATGAAGGTTTCCTCGCGTGTGAGCTGCATCATCACTCTGCCGGCGGCGGCGCGGGCGAGTAGCGCGGTAACGATCTCGAAATTCAATGCTTCGACGCGAGCCCCGAAACCACCGCCGATGAACGGCTTGATCACGCGAATGCGCGAGGATTCCATGTCCAGGCATCGGGCGAGCATGAGCTGCAGGTAATAGCCGACTTGGGACACGGTTTGCACCGTGAGACGCCCCGTCAGCGGATCGAACTCGGCAAGACTTGCGTGCGGCTCGATCTGCGCGTGGTTGATCTCGGCGCAACAGAACTGCTCCTCACGCACCAAGTCGGCTGCGGCAAAACCATGACCGACGTCGCCGAACTGATGATGGACCTCGCGTTCGACGTTGCCGGGTTTGTTGTCGTGCAGAAGCACGGCGTCCGGCGCGCGCGCAGCATCGGACGTATAATAGGCGGGGAGCTCCGTCACTTCCAATTCGATCAGGCCAAGAGCCCGCTCGGCTGTCTCCGCGTCGATCGCGGCCACCGCCGCGATCGGCTCGCCGCGATAGCGTACGCGGCCGCGGGCTAGCGGATATTCGTTCATCGCGATGGGGAGCACGCCGTAAGTGTGGGGACAATCATCGCCGGTAATGACCGCCCAGACCCCATCGAGGGCGCGGGCTTTTGAAACATCCAGCCGAAGAATATCGCCGTGACTTGCGGGGCTCCGCAGAATGCGTCCGACGAGGGCATCGCCATGGTCGAGGTCGGCGGTGTAGCGCGCGCGCCCAGTAACTTTTTCAATGCCATCGATCAAAGGAACGCCGCGCCGGGCGAGCTTACCGTCTGCGCTCGGATCAGCGGTCATGAGTTGCCTCCGCGGCCGCCTGCACGGACTCGATGATCTTTACATAGCCCGTGCACCGGCAAAGATTTCCCGATAAGGCGGCCCGTATTTCGCTGTCGGTCGGTGTCGGGTTGCGGCGCAGAAGCGCTTCCGCCGCCATGATCATTCCCGGCGTGCAGAAGCCGCATTGAGCGCCTAGCTTCTCGTGAAAGGCGTGCTGCAATCTACTGAGGCGTCCTTGCGTTGCCAGAGCTTCAATCGTTTCCACGTTCCGCCCCTCGCAGCGCATCGCGAGCGTGATACAGGATGGCACTGCCTCGCCGTCGACCAAGACAGTGCACGCGCCACACTCGCCGCCATCGCAGCCGGTTTTCGTGCCGGTGAGGTGCGCGACTTCGCGCAGATAGTCGACGAGCAATTCCCTTTCGAATACGGCGTCTTCGCGCCAGCGCCCGTTGAGCTTCAGTTTCAGCAAGCGCTTTTTCGGCTGTGGGCTAGGTAGGTGCATAGTAGTACCCCGGATTAAGAAAACTGCGCTTTTTGGCATCGTCCTTCCATGACAAAAATCAAGATCACACACCACGATTAACGCAACATCAGGTGATTGACCTGACCGAAGTCAAGGATCGAACTCCAAATAGCCGGTATCTTTTTACAATCATAAATTATTGGGCGACGCTGATGATGGCGCTTCGCGATTACAATGCGGCCGTCGATTTTGTAGATCGAAATGTTGCGGAAGGTAGGGGCGATAAGACCGCTTTTATCGATCCCGCCCGCAATCTGACTTATGCGGAGCTGCGTGATGCTACTGCGCGCATCGGCCCAATGCTGGCACGCATGGGGATCGAACCGGAAAACCGGATCGCTCTGGTTCTGCTCGATACCGTCGACTTTCCCGTGCTGTTCTGGGGAGCGATCCGGGCAGGTATTGTTCCAGTTCTGGTCAATACACGGCTGACAGTCGACCAATATCGCTACCTCTTCGAAGATTCGCGAGCCAAAGCAGTTTTTGTTTCAACCGCACTGCTCTCTGATGTTCAGGAAGCAGCCAAGGATCTGCCGAACCTCAAGGGAATCATCGTCGTTGGTGGAGGCCCTGAATCGATACCGCGCCTGGACCTGCTCTTGGCAGCCGAGAACGAAGGTTCGGCGCCAGCCAGGACCGCGGCCGATGAGGTCGCCTACTGGCTCTATTCGTCCGGTACGACCGGAATGCCGAAGGGCGTCATGCATGTGCACTCGAGCCCCAAGGTCATGGCATTGAGCGCTGGCCAGCGCCGAATCGGTTACCGTGAAGACGACGTCGTGTTTTCTGCCGCGAAGCTGTTTTTCTCGTATGGCCTCGGCAACGCCATGTTCTGTCCGTTGTGGGTAGGAGCTACGTCGGTCTTCTACCCCGAGCGACCGACTCCGCAAACCGTATTCGAAATGCTGCGGGGCTATCAGCCGACAATGTTCTTTGCGGTGCCTACGCTTTATGCCGCCATTCTTGCCGATCCCGAATGCAATCCGGAAAATATGTCCAATCGGCTGCGACTTTGTTTTTCAGCCGGTGAGCCGTTGCCCTCACACGTCGGCGCGGCCTGGAAGCAACGATTTGGCCTCGACATCGTGAACGGCGTTGGCTCGACCGAGATGGGACATCTTTTCTTGACGAACCTTCCGGATGCCGTCGAGTACGGTACATCCGGCGTGCCGGTAGACGGTTACGAGCTCAGGCTGGTTGACGAAAATGTGCGGGACGTCGAGGACAATGAAATTGGGGAGCTTTTGGTAAAAGGTGAATCGTCCGCGGCCGGCTACTGGAATCAGCGCGAGAAATCGCGCCGCACGTTTTTGGGCGAGTGGACCCGCACCGGTGACAAATACACGCGGCGTCCGGACGGAGTGTACACCTACTGCGGGCGCACCGACGATATGTTCAAGGTCAGCGGGATTTGGGTATCGCCGTTCGAGATCGAGGAGGCCTTGGTAGGCCATCCGAAAGTTCTCGAGGCTGCAGTTGTGCCAGCCGAAGATGACAACGGCCTGATCAAGCCGAAAGCATTCGTCGTGCTCAAGGATTACACGAATAACGATGTTGGCCGGGCGCTATACGAAGAACTCAAAGTGCATGTGAAGCGCACCGTTGGCCCTTGGAAGTATCCGCGCTGGATTGAATTCGTCGACAGTTTGCCGAAAACCGCGACTGGAAAGATCCAACGCTTCATGCTTCGCGACCAGGGGATTGATGCAAATGGTGGAGACCAATGAGGCCACCAGCGCGCGGCCGAGATTGTGCGTGGCATCGCGAGCCTCCCCGCCGCGGCGTTTGCCGCCAGTAAGGCATGCATCGCGGCGGCCGGTCATAGCGACCGCGGCGGATACACCGACGAATTGGAATTCAACCGGCTGCTCCTTAACAACGCCGAGACGCGCCAGCGCGTCGAAGCGTTTCTTGCTGGTTTGACCGGATCTTCGATGCAGACAAAAAAAGGAGCGACGCGATGAGATTCGACGACAAGATTGCCCTGGTCACCGGTGGTGCTTCGGGCATTGGCAAGGCGACCGTGATGGAGTTCGCACGTGGCGGAGCGACGGTCATCTGCGCGGACGTTGACGAGAAAAAAGGCGCCGAAGTCGTAAACGAGGCTAGACAGAGCAATTTCTCCGTCGAGTACCTCCCGATCGATCTCGCCGAGTCGGCCTCCATCCGTCGCAGCGCAGCCTCCATACTCACGCGACATCCCCGCATCGACATTCTGGTCAATGCGGCGGGCTGGAATGACATCCAGCCGTTCGTCGATAACCCGCCCGACTATATGGAACGTGTTATTGCGATCAATCTCAATGGCACTCTGCACCTGACCCAAGCGTTGCTTCCGGCCATGATGGCCGCTGGCAAAGGAAAAATAGTCAACATTTCAAGCGATGCCGGACGCGTTGGCAGCAGCGGCGAAACGACCTATGCCGCCGCCAAAGGCGGCGTGATTGCATTCACCAAATCGCTCGCGCGCGAAGTGGCGCGCAATTCGATCAACGTCAACTGCGTCTGCCCGGGGCCGACCGATACGCCCATGCTGCAGTCGCGGCCGGAAAATCTCAGGGCGGCGTTTCTCAAGGCGATTCCGTTTCGGCGATTCGCCAAACCGCAGGAAATCGCGGACGCAATCATGTTCTTCGCGAGCTCCCGGTCCGATTATATCACCGGCCAGGTGATAAGCGTGAGCGGCGGACTGACTTTTGCCGGATAATAAGGAGAGAATAATGTCTGATCTCGGGCTTGCGACCGCGCGGGATGCGCAAACAAAGGACACGGCTGCGCGCTTTCGCCCAACGCGTGTCAACTTCGGCAATTTCAAGCCGCAGCACTTTTTGTGGCAAGTAGAAGAGTCTGTCGCCACGATCACCCTCAATCGGCCGGAGCGGAAGAATCCGCTGACGCTGGAATCATATTCCGAGCTGCGTGATATGTTTCGCGATCTCGTCTATGCTGATAATATCAAGACCGTGGTGATCACGGGTGCGGGCGGCAATTTCTGCTCCGGCGGCGACGTGCATGAAATCATCGGCCCGCTGGTTGAGATGCAGCGCAAAGGCGACATGGCCGGATTGCTCGCGTTCACCCGCATGACGGGTGATCTGGTCAAAGCCATGCGGGCCTGCCCGCAGCCGATCATTGCGGCAATCGATGGAATATGCGCCGGAGCGGGCGCGATTCTGGCGATGGCGTCGGATATGCGCTACGGCACGCAGCGGAGCAAAGTTGCGTTCTTGTTCGTCCGCGTCGGGCTGGCCGGTGCCGATATGGGAGCGTGCAATATCCTGCCGCGAATTATCGGCGCGGGCCGCGCCGCGGAGCTGCTCTATACCGGGCGTTCGATGGACGGCGTCGAGGCCGAGCGATGGGGCTTCTACAACAAGCTTTGCGAACCCGACGCCGTGCTCGTGCAGGCGCAGGCGCTGGCGAAATCGCTGGCCGAGGGTCCGACGTTCGGACATGCCATGACCAAGAGCTGCATTCATCAGGAATGGAGCATGGGCATCGACGACTCCATTGAGGCAGAGGCCCAGGCGCAGGCCATATGCATGCAAACGAAAGACTACGAGCGCGCGTATGAGGCCTTTGTCGCGAAGACCAAGCCGATCTTCAAGGGCAACTGACGTAACCGGCCACGCCGTCACTGCTTTCGTGACGCTATGGTGAGTGTGGCGGCATAGGCTGCGAGGGCGACGATCGTCGCGGGTCCGCTGATCGTGCGCAGTTCCATGGGCCCAAACAGGTCGGCTGCAATCCGGAACAACACCGAAAGGTGCAGAAGGAAAAGCGGCGCATAGACGGCGGCACTATATCGGACGCGCAGTCCTGTCACCGCGGGCAGAATGATGGGGGCGTGCCCAAATATCATCGACAAGATGAATCCGATCGTGATGGAATGGACGGCGGCGTCATAGGAAAAGGCCGTCGTGCCCGGCGGGATTACGAGGAGCAGAAGACCGGCGACTCCGAGCCAAAAATACCCTGCGAGCAGGCAAGCGGCCGAGAAGCGCGGTTGCGCGGAAAGGCGGATCGTTCGCAGTGCGATGTCATGCCTGACGAGCCACGCGGTGGACGCGAGCAGGCCAGCGCCGCTGAACGGCGCCGCTTCGCCGGCAAATTCTCCACGCGCCGCCCCGGTAATGATCAGCGCGACCGCGATGGCGAAAGTCAGCTGGCTTGAGCGCGGCGGCGACAGCAGCCGGCTGAGTTCGAGACGTTCGGCTGCGACGGTGAGAACCAGAAATGCCAGCCACCATCCGGCGACGCCGGTCGCTTCGGCTCCTTGAATCCACGCAAGCGTTCCGCCAATCCAGCACGACGCCGCCACTGCCAGAACGATCGTGAACAGTGCCGGCTGACGTGCGACGACGGTGCTCGAATTGATGGTGAGGGCGATGCCGGCGAGTAGAAAGGCACCGCTCGCGAATGCTGGCGCGCCGGCGATGAGCGTCACCGCACCGATTGCGGATAGGGCCGGCGCCGCGTAAGCCCACCACCGTCCGATCGCTACCGCGCGTTCGAGACTGATCAGGGTCCCGAGAAATCCGCTGATCATGAGGGCGCCGTGGAACTCGGACAGGGCAGGCATGCCGCCCGGCAGCGCCAGCCCGAGCCGCGCAAGGCCAGCCCACAGCCCGGCGAGCAGCGCGCCCGCGCCGGCCGCGAGCGGGATCAAGCGTAGCCGACGCCATACGCTACTCATTTCCTGCCTCGTTCGTGCACAGCCGGAGGGCTGTTTGGACAGTGGGCGGCGCCCGCGACACCAGCCTAAAGTATGCCGAGCTGCCGTCGCGATTCCTCGCTCATCAGCTCGGGGGACCACGGCGGATCCCAGACCAATTCGACGCGCACGTCCGGCGTGCCGGGGAAACGATTGCGCAGAGCCAGTTTTATTTCCTCGGTCATCATCTCGCCAAGCGGGCAGGCGGGCGTGGTCATCGTCAACGCGACATCGATTCCATTCGCATTGCGCACTGCCTTATAAACCAGCCCCAGATCGACGATATTGATGCCGAGTTCGGGATCGATAACCGTTTTTAGCGCAGCCAGGATGTCTTCATTCATTTAACGGCCTCGCCCTGCCCCACAGGTAGCTCGTGGTTACATTTTCATATTGTTAGTAGGTGCCAGCGATGACGTATTGACTTCGGTCAATGAGGCAGTTGATCACAGGCCCAGCTGGGCTCGCGCTCAGCGCGAGCGCACCGCATGTTCGGTTCCAGCGAGTTTGCCACAAATCGGGGCAGCTCCACATCTACCTTGGACCACCTAATGGGGGCCGGTCAGTTGCATACAAAGCGTGATGGTGTGGGCCCCAAGGTCGACGACGAGCACAGCAATATTCGGCCAAATTTACTGACGAGAACGATTGCGCGGGGTGACCGCAGCGGTGTGAAATCGGCTGGAACAGAATGTCTATCGATGACCTATTCACGTCGTCCGGCCGGCCCGAAAGCCGGCCGAACCTTCACTCTCCGGTTCACTTCGCGTACTTGCGGAATTCCGGTTTGCGCTTCTCGTTGAAAGCGCGCACGCCTTCCTTCGATTCCTCCGTCTCATAGTAGAGCTTAAGCGCCTGCATGCCGAGTGCCCCGATGCCGGCGATCGAATCGCTATCGGCATTGAACGAGCGCTTGGCGATTGCGATCGCCGTCGGACTGCGATCCATGATCTCGCGGCACCAGGTTTCGACCTCGGCGTCGAGCTGATCGTCCGGCACCACCTTGTTGACGAGCCCCATTGTGGCTGCCTCGGCGGCGCCGTAACGGCGGCACAGATACCAGATCTCGCGCGCTCTCTTCTCTCCGACGACGCGGGCCAGATAGGCGGTGCCGAAGCCTGGATCGACAGAACCGACTTTGGGGCCGACTTGGCCGAACTGTGCACTTTCCGCGGCGATCGTCAGGTCGCACAGCGTTGCCAGCACGTTGCCGCCGCCGATCGCGAAGCCGCGCACCTTGGCGATCACGGGCTTCGGCGCCACCCGGATGATGGCGTGCAGCGCTTCCATGGGAAGGCCGACGGTGCCGCGGCCGTCATAGCCGCCGTCATGCGCCGACTGATCGCCGCCGGTGCAAAACGCCCGGGTGCCTGCCCCGGTCAGGACGATCACGCCGATCTGCGCATTCCAGGCGGCGCGGTTCAAGGCGTCGATCAGTTCGTCGCAAGTCTTGCCGCGGAACGCATTGAGCTTGTCCGGCCGGTTGATGGTGATTGTCGCGATGCCGTCGCGCTCCTCGTATAAGAGGTCGGTGTACGCGTTCACGCCTGTCATCTTCGGTCTCCTTCGGTTCGAAGTTTGTCTCGGGCGGCGCGCCGGGTGTGCCGCCCGATCTTGTCGTCACGCGCCAAGGGCCTTCGCCATCTCGCGCAACTTGAACTTTTGCACTTTGCCGCTCGGCGTCAGCGGCAGTTCGGCAACGACCTCAAGCCGCTCAGGCAGATACTGCCGCGCCACCTTCTGGTCGGACAGGAACTGCGCCATCTGCTCGAAGCTGAGCTGTTGGCCTGGCTTCGGCACCACGAACGCACAAGCGCGCTCGCCGAGCCGGGGGTCGGGCATGCCGACAATCGCCACCGCCTGCACCGCCGGATGGCGGAACATCAGGCCTTCGATCTCGACCACCGGGATGTTCTCGCCGCCGCGGATAATGATGTCCTTGGCCCGGCCCGTGATGCGGACGTAGCCGTCCCCATCGATGCGTGCGAGGTCACCGGTGTCGAACCAGCCCTCGGCGTCGTGATTGTAGAGATGCGGGCGCTTGAGATAGCCGACGAAATTGGAGCAGCCGCGCACCTTGAGGACGCCTTCCTCGCCAGGCGGCAGGGGCTTGTTGTCTGGCCCGCACACCCGCACCTCCATGCCGGGCAGCGCGCAGCCGTCCGTGAAGAACGCCTTCTCGTCCGGATCGCCGAGCTTCGTGGTGGTCACGGCGCCGTTCTCCGTCATACCCCAGGCCGAAACAATGGCAGCGCCGAGCGTCTTCGATGCGCGCTCGACCAGCACGCGCGGGATCGGCGCGCCGGCGGCGAGGAAGATGCGCAGGCTCGAGACGTCGCAGCCCCCGCGGCCGACGGCATCGGTCAGGTCGGAGAGGAATGGCGTCGATGCGAACGTGAAGGTCGCCCGCTCCGCCTCGATCAACTCGGCCGCTCGCCGTGGCTCCCAGAGGTCCTGCAGTACCACCGTCGTCTGTAACACGACCGGCATCAGCAGCCCGTAGATGAAGCCCGACTGGTGCGCCAGGGGCGATGACATCAATACGATGTCCTGCCCGGCGAGCCCGAGCCGTTCGCGGAACGGGTGCGCGTTCGACAGGATGGTGTTGGAGGTGTGCATCACTCCCTTGGGCTCACCGGTCGTGCCCGAGGTGTAGAGCAGCTGAATGACGTCATCGGCGCTCTGGCGCCGCTCGGCGAACAGACGCTTGGCGTCGCGCTTCGTCTCCCACGGCGTGTCGACCAGCACACCCTCGAAGCTCTCCTCGCCGCTCCCGCCGACGACCAGCAAGCGTTGGAGATGCGGCAGCTCGTGGCGCATGCCTCGCACCATGGCGGGATGGTCGAAGCCGCGAAATTCCCGCGGGACGACGAATACTCTGCTTTCGGCGAAGTCGAGCATGAACTTGACCTCACGTTCGCGGAAGATGGGCATCATCGGGTTGATGACCGCGCCGATCCTCCAGCAGGCGAATGCCAGCGCGCCGAACTGCCACCAGTTCGGCAATTGGCAGGACACCACGTCGTTCTTTTCGATGCCAAGCTCGGCAAGACCGACCGCGATGCGATCGACGAGATCGCCGAACTCCCTGTAGCTCAGCCGGCTCCCGGTGCCCTGCATCGAATTGAAGTCGACGATCGCCGTCTTGTCGGGCGCCTGCGCGATGCAGCGGTCGAGGTGATCGACGAGAAGCTCGTCGCCCCAATACCGCTGCGTCCGCATCGCCTGGACCCGCGCCTCAGGCAATATCGGATCGAATTTCATGTCTTCTCCTTACGCCTTGCGCCTTGCTCCGTGCTGGCGCCACGCCGGGAACCATGCGGGACCCCCGCCGGGCTGGTGCGTCGGTGCCCGCAAGATTGCTTGACAGCCTCTACGGAAACGACGATCCTTTCGACCGAATGATCGTTCATTCAGGCGCCATTATCCATGATCCTGACCGAAGAACAAGAGATGATCCGCGCGACGGCGCGGGATTTTTCCAAGGCGCAGCTTGCCCCACACGCCGCCGAGTGGGAGCGCACCGCGACCTTCCCCCGCCAGGCGCTGCGCGAGATGGGCAAGCTCGGCTTCATGGGCATGACGGTGCCGCCGGAATGGGGTGGGGCGGGCGCGGACTATGTCGCCTACGCCCTCGCACTGGAGGAGATTGCCGCTGGCGACGGCGCGTCCTCTACCGTCATGAGCGGGCACAACTCGGTCGGCTGCATGCCGATTCTCGACTACGGCACGGACGCGCAGAAGGAGCGCTATCTGCGCCCGCTCGCATCCGGCGAAAAGCTGTGCGCCTTCTGCCTGACCGAGCCGCACAGCGGGTCGGACGCCTCCGCGCTGAAGAGCAGGGCGGAACTGCGCGGCGGTCGTTACGTGCTCAACGGCACCAAGCAATTCATCACCACCGGGAAGAATGCCGACGTCGCCCTGGTCTTCGCCCTCACTGAGCCGGGCGGCGGCAAGCGGGGCATCTCGGCCTTCATCGTCGAGACCGCCTGGCCGGGCTACCGGGTCGGCCGGGTGGAGCGGAAGATGGGGCAGAACGCCTCGGACACTTGCGAGATTCATTTCGAGAACCTCGAGATTCCGGTCGAGAACAGGCTCGGTGCGGAGGGCGAGGGATACCGCATCGCGCTCGCCAATCTGGAAGGCGGCCGTATCGGCATCGCGGCGCAGTCAGTCGGCATGGCGCGCGCCGCATACGAGCTCGCCCTGGTCTATGCGAAAGAGCGGGAGGCCTTCGGCAGGCCAATCATCGGGCATCAGGCGGTGGCATTTCGACTGGCCGAGATGGCGACCAAGATCGAGGCGTCGCGCCAGCTCGTGCTGCACGCCGCGGCGCTGCGCAGCGCGGGCCGCTCGTGCCTGGTAGAAGCCTCGATGGCCAAGCTGTTCGCTTCCGAGATGGCCGAGCAGGTGTGTTCCGACGCGATCCAGACCTTCGGCGGCAACGGCTACATTGAGGATTACGGCGTCGAGCGGATCTTTCGCGCCGTGCGCGTCGCCAAGATCTACGAGGGCAGCAACGACATCCAGCGGCTGGTGATCAGCCGTTCGTTCGGAGGCTGACGGAGATCGCCATGCTGCCGCTTGCCGGGATCCGCGTTCTCGACTTCAGCACCCTGCTTCCGGGGCCGATGGCCGGTCTGTTCCTGGTCGAGGCCGGCGCTGAGGTGATCAAGATCGAACGTCCCGGGACGGGTGACGAGATGCGGACTTACTCGCCGCGCCTCGGCGAGGACAGCGCCAATTTCGCCCTTCTCAATCGCGGCAAGCGTTCGATCGCGATCGACCTCAAGGCGCCGGACGCTGTCGCGCAATTGACGTCGCTGATCGAGCGCACCGACGTGCTGATCGAGCAGTTCCGTCCAGGCGTGATGGAGCGGCTCGGTCTTGGCTACGCGACGCTGAGCAAGATCAATCCCCGGCTCATCTATTGCAGCATCACCGGGTTCGGCCAGACCGGTCCGCGCCGCGACATGGCGGCGCACGATCTCAATTATCTGGCGCTCGCCGGTCTGCTGTCGCTGACGGGCGACCGCGAAGGCGCGCCGGGCATGCCGCAGATACCCATTGCCGATATCGCCGCCGGCACCTATCCGGCGCTGATCAACGTGCTGCTCGCTTTGCTGCAGCGCCAGCGCACCGGCCAAGGTTGCCATCTTGATATTTCGATGACCGATAATTTGTTCGTGCTCGCCTATTGGGGGCTCGCCGGCGGCTTTGCGGCCGGTGCATGGCCGACGGCGGGGAGTGCGCTGACGACCGGCGCGTCGCCGCGCTACCAGATCTACCGCACAGCAGATGGTGGCTACCTGTCGGCCGGACCGATCGAGCAGCGGTTCTGGGATGTATTCTGCCGGTTGATCGAACTCGACGAGGCGCTGCGCGACGACGCCAAGGACCCTGCTGCCGCGCGGGCCGGAGTCGCCGCGCGCATCGCGGCATATCCGACCGCGCATTGGCGGCAGGTGTTCGAGGGGCAGGACGCATGCTGCGCCATTGTTGCCAATCTCGCGGAGGCGGTGCGCGATCCTCACGTGGTCGCCCGCAAGATATTCGATCGTCAGGTGAGCGCCGGCGCCGAGACGATCCCGGCGCTGCCGGTGCCGATCGATCCGGCTCTGCGCGATTCCGCCGTCGTCAAGTCCGCCCCACGCCTCGGCGCCGACAGCGGCCTCGTCGGAACGGGGGGCTGAATGGCTCGCGCCCTCCAGATCGTCCGCCACGGGGAACCGGAGGAACTCGTTCTTGCCGAGGTGCGGGCGCCGGCGCCGGGGGTGGACGAGATCACGATCGATGTGCATGCGGCGGGCGTCAATTTCCCCGATCTCCTGGTCGTGCGCGGCACCTACCAGAATCTCGCGCCGCTACCGTTCAGTCCCGGCAAGGAAGTCGCCGGCATCGTCAGCGCGGTTGGCGAGCGCGCCACCGAATTCCAGGTGGGCGACCATGTGCTCGCCTATGTCGAAAACGGTGGGTATGTCGATCAGATCACCGTGCTGTCCTCTTTGTGCCATCCGATGCCGGACGGGCTCGATGCCGCCGACGCCATCGGTCTTGGCCTCGCATTCCAGACCGCGCATTTCGCCCTGTTCGCCCGCGGCCAGATGAAGCCCGGCGAGACCGTGCTGGTCACCGGCGCGACCGGAGGCGTCGGCATCGCGACCGTGCAACTCGCCAAGGCCTGCGGTGCCACCGTCATTGCCGGCTGCACGACGGCGTCGAAGGCGGGTCTCGCACGCCACCACGGCGCCGATCACGTCATTATGCTCGATCGGCCTGATCTCGATCAGAGCCTCAAGGCCGAGATCGCGGCGCTGACCGGCGGCCACGGGGCGGACGTCGTGGTCGACAATCTCGGTGGGCGCGTGTTCGACGCCTGCCTGCGCTCGGTTGCCTGGTGCGGCCGCATCGTCGTGGTCGGTTTCGCCGCCGGAGCTCCGGCGACGCTGCGTTCCAACTATCTGCTGATCAAGAACATCGCCGCCATCGGGCTGCACTGGAGCGATTATCGCGACCGCACGCCAGCCCGCGTCCGTGGCGCCCAGCAAGAGATCTTCGCGTTATGGCGCCAGGGACTGCTCGCCTCGCCGGTGACGGATGCGCTGCGCCTCAATGACGCGGCGCTGGCGCTGCGCCGGATCGCCGACCGGCAGGTGCGCGGCAAGATCGTGTTGCTGACCGAGCGCTACGCCGGCCGCCTGATTCCATCGCCTGACACTGTTCGCAGCTAGGATATGCCATGTTCCAGACGTCCATCGCCGGCCAGATCGCAACGCTGATCATGAGTTCGCCGCCAGTCAATGCACTCAGCGAGGCTTGGCTCTCAGGGTTTTCGCGCGAGATCGGCGCAATTGAAGCGCGAAGCGACTGGAAGGTGCTGCATCTGCGCTCTGACCAGAAAGTGTTCTGTGCCGGCGCTGACATCAAGGAGATGCGCGCCCGCTTCGAGGCTGCCGACGGCCCCGACCGCACCTACGCCTATGTCGCCTCGATCCAGCGGCTCTATGCGCGCATCGAATCGCTGCCGCAGGTGACGCTCGCGGAAATCGGTGGCGCCGCGCTCGGTGGCGGCTTCGAACTCGCGCTCGCCTGCGACCTGCGCATCGCTGCCGCCGACGTGAAACTCGGTCTGCCCGAGGTGAAGCTTGGCCTCATTCCCGGCGCTGGTGGTACGCAGCGGCTGACACGGCTCGTCGGCCGCGGCCTCGCCAATCGGCTGATCCTCGGCGCCGAAGCCGTCGATGGCGCCACGGCCGAGCGGCTCGGCTTGGTGCAATGGGTCTGTCCGCGCGCGGAACTCGCGGATCGTGCGGCCGAGATCGCAGGGCGCATCGCCGCGCTGCCGGCCGCTGCGCTCGCGGCAGCCAAGTGCTGCATGACATCCGCCGCTACCCCCGGCCGCGGCGGTTATAGCGACGAACTGGAATTGACACGCAACCTGCAGACTGACGCCGAGACGCGGGAGCGCATCAGCGCTTTCATCGCCGGAGCGCGGACCTGACCAACGGCAAGACACGAGGAGAACGACATGGATTTCGCGGGCAAGATCGCATTGGTGACCGGCGGAGCATCCGGGATCGGCAAGGCAACAGTCATGGAACTGGCACGCAGCGGCGCGCGCGTGGTTTGCGCAGACATCAACGAAGCGGCGGGTCAGGCGCTGGTCGAGGAAGCGCGCCGGTCCAAATTTGACATCGAGTACGAGCCGATCGACCTGACCGACAGCGCCTCGGTGCGCCGCTGCGCCGCAGCCGTCACGACGCGCCATCCCAAAATCGACATCCTTGTGAACGCCGCCGGGTTCAGCGTCTTCCATCCGTTTCTCGACACGCCGCCCGATTACATCGACAAGGTCATCGCCGGCAATCTGACCGGCTCGCTGCATCTGACGCAGGCGCTGCTGCCGTCGATGATCGCCGCCGGCAATGCCCACATCGTCAACGTGGCGAGCGACGCAGGCCGCGTCGGCTCGACCGGCGAGACCGCCTACGCCGCGGCCAAGGGCGGGATGATCGCTTTCACCAAATCTCTCGCTCGCGAGGTCGCGCGCCACGGCGTTTGCGTCAATTGCGTGTGCCCGGGACCGACCGACACGCCGCTGCTCAACACCCGCTCCGACAAGCTCAAGGAGGCATTCACCAGGGCGATTGCCTTCCGCCGGCTCGGCAAGCCGGAGGAAATTGCCGACGCAATCGTCTTCTTCGCCGGGCCAAAATCAAGCTACATCACCGGCCAAGTATTGAGCGTCAGCGGTGGTCTCACCTTCTCCGGCTGAGCGTCTTAAGGACCTTTCCTGGCCGCACGGCCAAGCGTTTTCAGGCTATCAAACAAGGATGCTTCGCATGACATCAACCGCCGCCCGCTTTAACCCGACCCGGGTTGACTTCTCGAATTTCAAGCCGCAGCACTTCCAGTGGCAACGCGACGGGAAAGTCGCGACGATCACGCTCAACCGGCCGGAGCGCAAGAATCCACTGACGCTCGAGTCCTACGCCGAGCTGCGCGACACCTTCCGCGATCTGGTTTATTGCGGCGATATCACCAATATCGTCATCACCGGCGCTGGCGGCAACTTCTGCTCCGGCGGCGATGTGCACGAGATCATCGGCCCGCTGGTCGAGATGCAGCGCAAAGACGATATGGCCGGCCTGCTCGCCTTCACCCGCATGACCGGCGATCTGGTCAAGGCAATGCGTGCCTGCCCGCAGCCGATCATCACCGCGATCGACGGAATCTGCGCTGGCGCCGGCGCGATCCTGGCGATGGCATCGGATCTGCGCTTCGGCACCGCGCGCAGCAAGGTGGCGTTCCTGTTCGTGCGCGTCGGCCTTGCCGGCGCAGACATGGGCGCATGCAACATGCTGCCCCGCATCATCGGTTCAGGCCGCGCTGCGGAACTCTTGTATACGGGCCGGGCGATGGACGGCGCCGAGGCCGAGCGCTGGGGCTTCTACAACAGACTCTCAGAACCCGACGCCGTGCTGGCTGACGCGCAAGCGATGGCCAAGACGCTTGCCGCCGGTCCTACGTTCGCGAACGCCATGACCAAGAGATGCGTCCACCAGGAATGGAACATGGGCATCGACGAGGCAATCGAGGCCGAGGCCCAGGCGCAGGCGATCTGCATGCAGACCAAGGACTACGAGCGTGCCTACGAGGCGTTCGTGGCCAAGCAGAAGCCGGTGTTCCAGGGCAATTGATCCGGCGCGCGCATCACGGAGCGAAGTCGTCCAGATTAGTCGTTGAGCTTGGCGAACGCCTTCTTGCCGCGCGGCGTCAGCTTCGGGTTGAGCATCAGCCTGATGCCGCGCGCGAGATAGTCGTCGAGTGTCATCATCGGACGGAAGCGCCACGCCTTCAGCGCCCAGGCGTGCGCGAACATGACGATCTGATAGGTGAAGAGCTCGACGTCGACTTCTTCGAACAGACCTGCGGCGACGCAGTCGTTGATGCAGGCGGCGATGAGCCGGTTGGTGGCAAGTTCCTTTTCCTGAATCAGCTTGCGCCGCATCTTGGGCAGCGACTTGGTCTCGCGATAGGCGAGCACGGTGGCGCCGATCATGGCGTCGTTGACGGCACAGTAGGCCTTGACCGCGGCGTGGAAGCGCGCGAGCGGCTCGCTGACGCTTGCGATCGCGGCCGGCACGTGGCGCTGGTAGGAGTCGAGCACCTCGATCAGTGCCAGGAACAGCACGTCCTCCTTGTCGGAGACGTACTGGTAGATGGTGCCGATGCTGACGTCGGCCCGCTTGGCGATGTCGCGTATCGTAGTCACGTGGTAGCCGTTCTTGGCAAACAGCTCGATCGCCGCCGCGATGATCTGTCCGCGCCGCCTCTCGATGAGTTCGGGCACCTCCACTTTGCTCTTGACCGTCAGGCTCATGATCACCTTTCTCGTCTCTCGCCGCGGATGCTTCGTCATGATCGGCGGCCGCAGGATGCAGCCGCCGATCAATCGTTTTGCTTACAGTGCGCCCATATTGCAAGTGCCGGTCGGCGGCGTGGTGGCCACGTTTGCCGGGATCGTCTCCGTGATGATTGGGCGCAGCTTGCCGCCCTGCTCGCCGATGTAGCCGAAGTAGTTGGGCAGGACCATTTGATGGTCCTCGGCGCGCAACGTCACCTTGCCGAGGATGGTGTCGAACGTGCCGCCGCGCAGCGCCTTGGCGACATCGAGGGGCTTCACGCTCTTCGCCTTCTCGACCGCCTGAAAGATCACCTGCATGCCGAGATAGGTCTCGCCCTCGAAGCTCGCCGGTTCATCGCCGTTGTATTTCTTCTTCCACGCTTCGACGAACGCCTTGTTCGCCGGCGTGTCGAGCGTCGACGAATAGTTGATGATGCCCCAGATGCCCTTGGAGGTCGTCCCAAGCGTCTTGACATTGTTGTCGGTGACGAAGCTGACACCGGCTACGAACACCTTGTCGAGAATGCCGAACTCCTTCGCCTGGGTGGCGAAGTTGATGGCGTCGCGGCCGGCGAGCGCAACCCATAGACCCTCGGCGCCGGACGACTTGATCTGCTGGATGAACGGCGCGTAGTCGTTGGAACCGAACGGCGAGTAGATCTCGGCGACGATGTCTTTCGTGTTGACCTTGGCGGCGTCGACGAAGCTCTTGCCGGAGTCGCGGCCCCAGGCAATGTCTGCGGCGAGGATCGCCCATTTGGTCTCCTTGCGGCTGCCGAGCCACGGCCGGACCACGGCCGCATCCTGCGCGTCCTGGTGATTGGTGCGAAACATCCGCGGCACGCAAGAATCGCCGGTCAGCTTGTCGCTCTTGTTGATGGTCGAGACGTAGATCGCGTCCCAGCGCGCCAGCAGCGGGCCCATGGCGAGACCCTCGCCCGACGCGATGGTGCCGGTCAGGATCTTGTAACCCTCAAGCGCCAGCTTCTCCGCCTGCTTGCGGGCGACGTCAGGCTTGGCTTCGGTGTCGAGCGTCTTGATCTCAACCTTGTGGCCGGCGACGCCGCCTTTGGCATTGGCCTCCGCCACCGCGAACTCGATGGCGCGCACCGCCTCGGCACCGAGACCGGCATAGGTGCCGGTGAGGGCGGTTGGGACGCCAATCTTCAGTGTCTCCTGGGCCAGCGCTGAGCCGGATGGTGCAATGAGCGCGGCCGCCGCTCCGAGCAAGCCGAACGCGAGCAATCTTAACCTGCGCATATTTTCTTCCTTTCGCATGTTTTCTTCCTTCTCTTCCTGGACGTTGACCTCAGACTGCAACGTGCTTCTTCAGACTCTCCATCGAGATGCCCGCGAGATGGCCTTCCTCCACGATGGTGCCTTTCGAGAGCACGTAGTATCGTTCCGCGACTCGGTGAACGAGACCGAAGTGCTGTTCGATAAGCAGGAGCGCGGTGCCCGCGTCCGCGAGCTGGCGCAGGACGACCGCGAGCTCGTCGACGATCACGGGTGCGAGACCCTCGCTCGGCTCGTCGAGTACGAGCAGAGAGGGGTTCGACATCAGGGCGCGGCCGATCGCCAGCATCTGCTGCTGGCCGCCCGACAATTCGGTGCCCGGCGCGTTGGCCCGCTCGCGCAGGATCGGAAACAAGTCGAACACACGGTCGAGGGTCCACGGCTTGTTGCGGCCGGTGGCGCCGCCGATCACCAGGTTCTCCCGCACTGTCAGGGTCGGGATGATGCGGCGACCCTGCGGCACCACGGCAATGCCGCGCCGCGCAGCCGTGAAATGGCGGATCGGCGAATGGCGCTCTCCGGCAAGTCGGACTTCGCCGCCCCACAACCGGGCGACGCCGAGGAAGGTGTTGACGATCGTCGTCTTGCCGACGCCGTTGCGGCCGAGGACTGCGACACGCTCGCCGTCGCCGATCGTCAGATCGACGTCATGCAGGATGCGGGCGTCCCCGTAGCCGGACACGACTTTGCTGAAGGCGAGCAGTTCGCTCATACGGAACTTCCGAGATAGGCCGTGACCACCTCCGGAATGCCGCGGATCTCGTCCGGCGTCCCTTCGGCGAGGATGGTGCCGAGGTGAAGAACGGTGATACGATCGCAAATCGAGAAAACGACCTCCATGTCATGCTCGACCAGCAGAACGGTGACGCCCCAACGAACCGCGAGATCCTTGAGGCAATGGGCGAGATCGAGCGATTCCTTGATCGACAGGCCGGCTGCCGGCTCGTCGAGCAGCAGGATCTTCGGCCGGCCGATCAATGCGAGCGCGAGGTCAAGCCGGCGCTGGTCGCCATATGAGATGTCGGCGGCGCGCCTGAAGGCGAGTGCCGTCAGGTTCAACTCGGCCATGATCTCGTCGATGCTGGGCGCCTCGGCTGCCCGCGACGCGAGTTCGAGCTGATCGATCACGGTCAGATCCGGAAAGATGTTGGTGCGCTGGAACGAGCGCGCCAGACCCACGCGGCGGCGCTGCTGCGCCGTCATGGCGCTGATGTCGGCATCAAACATTTTCACGGTGCCAGACCAGTGTGCCGCGCGGCCCGACAGCACGTCGATCAGGGTCGACTTGCCGGCGCCGTTCGGGCCGATCAGGCCGCGGATTTCTCCTCGCGGCACCGCAAGGTCGACGCCCTTGAGGGCGAAGAACCCGCCAAACGACCGGGTCAATTTGCAGCCGTCGATCGCGTAGCTCTCAGCCATGGCCCGGCCTCCGCTGCCATAGCTTTGCGAGCGCGCCGCCGAGGCCGACCGGGAGCACCAGCATGACGACGATCAGGATGACGCCAATGATGCCCTGCCAGTGCTCGGTAAAGTCGCCGGCGATATCCTTGGCGAAGAAGAAGATGATGGCGCCGAGGGCTGGGCCCCAGATCAGCCGCGGGCCTCCGATGATCGCCATGATCAGGGCTGAACCCGACAGGCTCCAGTGCAGCACGTCGGGCGACACGAAGGTGTTGTAGAGCGTGAACAGCACACCGGCGACCGCGGTGACGAAGGCCGACAGCGTCAGCACCAGCACCCGCGGCAGCGTTGTCTCATAGCCGATGTAGCGCGCCCGCTCCTCATTCTCGCGGATCGCAACGGTCAGGCGGCCGAACGGGCTTGCCGCCGTCAGGGCCAGGCCGAATACGATCAAGACGAGCACGCTCCAGCTCACCACGAACATGCTGTGCGGGTCCTGGAACACGGCCGTCGGGATGCCGAAGATGGTCGATGGCAGGTTAACCGAGAAGCCGTCCTCGCCACCGGTAACCTGCCGTGCCTTCATGGCGAATTCGTAGAACGCTTGGCCGACGGCGAGAGTCAGCATCGAGAAGGCGACGCCGGGAATCCGGACGATCACGAGGCCGAGCAGGAAGGCGAGCGCCGTCGGCAGTACCAGCGCCAGCATGATGGCAAATTCCACCCGCATCGCGCCGAGCTTCATGGCCAGCGCGATCGCGTAGCAGGCGATGCCGTAGAATGCCGCGTGACCGAACGAAACGACGCCGTTCTGGCGAATCAGAAATCCGACGCCGGTGGCGAGTATGCTGGTGATGATCGCCTGGGTGAGCAGCGTCATCATGAGGTTGGACTGGATCGTTGCTGCAATCAGCGCGCCGATGGCGATCGCGCCGATTGCCGCGGCAAGCGCGAGTGCATGACGCGGCGGGGGAGAGCGGGTGACGGTGGGTGCGGTGGTCACGATATTGGTCATCGTCAGACGTGGCTCCCGGCGATGCCGGTCGGGCGCCAGATCAGTACGGCGACCATCAGCAAAAACGGGATCATGGTCGCGGCCCACGGCACATAGACCAGGCCAAGATTGTGCACCTGGCCGATCACGATCGCGGCGATGAAGGCGCCAGCAAAGCTGCCGAGGCCGCCGACCACGACGACAATGAAGGATTCGATCAGGATGTAGCTCCCCATCGAGGGCGATAGCGCCAGCAGCGGCGCAGAGACGGTGCCGGAAATGCCGGCGAGTGCCGCCCCGAGCGCCACCACGATCACGCTGACGCGGTCGGTGTTGACGCCCTGCATGGCGGTGGTCAGTGGGTCGGCGCTGGAGGCACGCACGTAGAGGCCAATCTTGCTGACGCGCAGCCATACCGACAGGCCGAGCGCGACCAACGCCGAGACCGCGATCACCACCAACCGGTAGACCGGGAAGCTCTCGCCGAAGATCAACACCGAGCCCGAAAACATCGAAGGCACCGGCATTTTCAGGAAGTCCTTGCCCCAGACGAACTGGGCGAAGTCCTCAAGGATCAACAACAGGCCGAAGGTCACCAGCACGGTGACGATCGGGTCCTCGCGCTGCAACGGCTGCAGAATCGCGATGTCGAGCAGCGCACCGACCAGCGCCAGCACGATCGCCGCGGCCAGTATGGCGCTCCAGAAGCCGGCCATCGCGGCGACGCTGAAGCCCACATAGGCGCCGAGCATGAACAGGCTGCCATGGGCGAAGTTGACGATCCGGCGCAGGCCGAAGATCAGCACCAGCCCGACCGACACGATGTAGAGGAGCCCGCCATAGACCAAACCATTGAGGATCTGCACCAGCATCGGCGGTCCTCATCCGGTCGCGGCAGCGGTTGACGCCGGCGTTCCCGTGGGCGCCGATCGCAACCGCGATACGGACCCAAGGCCTGTTCGCGCCTTCTGCTTCGTTGGCATCTCCAACTGAACGCTCCCTTTCACGAGATGATTGCGGTTGCCCTTCTTTTTTGGTTGAATGATGGTTCATTCAGTCTGGAGTGTCAATAATAACGAACGACATCGGGTCGCCCGTTGGCTTGGCTGATCTGCCAGAACGATGCGGGACAGTGGCCCGCGACAAGGGAAGAATGACAGGCATGTTCTATCACGTCGTTCTGATGCGGCTGACCGATGCCGACGACGCTTTCCTTGCGCGGGTGAGCGATTACGGAGAGCGGATCCGCCGCGAGCTGCCCTACGTGCGGGACTACCAATTCGGCCGCAATACCGCCGCCCGTGCCAGGGGCTACGACTGGACGGTGATCGGCACGTTCGAGAATGCCGCCGACCACGACCGTTATCAGATATCGCCCGTGCACCAGGAGATGAAGGCGTTCATGATGCCGCATATCGCCGATATCGTCGTCTGCGATTTTGGCACGCCGGGAGACCAGTTGAAATGGCCAGAAGCGACGACACGGCCGGCGGCTTCGTCTGGTACCCGAGCGATGCCTTCAAGCGGGAGAGCAACTGGGCAGCTTTCATCGCGGCCGAGAACCTTGCCGACTATCCGATGCTGGAGCGCAAGGCGGCGCAGGACCCGGAATGGTTCTGGGACGCCCTGATCCGCTTCCTCGGTGTGCAGTTCGTGAAGCCCTACTCCCGCGTGCTGGACCAGTCCAAGGGGATCGAATGGCCGCAATGGTGTATCGGCGCGACCGGCAACATGACGCTGTCGCTGCTCGACCGTCATCTCGCCGCCGGCCGCGGCGGCCACGACGCAATTGTCTGGGAAGGCGAGGACGGAACCCGCGGCCGTCTCAGCTACCAGCAACTCGCAAACGAGGTGAACCGCTTCGCCTCCGGCCTTGCGGCGCTCGGGTTCGAGAGCGGCGACGCTGTCGGCATCTACCTGCCGATGGTGCCGGAGGTTGCTGTCGCCTATCTCGCCCTCGCACGCCTCGGTTGCATTATTCTGCCGCTGTTCTCGGGCTTTGGCGCCGCCGCAATCACGGTGCGGCTCAACGACGCCGAAGCGGTTGCGGTGATCACGGCCGATGGTTCGCTGCGCCGCGGCAAGCCGGTCGAGATGAAGTGCGTGCTCGATGAGGCGATCAAGAACGCGCCGACCGTCCGCCACGTGGTGGTCGCCCGGCGGCTCGGCAACGACGTGCCGATGCAGATCGGCCGCGACGCGTGGTGGAGCGATGTCGCCGCGCGCGGCCGCGACGATTTTGCGGCGATCGAACTGCCCGCCGAGCATCCCTTGATGATCGTCTATACGTCCGGCACCACGGGACGGCCGAAAGGCACGGTGCACACCCATTGCGGCGCCACCGTCAAGACCGGCGAAGACTTCATCCTGTGCTTCGACCTGAAGCCAAACGACCGGTTGATGTGGATGACCGATTTCGGCTGGCTGGTCGGCCCGCTTCAGGTGACGGCGGCGCTGCTCGCCGGCGCAACCTGCGTGCTGGCCGAGGGCACGCCGGACTACCCGGAGACCGGCCGTCTGTGGCGGCTGGTGCAGGACCACAAGGTGAGCTTCCTCGGCTGCGGCCCGACGCTCGCCCGCATGATGATGCGCTACGGAACGGCCGACATTTCGAAATACGACCTGTCCTCGTTGCGCGTCGCTGCCTCGACCGGCGAGCCGTGGGATCGGGATTCCTGGATGTGGATATACGAGAATGCGCTCGGCCGACGCAGCCCCTTGATGAACTATTCGGGGGGCACCGAGCTCGGCGGCCTGGTCGCTACCAACGTGCTTTACCCGATCAAGCCCGCAAGTTTCTCCGGTCCGATACCGGGCACCGGCGCGGACATTGTCGACCAGGACGGCGGTAGCGTAGGCCCCGGCGAGGTCGGGGAACTCGTAATGCGCCAGGCTTGCATCGGCACAACCCGCGGATTGTGGCGCGACCCTGAGCGCTACATCGAAAACTACTGGAGCCGGATTCCGGGCATCTGGGTGCACGGGGACTGGGCCTCGCACGATGCCGATGGCTCATGGTTTATCCACGGACGCTCCGATGACACGATCAAGATCGCCGGCAAGCGTACCGGCCCGGCCGAGATCGAGGCGCTGTTGCTGGCTACCCGCCGCGTCAGCGATGCCGCCGCGGTCGCGGTCCCCGATCCCGTCAAAGGCTCGGCGGTCGTCTGCGCCGTCGTAGCCGGACCGAACGAGACGCCCGGTCCGGAACTCGCATCCGCTCTTTCCGACGCCGTCGCCACCGGCCTCGGCGGTTCGTTTCGGCCGAAGCAGTTGCTGTTCGTGCGCGATCTGCCGCGTACCCGCAACCTGAAGACCATGCGCCGTGTGATCCGAGCCGTATTGCTCGCCGAGGAACCCGGCGATCTCTCGGCCCTGGTCAATCCCGAGGCGGTCGAGGAACTGCGAACGATCGTGGCGGCGCCACGGGGCTGAGGCGGAGTGGAATTATGCGATTGCAAGGACGGACAGCTCTCGTCTCCGGTGCCGGCGGACCGATGGGACGTACGGTCGCCGAGCTCTTCGCCCGCGAGGGCGCCTCGCTCGTCCTCACCGACATTTCCGGTAACCGGCTCGCCGAGTCGGTCGCCGTGATCACGCCGCTGCTGAGGACCGGCGCCAGGGTGACCGCCCAGCGAGCCGACGTCACACAGGCGGGGGAGGCCGCGGCGGTGGTCGCGGCCGGGCGCGCCGCCGTCGGCCACGTCGACATCGTCGTCAACATTGTCGGCGGCATCAAGGCCAAGGTGTTATTCGAACCGATGGTGACGATGACGGAGGAGCGTTGGGACGCAACATTCGCGCTCAACACCAAGGGCATCCTGCACCTGACCAAACTACTGGCGCCGATCATGGTCGAGCGCCAATATGGCAAGATCGTCAACATCTCGTCGATCAACTTCGCAGGCGAGATGGGCAATGCCGACTACGGCGCCGCCAAGGCGGCGGTCGCCTCGCTGACGCGAACCATGGCAATCGAGTTCGCGCCTCACGTCAACGTTAACTGCATTGCGCCCGGCACTATTCGAACGTCGGTGCTGCAACGCATGTCGGCGGACGAGCTTGCCTTCTACGCCGCGAAACCGCTGTTGAAGCGGCTCGGCGAACCGGCCGACGTCGCCAACGCCTGCCTGTTTCTGGCGAGCGACGAGGCGTCCTACATCACGGGTGAGATCCTCGCCGTGTCGGGCGGTATCTGGCCAGCGCTGTAGCCGTCATTCGCAGACCCATTTCGGAGAACGGACATTCTTGTCGGACGTCGAACTAGCGCCCGGCGCGCCGAACGCTCGCGCAGCCTTATAGGCCGGTGGCGGATCTGATGCCGATGTCCGTCGTCTCTAGCCGTCGAGTTCTGGATAACCTGTCGATTTCCGCGCGAAGTGCCGCACCGTTCTCGTCCCTCTCGGCTGCAGTAATGAGAGTTCTGAGGTGCGCCGCAGACAACGGATTGCGGAGATCCTCAGACACGAAAGAGCAGATCGTCTGATATTTGAAACGTCCGCGCTCGTAAGTATCGCCATACCCTTTGACGAGATTGCGCAAATGCGCCAACCCGGTAGCAAGGGCGACATCGATGTCGGCCGCTCGCCGGACGATTTCCAGCCATTGCGTCAGAAAATGCATCTCGCGATCATAGCGTAGCGAACCGCGCCGGAACGGCTTGAGCGATGCAACAAGATAGAACAACAGAAAACCGCGCAAGGAGGTCGTGCGCACCATGCGTCCGCGCGACGTCAGCCGTGCCAAGAGGGCATTGACCAGCTTGCTGCGCAGCACCCACCGCCCGACTGCCGCCGGCATGGTATCCGCGATCTCTTCGACCCGAGGATGCATGAATTCAACAATCTCGATGATCTGGTCGGGATCAGCACCGACTTCCATGCGCACGCGGTCGAACCGAGCGGCTCGGATCTTGAGTTCGGCAACCCGTACCGTATCCTCGTATGTCATTCCCAGAGCGAGCTGACGCGCGACCTCCGAGAGAAGCTCCTGCCCGACGTCTCCCATGCATTCCGTGAGGTCGATAAACGGTCTGAGCCGTTCGACATATTCCCGCGCGTAACGTTTGTCCTGATAATCGGCCGTCCGTTCGACGCCTGCCACGACCAGCGTCCGTGCTTCACCACTCCGAATGTCGGGCAAAGCCAGATCTAACTCGCTGCGCGCCGTTCGGTCCCGCCGCTCGCTCGACGCCGTGTCTGGATCCACGTGCCCCTCAGCCGCGGCATATGCCGCGGAAAATGCCGCGAGGCTCGCGCCAACACCAACCCCGTCGCTACGAATCGCAGCTTCATAGGCCTCACGCCCAAACGGAAGCGCCTGCGACCCGGCGATTGCACCGAAAAGCGCGGCGCTAATCACGCTCTTATTCGCTTCCGCCAGCGTTGCCATATCGAAGCCCGTAAATTTCAGGGCAGCGGTCTTGCAGCCTTCAACGATGGCCTCCGCATCGACGCGTCCGTCCCCCAGCGCGGTCTTTTCCGTCATGGAGTAGACCCGATGCGTCGAAGCCACGAAATGGGTGCGATCCGGTGTAACCAAACCGCGTTGAATTGCGCGGCCGGCCTCCATCAGTTCCGACGCGACGACCAGATCGATATCGCCCGGCATCGGCATCAGGCCGAGCACCGGCAACGATCCTCGTTCTGGCAAAGCGCTTCTGGGAAACAGTTCGAGATAGTAGATCGTGGCGCCCGTTCGCTGCGCGACACCCGGCACTGACGTCGTTTGGGCGAGGTAACCGCCCCGATCGCCGACCTGTACCAGCCGGTCGGCCAGCACTCCGCCACCTTCGCCGCCCATTGCCAGAATCGCGATGTTGATCGGCTTCGCCGTACTCATGCACGGTCTCCGGCCATGTTTGTCCCGGCGAGACGCCGTTGCAAGGCGGAGATCACGGCCCCTCGAAGATAAGCGCGCGCGCGTTCCCATTTCGACGGATTACTGACGATTGAGGCGCGGTAGAAGGACGGACACAGCACCGCCGCATGCGCAACCTCGCCGCAAAGTCCGCAGCCCACGCAAGACTGAAGAACTTTCGTCACCGGTTCCCGCCGCAACGGGTCCGGATTTGGCGCGACTGTCAGCGATGGGCAGCCCGAAAGACGGATGCAGGAGTGATCGCCCGTACAGGTGTCGTGATCAACGCCGAATCGTTCCCGTACCGTGCGCAGGCCCGCATTTAGTCGCGCTTGCAGAAGCGGGCGCTCGCGACGCTGTTTGTTCAGCATGCACTCAGAGCGCGCGACGATCACTTTGGGACCCGCGGCTACAGTCAGCAACGCTTCCTTCAGCGTGTCGCGCATCCGCGCCACATCGTAAGTGTTCCGGATCGTGCGGGTCCAGCGCACCCCGACGCCCAGCACCGCGCGCTCGATCGAGTTTCTCGTCGCGCGCCAGCGATTGTTCGCTTCCGACGACATGTTGTCCTGGCCACCAGTTGCTGCCGAATATCCGTTGTCGATGATGATCTGGACGCCGTCGTTCTTGTTAAACACGGCGTTACCGACCGAAGAGACCAGTCCGTTGTGCCAGAAGCCGCCATCGCCCAAAATTGCGATCGCGCGCTTGCCCCCGGCAGAGCCCAGTGCCGACGTCCCTGCACCGCCGAGACCGTACCCCATTACGGTATTACCGATGTCAAACGGCGGCAGCGTCGAGAACAGATGACAGCCAATGTCGCCGCTGATGTGGTGAGCGCCGAGCTCTCGCTCTGCGAGCTTGATGGCGGCGAAGATCGGGCGCTCTGGACACCCCGTACAGAATGACGGCGGACGTCCCTGCACATTCGGTGCAACCGATGACGCAGCCGCTGCGATCCGAGCATCGGCCGGCGCCGGGTCATAGGCTGGCAAAAGGTCGGGGCGATAGGCGGAAAGGAATTTGACGAGCCCTGCCTTCATCACGCCGCCGGTATACTCTCCGGCCATCGGCAGCATATTTTTTCCTTCACATCGCGTCTGCACGGCGGCGCGGCGTAGAATGGTGTTGATCGAGTGTTCAATAAATTCCGGCTGGCCTTCCTCGACGAGAAGAATAGCGCGCTTGCCGGCGCAAAACCCAACGATCTCCGAGTCTATCAAGGGATAGGTGACGTTCAAGACATAGACCGGCACACGGGTCTCGCTGAAGATATCGGCGAGACCCATGGTGTGCAGCGCCCGCATGACGGTGTTGTAGATGCCGCCTTGCACGACAATTCCGATGTCGTCAGCATCACCATCGAAAACCTCGTTCAACTGATGGTCTTCGATGAATTTGACGGCTGCCGGCCAGCGCTGTTCGACCTTCTCTCTTTCATGCAGATAGCTGGCGGGCGGCAGCACGATGCGATCGGTGTCACGCCGCGGCGAGTTGCGCGCATCCTGCATCGTGAACGCCGGCCGCACATTATCCTGTGCCGTGAAGCTGCCGTAGACGTGGCAGGCACGGATGCGCAGCTCCAGCATTACCGGCGTGTTCGATGCTTCGGAGAGGCCGAAGCCCATTTCGACGGCCTTGACGATCGAGGGCAAGTTCGGGCGCGGATCGAGCAGCCAGATTTGCGACTTCATCGCGAAAGCATGGCTCCGCTCCTGCATGATCGAGGAGCCTTCGCCGTAATCCTCGCCCAGAATGATCAATGCTCCGCCGGTAACGCCGCTGGAGGACAAATTGGCCAAGGCGTCGGATGCGACATTGGTGCCGACGGGCCCCTTGAACGTAACCGCGCCGCGAAGCGGATAGTTCACCGAGGCAGCGAGTGTCGCCGCGGCCGTCGCCTCATTGGCGCTCATCTCGAAGCGAATGCCGAGCTCGTCCAAGATATCAGCGGCGTCCGACAATACGTCAACGAGGTGCGAGATCGGCGCGCCTTGATAACCCGCGATGTAGCTGACGCCCGACTGCAGCAGCGCCTTGGTGACGGCCAGAATGCCCTCACCTTTGAACTCCTGCCCGGCCCGCAGCCGCAACAGTTCCACTTCCTTTTTGAATGAGCGTTCCGCCATAACCTTTGCTCCCCGCCGTCGGTACCGAGCGGCGCTACATTCCAAGATACGATTCCTGCCCCTCCGTGAATCAAGAGTCGGGACTGTACAACATTGAGCTGCTCCGCGTTGCCCCGCAGCCAGGAGTGGCGATGCATCACCGTATTATGAATCTGCTCCGAAATTCAAAGGACTTTAGCGATGTGGTGGCCTGCTGATGATGCACGGTTGTATTTCTAGACGTATCCGTTCGAACGGTGAATATCGAGGTCGCGACCGATAACCACGCCATACGGTAGATCGAGCTGCAAGGTGGATCGCAATTATGGAAAGTAGTCCACTTTGTAGTCCGCGAAGGACCCTTAGAACCGCCGGAGCAGCAGCTTTTCTCGGAATATAGGCGGGTAGGACCGAAAGCGACGAAGTGTTCCTCCCTCTCCGCCAAGAGTAACCTTCATTTACCCGACCAAACGCCGCCTCGGTCGGGGAAGTGACGTTCTCCCGGCATTGCCTCGATGCGTTCCCCAAGAAAGGCTTCCAAGGTCATCTCCCGGGCTCAAGCCTTCAGTGACTTAAGCTTCGCGAAATTCGCAAGAACTGTCACCGCGTCCGCTTCTCGCGCATTAATATGGATCGCGCAGGCATGACATGAGCGACGATCCTACAAATGAAGAAGCAGTAGCCGCGTCAATTTTAGTCGATCAGCGCGGAAGCCGGGTAACTATTTCAAATGCCTCACTGCCGATGTCTACCCCGTTGTCTACCCCAGTTTGGCAAAATCCGCGATGGGCGGGTCCAACACCTGTGCCTGTCGTAAATCAAATCCGGACATATTGGGCCGGCGATCGCGATCAATATCGCCCTTTTGCTATGTCTTTCTTTGCTTGCTTGCTTGCCAGGCAGTTTCTCGATCAATTTATCACGTCACTGATTCTACTGCGTGATCAGCAATGCAGCGGATATTGGTGATCGCGAAATCCGACCAATCAACGGGCTGATCGCTTTCCCTATTGGGGCGGATCTCTTGTCTGTCTTTGACGCAGAACCGCCCCCTGCCGACCTGATGTGGAGCTACTGTGAGCAGCAAGAGCCTCCGAATAGCCACATGGAATATTGGATCGAACAAGAACTACGACGCGATTGCTGCAAAAATAGCCGAGTTGGACATCGATATATGTGCGGTGCAGGAGGTCTCGCTCGATCCAGCGGTTGACCTTCCGGTCATGTTTGGTCGCGGGCAAGAAAATACATCCGGTTATTGTTGGTGCTTCACGCCTGCCCTTGTGCCGGAGGAGTTGGGCGGTGGGAAATACGAATACTATGGGCTCGCTATGGTATCCAGAACTCCACTGTCTCGATTGGCAGCGTTCCAATTGGGTCCAAGGAATACCGGTTCAGTTGTCGATGCTGAAAATGAGCCGCGCATCCTGCAGGTCGCGGCGCTGCAGTTGGAGGGGCCGGTGTTTATCGGCAATACCCATCTCGCCGCCACCGGAGATTGGTCGTTGTCTGCCGCGCGGCGATCGCAAGCCGGGAAGATTGCCGGCATTCTGCGACCGCTTGCAACGCGGGGGCCGCTGATCCTGTGCGGTGATTTCAATGCAGAACCGTCGAGCAGCGATCTTGCTGAGATACGGGAGGCGCTGCCCTATTTCTATTCGAGCACTGAAAGGACTTACCTGGAAGACCATGGCCGACCGCCCATCGATTTTTTCTGCTCGTCCGTCGCGCTGGAAGTGAAGATTTCCGTTTTCCCTGCGGAGGGCCTGTCGGATCACAATATCGTTGTCGCGACCTTTAATGGGATTGGGAGTCCTGCATAAAGCCGGATTTCCGGCCTGCGCGCCCGTTGGCCAGATTCTGCTCAACGACTGTCGAGCCACGCTGCAAATTCGGCTGGTGAGGCGAAGATTGCATCGGCATACGGTGCAAGAACTGCAGACGGCGCGGGGCCGGTCAGGACACCGATTGCGATAGCGCCCGCCGCGCGGGCGGCGGCAAGGTCAAGAACTGTATCGCCGACGACGGCAGTTTCTGAAGGAGGCCCACCGACGGCCTGCGCGAATGCGAGGACTGGTCCGGGGTCCGGTTTGGCGCCAAAGCCGGAATCATATCCGGCAACGAACTCCAGATATTTGTCTAAGCCAAGCTTGCGCGCGTGAGCGCGTGCGGTGATTTCGGCGTCATTGGTGATCATTCCGAGTCGATAGCCCCGGGCGGCAAGAAAAGTCAGGAGCGTCTTCGGATCGCCGATCGCTGCCAGATGCTGGGTCGTCGCATCGCACAGAAGTTGATCGATCTCGGCGAAGAACTTTGCATTTGCCGGCCGCCCAAGCGCCGTGGCCCAAAGCGCGCCATATACACTGGTCGGCTCGGCGATAAGGGGAGAATCCGGCAGGAAACGCTGCTCGGCTTCGACAAAACGGCTCGCAGCCACGAGGCGATCGTAGGCGGCGCGGTTGCCGCTCGCGAGGCGTTGCATCACCGTCTGCGCCGCCGGACCCCAGGTGCGTTGGAAATCGACGAGGGTACCGTCCTTGTCGAATAGGATCGCGCGGATTGGCCCGACCTTCCCCAAATGCGCCATGTTCGAGGGCGTGGCAGGATGCTTTCCGGGAAATGCGGAGTTTGGTCGGGATTCTGTGATTGCGGGTGATTGCGATTTCGGGCGGTCCATCGCTGAGTTCACGCAATACATTTTCGGGTGATAAAGGGTAGGTTTACACCCCATAGCCCGTCAAGCAATTGGACGGCAGCGGTCGTGGAGTTGACGACGGGATCGATTAACAGTGGCTGCAAGGCCAATTGCTTGGAAGCATGCATGGCCGCCTCGACTGCCAGCTGCTGGACGCTCGCCTGCATGGAATCAACTTCGCGATCGGGTCGGGTAGTGGAGGGACGGTTGCGGCGGAGTGAGGCCGATTTTGCACGAAACCGCCAGCAATGTATGGCGCTTTGGTCTCTCTTGGCCTATAGCATGCCCACCTCACTCAAATTCGTCGGGCCACGCGGCTGCGCATCTTCCAGGCGGCAGCTTCGCCCGTTCGGTTCGAGCTCCTGTTCAATTTTCCGGCGGTAAACGCCAACCAAGGTCTGCCATCTCGTGACATTCTTGCCCACAAGCCCGCCGCTCGCCCGAGCCTTGGCGGAGCGCAACTACGATCAGCCGACTCCTGTCCAGACCGCGGTGCTTGCGGACGCAGCTGCCGGCCGCGACCTGCTTGTTTCGGCGCAAACCGGCTCGGGCAAAACGGTCGCGTATGGGCTGGCTATTGCAAAGAATCTTCTGGATGGCTCCGAGCGGTTCGCGCAGGCTGCCGCACCCCTTGCATTGATCGTCGCGCCGACGCGGGAACTCGCCTTGCAGGTGCATCGCGAGCTCGCATGGCTCTATCAATATGCGGATGCGCGCGTGGTTTCCTGCGTCGGCGGCATGGATCCGCGCAGCGAACAGCGCGAGCTCGCCCGTGGCGCTCACATCGTGGTCGGCACGCCGGGGCGGCTGTGCGATCACTTGCGGCGCGGCCGTCTCGACGTCTCGGAATTGAAGGCCGTCGTGCTCGACGAGGCCGACGAAATGCTCGACCTGGGTTTTCGCGAGGACATGGAATTTATCCTCAAGACCACGCCGGACACCCGCCGCACGTTGCTGTTCTCGGCGACGTTGCCGCGCGGCATCGTCGCACTGGCAAAGCAGTATCAGCAACAGGCCTTTCGCGTCGAGGTCGCGGGCGACGAAGGTGGCCACGCCGACATCGAGTACCGGGCCGTCAGAATAGCCGCCGGTGATGTCGAGCACGCGGTCGTCAACGTGCTGCGATTTTTTGAATCACCGAGCGCGCTGGTGTTTTGCAACACGAGACATGCCGTCCGGCATTTGCAGGCGACGCTTCTGGAGCGCGGCTTCTCCGTGGTCGCACTATCAGGGGAATTGACGCAGAACGAGCGAACCCAGGCGCTGCAAGCCTTGCGGGACGGACGTGCTCGCGTCTGCGTGGCCACCGACGTGGCGGCGCGCGGCATTGATCTGCCGAACCTCGACCTCGTCATTCATTCAGATCTGCCGAATGATGCGGAGGTCATGCAGCATCGTTCCGGCCGCACCGGCCGAGCGGGCCGCAAGGGCGTGAGCGTCCTGCTGGTGTCTTCGGCGCGAAGGCGGCGCGCGGAATTGCTGCTGAATCTGGCAGGCATCGATGCCGTCTGGGGAACAGCTCCCACGGCGGATGAAATTCGCAAGCTCGATCAGGAGCGCATGCTGAAGGATGCCCTGTTCGCGGAGGAGACGACCGCCGAGGATCTGGTGCTGGCGCGGGCCATGCTCGCCGAGCGCTCGCCCGAGGATATCGCCGCGGCGCTGGCGCGGCTGTATCGGGCGCGGCTTCCTTCGCCCGAGGACATTCTCGATCCCGGCCAGGGCGCCGGCCGGTCGCGCGACGATCGCGGTCGGGAAAAAGACGGCCGAACGTCGCGCAGCGACGATCGCGTTGCCGGACCGCGATCGAAGCCGGGAAAATCATCGCCGCGTCACGGCATGGCGGAGGGCAGCGTGTGGTTTCGCGCCGCCATCGGACGAAAGAAGAACGCGGAAGCGCGCTGGCTGTTGCCGATGATTTGCCGTCGCGGCGGCATCGACAAGCATGACATCGGCGCCATCCGCATTCTGGACACGACCACCGAGTTCGAGATTTCCGAACGGGTCGCGGAATCTTTCGCCGTCAAGATCCGGCGTCCCGACAAGGAAGACAACATCCGCATCGAGTTGCTGGCGGATGCTCCGCAGGCTCAGGCGCCGCTGGAACAGTGGCTGCCCGCGCCGCGGCGCGAAGGCAAAGAGACCGGCCGCGGCGCGCGTCAGAATGACCGATCTCGCGATGACAGAGGGACCAAGCCGCACGGCAAGCCTCCCGGCGAAAGCGGGTCGCGATTTGCCGGGGATCCGGCTTTCAAGAAGAAAAAGCACAGGCTTGGCTACGCCGGACAGCCGCAGCCTGGCGGGTCTGCTGCGAAACCCGCGTTCGGAAAGAAGGCAAAGAACAATCGTCACAGCTGATGATTGTGAATGGCACGCCATTTCAAGCCGTTAGCCTCTAGATAAGTCTTCAGGCGGGTCCCGCTGGCACGGATGCCACCGGCCTTCCCCGATGACGGCGTTGCGCCATCCCGTCCGTCCAGCTTGCCGAGCGCTCGCATCGGCACGTTCCGCCGCGCTTTCGGCGGCTGCTTTCGCGGAACCCGGCGCCGATCTCGCGCTCGCTTGATCGAGCGCAAGGTGCCCGTCCCGCCACCGGCTATCTTGAGCGATGGCCGGGACAGGCCGCGAGGAAATTGCCGATGTTTCAGGTGCGAATTCATGGCCGTGGCGGGCAGGGGGTCGTCACCGGCGCCGAGATGCTCTCGGTCGCCGCTTTCATCGAAGGGCGGCACGCCCAGGCTTTCCCGAGTTTTGGATCCGAGCGCACCGGCGCTCCTGTGGTGGCGTTCTGTCGAATCGCCGACCAGGAAATCAGGCTGCGGGAGCCGATCCTGGAGCCGGACTGCCTGATCGTGCAGGATCCGACGCTGTTCAAGGTGATCGACGTGTTCGCCGGCCTGCGCGGCGACGGCTATCTCCTGGTCAACACCAACAAGACCTTCGCCGAACTCCATATCGGGCAGATCGCCGAACGCCTCCCGAAGGGTCATGCCGTTATCGTGCCCGCGACCGAAGTTGCGATGAAGCACGTCGGGCGCCCGGTGCCGAACGCGGCATTGCTCGGCGCCTTTGCCGCGCTTACGCGTTTCGTCCGCCTCGACAGCGTCGAACGCGCGATCGGTGAGGCGTTCCCAGGCAAGATCGGCGCCGCCAATATCGCCGCCGCCCGGGAGGCGCATCAGTTCGTCCTGGCGCAGCAACACGTCGACAGCGCAGCATGAGGAGCATCCGATGCTGAAGCAAATCGAAGGCTCGCACGCCATGGCTGAAGCCATCGCGCTGTGTCGCCCCGAGGTGATCTGCGCCTATCCCATCACGCCCCAGACCCACATCGTCGAAGGCCTCGGCGAACTGGTGAAGGACGGCTCTCTCGTCGATTGCGAATATATCAATGTCGAAAGCGAGTTTGCGGCACTGTCGGTCGCGATCGGCGCTTCCGCCGCGGGCGCCCGCGCCTACACCGCGACGGCGTCGCAAGGACTGCTGTTCATGGCCGAGGCGGTCTATAACGCCTCGGGCCTCGGCCTGCCGATCGTGATGACGCTGGGCAACCGCGCGATCGGCGCGCCGATCAATATCTGGAACGATCATTCCGACGCCATGTCGATGCGCGACGCCG
>Ga0097691_1000164_pt1 | contig 60042 bp, 43 predicted proteins | sample NGESurdeep072012_8_FD_72858 | JGI IMG/M metagenome (GOLD analysis project Ga0097691, IMG submission 72858) | Arctic peat soil microbial communities from Barrow, Alaska - NGEE Surface sample 210-1 deep-072012 | ecosystem: Environmental > Terrestrial > Soil > Wetlands > Peat ...
CGCGTACGTCGAGACGACGGTTCTCGCGTTGAGCGCAGTCGCGGGGTTGGTGTTGTTCCGGTGGCTCGACAGCAAGCGGAAGTACACACTCGCCAGCAAGGGTGGGCGCACACGTCGGACGATTCGCTCCCGGCGTATTCAGATTCTGATGACCGTCGCGTCGGCGGTGATAGTGGTGGCGTTGGTGCTTCCCCACCTGATGGTCATTCTCGTCTCCTTTGCGCGGGACGGAGCCTGGACCACGCAGGTGCTGCCGCCCGAATACACCTTCGAGAACTATCGGCGGCTCTTCACCGAGAGCGAACTGTGGAAGCCAATTACCAATAGTGTTTCAATGGCATTGATCGCGACGGCGGCGAATCTCGTTGTGTGCTTCATCGCGGGATATCTGATTGTGCTGCGCAAGTTCGGAGGGAGGGGACTGCTGGAGCTTCTCGTCGCTCTTCCGTGGGCGATACCGGCGACCGCAATCGCGCTCGGTCTAGCCGCGACTTTCAACCGGAACGATCTGCTGACCGGCCGAGTGCTGCTGGTGGGGACGTTCTGGATACTGCCGCTGGCTTATTTCATCCGCGACATTCCGCTCGTTGCTTCAGCGGTGGAATCTTCCCTACGACAGATGGATGGGTCGCTCGAGGATGCCGCGCGCGGGCTCGGCGCTCCCTGGATGATGACGATGCGACGTGTGATTCTGCCGGCGGCGCGGCCCGGATTGGTGGCGGGTGGGTTGCTCGCGGCGGTCACGGCGGTCGGCGAGTTCGTAGCGAGCGTGGTCCTCTACACGCATTCCAATCGGCCGATCTCGATGGAGATTCTCGCGCAGCTGCGCGCTCTGGCCTTTGGCACCGCGGCCGCGTACAGTGTTCTGCTGATATTTCTGGTGCTTCTGATGACGCTCGCCGCCAGATCGTTCGAGGAGAGACTTGCCTGACCAGCCGGCTCAGCCCGCGCGGCTGCGCGTCGTAATCACATCGGTGGGAGATTCGGCGGCATTGCGCGATCGCCGATTTCGGCCGAGTGAAGTTCACGGGGCGACTGACGTGGTTTCTGGGTTGTTCGTTCATATCATGTATCTCGTCGGATTCCGCAACAGGCTCGTGGTGTTCATCGAGTGGGCGTACTCGTACTTCACTTACCGGGCGGGGGTACGGTTGATCACGGATGTCGAGAGGTACAAGCCTCCTGCATCGTAGAACGCGGAAGGCTTTGAAAACTGCAAGAGAACGAGATGCGAGATCACAGTTTTCAAGTTGATAGTGTTCAGGTTAACTACGTCCCGGTGGTGGCGAGGAGGAATTAGTACTACTGTTGTCGGTTCAATGTCTTCTATCGAGAGGATAGGTCAATGGGCAGTAATGCCGATGCAGCGAAGGAAGTAGATCCCTCGCCCGCGAAGGCGGGACTGTGGGAAGATTTTGTGGACATCTTTTACGCGCCTTCCTCTGTTTTCGCGCGGAGGAGTGAAGGAAAGTTCGGGATGGCTTTGCTCTTCCTGGTGATCGTCGGCGCCGTGCTCTTTTTCGTGACGAAGAACGCTACGCAGCCGATCATGGACGCGGAGTTTACGAGGCAGAGTGCGGCGGCGTTGCGGAAGAATCCGAACATGACCGCGGAGCAGATGGCATCGGGGCGCGGCTTCTTCGAGATGCTCGGTCCTCTCTTCTTCGCCATCGGGCTCACTATCAGCGTGCTCGGCGCCGGCCTGGTGCTGTGGGTGGTCGGAAAACTCTTCGACGCGAAGGAATCGGTCGCGGCCGCGATGATGATCGCGACGTACGCGGAGGTTCCGCGGATCGTTCAGATCCTGACGAATGCGGCGCAGGGGCTGGTCATGAGTCCGGAGAGGCTCAATTCGATGAACGCCGTCGGCTTCAACATCGCGCGATTCATGGATCCCGATGCCGCATCGCCGCTGATTATCGCGCTCGCGAGTCGCGTGGATCTGTTCACGATCTGGGTGACGGTGCTGCTGGCGATCGGGCTGCATGTGGTCGGAAAGATTCCGAAACAGCAGGCGGCGATCGCGGCGGCGATCACCTGGGTTGTAGGAGCGTTGCCGGCGGTGTTTGGGGCGCTGAGAGCGGGATGATTGGGCTCGTTCCTCAGGCACGTTGTTCGGTGCTCTCCGTATCGGGAGCACTACCCGTGCGACGGCTTGTGCGAGACTGGTTCGCGCGAATACCTTAGAAGCGTCGCTCACTGCGGGGCCTCGATGAAGCACTGGCAGGAGACATCGCGGGTCCTGCATTTGCTCGCGCGACTGACCGAGCAAGGGCGGGGTGCGGCGCTGGCCACCGTGGTCAATATCCAGGGTTCGGCCTATCGACGGCCCGGGGCCAAGATGCTCATCGAGGACGATGGCGCGATGGCCGGCAGCGTCAGCGGTGGCTGCCTGGAGGCGGACGTTCGGGAAGTCGCGCTATCTGTGATCCGCGACGGCGTCCCGCAGCTGCTTCACTACGACACCGGCTCAGACGACGAGACGCCATTCGGTTTCGGACTCGGCTGCTATGGAGCGGTGGACATCTTCGTGCAGCGTGCCACCGCACCGGATTGGCTGGAGACCTCGCGGCGGATGATACCGCTGATGGAGGGAGACACCACATTCGCAATTTCCACCATCGTGCGCGGAGCGACAGCGCTCGGGCGCTCTGTCGTCGTCGCGAGGAACGGGAAGCCTATCGGCTCGACGGGGGATGCGAACCTCGACAGCATGATCGCGGCACGCGCCAGCGATTTCCTCGGCACAGGCATCTCGCAGCTTCACGATCTCGACGCGCACCGGGTGTTCACCGAAATCCAGCTCCCGCCACCGTCGCTTCTCGTGATCGGTGCCGGCGAGGACGCGCGCCCGCTCGTCGCCTCTGCATCGGACGTCGGATTCCGCGTCACAGTCGTCGACCACCGCCCTGCATACCTCTCTCCCAGTCACTATCCGAGCGGGGCGCGCTTGGTCAAAGCCCGCTCGGACTCGAATCTCTTCGATCTGCCGCTCGGCCCGCGAACCTATGCGGTCGTCAAAACGCACTCGCTGGAACACGATCGCGAATGGGTGAGGCGGTTGCTGGCCAGCGACGTACCCTACATCGGTGTTCTCGGGTCCCGCGCGCGCATTGACGACGTGCTGCGCGAGCTCGGAGTCGAGGAGAACGACCGCGTGTTTGGTCCGGTGGGACTGGACCTGGGCGCCGACGGTCCGGAACAGATCGCGGTGAGCGTCGTGGCGGAGCTGCTCGCATTGTTGTCGGGCCGCGAGCAGCGTCACCTTCGCTCGAGAGAGGGCGCCATGCATGCCGGCTGATCGGTCGGGCAGTGTGGCCGGTGTCGTGCTCGCCGCTGGATCCTCGATCCGCATGGGCAAGAACAAACTCTTGTTCGATCTCGACGGCGAGCCGCTTGTCCGCCGCGCGGTGCGCAGAGCCGCGACCGGCGGCCTGGACCCGGTAATCGCCGTCCTCGGCTATGAGGCCGAGCTGGTGCGGCGCGAGCTCGACGATCTCGACCCGCCATGCCGCATCGTCGTGAACCCCGACTACGAACGCGGCATCAACTCCTCGCTCAAGACCGGGATCGCCGCACTCCCCGCTGGCACTATCGCAGCGGTCGTCATGCTCGCGGACATGCCGTTGGTGACAGCCGAGATGATCGGGACGCTCGTGGCGCGGTATCGCGCGAGCGAGGCTCCGCTCGTGATCTCGGACTACGAGGGCGTAAACGCGCCACCCATGCTGTACGACCGCGCGCTGTTCGAGGAGCTCCGAGTCATGGAAGGTGAAGGTTGCGGGAGACAGGTGGTGCGCCGCCATCAGGCCAGCGCAGTCGTGGTCGCGTGGCCCGTCGCCGCCCTCACCGATCTTGACGTGCCAGGCGACTACGAGCTCGTTCGATCGCTCGCCGCGGGATAGCGATATGCGACCCGAGCTACTCCACTTCCGTGGTACTCGCCGGCTGGGCGCTCAGTCTTCCCGCTGGGTGCAACCCGCGAGCTGGCGGCAAGCGACCACTAACGAATTCTGAAGGGGAAGGACTTTTCTCTGTAGAGCGGAGGAGCATTGCATGATCGGTGAAGGCGATCAAATATCGAAATTCTCGCTCGAAGCGGACGACGGAACTGTCGTGACCCGCGATTCACTGGCGGGAAAGAACGTCGTCCTCTTCTTCTATCCCAGGGACGACACGACCGGCTGCACGAAGGAAGCGTGCGATTTTCGCGACGCGTTTCCCCAGTTCGGCAAGATTGATGCGACGGTGATCGGAGTGAGCCCTGACAGTCTCGAGTCGCACCGCAAATTCAAGAAGAAATACAGGCTTCCGTATCTGCTCCTCTCAGACAAGGATCACCAGCTCGCCGACGCTTTCGGGGTATGGAAGGAGAAAGCCCTGTATGGACGCAAGTACATGGGGATCGAGCGGACGACGATGATCGTTGACCGCAAAGGCCGGGTCGCACGAATCTTTCCCAAAGTCAAGATTCCCGGACACATTCAGGAAGTAGAGAGTGCCGTTCGCGAGGTAGGGTGAGTCAAAATCAAAAAGAAGATGACCTGCTGCCTACCACCCCACACCGTAGTCCTCTCCGTGGTTGCTCGATCCGCCCCACATCGTTCCGTGCTTGCGGTCGAACAGAATCGCGTTGATCGGCCCCGAGCTCCGCTGCACGAACTGCAGTTTATAACCCATCGCCTGTAGCGACGACCGGACGGAATCGGGGAGAGACGTCGCCGCCTCCAACAGACCGGGACGCGCTTCGTGCCCACCGAACGACGAGCGCATCTGGTAGCTGTTGATGTTCGGCGCCTCCACCGACTGCTGCACGGTCATCCCGAATTCCACGATGTTCAGAAAGAATTGCAGAAGATTCTGATCCTGCGAATCGCCTCCCTGCACGGCGAACGCCAGGAACGGCTTCCCGTCTTTGAGCGCCAGCGTCGGTGTCAGCGTCACGCGCGGCCGCTTGCCCGGCTCGATCACGTTGAAGAGACCATCACTCGCGTCCGTGACAAAACTCTGCGCGCGCTGGCTCAGTCCGATGCCTGTGTGGCCGGCGATCACCGCCGGCACCCACCCGCCGCTCGGCGTCACGCTCACCACCCAGCCTTCTTCGTCGGCTGATTCTATTGATGTGGTGCCGGCGTAGAATGAATCGAAGAACGCAGAATCGGAGGCGGCGCCAGCGTATAACAAATCGTGGGACGTGGAATCACGAGCTGGAGCGGGAGGAGCAGGCGCGTCCTGCTGGCCACTCTTTACAGAGTCCTTGGGGACAAAGGCGGCGATGTTCCAGCTCGCGAGCTGTGCGGCGTACGGATTCTTCTCCGCCTGGAATGGGTAAGGGTCGCCCGGCTTGATCGACGCGTCGTTCCTGTTCCAGTCGATCTGCGCGTAGCGTGTTTTCGCGTACTCCTTCGACAGCAATCCCCTCACCGGCTCCTGCGGCGGGAAATACGGATCGCCGTAATAGAAGTCGCGGTCCGCGAACGCCAGACTCATCGTCTGATAAATGAGGTGCAGGTACTTCGGCGAATTGTATCCCATGCTTTTTACATCGGCGTTCTCGAGAATGTTGAGCGCCTGGAGCATCGCCGGTCCCTGCTGCCAGATGGGGAGCTTGTAAACCTCGATTCCCTTGTAGCTCACATGCAGCGGCTCCTCGATGCGGACCTTCCAGTTGGAGAGGTCCTGCATGGTGAACAATCCACCATCCTCACGCGCGCCGCGCACGAGCTCGCGCGCGATGTCTCCCTTGTAGAAGCGGTCGTACGCCGCGTAGATGGCCTGCTTGCGCGTCTTTCCGGCCCGGAGTGACTGCTGCTCCATCTCAACCAGTTTGCGCCAGGTGGCGGCAAGATCCTTCTGTACGAATATCTCGCCCGGCTCCGGCGCTTCGCGCGCGCTGCCCGGGTGTGTGAGCATGATCTGGGGCGAATACTTCCATCTCTTGATCCAGCTCTTGTTCCGCTCGATGGTGTTGGTGAGCTGGGCTTCGATCGGATAGCCGTCCGCCATCTGGATGGCGGGCGCCAGCACCTGTGCCAGCGACATCTTCCCATACTCGGCCAGCATCGTCAGCAATCCGCCGACGGTTCCCGGAGTCACCGCTGCGAGCGGACCATACTCCGGCGGAAACATGTACCCTTTGCTTCTATAAAATTCCTTTGTCGCTCCAGTAGGCGCGACACCGAGCGCATCAATGCCGATGACTTTGCCGGTATGTGGATTGTAGATCAGAGCTTGCGTCTCGCCGCCGCAAGAGAGCGTGTCCCACATGGTGCATCCCGCGGCCAGCATGGCGGCGGCCGCGTCAATGGCGTTGCCACCCTTGGCAAAGATCTGAGCGCCCGCGCTCGCCGAGAGCGGCTTTCCTGTGATTGCCAGCCAGTGCCTGGCGTGGAGCGGCGGTTTCTCGGTCGGGCCGGTGCGAGGGTCGGCGTATTGTCTTGCGTCGCCCGACCTCGCTGTTCTTTGCGCTCCGAGAGGGAGCGTGCTCAGAGGGAGAGCGGCGACGATCGTGAGAAGTCGAAGGTGGGCGCGAATCGACATGTGGTTTTCCCGGGTCATGCGTGATGAGTACAAGTTTTTCGACTCCCTTCAGGGAGAAGCAACGGGCACCGCTGCCTTTCTTCCGTCGTCAATCCCAAGGCCGAGCACGATCGTTCCGAAGACAAGCGCCGCCGATGTGAAGAGCGGGACAGTCTTCCCGAAATGATCGTAGGAGAAACCCGCCCAGAGCGGGATGATCACCCGCGACAATCCGCCGAACGTCTGCTGCACTCCCATGTATAGCCCGCGCTCCCTGCTCGAGATCACGCGCGACAACATCGACGTCACGCACGGAAACGTGAACGCCGTGCCGAGCGGGATCAGCGCCACCGCGATCGCGAGCGTGAAGTAGCCGCGCGCGAGAGGGAGCGCCGCCAATCCCGTCGCGAGGAGGACGAGTCCGATTCTCGACAGTTGCGCTTCCCCGTATCGATCGACCATGCGTCCCAAAATTCCGGCACGGGTCACGACCGAGATCACGCCCACGTAGGTGTAGAAGATCCAGATCTGGTCCTTACCAACGTCGAATCTGTCATGAAGAAATACCGCCAGAATCGCCATCAGCGCCGAGAACGCGCCCATCGCGATCGCATAAATCCAGATCAGGCGCGGCGCGGGCTCGCCCGCGTGCGTGATCACGTGGGCAATGACGGTCCGCGATGCACGTGGCTTCTTCTCGTGCGCTTCTGTCATGTCGCGTGATTCGCGCAGGAATTTCCAGGCGAAGAAAATATTCACCAGACACAAGCTCGCGGCTGCGAGGCCAGGTCCGCTTCTGCCGAACTTCAGCGCCACTCCTCCCAGCGCGGGTCCGATCGCAACGCCGACATTCGTCGCGGCGGAAAGCCAGCCGAGCGCCTTGGCGCGATTGTCGGGCTCGACGGAGTCAGCGACGTATGCCTGAATGACGCCAACCGTCCCCCCACCCGCGCCCTGAACGACGCGCGAAAGCAACAGCAGCCAGATCGAGGTCGCGTACGCGAAAACCACGTAAGCGAAGCACGCAGCAGTGAGTCCGACGAGCAGAGCGGGCCGCCTGCCGTATCGATCGGAGAATCTTCCCCATAACGGAGCGCTGAGCAGCTGCGCCGCGGTAAACGCACTCATGAGAATCGCGACTTCAAACCCGCCGCCTCCCATCTCCAGCGCGTAGAAGGGCATCAGCGGGATGATCATCAGCAATCCCACCATGTCTACGAAGTTCGTGATGATCAGCACGAACAACTTGCCGCTCGCGACCCTCGACACGTGCCCGCCCATCGCCGACGCTCTACCTCGCAGCGCCACCTAGTCCTCCACCTTGCCCAGCGCGGCGGGAGGAACCGCTCTGCCGACCACGCCGGCGAGCGCGATGATCGTGAGCGCGTACGGAATCATCTCGATGAACTGCGACGGAATCGCGTGACTTCCCTGCAATTGTATCTGGAGCGTCTCGGCCGCCGCGAACAACAGGCACGCCAGCGCGGCCCGAATGGGATCCCATCGTCCGAAGATCACCGCCGATATCGCGATGAATCCGCGGCCCGCGGTCATCTGGTCGGTGAACTGATGCTGATCGAGGGCGAGATAAACACCGCCCAGCGCCGCCAGCATCCCCGATATCGCCACCGCGACGTAACGCACACGCGTGACGCTCACTCCAACGCTCTCAGCCGCGTCGGGATGCTCGCCCACTGCACGCACGCGCAAGCCGAACGGTGTCTTGTAGATCACGAACGCCATGACCGGGGCGACGATGATCCCGAGCCAGAGCAGCGGATTGTCGAATCCTGCCACGTTGATGTTTCCGCCGAAGCCGGCGACGCGCGGTGAATTGGACGAGCTGGCGAAGAACAGCTTGAGGAAAAATCGCGTGACTCCGATCGCGAGCAGATTGATCGCGACTCCAACGACCACCTGATCGGCGCGATAACGGATGGTGGCAACGGCGTGAATGAGCGAAAAAATCAATCCGCCCAGTATCCCGCAAAGGACGCCGACCCACGGGCTTCCCGAATAGTTGGTGCCGAGCACTGCGGCGAACGCACCGCTCAGCATGAACCCCTCGAGCGTGAGGCTGACGATGCCGGCGCGTTCCGCGACCACTCCTCCGCTTGCGGCAAACAGATACGGAACGGCGATCCGTATCATCTGCGTGAGAAACGAGATGGGATTCACGCGTCGCTCCGTCCGCGCGCGCCGCGCAGGATTCGTCTCACTTCGGGCACCGCCATGGCGACCGCGAGAATGACAACGCCCTGGAGCACGTCCATCATCTGCTTCGGCACGAACGCGTGGATCGCCAGGCCGCCCTGCGAGAGGGTCGCGAAGAAAAACGCGGCGACGAGTACGCCGAGTGGATGGTTCCGGCCAACCAGAGCCACGGCGATTCCCAGAAAGCCCGCGCCGCTCGCGAAGCCATCCTCGTAGTAGTGCTTGTAGCCGAGGACGTAGTTGATCCCGCCGATCCCCGCGATCACGCCCGAAAACGTGAGCGCCCGCATCCAGACTCGGCCGACGCTGATGCCGCCGTACTCCGCCGCCTGTGGCTGGAGCCCGACCGCCCGAAGCTCGTATCCGCCGCGCGCGCGAAAGAGATAGAACCAAACCGCGAACGCGACCAGCACAGCCACGATCAGCGCGAGATTGGCGGCCGATCCGTGGAATCGCGGATCGATGTCCGCGAGCCTGGGCAGCACACCGGCGTGGATCTCCGGAGTGTGCAGGGTCTCCGGTACGTGCAGGTGCCCCGCGATGAACCAGTTGAGCAGCGCCAGCACGATGAAGTTGAGCATGATCGTGACGATGACTTCGTGTGCGCCGAATCTGGTCTTGAGATACGCCGGAACCGCTCCAACGACTCCACCCGCGAGCCCGGCGGCAATCATGCAAACGAGAAGCGCGAGGATGAGCGGTGTGCCGACCGGGAGCGCGAGTCCCATGAGAGCGGCGCCGAACCCCCCCGCGGCGAGCTGGCTCTCTCCTCCGATGTTGAACAGTCCGGCGCGCAGACCGAACGAAACCGCCAGGCCCGTGAAGGCGAGAGTCGTCGCCTTGTACAGAACCTGTCCGAATCCGTAAGCGTTGCCCCACGTCCCCTCGAGCAGGAGCCGATACACCGCCGCCGGCGACTGACCGTAGCTCAGAATCAGAAGATCGCCGCAGATGAGCGCGACGAGCAGCGCAACGAGCGGCGGAATAAGCGCTTCTTGGGCGCGCTCACGCCAGGGTGCGGCGGTAAACGTCGGCTGAACGCCTTCCGTCATTGACGTCGCGCTCACGCGGCGTTGCCTTTCTTGGTGCCGATCATGTACTCGCCGAGCACTTCTTCGCTCGCTTCGGCGGCGGGCATCATGACTGCGAATTTGCCGCGGTACATCACCGCCACGCGATCGGAAAGCGCGAGCACTTCGTTCAGCTCAGCGCTGACGAGAAGGATCGCTTTCCCCTGGGCACGCGCATCCAGCAGCTGCTGGTGAATGAACTCGATTGCGCCGACATCCACGCCGCGTGTCGGCTGCGACGCGAGCAAGACTGAAAACTCACGCCCCATCTCCCGCGCGACGATGATCTTTTGCTGGTTGCCACCCGACAGCGCGCGCGCGGCGAGAACGGGGTTAGGGGGCCTGATGTCGAACGACGAGATCTCTTGTATCGCGTTCTCCATTACGCGGGTGCGGTCGATGATCCCGCGCCTCGAGAAATACTTCTGCACCCCGAGAATCAGGTTGTTGGCGACGGTGTACTCGAGAATCAGTCCGCGCCGCTGCCTGTCCTCGGGTATGTGCGAGAGGCCGGCATCGTGACGCTGCGCGACGCTGCGGCGCGTCATATCCACGCCATCGATCAGGATGTCGCCGGCGAAAACCGGCCTCAAGCCGGCGAGCGCTTCAATCAGCTCGGTCTGCCCATTTCCCTCGACGCCGGCAATGCCGAGTATCTCTCCGGGTTTCACGCTGAAGCTGACGTCGTCGATGACGCGGATGCCGCGCGATCCCACGACGATGAGATTCCGCGCTTCGAGACCCTGATCGGGCTGCGGGCCGGCGGGACGACCACTTGGCTGGACTCGCTTTCCGGCGGAGAGCGAGACTTCGCGACCAACCATGAGTCGGGCGATCTCGGCTGGTGTCGTTTCCGACGTCTTGACGCGCGCCACCGTCTGGCCCGCCCGCATCACGGTAATCGTGTTCGAAATCTCCACGACTTCATCGAGCCTGTGCGTGATGAGAACGATGGTGTCGCCTTTGTCACGCAGGCGGCGGAGCACTGTCCACAGCTCGCGCACCTCGGGGGGAGAAAGAACCGCGGTGGGCTCGTCGAGAACGAGAATCCTGGCGCCGCGAAACAACACCTTCAGAATCTCGACTCGCTGTGCCTCACCGACCGATAGGTCGGAGATGAGTCTGTCCGGCGCAATGACGAGCCCGGTTTCAGTCGAGAGCTTGCGCACATCCTCGGCGGCGCGCTTGTAATCGAGAACTATCCCTCGCGTCTTCGGTTCGCATCCAAGCACGAGGTTCTCGGCCACAGTCAGCGTCGGAACCAGCATGAAGTGCTGGTGAACGATGCCGATTCCTGCCGCTATCGCCTCATTGGTCGACCATCCCGTCACATCGCGACCGTTCACCTCGACATGCCCCGCGTCCGGCTTCATCAGGCCGCCGAGTATGCGCATGAGCGTCGATTTGCCGGCGCCGTTCTCGCCGACGAGGGCGTGGATCTCGCCGGGCATCACCTCCACCGACGTGCCGCGATTCGCTCTGATCGCGCCGAACGATTTGTCGATCCCCTCCATCCGGATCGCGGGGACAGCCGAGGTCTGCCCCCGCGCAGATTCGCCGGTCGACGCGGATCCGCCAGTCATCGCGTGCTGGGTACCTTGATGCGTCCAGCGATTATCTCCTGCTTCAGCTCCTCGACGCGGGCGCGCACCCCGTCGGGGATGAGCCCGCGATTGCGACTGTCGTAAATGTATCCGACGCCGCCTTCCTTCAATCCAAAGGAGTAAATGCCTCCCTTGAAAGTGTGGTTCTGTACCCTGCTGATCGCATCGAACGTCGCGGTGTTCACGCCTTTGACCATCGAAGTAAGAACGTGTCCCGGCGCATCGTCGTTCTGATCGGAATCCACTCCGATGGCGAGCTTGTTGGTCGCGCGGGCGGCTTCGAACACGCCTTGTCCGGTCGAGCCGGCCGCGTGGAAGATCACCTCGACGCCCTGGTTGTACTGGCTGAGCGCGAGCTCCTTGCCCTTGCCGGGATTCTTGAACGCGTCGGGCGTCACACCAGCGTACTGCACGATTACCTCGCAGTCGGGACACACCTTCTTTATGCCGGCGCGATAGCCCGCCTCGAATTTGTGGATAAGCGGAATGTCCATCCCACCCACGAACCCGACTTTCTTCGAGTGACTGACGAGCGCCGCCAATGCGCCGACGAGGTACGATCCTTCTTCCTCGCGGAACTTGAGCGCGGCGACATTTGGCGGCGGAGGGATCACATTGCCATTCGCGTCAGTCGCTAGCGCGTAGTCGATTCCCGCGAACGCCGTGTTCGGATACTCCTTGGCGAGATTGGCGAGATCGTCGGTGAAGATGAAGCCGACGCCGATGACGAGGTTCATTCCTTCGGCCGCCAGCAGTCTCAGTCCCGCTTCGCGATCGGCTCCCTCGCCGGGCTCGATGAAGCGGATATTGGAGCCGAGCATCTTCGTGGCGCTGTCGGCCCCGGCATAGGCGCCGTCATTGAACGATTTGTCGCCCCGACCACCCACGTCCAGGACGATTCCGACGCGAACCGGCGACGTCTCCTTTCCCTCGGCCTTGGCGTTCCGACGGGTGAAGAGGAGCGCAATGTGTACGGCGAGCAGGAGGAACGTGACGAGGATCAGCTTTCTCATCTGAACAGAAGAATCGCCCAGAACACAGCCGGTTGCAAGACGAGCTACCCCCTTTCAAACGCATCATATCACGCATTGATTTCAACGCATGACCGAGCGGATACGGACGCGCTTTCTTGTGGTGGGGAGCGGAATTGCTGGACTTCACACCGCATGGCGCGCTTCCGCCGACAGCGACGTGATGGTGCTGACCAAGCGATCGCTGTTCGACAGCGCGACGGCGTATGCCCAGGGTGGAATTGCCGCCGCGCTCGGCGCCGGAGATTCACCCGAGCTGCACCGGCAGGACACTCTCGCCGCCGGCGCGGCGCTCTGCGATGCGAAGGCGGTTGAGGTCCTGGTCGAGGAAGGACCCGCGCGGGTGCGCGAGCTGGCGACGGCCGGCGCGCGCTTCGATCTCGAGCCCGGCGGAAACTTCAAGCTGGGTCGCGAAGCCGCGCACTCGAGGCGGCGGATCGTCCACGCCCACGGAGATCAAACGGGGGCCGAGGTCGCGCGCACTCTGATCAAGCGAGTGAAGGAGAGCGAGCGGATCGAAGTCCTGGAGAAGGCGCGAATCCTGGATCTGATCGTACAGGACGGCGTGGTTTTCGGGGTGAAGGCCGCTATCGCGGGAAAACCGGTCGAGATCATCGCTGATGCGACGGTCCTGGCGACGGGAGGTTGTGGACAGGTCTATCGCTATACCACGAACCCGGAGGTCGCGACCGGTGATGGCTACGCGATAGCGCACCGCGCCAGCGCCAAGCTGGCGGACATGGAGTTCGTGCAATTCCATCCGACCGCGCTCGACACGGCCGAGAATCCGCTGCAACTGATTTCGGAAGCCGTGCGGGGCGAGGGCGCGATCCTTGTCAACGAAGAGGGCGAGCGATTCATGCTGAAGAAGCATCGACTCGCTGAGCTGGCGCCACGCGATGTCGTGGCGCGCGAGATCTTTCGCCAGAAAGCGGGAGGCAGGCACGTCTGGCTCGATGCGCGGATGCTGGCCCCCACGTTCGAGGAGCGCTTTCCCGGAATTTTCGCCATCTGCCGTGCACGCGGCCTCGATCCATCCAAAGATCTGATTCCCGTCACGCCGGCCGCGCACTACATGATGGGAGGAATCGTCACAGATCTGCGCGGTCGGGCGAGTCTCAACCGTCTTTATGCGTGCGGCGAAGTCTCACGAACGGGAGTGCACGGCGCCAACCGGCTCGCATCGAACTCGCTGCTGGAAGGGCTCGTCTTCGCCGAGCGCGTCGCGCGCGACATGATCGACACGAAGAAGCTGACGACACCTCCGCGCAAGAAAAACTGGGAGGTCCCGGTGCTGCGCGACCGCGGCGCGGCGCAGGTCGCCGCCGACAGTATCCGGCAGGTGATGTGGGACTACTGCGGCATCGATCGGAGCGCCAAAGGGCTGAGACTCGGGCACATCAAGCTCACCGAGATCGAGTCACGTCTCCCGCAAGGAGCGACCGAGGAGGCGAACATGGTACAAACGTCTCTCCTCATCGCCGACGCCGCGCTGTTGAGAAAGGAGTCGCGCGGAGGCCATTATAGAAGTGATTTTCCGCGCGCAAAACGAAAGTGGAGCGGCAAGCACATCGAATGGTAGATACGACTGACAACCCGTACGCCGAGCTGCAGGAAGAGATCAGGCACCTCGCGAGAGAGCGCAATGCGGTGATCATCGCGCACAACTACGAGCGCGCCGAGGTTCAGGACGTCGCGGATTTCGTCGGTGACTCGCTGGGACTGAGCCGGGAAGCCGCCAAGACGAAAGCAGACGTGATCGTCTTCTGCGGCGTCCACTTCATGGCGGAAACAGCGGCGGTTCTCTCGCCGCAGAAGACCGTGCTGCTTCCCGATCTCGCCGCTGGATGCTCGCTGGCTGCGACCATCAACGCGGAGCAGCTGCGGGAGTGGAAGGCGGAGCACCCGGGCGCTGTCGTCGTCTCCTACGTCAATACCACCGCCGAAGTGAAGGCAGAGAGCGACTACTGCTGCACGTCGGGCAACGCGGTCGAGATCGTGAACTCGATCCCCGCCGACCAGGAGATCCTCTTTCTTCCCGATATATTCCTCGGCGCGCACGTGCGGCGCATCAGCGGCCGCAAGAACATGCACGTGTGGATGGGAGAGTGTCACGTGCACGCCGGGATCGACCCCGAGGACATAAGGCTCCAGAGAGCGGCGCATCCCGGGGCGGAGTTCCTGATTCACCCCGAGTGCGGCTGCGCCACCAGCGTCGTGGAGGCCGTCTCGGCGGGAGACATCGATCCGATTGGTGTTCAGATCCTTTCGACCGAGGGGATGATCAAGCGTCCGAAAAATTCCCCCAATGACGAATTCATAGTCGCCACCGAAGTCGGAATTCTGCACCGACTCCGGCGCGAGAATCCAGGCAAGACGTTTTACCCCGCGAATCCGGACGCTGTGTGCGCGTTCATGAAGGTGACCACGCTGCCGAAGGTACTGAGATCACTCCAGCAAATGGAGCATCGCATCACGGTGCCCGCGCCCATTGCCGCGCGCGCGCGTCGCGCTATCGAGCGGATGGTCGCGATCGGCGGACAGACGCCACGCTCGCCGGTTCCGGACGCCTCGCAAGATCCCGGCGAATGAACAAACGGCGGGAAAGCGAGCTCGCCGCCCATGGGTTCGTCTGGGAGGAAGAGCTTCATTTCCCACTTACGAAAAACGAGCTCACCACAATCGTCTCGGGCGCCTTGCAGGAAGACGATACCAGGCACGACATCACGACCGCCGCAACGGTAATGTCGAATCGGCGCGCGAGATGCAGGCTCGTTGCCAGGCAGACAGGGGTGATCGCCGGACTCCCTCTCGCGTGCGAGGCGTTCGAGCAGCTCGACCCCGCCGTGACGATGCGAATCGAGCACGCCGACGGAACGCGCATCCGTCCGGAGACGCCGGTGATGTTCCTGTCGGGTCACGCGCGCGGGTTATTGTCGGCCGAGCGAGTGGCGCTCAACTTCGTGCAGCGATTGTCGGGAATCGCGACGCTGACGGCGCGATACGTCGAGGCGATAGCGGGGACGGGCGCGCACATCCTCGACACGCGGAAGACGACTCCACTGTTTCGTCGCCTCGAGAAATACGCCGTTCGCGCGGGCGGAGGGCTGAATCACCGAATGGACCTGTCCTCGGCCGTTCTGATCAAGGACAATCATCTCGCGGCGGTGGATGGAGATATCGCCCTGGCCGTGAGTCGGGCGCGAGCGGTCGCTCCCGCCGGGATCAAAATTGAAGTGGAATGCGACAGGCTCGATCAGGTTGGCGCGGCGATGGATGCTGGTGCCGACATCATCATGCTCGACAACATGCAGTTGATGGATCTTCGCGAGGCGGTGAAACTGGTGGATGGACGCGCAGTGACGGAGGCGTCGGGCGGGGTGACGCTCGATACCGTTCGCTTCATCGCGGAGACTGGAGTGGATTGGATCTCGGTTGGTGCGTTGACGCATTCAGCGCCGGCGCTCGATCTCGCACTGGATTTCGATTGATGCCGGCGGACGTCTGCGACGTCTGCGGCTCGGCCAACATCAAGGAGATCAAGTGCAAGTTGATCTGTCAGAACTGTGGGACGATTTTGAGAAGCTGCGCCGATCTCGGAGCAATCACGCCTTCAATTGAGGTGAATCGACATGGATCGTAGAAACTTCGTGCGCCTGGGCGCCATCGCCGGCGCCATGGTAGTCCGCGGAAAGCCGGTGGCGGGTGAGACGCTGACCGATCGTGAAGCATCCGAAGCGCTTCGCGCCGGGCGCCGGTTTGCCGTTCCTCCGTTCGAGCTCGAGGAGGCGACGCTGTCTGACCTTCAGGCGGGGATGGCGGCCGGAAGGATGACCGCGCGATCCATCACGCAGCTGTATCTGGATCGCATCGCGGCTCTAAATCTTAGTGGTCCAGCGCTGCGCCACGTGCTCGAGACCAATCCCGATGCACTCTCGCTCGCTGATTCGCTGGATCAGGAACGGAAGGCCGGCAAAGTTCGCGGTCCCCTGCACGGCATTCCGATCCTGCTCAAGGACAACATCGATACCGCCGACCGAATGACGACCACTGCGGGATCGTTGGCCATGGCGGGATCCATTCCGCTCCAGGACGCATTCATCGCGGCCAAGCTCAGGGCGGCGGGCGCGATTCTCCTCGGAAAAACGAATCTCAGCGAGTGGGCGAACTTCCGCTCGACGCATTCTTCGAGCGGATGGAGCGGACGGGGAGGTCAGGCAAAGAACCCGTACGTGCTCGATCGGAATCCCTGCGGCTCGAGCTCGGGCTCGGGAGGAGCGGTATCGGCGAACCTCTGCGCCGCCGCGATAGGAACGGAGACGGACGGCTCGATCGTTTGTCCGTCGTCCGCCAACGGCATCGTCGGAATCAAGCCGACGCTCGGCCTCGTGAGCCGAGCGGGAATCATCCCGATCGCGCACAGTCAGGACACGTCCGGTCCAATGGCGCGAACGGTGAGAGACGCGGCGATCATGCTCAACGTCCTGGCGGGCATCGACCCGCGGGACCCCGCGACATCAGCCGGCCACTCGCGTGGCCAGGTGGATTACACCAGGTATCTGGACCCCAACGGATTGCGAGGCGCGAGAATCGGCGTCGCGCGGACCAAGTTCTTCGGCTACAGCGATGTCACCGACAAGGTCATCAACGATGCGATTGAGGGCATGAAGGCGCAGGGCGCGGTGATCGTCGACCCCGCCAACATCGCGACCGCCGGAAAGTTCGACGACAGCGAGTTCGACGTGCTCCTCTACGAGTTCAAGGCCGATCTCAACAAGTATCTCGCCTCACTCGGTCCCAAGGCGCCCGTAAGGACGCTGCAGGACATCATTGCCTTCAACGAGCAGCACAAGGATACGTCGATGCCGTGGTTCGGGCAGGAGATCATGATCCAGGCTCAGGCAAAGGGCCCGCTCACCGAGAAGAAGTACCGTGACGGTCTGGCGAAGGATCTCAAGATGTCGCGCACCGATGGCATCGATGCGACGATGAATAAATACAAGCTCGACGCGATCGTGGCGCCCACCGGAAGTCCGGCGTGGGTCACGGATCTGCTCAACGGCGATCACTTCTCCGGCGCAAGCTCGACACCAGCGGCGGTCGCGGGCTACCCGAACATCAACGTGCCGGCCGGGTTCTCACACAATCTCCCGATCGGCATCTCGTTCTTCGGCCGGGCGTACAGCGAGCCGACTCTGATCAAGCTCGCCTATGCGTACGAGCAGGCCAGCAAGCACCGGCGGGCACCGACCTTCATTCCGACACTGGCCTCAGAGTAGGGATACATCCGCTCAGATGCGCCGCTCTGACGACGAGATTCGGGTACCGTTCACGCCGAAGAGGGCATTGCGTCGCGCTGCCTCAGCCAGCGCCAGTGGATGCCGAAAAGAACTCCGGCGAGCACTATGAGAAGGAGGTTTCCGACGAGCGAGCGGATCGCGCGGAAGCGTGCGTTTCCAATCGCTGTCTCGCGCTCGGCGTCGTAGAGGCGTCGCAGCTCGGCGTCGGATGATGTGGTGTCAGGGGCTCCTTTACCGAGAACCAAGCCCGCCGGCATCGTACCGCCTTCTACTCGCATGGCGGGCTGACGTCTCGCCTCCATCTTGTACACTTCGAAATTCGTGAGCGTACGTCCCATCCTTCCGCTCTCTGCGCGAATGGGATCGCTCAGGTCGATCGCGGAGTCGACGACCTGCTTGATGGCGATGAGCATCACGATGACGGTGATGAAGCAAACCGCGTAGCCATACGCCTGCCCAATACGACTGTTCATGCGATCCATGATGACCCTCCTTCAAGCGGTGGTGATTGTTCCGGCCTTTGCCGCGCTCTCCAGTTGATCCGACAGCATATCCGGATCCGTTACTGGTTTGTCGCAGGTGTAACCGCGACAGACATAAGCGGTCGGCCTGTTGTCGACGAGTGGGCGATTCTCCAACAGCTTGACCGTGGAGCGCGACCCTGGAGCCCCGCCCGCCAGCACGAGTGATGGAACGTACCGCTCGGCCACCGTGCGCTCCAGTGCCCTGAAGCCCACATGTGGTTTCTCTCCGACGAGCGCAACCTCGATCGCGCCGTAGAGCTCCATGTCCGCGCAGCCGAGCAGGTGGCCGAACGCGGTGGGGAAGCGAAGCATTGGCTCGGCGAGAGTCTCGAGCGCAAAAGCGGCGCGGCGGTGGTACTCGCTGTCCTGCTGGAGTTCGGCGAGGTAGAGGAGAAGCTCGACGGCTAGCGATGTCCCGGAAGGAGCCGCGTTGTCGGTGACATCGCGAGGCCGCGTTATCAGCTGCTCAGCGTCGCGCGCGGTATCGAAGAATGCGCCGACCTCATCGTCCCAGAACCATTCGATCATAGCGTCCGCGATCTCCCGCGCCCGATCCACCCAGCGTTCGTCGAAGGTAAGCTCGTAGACGGCGAGAAATCCCAGCGCGACTGCGGCGTGATCCTCGAGGAATCCGCTGATGCGCGTCACGCCTTCCTTGTGCGAGCGCATCACTCGCCCTTTGCGAACCATCTCGCGCGCCAGGAACTCAGCATTTCGTACCGCCAGTTTGGCGAAGTCATCTCGACCAAAGGCTCTCGCTGCGGTGGCGACGCCTCGGAGCATCAAGCCGTTCCAGGAGGCGAGAATCTTCTCGTCGCGGCCGGGCCAGGCACGTCGCGCCCGCGCGTCGTAAAGAATCCGTCGCGCCCGCTCGAGGATGGCGTCGAGCGTCTCCTCATGCACTCCAGCGCGTGCCGCCACGGCGGCGCGGTCCGACCTCACGAAGAGAATGTTCATTCCTTCAAAGTTTCCGCCGCGCGTCACGCCGTAATAAGTCTTGAACGCGGGGGAGTCGGCGCCGAGCAGGGAATCGAGCTCGTCTCCGCTCCAGACGTAGAATTTGCCTTCGTGCCCTTCGCTGTCCGCGTCGAGTGAGGAGTAAAAGCCGCCTTCGGGCGCGGTCATCTCGCGGCTGAGCCACTCGACGGTCTCGATCGTTACGCGGCGGATCTCTTCGTCTTTGGTCGCCTGCCACAGGTTCGCACCGAGTCGCGTGAGAAGAGCGTTGTCGTAGAGCATCTTCTCGAAGTGCGGGACGAGCCAGCTCGCATCGACCGAGTAGCGCGCGAATCCGCCGCCGATCTGATCGTAGATTCCGCCGCGCGCCATTTTGCGGAAGGAATTCACGACGATCTCGAGAGCCTCGCTGGTGGCGGTCCGCTTCCAGTGGCGAAGGAGGAAATCGAGCACCATCGTCGCCGGAAATTTGGGAGCGGTGCCGAATCCTCCGTTCTGCGCATCGTAGCGTTGCGCGAGTGATCGGTAGGCGGCCTCGAGCATCTCCGGGGTGAGGCCGCCGCCCAGCCGCGTCTGGGCGAGATTGCTCTCGTAGATCTGGCGGAGCCGGTCCGCGCTGTGAGCCACGCCTTCGCGCCTCTTTGCGTAAGCGTTGGTCACCGACCGGAGGACCGTTCGGAACGATGGAAGCCCGTGCCTGTCATCGGGCGGGAAATACGTCCCGCCGTAGAACGGGCTCCCGTCGGGCATGAGGAACATCGTCATCGGCCAGCCACCCTGGCCGGTCATCGCCTGCACGGCCTGCATGTAAATGCCATCGATGTCGGGCCGCTCTTCGCGATCGACTTTGATGTTGACGAAGTTGTCGTTCATGAGTCGCGCGGTCTCTTCGTTCTCGAACGACTCGTGCGCCATGACGTGGCACCAGTGGCAGGCGGCGTAGCCGATGCTGAGCAGGATCGGCTTGTCATCGCGCTTCGACGTCTCCAGCGCCTCGGGTCCCCACGGATACCAGTCGACGGGATTATGGGCGTGCTGGAGGAGGTAGGGGCTCGTTTCGTTGGCGAGGCGATTGGGCATGCTTCCAATGAAGCTATTGCCTACCAACGCGGGTAGTGTCGGTAATCTTGACTGCGCGTCCCACGCACTCTAGCCTTACGTAATTCACTGTGGCGATGGAGTTCGCCCTTAAGTACCGCAAAGTATCAGCGGTTGATGACTCCTGCTCGGCGTAAGCCGGAGCGGGAGTTTGTGTTGTTTCTCACCCGCTCCGCGCGCGCCTCCAGCACGTAAACAGGGAGCTTGGGTGGACTCTAACGTCTGGCCCGCGGGACCTCGCTTCGAGACAACCGAAGAAGACATCGAGACGATGAGTCCGCCCAGCTCAAGTCTTCTGGGTCTTCCATGACCCCGTCACGTCGATCGACCAGTCATCTGCCTCTTCTTCTTCGTTTTTGTGCGGACGGTACATGATTACCTTCACTCGCTCGAGCGTGATCAGACCGCCTCCAACCATCTTGTCCAATTCCGGCAATATCGCCTTGATATTATCCTCGGTTTCGACGCATTCGACGACGATCGGAAGGTCGAGCGACAATTCCAGAAATTTCGCCGTATGAATGCGGCTGCTTGCGCCGAAAGCCATGATTCCCTTGGTGACAGTCGCCCCCGCATAATGCCGCTTCCTGAGCAGCTGCACGATCGCCCAATACAAGGGCTCACCTTCGTACTTGTCTCTCTCCCCGATATGGATCCTCATCAGAACCCGTTCGCCCTTGAAACCATGCATGCCGCCTCCTATCTCCTACGGTCGCTACTCTTCCGCGGAACCCTCAGGAAGATATCGGTATCGGCGCGTGAGTAGTCAACAGGCACGCCTCAATGGCAACCAGATCCGCCATGTTTTGGCGGTCATGTCGCAGGTAGACTCCGTTCTGTCGAGTGTTGAGCGACTGGCGGATTCATCCGACTCACCGTTCGCTCGCGAAGCGAGCGATCTCTCAGCGGTCGAGCGCAAGTCGATTCAGGATCTCGTTGGGCAGCTCAGATCGAGAATGACCAATGTGCTGGCCGAGCTCGGCATTTCGTCAACGCAGAAAGACATGTCGGCGCGGTGGAGCATCGAATCCGCGTTACGGGTTGCCGACGTATCCTTCAGTGACCTCGGGGGCCGACGCCTCCAGGGCTATGGAGAGCTCGACCCAGGGACAGCGGGCCTCGTGGCGAAGCTGTCGGTCGAATTGCGACGCATCACCGAACAGGGAATATTCATGCTCCAGCAACGCTCGTAGATCTCAAACTTCTGATGATCCTATTCCTGATTGCACTAGGCGGGGCGGTGGGGTCAGCCCTGCGCTATCTGATCGGCGGTGCGGTCCAACGCTCGAGCGCCAGTGGTTTTCCCGTCGGGACGATGTTCGTCAACGTCGCCGGCTGCTTTCTCATAGGCGTCTTCGTCCGCTATTTGCTCAACATGCAGACGTCGGCCGAATTGCGAGCGCTCCTGGTCGTCGGATTCTGTGGTGGATTCACCACTTTTTCGACATTCAGCTTCGAAACCGTGGGTTTGATCGAGGGCGGTGAATATGCGCGCGCCGCGACCTACATTCTTGGCAGCGTCGTGCTTTGCCTGGTGGCGACTTTTGCGGGCATGGCCGCCGTAAGCGCGATTGCGGGCGCGAGTAATGCCAGGTGATCCTGCCTGTTGGTCGCACCTCTTTTACGATGACGAAAACACAAACGAGCCTCAGCCAATGACCAAGTCAAGCAAAGCTGTTCGGGGCGCGAGCAAAACTGCTCGCGGTAACACAACCATTCCGGCGGATCTCGAGAGGTTTCTCTCCGATAATGACCCGCGGATTCACAACGAGCTGTTCGAGTTTCTCCGCATCCCGAGTGTCAGCGCGAATTCGGACCACAACGCTGACACGAGGCGGGCGGCAGAGTGGGTGAAGACATCACTCGACAAAATCGGCGTGCCGGCGAAGATCTATCCCACCGCCGGTCACCCCGTCGTCGTCGGCGAATGGAGGAACGCGCCCGGAGGGCCGACCGTTCTCATCTACGGCCACTACGATGTCCAGCCGCCCGAGCCACTCGAGCTCTGGACTTCACCGCCGTTCGAGCCGACGGTGCGCGACCGAAAGATCTTCGCTCGCGGATCGGTTGACGACAAAGGCCAGCTCTTCCTCCACGTGAAAGCGCTCGAGGCGCATCTCGCCACGCGCGGTAAGCTTCCCGTCAATGTCGTCGTGATCGCCGAGGGCGAGGAAGAGATCGGCAGCGAGCATCTCGCTTCGTTCGTCGAAGAGCAGAAGAAGCTGCTCAAGGCCGACGCGGTCGTGATCTCCGATTCGTCGATGTTCGCGCCCGGACTGCCGTCGATTCTCTCTTCACTGCGTGGACTCGCGTACTTCGAGATCAACGTGCAGGGCCCGAAGAGCGATCTCCACTCTGGCAGCTACGGCGGCGCGATCGTCAATCCAACGATGGCGCTGGCGCGCATCCTCGCGACGTTCCACGACAAGGACGGCCGCATTGCGATCCCGGGATTCTACAAGAAAGTGCGGGCGTGGGATCCGAAGGTCCGGAAGCAGATGCGCTCACTTCCATTCGACGACAAGACTCTCATGAAGGAGACGGGCGTCGCCGTGCTCGGCGGAGAGAAGGGATACACCACTCTCGAGAAGCTCTGGATTCGCCCCACCTGCGAGGTGAACGGCCTGCTCAGTGGATACACCGGCGAAGGCGCGAAGACTGTCCTGCCCGCGAGGGCGATGGCGAAGGTGAGCTGCCGCCTCGTCCCCGATCAGGATCCGGCCGAGATCGAAAAGCTGATGAAGGCGCACGTGGCGAAGGTCGCGCCGAAGGGAGTGAAGGTCACCGTTCAGCATCTGCACGGAGGACGCCCGTGGCGCGCCGAGCTGAATGGGCCGATCTACGATGCGGCGCGGAGGGCGTTGCGCGCGGCGTTCGGGAAGGAACCGGTAATCACGGGCGAAGGCGGCTCCATCCCCGTCGTCGGCGACTTCGAGCGGATACTCGGCGCTCCCGTGCTGTTAGTGGGATTTGGATTACCCGGTGAGAATGCGCATGCGCCCAACGAGTGGATGAGCGAAGAGAATTTCAGGCTCGGCATGCGCGCGATGGCCACCCTGTGGGATGAGTACGGAGCAACCGGCAGCTCTTGAAGCTGCTGCGGTTTCCAATGAACGCGCCGGTTTCGAGGATGTTCACGCTGGCGACGGCTTCACGCGCCCTCATCGCCATCCTCCTGATGTCTCCAATCTGTGCGTGGTGCGGAGCGCAATCCCCGGTGGCATCCACGTGCCCGTCGACGGAGCATGCCGGCAAGGTCGCGCTTGTCCTGCCTGGCGGCGGTGTCAAGGGAATGGCGCACGTTGGCGTGATCAAGGTGCTGGATTCGCTGGGTATCGTCCCTGACATCGTGATCGGCACCAGTATTGGCAGCATCGTCGGCGGGATGTACGCGAGCGGTTATTCGGGCGTCGAGATCGAGCGCCTGACCCAGCAGTTCAATATCGGTGCGTACATCGGGCGATACGCGCCGCGCGCGCCGCGCGCGTTCGCGATTTCGGGTGCTTCGGGGGCATCGCTCCTTGGCAGCCAACTCCCCGGCGAGCCGACGCCCATCATGCTGCTGCGACAGGAAGAAGGAACCTTCGCCGTCGCAACGAGCCTTGCCGACGAGGGCGCGATCAATCTCCTGTTGAGTGCTCTGCTCGTGCGAGGCGACCTGATCGCGCGCGGCAGTTTCGATTCACTTCCGATTCCATTCCGTGCCGTCGCAACGGACCTTCACACCGGAGTGCGGGTGACGCTCGATCATGGCGACCTCGCGCAAGCCATCCGTGCGAGTGTCGCCATACCGTTCGTCTTCGAGCCAGTTACTATCGATGGCCGACAGTTGGTGGATGGCGGACTCAGCGAGAATGTCCCCGTGCGCCTCGCACGTGAGCTCGGTGCGACGCGTGTCATCCTGTCGCGTCTCGATGGCAGCGGGACGAGTGACAGCACATCGAGGGGCGCCGCCGCGGGCGGAACGCTCGACATGTTGATAGATCGCATCTTCCTCGATGCCCATCCTCCGCTCGGGCCAGGCGACGTCGAGGTGAGCACGAATGTCTCGGACATACCCAACCTCGATTTCTCCGCGGGCGTTGTCGCCCGGTTGATCGAGCGTGGAGCCGCCGCCGCTCGGGCAATTCCGCCGTCCTCGTGCCTGCCACGGCGAGTGCGAGTGGAGCATCCCCTTCCTCCCGTGTCATCTGCGATCGTCACGCAGAACGCCGTACCAGGCGCCGCGGAACTTCTACGAAGTGCTGTCAGGCCAACCGAGTCGCGACTGCCGGCGTGGCTTCGGCGGTCTTCAGCGAGCCCCACCCCCGACAGCGCTCACCTTGTGCTGGACACCGTTCAGGCACGCCTGGCTCTTGCAGGCACGTCCGGCATACTGCGAGCACTCTGGCTCTCGCCGCAGCGCGGCACCGGCGACTCGGTCGCGTTTGATCCGATCGTACGATGGGCGGACCAGCGTACGGTCGGGGTGGGAGGAGCTTACGACAACGATCTCGGCGCTCAGGCCTGGGTCGCGCTCACCAACCGACACGCCATTCTTCGCCACGGATTTCCAGCGCTGGAAAGCGGTGGCCGACTCACACTGGGGACCAGACGTCAGGAGGGTTTCATATCTCTTCGACGATCAGATCACGACGTGAGGTATTCCGTCAGTCCTTTCGCCTTGCTCATGGTGGGTCGGGAGCGCGAGCCTTTCTTCGTCGAAGGTCCGAGCGGCGTGTCCGCCAAAGTGGAGCTGCCGGCCGTATCGGAACAACTGCTGCAACTCGGTGTGGACGTGCCCGTCAATGCAGCTTGGACAGTGCAGACGGGAGCGCTGGTTCGGCGATGGCACGGCGGACTCGCGGATTCAGCACGCACGCCGACCCCGATAGGCGTGGCGTTGCGGGTCGATCATGCCGACGAAACGAGGCCGCAGTTCGGCCGGTTGGATCTGGAGTGGAATCAGCGCTATAGTCGAGCGAACGCGCGTTTCTCTCTGCTTACGAAGACCTCCGTCGCACGATTCACCAACACTATTCGCGCGGGCGCAGCGAGTGCTGAAGCGCCGTACAGTGCCTGGTTCCCGTTGGGTGGAACCGAAGGATTCCCCGGTCTGAACGTGGGCGAGTCAATCGGGACATGGACTGCGTCGTACATGCTCGATGCCGCGCGTCATCTATACGGACCGTTGAACACACAGATCACGGCGATGACCGGAACGGTGAGCAGGAACGCCGACCGCGCGTTCGGAGGTGCGTGGCTGTTCGGCGCACGGGTCGGCATCGGCGCGGACTCGCCGATCGGACCGATCCGCCTGCAGTACGGCCTCTCGACCACCGGGCGTCGGCAATGGTTCGCCCGCATTGGTCGCTGGATCTGAATAAAGAGGTCGTATGAGTGCTTTCGGAATTCTCTGGCGGGCCGCCGTGCTGTATCTGGGTTTGGCCGCGGTGTTGCCTACGAGCGTCCGCTCCCTGGGGCCTCACTCAAAACCAGCGCGTGATTACGAAGCAGCTATGCAATTAGCACAGGCTTTTCAACACGCCGACAGAGCCGCCGCGACTGGTGGCGAATCGATCATCCTCGTTCACGCTCATCGCACGCCGCGAGCGTTTGTGTTGTTTCATGGCCTGACAAACTCGCCACGTCAATTTAGTAAGCTCGCCGCCACGCTCTACGACAGCGGTGACAACGTGTTCGTCCCGAGACTTCCCCAGCACGCGCTCCGGGGAGCAACTGCCGACGACCTCGGGCGCCTGACAGCGGAATCACTGCGGGATGTCGCGGACGCCGCGATCGATCTTGCGAGCGGCCTCGGCGATACCGTCGTCGTACTCGGAGCCAGTCTCGGCGGGAATGTGGCCGCGTGGGCCGCGCAGTTCCGGCCGGTGAGTCGGGTGGTAATCGTCACTCCCGCACTCGGCCTTTCGCACGTGTCGACCGTCGTCGAGACGCCAATAATGAATCTCACGTTGCGCTTGCCCAATTACTCGAAGAACGATCCTCCCGACACTCTGCGCCCCGATCGTACATTGGGCTGGAGCACACGCGGGGTCGGGCAGATGCTCCGGTTAGGTGCGGCCATTCGGCGTGCCGCCGACAAACACGCGCCTGGTGCGCGCGACATTCGCGTGCTCGTGAATGCGAACGACGAGACCGTCAACCGCGACGCAATCGACGAGCTCGTGGCGCATTGGTCCGCCACCGGTGGACACGTGTCGATGTTCGAGTTTTCGGATTCCCTTCGCCTTCCGCACGACATCGTTGATCCGGACGAAGCCACCGGCAACACGAAGGTGACGTATCCGGTCATCCTCTCCCTTCTCTACGGTTCGACGCCGCCAGCGAACCTCGGAGTGCGTGTTATACGGTCTTCACCTTGAAAACAACAATTCGGCAGTGCTCAGGAGTTAACGACTGCCGGCTCGAGACATTCCGCCGAGTCGTCTTTAGGGTTGTTGACGCGTCGCGAAATAGGAAAAAACTCCAGCACCTCGTCCTTCGGAAAGGGATTGTTGCTCAACAGGTCGAGCTGTCCGTTCTTCCGTTCCGGATCGAGCCACCTGTCATAAGCCTCAGGTGGGACCAGCATCGACATGCGATCGTGAAAGCGACGGTACCAGTCGTCGGCGTCCTTCACCACGATCGTGCACGACCAGACTTCATCGTCACCCGACTTCCCGCGCCAGCGGCTCCATAGGCCAGCCATCGCGAACGGTGCCTGGTCCTTCCGTCGAATGAGATGCGGGGTTTTGCGTCCCTTCTCACCGATCCACTCGATGATCCCATCGACGACGACAAGACAGCGCTGCGTACTCCACGAGTCGCGAAAGGTCGGCGCCGACGCAACCGTCTCGATTCTGGCGTTGAAGGTCGAATAGCGCGCGTCGAAGTCATCGACTTTCTCTCTGCTCTCGAGTTTCGAGGGAATGAGATTCCAGTGCATCGGGCGCAGAACGCGCTGCCGCAGGAACGGGTCGTAGTAGACCGCCGGAATCGCTTCGCGCGGGTTCAGGTTGTAGCGGGGCTTCCAATCGCTCGGGGCAAATTTGCGCGTGAAGCCGTAAAGTTTTTCGGTGATCCCGTCGGGATTGATGACAGTGGCGCGGCCGCACATGGAGGAAGGCTACCTGCTCGCCACGGTGTAGGGTAGAGACCTTGGCGCTTGCGCTACCAACTCGAACAGGAGCGCTAGAACCGCCACTCCCGAATCAGGAACGCGCCAAAGGCGCTCGTGGTGGCCACGGTCTGATCACTCGCCAGTGTTGGCTCTCGCAGCAGGTAGCGCGTGTCAACGCCCGCCTCCAGCCGGTACCCACGCAGGCCGCCGAACCGGTGAACGATCTGGATGCCGGGCCGCACAAGCGCCTTGGGGTCGAGCGGCGACTTCACCGCCACAAAAGTGTGCGACTTGACGTACTTCCCGAACTCGAATTGCGTCGCGCGCAGGAAGGTGCCGACGTCGGTCTGCACGTCGGCCGGAGTGATCGTGAACACGTCGACGCCGAGCGAGCGCGCCGCCTCGCCGGCGAACTGGTCGGCGGCGACACCGATCGCGATACCCGCGAGCTGGCGGCTGGCGAGGGCCGCGCCGGCGCCTACGAGGTTGGAGCCGCCACTGCCGTTCGTGAGACCCGAGCCCTCGAGCTGAACCAGCGACGACGACGACCGCCCGAACGCGAGGTAGCTGAGGAGATCGCTCTGCGGAATCGGCGGCTGCGCGTCGCTGGTGAGCGAGATGTTAGGCGTCCGCAACGTCCCGCCGACCACGATCTGAATGTTGATCGCTTCGCGGTTCGGCTGCTTCACTTCGTACTCCGCCGTTCCCTGCAGCGTCGGGTTCAGCTCCGTGGAATTGATGAACGTGGCCGAGCCGCGTTTGATGTTGAATGTGCGGGTCATGAAAGTGTACACGCCGCGCTCGCTGAGGAGCACGCCGTCCAGCACCAGCGTCTCCTTGGCGCGGTTGACGTGCACGCCCAGATCGCCATCGCTATACACCTCGACGTTTGCCTCCCGTGAGCGCACGAACACGTCGTGATCCACGCGTAGATTCACATCCATCCGTAGATTTGCGAGCAGCGGCGACTGGGTGGGGAAGAGCTCGCGATCGGCCATCACCGCCGTGTCGAGCACGTTGAAGATCGCGGGGTCGTCCGGGCCGACGAGATTCTTGTTCTCCGAGGGCGGGATGTAGAGCACGCCTTCGCTAACGCGAACGTCGCCCGTGACGTGCGCGTCCTTGAATGGCCCGGTCATCGCGAGATTCACGCTCACCCGAAGCTCTCCGCGATGGTTGTTGAGAACCTGCGCGTTGTGCGTCTGGAGCTTGAGATCGAAACTAGGCGTGGTGACCGAGCCAACCCCAATGCCCCCGGTGAGAACGATGCGCCCCTTGCTGTAAGCCGCAACCGAATCGATCACGACGCTGTCGCCCACCATCCGGATCGATGCTTCGATCTGGGTGAGATTGATGCCCGCGGGAACGACCCTCGCCTTGCCTTCGTGAAGCGCAAACTGTCCGGAGAGCTGCGGACGATTGAGACTGCCTCCCACCTTGAACGAGCCGCTGGCGCGGCCTTTCATGTTGGAGATGTAATCGCTGAATTGCGGGATGAGATCGAGGGGCAGACTGTCGGCGTTGATGCTGAGGGCGATCTGCCTGTTGGCGGGGAATCTGGATCCCGTCACGCCCGTGATCGCCAGATTGATCGGTACCGTTCCCTCGGCGATCAGAAATGGCTGCTTGCCCGCGCGCATCGCCTCAGCGCGCCCCGTGAGCGTCTGATTCGCGTATTCAACGTTGCCGTGCAATTCTGGCACGATGCTCCCATTGTACAGGAGATCAGTCGCGCCGAACGCTCCCTTGAACTGCGGATTGTCGAGCGTACCGGTCGCGTGAATGTTGAGCGAGAACAGACCCTTCGCATTGATGTCGCTCTGCGTCAGCGCGATCACGTCTCCAACATTCAGGTTGTCGACCGCGATATCGAGACTGGCGTTGCCCTGCTGCGGAATGAATCCGTTGACGTAGATGCGTCCGTTCACTCCGTTGCGCAGCTCCAGATTATCTACCTCTACGCCGGCCTGACCCCAATGCAGCGCCGCGACCCGAGTGCTCGCCCACACGCTCGTATCGAACTGGAGCTTGAGAGTATTCAGTGTCAGTGCGTTGCGGATCTTGTCGAGCGTGAACGCCGCATCCGCGCTGTAGGTGCGCGCGTTGTCCTGATTGACGACGAGCTGCACGGTGCCATTCGGCTTGCGATAGGTGAGCTTCGCGCCGACGCTGTCGAGATCGAATCCGACGGCGCGAACCGATCTGGCTTGCGCGTTGACTCTGACCTGCGATTGTGGGGTTCGCGCGTTGATCCAGTCGTACTCGGCGGTGAACGAGCCGACCGTGTTCCCGCGAGCTACAATGTTGGAGCCGGAAGCGGTTCCCTTCGCGGTGAAGTTCCTGATGCTGCCGGTGACCACTCCATCCGCACGCACGGACCCCGATAGATCGTTCTTGTGCACAGCCGCCGGAGTATCGACCACAGTGCGCGGCAGCCGCATGCCCGTCACCGCCCGCTCGACCTCAGTGGCACGAGCGATTCGCGAGGAGTCGGCCCTGGCCCTCGCGATCCGCTGCGCCAGGATGCCCGGGCGCGGACGAACGATGCTCGTGTCCTTGGAGATCAGTCCCGCAAAACGCGAAAGCGAATCAATGGCGACATGATACGACAGCGTTCCAGTCTGCGCCGGCGTGAGCCCGATCGTGCCCTTCGCCTCGACGATTCCCTGAGGTAGCCCGACCGCCAGCGTGTCGATCCGCGCAATGCCATTGGCGATCGCGACTCTGACATTCGCGCTGTCAACTGAAACGGTATCGATGCTGGAGGCGCCCACATCGGCGACGAGCTGCGCCTGCATCGTGGCAGGATCGAACCCGCGTCCACGCGCCGATCCCACCGCGGTCAGCGAAGTCTTTGGACCATTCGCCGAGACCGTGCTCACGTTCAGCTGCTTCGCATTGAATTGGAGGTTGTAGCCGGCGTCCTTGCTCGCGAGATCGATCGTTCCGCGCAGGTCGAGAAATCCACCATCGGTGAAAGTGAGCTGCGAGTTGATTGCGAGGTCGTTCTCGAATCCCTTGAGCCGCACCGGACCGTTGCCGCTGCCACGCAGTCCGACGCTCGGCATGTACCGGCCGAGGGTTGCGAGAGCAAGCGGATGCATCACGACATCGACGTCATACCAGGGCATGCCGCGCGCGCGCATCGCGGCACGACCTGTCGCGCGCGAGAGCGCTCCGAGCTCGACGTGGGTGACATCGCCCTGCGCCGTCATGATGCCCGCGGAGGAACCGTTCAGCGTGGCGGTACCCGTGAGAATGCCACCCACTCGCAGGGTTGGAGCAATGGCCTTGGCGAGGCCCATCTGCAGTGGCATCATGCGCACGTGCAGATCGCGCGCGGTGAAGATGCCCTTGGACAGTCCCATCACGCCGTTCGCAATGAGGTGGCTGCGCCCCGAGAGCCGGTCGTCCACGACCACATCTCCGTTCACTCTCAGCGCATGCTCTCCGCCGTCAAATGCCGCTTTCCCGGTCAGCGTCAGCGGCCGCGGGAATGTCATCGTCGGGAAGAGTCGCGTCAGCAGCCGCGTATCGAGATTGGCGAAGCTCAGATTCGCATCGCGGTAGGCGATTGTGTCGGTAACAGTCGCCTCGATCTTTCCGGTGATGTGTGACTTCTCGAGCGTCACATCCATGTTCTGCGCCAGGTACACGCTCTTGCTGCCGGTCCAGTCCAGTCCGAAGTCGAGCTTCCCGGATCCGTCCTCGGGGAGGTGGGGCATCGCCCAGCGAATGTCGGCTGGCCGCACCGGATCACCGTGGAGCCGCAGATGCAGGTCGCCCGATTCCATGTAGTAGCGTCCATCGCCGCTTGCCCGCGTCGCGGGAAACGTCACGCGCGCTCCTTTCCACCACACGGAATCGCCCGTGAACTCGAACGTGCCCGTCAACCCTCGCACGTCGGCAACGGGCGGACGGAAGGGCTCGGCGATCATCTTCAGTGCCGCAACATCGACCAGGCGATTCCTGTATCCAGGATCTTCCAGCCGCACGAGCGGAAACAATCCGTTGATGCTATGAAAGCTCGACTCCTTCTGATAACCCTTGGCGACCTGCAGAATCTTGAGCCTGCCCTCCGGCCCGAGTGCAGCTCGAACCTTGTCGGCACGCTCGGCAGGCGTGGCGTGCCCGGGATCCCATGGCGATCGCACCGTGACATCCCCGTTGACCACGGTGACATTGTTTAAGCGGATCCATGTTCCCCATCCGGTTTTCTTCACTCCAGCGCGCGTCACCGTGTCGCGGGGGAAGATCCGATCGTAATTCCACTTTCCGCCCGGTTGTTGGTCGATCACGATGATCGGGCGTACAAGCTTCACATCGTTGAGCTCGATTTTCTTGCCGCGCAGCGTGCTGAGGCTGTACTTGGCCCAGATCTCGTCCGCTTTGACGAATGGCGCGCGGGCACTGTCGGTGATCACGACATCGTGCAGCGTGATTCCGTGCAGGAGATTTCCGGTGACGCTGCCGATGTGGACGATGCCGTGAGTGTTGCTCTGAATGAGCCCCAGGACGTAGCGGCGAATTCGCTCGCGACCCCAGTCGCTGTTGGTGAGCAGATACGCTGCGCCGACCAGCAGCAACCCCACCACCGCCAATCCCGCGAGGAGGCGCACCCACCACCTACGCATTAGAACGCTTCGCCGATGGACAGGTGGAGGACCACCCGGTTGAGAATGCCGCCGCTTTGGCCGGGCGCGTAGATCCGGTGCGTTTGTAGGGTGACGAGCGTCTTCTGGCCATTCACGATATTCTCGGTTACAACCAGCAGGGACTCGGCGGTTCCGGGGTTGAGGCCTATATCGGCACGGATTGGGCCTACAGGAGAATGGTACCGCACTCCGACGCCGGGAGTTATGGCCGCCCTGCGCTTGGGAAGGGTCGGATTGGTCTTCTGTTGGACCAGTCCGGCGTCCACGAAGACCGCTCCAATCAGGTCCCGCCACGCCGGAAAGCGCGCCTCGACGCTTCCTTCAGCCACGAAATTTCCGCCCAGCGGACGCGGCTCGAAGTCGCGATCCTTGAGCCCCCCAGCATTGGGATCGCATGCAGTGACGTCAGTTCCCGATGTGCACGCTGTGTTCAGACTGTCGTGCGACTGGAGCATGCCGATTGGAATCGTGAGGACGCGCGGCCCCAGCTGATTCTCGCCGAAGCCGCGCACCGAGTGCGATCCGCCCGCGTAGAACCGTTTTCTCGGGTGGAGGATTCCGTCGCCGAACGCTGCGTCGACACCGACCGCCTGCGTTGTGCTGCCCAGTGGACTGACCCAGCCGACACGAGCGTGCACGCCGATCGCGCCGCGCTTTCGAACCTGATAGAAGCCCGCACCGTCCAGCGTCGCGCGGTTGTAGCGGAAATCGGAGAGCGTGAATGCGGACGCGTGCTCGACACTTGCATTGGCGCGGTATCCCTGGTTGGGCGAGAAGGGATCATTGGTGCGATCGATCGACGAGGTGATGGTGAATGGCGAAAGCCGCTGGTTGCCGCGCAGCGCCTGGAGTGTCGGCAGGTCGCACACACCGTAGTTGATGCAGAAATACACATCGCCCGCGTCGACCTTGCTGATCTCGAACCTGTAATTCAGGCTCGCGGGCGCACGGTCAGTCAGGTCCCGCGTGAAGGTCAAGCTCGTTCCATAGCCGCGATCGACGTAGATGCCGGGCGCGCTGCGGCGGTGCGTGAACAGGCTCAGCGCCAGCACGTTGTGGGGTGATCCGAACCACGGCTGGCGCAGGTCGATGCTCGCGTTGTAGGTCGGAACGAAGTAGGGCGCGAGGCTGCTCGTCTGCGGAACGGATGCGTTGCGGAAGATGCCGCGTCCGTTGAGCGAGCTCGCGAGAAGATTTCCAACCGCCCCCTGAACATCAAGCCGCCGGGCTCCGCCCATGAAATTGTAGTGAGTGTAGCGTCCTTCGACCTGGAAGAAATCGATCGTGTTGAATCCGGCGCTCAGGCGCGCCTCCCGCGGAGGTGCCTCCTGCACGGTGACGACGACCACCTTCGCCGAGTCGGGAGTGGCGATGTCGATTGGCGGACGCGGCTCGATGGCGGCGCGGCGAAAGAGATTCGACTCGTAGAGCGCTCTCTGGCTGCGGAGCATCTCGGAGCGGCGGAAGATGTCGCCGACATGGAAGGTCAGCGACTTCCTGATCGTGCGCTCGCTCACGTCGTCGTTGCCAGTGACGACGATGTCTTCGACCGTCGTCTTGTATTTCGGATTGAGCGTGAGCTTGACGACCGCCGTCCGCGAGGCGGTATCAATGACGACCGACGTGTCCACTTCGGCGTCGGCGTATCCCTTGTCAAATAGTGTTGATTGCAGAAAGATCCGCGACGAGTCGAGCCTGATCAGATTGAGCGGCCCGTTCTTCCCCAGCACGACGTGTTTCTCGATCTCCCTTTGCGATAGCAGCGGCGTCGGCTGGCTGATGATGACTTCGGAAACGATCGTCGGCGGTCCTTCCTTGATGAGGAAGGTGACGCCGACCTGGTTGCGCCCCCTTGCTACGACCGCGGTATCCACCTCGGCTTCGCGGTAGCCGCGCTTCCAGTAGAAGACGCGCACGCGGAGCACGTCGCGCTCGAGCTCCTTGTGATCGAGATAATTCTTGGTGTAGAAGTACTTCGACTTGCTGATCCAGCAGAACGGCACGAGTACGAAGCCGTTGCAATGCGAAGACGTGGTCGAGATGCTCTGAAGGAGATCGCTCTGCTTCATGACTTTCACGCCCTTGAGCGTGAGGTTGACTACTTCAGGGTGACTCGGCGCTGCTGGTAGGGCAGCCTGGGATGCGAGTACTGCCGGAACGAAGAGGAGCGCCCCCGCCCACGCGAGGACCACGGAGAAACGGGGCAGAAGCGAGCGAGCCTGTCTACAGACCTTCCAGCAGCGCGTCGTTGCTTGGCGTTGCCGCGATGCGCTTGATGAGCCACTCCATCGCCGAACTGGAGGGCATTTGCTGAAGACCGCGTCTGAGTGTGTAGACATGCTCTAGCTGATCAGGACGGAAGAGCTTGTCTTCACGACGCGTGCCGCTGGTAGCGACATCGATCGCCGGGAAGATTCGTTTCTCGGAAAGCGAGCGATCGAGCTTGATCTCGCAGTTGCCGGTGCCCTTGAACTCCTCGAAGATGACGTCGTCCATCCGTGATCCGGTCTCGACGAGCGCGGTAGCGATGATGGTGAGCGATCCGCCGCCGTGCTCCGGAGCGACAGAGCGCGCGGAGCCGAAGAAGGCCTTGGGTTTCGCCATCGCGGAGGAATCGAGTCCGCCGGAGAGGGTGCGGCCGGTGCCGCGTTCCACGGTGTTGTAAGCGCGCGCCATGCGCGTAATGGAATCCAATACAATGACGACATCCTTGCCTAGCTCCACGAGTCTGCGCGCCCGCTCGAGCACCATCTCGGTCACATCGGTGTGACGAACCGCGGGCATGTCGAAGCTGGAGGCAACAACCTCGCCATAGCCCCAGGTGATCATCTCGCTCACTTCCTCGGGGCGCTCGTCCACGAGCAGAACGAGGAGGGTCGCCTGGGGGTGGTTGATCGCCACGCCTTCGACGATCGCCTGGAGGAGCATGGTCTTGCCGGCGCGTGCCGGGGCGACGATGAGTGCGCGCTGGCCGTACCCGATTGGCGCGATCAAGTCGATCGCTCTGCGGGTCAGCTCGGGGCCGGTCTTGGCGGGTTTTCCCGTCTCGAGCTTGAGCTTGCGCTCGGGATACGACGCGGTGAGAGAGCCGAAATCAGGGCGCCTTGTTGCCGCCTCCGGATCGGCGCCGTTGATCTCCTTGGCGTCGACGACGACTACGCGATTGCGATGATCGTGTCCGGTGGTGGCGAGCACCTGATCGCCGCGGCGCAGCATGTACTGCCGCATGACCTGTGTCGGCACGTACGCATCGCCCGGCTCGGCGAGGTAGCTGTTCGCGGCGCGGCGAATGAAGCCGCCCTCGCGCTGCGGATCAAACCATCCCGTGGTCTCTCCATCCGGAATGACAGGAGCGACGGGTGCACGCGATGCCTGCTCTGCTCCGCCGCTGCCGCTGCCGCTGCCGCCACCACCACCGCCGCCGCCGCCTCCGCGTGGTCCGCTCTGCGGACGCTGTCTGCCGCGTCCGCGCTGATTGCGGCCGCGTCGTCCGTTGTTACGGTTGTCGCCGCGCTCACCAGGATGCCGCTGATTGCCATCGCGCTGCTGCTGGCCGCCCCTCTCCCCGCTCCCGCCCCCGCCGCCCGATGTCTGCGGATTGTACGGCGCCTGCTGTTGCTGCTGTTGCTGCTGTTGCTGCTGTTGCTGCTGTTGCTGCTGTGGGGAAGCGTCGGTGTCGCCCGATCCATTGGGCGAATCGTCGGCGCCGGAATTGGATTCGGAATTCGCCGCCGCGCTGGGCGCGGCAGTGGGAGGTGGAGTGGGAGTGGGAGAAGGAATGGCTGGTGATGTCATATTGTCGCGCGCGTCGGGTATCTGCGCTGCGTTGGGGGTTGGTGTCGAAGAATCCATGGGCTCCAGGTACGGATCTACATCACTGTAGGATTCGGTGAGTGGAGTTTGTGGCTGATTGCCGGACTGACGAGACCTCCGGCCGCGACGAAAAGGACGTCGACGTTCGTTCATGCAGTTGTGGTGTGGCTGAGAAGAAAAGTGCTGCTCGAATGGCTCACGCGCACCGCGGCTTAAAACTCACGCGATTACCGGAACCCTATTCTATATGGAATGGCGCGCTGCTAGGCTGCGCTGGTGCAAGAATGGTACTATCGACCGCCGGAATTGTCCAGCAACAATTGAATGGTAGGCTCCCGCGCCGGGAAAGTCCAGCGCACTTTTTCGGATTCGAGATTTACCGTTACCTTTTGGGGCGTTCAATACCGAAACCTCACGGCCGTCGAATACCGAAGCCTCTGAGTCTTACAATACCCAAGCAGGGAGCTTTAAGCTTTACAGCCTTACGGCTGGGAGCTTTTCCGTCGGATTCAAGACTTGAATGAAAGTCAGGAACGGCGCTCTTATGATGAAAGATTGATGACTAGTCGCACGCCTCGCACACGCATGGCTGAGCCAAGCCTCTCACTACTACGATGACCGGTCCGCACGCATCTCGCACGCATGACTGAGCCGCACGCATCTCGAGCCAGCGAAGAGTTGGTTGATCCACTGCCGGCTCTCGAGCGCGCGGTGACTGAGCGTCCGGATGACGCGAAAGCGCTCGTCGCGCTGGCGAATCACTACTGGCTGATCGGCGCGGGCCCGGAAGCAGTGGGTGATCTCGCCTCGCGCGCGATCGCATCCGATCCCGAGAACAGGGGCGCCTGGCATCTGTGGGCGCTGGCGGAATCGAATCCGAGGGAGCGCGTGGCGCGCTGGCAGCAGGTATCATCGCGCTTCCCACAGGACCAGCTCGCGAAAGCGAATCTTGCCGACAACGCGGCGAGTCTGGCGGGCGCGGAGCACGACTACCAGGCGGTCGACCTCGCCATCGAGACCTACGAAGAATTGCTGGCAACGGCCGAGCACCCCGATCAACGGATCGCATTGGAGAAGGCGATCAAGACGCTCAAGGGGTGGAAATTTTGAGTGAACGGAAGAACCCGGCGCAGAGAAAGCGGCCGCGTCGCACAACCCGGACGGCAAGCGGCAGCGCGCTGAACGATTCGAGTGCGTCGGGAGGAGGACGGTCCGTGCCCCCGCACGAGCACGGCGAGCAAGGCTTGCTGGAGAAGTTCCGCCGGTTTCGCGAGCGGATGAACGAGGAAATCTTGGGCGAGGGAAACCTCGTCATCAACCGCTTCTTCGCGCTCGACACGCGCACCTACGAAGCAGGCGCGCTCGACGTGAAAACCAAGGAGCTGCTCGGGCTCGTAGCATCGCTCGTGCTGCGCTGCGATGATTGCGTGACGTATCATCTCACCCGCTGCGCCGAGGAGCACGTGACGCGGGCCGAGCTGTTCGAATCGCTTTCGGTCGGCCTCATCGTTGGCGGCTCCATAGTCATACCACATCTTCGGCGCGCCGTAGATCGTTGGTTCGAGCTGGAGCGTCTTGCGCGCTAGCTTGGTGGGGCGCGCTTTGTTCTAGTGCATCGCGCGCGGGGTCGGCGAGGGATGTCCTCTTCGGGAGCTCTCGCCTGCAGCGTCGCCTTGCGGCTCGCTGCACCGCGCCGCCTTGCAGCGGCGCTGGCTGCGGCCGCTCCCTCAGAGGACATCCCTCGCCTCCCTGCCCGAGATATGTAACAGCGCGCACGCCGCTGAAATTCGTGCGCAAGCACGCTCAGCCCAGGACCGAATCTCCGCGCGCCTAAGCGCGCTGATGCGGCGGAGCCGCGATTCCCGCGACCGACGAGCGTGACACGTACATCTCTGACACTCCCAGAAACTTCGGCACGCGAGTGCGCTGCGGTTACTATCGCACACGCGGCGCGAAGCGCCGCGCGCAGTTACGAAACCCGTTGGGAAGGAGGGTGAGGGTGTCCTCTGAGGGAGCGGCCGCAGCCAGCGCCGCTGCAAGGCGGCGCGGTGCGCGAGCCGCAAGGCGAGCAGCAGGCGAGAGCTCCCGAAGAGGATACCCTCGCCCGACTGACCAGCGAGAATACCAGTAACCGCGCGCCTATCTCTTCGCGCCGCTTATTGCGGCCGTAGCCGCAGGCGGCTTCGCGACGACGGCTGGATCGCCGTCAGAGATGTACATGTTGCCTGCTTGCTCCAACTTCGTGATCATGGCCCCAATCGCGTTCCCGATCACCTGGATGCGCGGAGTCATGCCGGGGTTGAACGCCGGATCGTACGGACTCCGCATCGGCCCACCCGCGACCTCGAACACTACGGGCCAGCTGTACGCCACGGTCTTGCCGGTCTTGGGATTCGTCCACGATCCCTTGCTCGCCAGCGCGCGATTCTTCGGCCACAACCCCTGCGGCAACGCCATCGATCTGATCTTGTAGCCCGGCACCGCTGAATCGATCGCCAGTGCGTTGCGCGCGATCTGCTCCTGAACGATCGCGTCGGAGAACTTGCTCAGCTGCGCGTGCCACACCGTGTGATCGCACAGCTCGAACCCGTTATCGGCGAGCCATTTCACCTTCCGGAATCTCCAGTTCGATTTCTGTCCCTGGATTCCGCGATCGCCGAAGAAGTTGTGTCCGGCCTTCGCGCCGTTGAGAAGACAGTACACGGACTTGTTATTCCAGTCGGGATGAGTCTTCTTGAAATCAAGCCAGATCCCCATTCCGCTGGTTGGATCTATCTCGAGCGTCCCGTTGTTGTCGATGTAGCGGAACTGCTCGGGAGAGGCGTCATCAAAAACAAAAACGACAGGCGACAGCCCACGCGGAAGATCCAGCTTCTTGTCGAGCACATCCGACATGTTCACCGGCCGGTAGCCGCGACCGTAGAGCAGCTCCATATCCTTCCGGAACTGGCCGCGCTCGCGCGAGTAGTCGGCATTGCGGTCGTTGATCAGGTGATATTCCAGCACCATGATTCGTCCCATCTCATTGGGAACGCGATTGGGATTTGCCGAGCCTGATTGAGTGGCGGGGGAAGCTGTCGCGGTGGCCAATCCCGCCGTATTGGCAGCGGAACCAGGCGCTTCATTTTCCGTAGTGGAAACTGGACCCGATGGAGCGCGTGAGGTGTCTGACGTACCAGCTCTTTGAGCCGGCGCGCTCGCTACGGTAGTCGAGGCGGCGCTATTACTGTTCGCGGCGGAAGCTGAATTCGCACCGACCTTGCAAGCGGCTGCGACGAGAACGAACGACAAGAGGACAGCACGATACATTTTTCCCGACTGTTGTTAGAGATCAAGGCGAGGCGCCGTGCGATCCTGCTCGGCCTATTCGCTATATGTATACTAACGGTCTACTTCACCGATGTGTGGCTGGTGACGTGCGGCTTCGACGGCTGCCCGACGCCTCGCGCCATCCAGAACTTCGAGCCCGATCAGGGTGGCCGTATCCTCGACCGCTACAACCGCGTCATGGGGCGGCTGGAACTGGTCCGGCGCGTCAACGTCCCCCTGAGCGCCGTCCCCGAGTTCGTTCAGCAGGCCTTCATTGCGACTGAAGACCGTCGGTTCTACCAGCACGGCGGACTGGACTGGCGCGGATTCGCTCGCGCTCTCGTTACCAACCTGAGAGCCGGGCGCACGCGCGAAGGGTTCAGCACGATCACGATGCAGGTGGCGCGCAACACCTTCACGGTCCGGAAGTATCCGCCCCGGTCACTACGTCAGAAGCTCGCGGAGCTCAGACTGTCGCGTCTGATCGAAGGTTCTCTAACCAAGCGGCAAATCCTCGAGCTGTACTTCAACGTCATTTACATGGGCAATGGCGTGTACGGCGTAGAGGCGGCAAGCAGAGATCTCTTTGGTCGAAGCGTCAGTCAGCTGAATCTCCCCCAGGCGGCCATGCTCGCCGCGCTTCCGAAGGCTCCATCGGCTTACACGCCGCGGCGTCACCCGGAGCGCGCGCTCAATCGGCGCAATCTCGTGCTGAGCCTCATGGTCAAGGAGAAATACGTTTCGGCGAACAGACTGTCGGGACTCCAGGCGCAGCCGCTCCGAATCGCGCGCGATGAGTATAGGCCCAAGGACCCGAACGATTCGTACGCGCTCGACGCGGTGCGCGCGAAAGTCGATTCGATCATCCAGAGCGGAAGCGCCGACATCGTCGATCTCACCGTTCGGACAACATTGGATCGCAATGCCCAGATCGCCGCCGATCGCGCGGTTCGGCGCCAGGCTGCCGCGATCCAGTCGGAGACGGGTCGTCGCGCTCTGATACAGGGCGCGATGGTGGCAATCGATCCCCGTAACGGCGACATCCGGGCGCTGAGTGGGGGACGACAGTACGAGCGCGGCAACTTCAACCGCGCGCTGCTCGCGCATCGCCAGCCCGGCTCAGCGTTCAAGCCGTTCGTCTATGCCGCGGCGATGGCTTCGGGCTACACGCCATCGTCCGAAGTGGATGACGATCCCATCGACGTGATTCAGGGACGCAACGTCTGGTCGCCGTCCAACTACAACGACGAGTACTCGGGACGCATCACCTTCCGCAAGGCGCTGATCAAATCGGCCAACGCCGCGACGGTGCGCGTCAGTCAGGCGGTCGGGATTCCGCGAATCATCGAGACCGCGCACAAGAACGGAATCGTCAGCCCGCTTCCCAATGTACCCTCGATGGCGCTCGGCTCCGTCGAGGTGACGCCGATCGAGCTCGTCACCGCGTACGCGCCGTTTGCGAACGGTGGATACAAGGTCAAGACGCGGCTGGTGCGGAGCATCTCCACCTCTGACGACGCTCCCATCTGGATTTCTCCGGAGGTCGACCCGAATCCAGTCCAGGTGATGGATCCTCGTGACGCCTATCAGGTTACGTCGATGCTGCAGTCGGTGGTCGATTACGGCACCGGCAAAGTCGTGCGCGAGTACGGCGTGAAAGGGCTCGTCGCCGGCAAGACGGGAACGACGAACAGCGGCACGGACGTGTGGTTCGTCGGCTACACGCCGACGATCGTCGCGGCGTTCTGGTTCGGCTTCGACAACCCCGCGCCGATCAGCGGCGACGCATCGGGCGGCAGGCTCGCCGCGCCCGCGTGGGTCGACTTCTACCAGAATGGGTGGCGCGAATACCCATCACCGAATGCGTGGAACCCGCCAGCGGGAATGGTGGAGCGCATCATCGATCCGACCACTGGATACCTCGCCACAGAGTGGTGCCCGGTGTCGCGCAACGAGTACTACAAGCCCGAGCTCCCCCTCCCGTCGATCCCGTGCCCGGAGCACGGCCCCGACACGGGCGACGATCAGAACAACGGGGATTGGCAGAACCAGCGCGACTGGTCGAACGATTTCGGCAAGAAGATCAGCAAAGCACTCGGCAAGATTTTCAAGTTCTGACCTGAGCAGCCCGATGGGTGTGGTTCAAGAGATCTCGACCCGAACAAAGATCTCTAGGAAACTAAACGACGCCGAGAAAATCCCGAGGCGACGCAGCGAACCCTGGGAAGATCCGGTCGAGTGCGCGGGCCCCGAGGTGGTGTTGCACGACCTCAGCAAACACTGAACGGAAGTCGGTCGTGAGCGCGAGGTCGCGGCCCTCATAGAGCTGCTCCTGCTCCAGGCCCGGCCACTTCCCGTGCACCTTACCGCCCTTCACGTGCCCGCCAATCACGAACAAGGCGCCGGCGTGACCGTGATCCGTCCCGCGATTTCCGTTCTCACGCGCCATGCGCCCGAACTCGGACATCGTGAGAATCACGACATCGTCCATCCTGTCGCCAAGATCGGTGACGAGAGCCGCGATGGAGCGCGAGAAATCATCGAGCCGCTGCGCGAGCTGACCCGTCGACCCGCCCTGATTCACGTGCGTGTCCCAGCCGCCGACATCGGCGAACGCGATCTCCAGTCCCACGTTGGACTTGATCAGCTGCGCGATCTGCAGCAACCGTTGCCCGAACTGCGATCTCGGATACTCGGCGTTATTCTGCGGCAGATATTTCTGTGGATTCGCCGAGCGCAGCATCTTGACCGCGTCGAACATCTCGGCGCCGGTTCCGTGCACGAGATCGGCGGATCCCGTACGGTACAATGCCTCGAGACGCTCCGCCGAGCTGCCGGTGGCGCGCACGCTGAACTCGTCGAGGCTGTTCATCGCGACCGTCGCGCTCGGCCCTTCGAGAATCCGCGGCGTCTGCGGCGTCAGTGATACAGCGCGGAAGGGAGTCTTGGCGAGGTTGCACTCGTCGCACGTTCCCTTCACGGCGAGATAGCGATTGAGCCAGCCGTCCGCCGTTCCCTTGTTGTCGGGTGTGCCCGTCTCCATGTAGTCCTGCGCGTCGAAGTGCGAGCGCGTCGTGCTCGGACTGCCCACCGCGTGAATGGGCGCGAGCAATTTCCGATCGTACAAGGGCTTGAGTGGTGCAAGCGCTGGGTGCAGACCGAAAAATCCGTCCAGATCGATCGCTCCGCCGGGGCTCCCCCGCGATGGCTGGGGAATGTTTATGGAGGGCCGCATCGCATAGTACGCTCGCTCGCCGTGGGGGACGACGATGTTGAGCGCATCCGCTGCGCCGCGCTGGAAGAGACAGATCAGCACTTTTCCCTTGGGCGCGTTGACCAGCTCCATCCCGAATGCCGTGCGGCGCAGAAAGCTCGGACTCAGTCCGATTGTGACGAGCGCCAGCGCGCCCGACTTCATGAATGCTCTGCGTTCCATTTCAGCTACCCCCAATTTCCAGCTGAGAACTCAAACTGCGCGCAAACCTGTGCAAGCGAACTCTGCAGGGATTGTTAGTGCCGCTGGAATTCCGGCGAGCCCAGCGCGAGTCCCACGATCTGCGGGAGTCCCGTGAGCTGCGGGATGTTTGCAAAGCCACGGCCCTGGAGTGCTCCGCGTTTCCCGCCTTGATTCTGATTGCGCCGTGCGCGTGCGGCATTCTGTCCATTGGCGCCGTCGGCCATTGCTTCGCCCGAAATGTCAGTGTCGGCCGTCGTCCCAGTTGGTGCCATGTTCTGTATTCCATTTGCCCCCGCGCCGTTGGCGAGCATCGGATGCTCGCCCGAGAGCAGCACGGCGCGCGTATCGGGAGACACCATTCCGTTCAGTATCGCCGCGACGACCGCATCGACCTGCTTGTCGCGCGGCGCCGACCCGATCGTGTCGAGCGCGGGCAAGGTGCGGATGTCGGCGCCCGGAAGACGTCCCGCCGCGGCTGCCATTCCGAAGTTGATTCGATTCAGGATTGCGCCCGTATTCATCCACGACTCGCCGGTCTCGGGCCATCCGTTAGGCGCCTGGTGTCCGAAGATCGGCTGTCCCAGGTACGCTATCACCTGTGCGGTGCGCGGCGTGCTGTCGGGCGCGGCATTGAGCGCGCGCATCGCGCTCACGACTACCTCGAACGGCGATTTCACCTTGCTGCGAAACGCCTGCTGCGAGAAGAACTCGGGCGACGTAATGATCGAGCGCAGAACCTCGCGGATGTCGCCGTCGGTCTCGAGATAGACTTGAGTTGCGTGATCGACTAGTGCCTTCGACGGAGAATCGCTTACGAAGCGGCGCGCCAGCTTGAATGAGATGAAGTGCGCGGTCGCCGGACTCTTCGCCAGGATGTCGAGCACATCTTCCGCGTCTTCCATCCCGCGGCCCGCCGCGAGCTTGTGGCCGAGCACTAACTTCTCGCCCGCGTCGTGCACCTGCGGACGGAAGATAAAACCGCCGCCCTGTGCGGGAGGCTTGATCGTCCAGCCGGTGAAGGCTCGCGCGACGTTGATCACGTCCTGCTGCGTGTATCCGCCGTCGACGCCCAGCGTGTGCAGCTCGAGCAGCTCGCGGCCGTAGTTCTCGTTCAGGCCCTGGCGCTGTCGCTGCTGCTGTTGCTGCCGCTGCCTCTGTTGCGCGCCGCGCATGGTTCCCATGATGCCGCCGAACGCGCCTCTTCCGAACGGGCGAGCCCGGGGCAGCTCGTTCTGTGCGCGGAGCGTCGGGCGACTGCTGTCGGCCATGCTGCGCGCGTTGTCCAGATAGAAGAGCATCGCCGGGCTCTGCGACACTGCTTCGAGCAGGTCGCGGAATTTTCCGAGCGCGCGCGGGCGGATGACGTTCTGATCGAAGTCGGTCAGGTAATAGGGCCCCGGGCCGCCCTTCTGCGCGTAGATGTTGAAGTGGTTCTCCCAGAAATCCGTCATCACTTCCTGAAGCTGCCGCTCGCTCGCGACCGCGCGCGCGACGCGCGATGACTGGAGCTGCGTCACCACTTGCCGCGTGAGATTGAACCGCTGTTGAAGCTGCTGGCGGAGCGCGATGCTGTCCGCGGCGCTCATCGCGCGAGTCGAGTCCACTTTCTCCCGACGCACCTGCTGTCTCGCGCGCTGCTGCTCGGCGTACTGCCCGAGCAGATCGTTCTGATTCTGGCTGAGCGCGGAATAGTTCCCGACGAACGCGCTCATCGCGTCATCGTTGATCTTCTCGGGTCGGAGCTGCTGATTGATCCAATTGTCGAGACCGATCGCGCGCACCTTCAGGATGTCGCCGGGTTTCGCGCCGAAGGTGAGGCGATTCAATGCCTGGATTATTTGCTGGTCGGCGGGAAGCTCGCGCACGTCGGAGCGCGTTATAGCGGTTTTCGCCGGGCTCTTCGCACCGGATTTCTGCGCGGATACGCCAACGGGTGCGACGCCCAGGAGCATCGCCGCGACAATTCCGATCAGTTTTGTGATACGCATGATCTCCCTCGCCGCGTGCTGTAGAGTAGACGCCCACCTCGGCTGGACGTTAATCCCGCCTGTAAGAGATCTAACTCGCGTGCCAACCTTCCACCCCATTCTGCTATCTAATAGGGGCGACACGTTAAGAGACTCTTTCCGCCCCCATGACCTCGATCTCCGATCGCCTGCTTTCCGCTCTTGGCGGATCCTACACCATTGAGCGCGAGCTCACTGGCGGCGGCATGGCGCTCGTGTTCCTGGGCGAGGATCACGACCTGGGGCGGAAGGTCGTCATCAAGATTCTCCCGCCCGAACTGGCAGCGAGCGTATCGGCCGAGCGTTTTCGCCGCGAGATACTGACGGTGGCGAGACTGCAGCATCCGCATATCGTCCCGATTCTGAAAGCCGGTGAAGTGGACGGACTTCCGTACTTCGTGATGCCGTACGTCGATGGCGAGTCCATCGATGTGAAGCTGCGCCGTAGCCGCACCCTCAGTGTTCGCGAGACGCTCGGCATCATGAAAGATGTGGCGCGCGCACTGGCGTTCGCGCACGAGCACGGCGTCGTGCACCGCGACATCAAGCCCGGGAACGTTCTTCTCGCTGCCGGCTCCGCGACCGTGACGGACTTCGGCGTCGCGAAAGCGCTGTCGTCGGCGCGCAGGTCGGGCGAGAAGGGCGCCGGGCTCACGAACAGCGGAATGTCACTCGGTACCATTCTCTACATGGCGCCGGAGCAGGCAGCGGGTGATCCCGACATCGATGGGCGCGCCGACATCTACTCGCTCGGAATAACCGCGTACGAGATGCTTGCGGGTAGCGCTCCGTTCGCGAATCTCGGTCCGCGCGAGATGCTGACGGCGAGACTCATACTTCCACCGCCGCCCCTCTCGACGATCCGGAAGGATGTGCCCGCCGGCCTCGAGCGTCTGATCGCCCGCTGTCTGGCGATCGATCCAGCCGATCGTCCGCAGACGGCTACCGCGCTCGTCGAGGCGCTTGAAGATCCGGACACGATCAGTGGATCGTTCGCATCGGCCGGTCCGAAAATCGCGCGTCATGGAACCCGGGTAAAACGCGCGGTCATCGGCGCCACCGCACGCTCCAGCCAGTCCATTGCCCGGTCCGTGAACGTTGGTTAGATCGCCGGTGTAACAACTGACAGCAAGAAAAACACGCGCAACGCCGTTTCCAACTCGTTACTTTAGGAGTCCACATAGTACAACCCGAAGATTCCTTGCAGGAGCGGTCTAGTCCGCTCCTGTAGTCTGTCACGTATACGGCTGACGAGTCGCCGCTGGTCGAAAGGAGCCGAGTGTGGCGCTGGGCAAATATCTGAAGAACGGAATGATCGGCGCTTTCGCCTTGGTCCTGGCTGGCGCGCGCTTCATTCCCGGAGCGGACACGCACCGCCCGATTCAGTTTGGGCCAGCCACGCTAATGGCTGGCACCCGCTTGGCGGTCTCAGCCGACGAGACAGCGAAAGAAGGTCTTCTCGCGAAGAGCAGCGCCGCGGTTCGCGCCTTCGCGGCGGCGGTGCGCCCGCTGAGTCATCCAAAGGCGCTCGAGTCCGCGTTCCGCAGTTACTTCGCCTACGTAGCGGCGCATCCCGACGAGGTGAGGAAGCCGTTGTTGTACTTCGTCGACTACGGGCTGCCGAGCACCGAGCCGCGCGGCTACATCTTCGACATGCGGGCGCTGACGATTCTCGAAGGTCCATTTGCAGTCGCCCACGGCCGCGGATCGTCGCGGACGCAATACGGGACTCCGAATCGTTTCTCGAATGCACAGGGTAGCGCAGCGACTTCGCTCGGGCTCTACGTCGCGGAGAACACTTACGAGTTCCATGGCCACACGGGCGGTCGGTCGTACAGCTCCATCGGGCTGCGCCTGAAAGGTGTGTCCGGAAGCTTCAACGACAACGCGCTCGCGAGGGGTGTCGTGGCTCACGGCGCGCCATATGTGACGGCGGGCAGGGCCGGACGGAGTGAGGGTTGTCCCGCGATGGAACAGGAGCGTGCTCGGCGCGTGCTTCCCGAGCTCGCAGATGGCGGCATGGTGTTTCTCTTCGCGCCGGACCAGGCGTGGATGGCGGATGACCCATGGGTCGTCGCCAGCGCCGAGTAGATCAAAGAACACTGCTCGTCGTGTAGAACTCCCGCTCCTGGTTGCCGAAGCCATTTCCGCCGGTATCTGCGACCCACTTCGCGCGGTCGAACGACGCGCCCGCCGGTCCGTCGAACTCGTCGCGCCAGACAGGACTCGGCAATGGCGAGAGATTGGCACACGCGGCGAGCGCGAAGAAAGCGAAGCAAGCCGGTTTCACATTGGCAGCCGGGTTCAGCTCGAGTGCCCTGACTATGGACCCGAGAGGCCGACCGGGACTCCCCCGGGCGCGCGCACGACTGCGATGGTCACGCCCTCCATCACCCGCGTAGGCGGGACCATCTCTTCGGCTCCTTCGCGGATGGCTTCTTCGAAGGCGGCCCGCAGGTCCGCGACGTTTGTCGCTCGTTTCGTCGCTGATCGTCCTGGTTTGTTTTTCATTGCAATTCGCGAGAGAAGCTTCGACCAAGATGGCCGCCTAACGTAATGCGCCTAAGCTGCGGTGCCCTGAAGAACAAGTAGTCATTTCCTGGTTCACGCGCGCCGCCCGCGGCGGCCGACAAATTCGGCTGCTCACTGCGAACCCCGCTTTGCAGCCAGCGCGCTCCATCGTGCCATGACATCTTTGTACTCCGCTCTTGCCTTCGTCACGGCATCGACTTCTCTCGCGGTTGGAGCGACATCGGCTTCCTGCATCGCCATCGCCGCTGCCATCATTGCCGCTCGTACACTCTCCAAAGTGGGCGGCCCGCTCGGCGCCTGGCGGAACCCGAACCCCGGCCTCGCGCCCCGCGTTGGTGCCGGCGCGATTGAGTCGATCTGCGACTTCAACGCAGCGTCGCTGGCACTCGTCAGTCGATCGGACATCGTGCGCGCCGCCACGTACGCCGCGCGCAGCGCGACAGCTCCGTCGTACATCTCACGCGAAAGGGTCGCAACCTGCGCCATCGCTGACGCGGGAGTTTTCACACGAGGGTCGAGCACGAGCTTGAGCGGCTGCGTGTAGGTCTTGCCGTCGGCAACGAGGCGCACCGTGTATGAACCGGGCGGCGCCCACGGCGTAGTTGTAACGAGGTACGTTCGATGCGGAACCGCTCCGCCCTCCGACTGGCTCGTGCCCTCGATGGGATCGTAGCGCATGTCCCAGCTGAAGCGATGCATTCCTGCGCGCGACGAGAGCACAAGGTTCGGAGCTGCCCAATAGAGCGGAACCGAACAGTGCGGCGCGTTGGGATTCCGCTGACAGATCTTGTTGTATGCCTCTGGATTCAGTGCCGGATCGGGCCCGGGAATCGTATCGCTGCTCGAGTACGTGCGAATGACTTTCCCACCCGCGTCCACGATCTCGAGGTTCACCGTGCCGGCATTCGCGCCAAGGTAGTAGTCGACGATCGCACCGGGCAGCGGATTCTCGCCCGCTGGAACCTCCGGCGGCCACGGCGTTGGATCGTTTTCCGCGAAACGCACGCGGACTGCTGTTGCAGGCTTTACGAGATATGATGAGGACCGCGCGTTGCCCGCAGTCGCCATCGCCCGCAGCGGCGTCACGTTGTCGAGAATCCAGAAACCTCGGCCGTGCGTCGCGGCGATGAGATCCGAACAGAGACAGGCGGAGTCGTCCTTCAATTGAAGATCGCGCACGGAGATCGCCGGCATGTTGATGCGAAGCGATTGCCAGTGGTCGCCATCCTCGTAGGAGATCCATACTTGGGTGTCCGTGCTTCCATATAGAAGGCCCTTCACCCTCGGATCTTCGCGGATTGAGTTCGTCACACCGCCCGGGGCGATACCAGTGTTGATTTCCGTCCACGTACGCCCGCCGTCGTGCGTCCGCCACAAGTGGGGATTCATATCGTCGACTCGCATCGTATTCGCGGCTGCGTACGCCGTGTTCACGTCGAAGTGCCCCGCTTCAATGTTGAAGATGCGCGTCCATGGCTTGATCTGCGGCGGCGTAACGTTCGTCCACTTCGCGCCGCCGTCAGTCGTTACCTGGATGTTGCCATCGTCGGTGCCCGCCCAGATGACGTTGATGTTCTTCGGCGAGGGCGAGAGCGCCGTGATCGTTCCGAGCGGTGCGGGTGTGACCCCGCTCGCGTACTTGCCTGCGTTGGCGGGCGCGTCCCAAGTCTGCCGAGCGAGATCGGGGCTGATGCGTGTCCAGTCCTTGCCGCCATTTGTCGTCTTCCATACCGCGTTGGAGACGTAGTACAACGTGTTCGGATCGAGCGGCGACCAGTTGATCGGCATCGTACGAACGTTGCGGTTGTAGCTCTCGCCGTTTTGGCCTTTGCCGCTCATGTCGGGGCCGACGAGTGTCGTCTGGGACGTCTTGCGATTGTACAGCGACACGTTAGTGCGCGCGCTTCCGTAGACGAGGTCCGGATCCTTCGGGTCTGGCGCGGCGATTCCGTATTCCTGGATGTTCACGGGATGCCAGTCGTGGAAGGTGATCATCCCGTCGGGTGAGCGGCTGTCCACGCAGGCGGAACCCGAATCCTGCTGTCCGCCGCATACGCGATATGCGAAAGTATTGTCCGTGGAGACGTGATACATCGCCGCCGTCGGCTGCGTGTACCAGTTGCTCCACGACATGCCCCGATTGGCCGAGATGACGCCGCCCTGATCGGAGATTGCGAGGATGATGTCTGTGTTGTTCGGATTGACCCACACGCGCTGGTAGTCATCGCCTCCCGGCGAGCCACGCACGGCGGTCCATGTGACGCCGCCGTTCTCGGAGCGCCACATGACGACCGATGCGCTGTAGATCGCGTTCTCATTTTTCGGATCGACGGTGACTGTCGGAAGGTCGCCGCCGCCGATACGCGCGAGTGGGCGCGGATCCATGACGCGAGTCGAGTCGCTTATGACGGGAGCCCAGTGCTCGCCGCCGTCGGTGGTCTTGTAGAGGTTCACCACGCCGGTAACGCTGTTGGTCGGTGTCGCCGTCGATGCGAGCGCATAGATCACCTTCGAGTTGCTCGGTGCGATCGCGATGTTCGCCTGAATCACGCCGGGAAGACCATTAGTGAGTTGATTCCACGTCGTGCCGCCGTCGGTGGACTTGTAGACGCCGTTGGCCGCACCACCGAATGCCTGTCCTTCGATGAAGCTCTGCTGCTGCTGCCAGAGCACCGCGTAGACGATGTTCGGATTGGCCGGATCGATGCGCACGTCGTTGCCGCTCGTGTACTCGTCCTTGTAGAGGACCTTCTCGAACGTTTGTCCGCCGTCGGTTGAGCGGAAGATTCCGCGCTCCTCGTTTGGCCCGTAGGGATGGCCGAGTGCCGCGACGAAAAGGCGGTTAGGATTTTTCGGATCGACGTCGATGTACGCGATCATCTGGCTGTTGCGGAGCCCGAGGTGCCTCCACGTCTTGCCAGCATCGGTGGACTTGTACATACCGTCACCGGTAGCGAGATCGGGACGAATAATTCCTGCGCCGCTCCCTACGTAGATGATGTTCGGGTCGGATGGCGCGACTGCGATGGCACCGATTGATCCCGTGGGCTGGTCGTCGAAGAGCGGGAACCAGTTGGAGCCGAAGTCGGTCGAGCGCCAGATTCCGCCATTGTCGAAGGAGATGTAAAAGATGTTCGGTTGCGACGGTACGCCTGCCACGGCGCGCCCTCGGCCCGCGCGAAACGGTCCGATGTGGCGCCAGTGCATCTCGGCGGTCGGATTGACGAGTGATTGTGCGTCAACGGTGGAGGCGAAGGTCGCGAGGGAAGCGATGAGAAGGCTTGAGCGTAGGGGCGACGCGCGCACGGTTTAATCCTCGTGAAATGGACCGACTGTCGAGATAACCTGACGAGAGGGGGTATGCGTCGCCAGAGGGCGGACACAATGGAGACGGTCAAGGCCTGCCTGATGGGAATCGTGTTGGTTCCCCTCGTCATTCGCTCGCGAGCCAGTTGGATTTCTGTGGTCGGTGATGCGGGAGGTGGAACCTTTGGCCGTTAACAGAGCAGCCTGAACATCAACGAGATGCAACAAGTAGCGTGTGGCCTGGGGCACGATTGCGGGGTACTCCCGAGGGCGTTATGCGGGCCGTGCGATACCACCATCGCGGCAAAGCCGCATCCAAAGTGGTTGGCAGCTGCAACGTTCGGTAGGTAGCTTGGCGCTACGAAAACAGGGACAGTTACCGCGCGTGGACCCGATCGTGGCATAGTTGACACTCCATGCTGGTTAGGTGGAAGTGTCTACAAAAGTGGTGCAAGAACCCTCGTCAGCAGCAAGCATCGTTAGGCCGGCGGCTCACGGATGCTGCGTCAAAATAGCCTCTCGTGCGATGCGACGGTAACGGTCCGCGCGCTGGTCGCGTGTATGCTCGGCGCTCCATGGTCGAGGAGCGTGCGTGGCGGACGCGACGCCGGCGACCCTCGGCGTCTACAAGCCCCGGCGCCCCCAGGCGTCGCCGCTATTTCGGTTGGTGTCGGATCACCTGCATCGGCTGCAGACAGTCTACGACGAGCGCTTCGCCCGCGAGTACGGCCCGTGGCGTCCCGTCGTCGCGCAGGTGGCCGACAAGTTCCTAGCGTGTGGCATCCTCGAGTATGGGTTCGCGCGCGTTCGCTGTAACGACTGTACCCACGAGTACCTGCTCGCGTTCTCCTGCAAGTGCCGCTACTTCTGCCCGAGTTGCCACGCGAAGCGCCTCGCCATCTGGACGCAGTGGCTGGACACGACGCTCCTCGCACCCGTGCCGCACCGCCAGGTCGTCCTCACCATCCCGAAGCGGCTCCGCGCCTATTGCCTGTATCGCCGACGCCTGCTCGGCGAGATCGCCCGTGGCGCCGCCCGCACGATCACCGCCGCGATCCGCACGCTCACGGGCGAGGGGGAGTTGGCCGTCGGCATCGTCGCCTGCCTGCAAACGCACGGCTCGCGTGCCAACTGGCATCCCCACCTCCATCTGCTTGTCACGGATGGCGGGTTCCGGCCCGATGGGACGTTCGTGTCGTGGCCTGCGCACGACACCGCGCGATTGACGGAGGCCTTCCGCCGCGCCGTGCTCCGACTGTTCGTGCGGCTGGACCTCTTCGACGAGGACCAAGCCGCCGGCCTGCTGACGTGGCCGCACTCGGGCTTTCACGTGCACACCGCCGTCTGGATCCCGGAGGACGATCGGGCGTTCGCGAAACGTCTCGCGCGATACTGCGCGCGGAACCCCGTGGCCCTGGAGCGGCTGACGTACGACCGCGCCGCCAAGGCCGTGACTTACCGTTCCGACAAGTCCGAGGGGCCCACCGCCGGCACCGAGACCGCCGACCCGCTGGAGTTCCTGGCGCGGGTCTTGGTCCACATCCCCGACAAGGGCCACGTGACCACGCGCTATTACGGGTGGTACGCCAACCGCCCGCGCGGCATGCGCCGCCAGGCGAAGCCCGCCGCTGCCGATGCGCCCGTGCCGATCGTGACTGCGCCGCGGCTGGCCCCCACCGACGCCTCCCGCCGCTGGGCGGCATTGCTGCAGCAGATCTTCGAGGTCGACCCGCTCGCGTGTCCGACGTGCCACGGCACCATGCGCATCGTCGCGTTCATCACCCAGGCGTCGGTGATCGACCAGATCCTGACGCACCTCCGTACTCGCGTCGCCGCCGAGGATCGGACCGGCGCGCGGAGCCCGCCCTCGACCCGGTTACCGGCGGCACCGGGCGCGACGCGACGACAGCCGGTCGCCGCCCACCACGCCTCCTGAGGTCCCCCGACCAGAACCGGACCGCCCACCAGCGCGTGGCGCCGCACGGGACCTCACCTCATACTTCCACAACGTCGATTGAATTTCCTATCCCGACACGACAGGCTGTCCTGTGCCCCAGTCTTTGTAATAAATTTCTGTGCCGTCTTTGGTGGCGATCGTGTTCATGTGATGGCCTCCTTAGTCACTAACGTTTTTTTGAATCCCAGAAGCTTTTAGCCTCTTTTTCCATTTTTGCCAGCCGGGTAAAGTAGTCAGGAAACTCAGTCAAGTGTGCCAACGCGATTTTGCCGGTCAGCAGCGGGTCATCGTTGGTAACGTCGGACGTTTGATGAACGGTGCCATGCTCCAATTCAACACCGAGGCCGGCGCGGAATTGTTCAACATCAAACTTATCCCAACGGATGCCTAATTGTTCGCCGATTGTTTTTGCCTGACCCGAGGTAAAATATTTTTTGCTCATAATATTAAATTGATGGGAAATTGCTTTTTGCCGCGCCGTTCCTTCATTGACGTTACGCGGGTGAGTGAGCGTGCACCGCTTCCTTGCGAACGGCCTTCTTTTGAGTGCTTTGCCGCTTTGGATTCTTCTGCGCGCCGGCGGGATGCAGGATGACCTTGGTCCAGCCGTTGTCCCGCGCGTCGAAGTGTTTGTAAGCCTCCGGTGCCTCGTCCAGCGCCAGCTCATGCGAGACGATCCACGATGGCTTGGCGCGATCAGCATGGATGAGGTCGCGCAGATAATGGTTGTAGGCTTTGACGTTCGCCTGCCCGGTCGCGATGTGCTGGCCCTTGACCCAGAAGAGGCCGAAGTCGAAAACGATCTTACCTTTCTTCGCCAGCTTGTCGCGGCTTCCGGGATCTTCAGGAATGAAGACGCCCACCACGCCGATGCCGCCGGTGGCACGAACCGATTTCACAAGATCATTCATGGTGGCGTTCGGCACCTCATGGCCGGCTGGATCGTGGCATTGGTAGCCGACGCATTCGCAGCCCCGGTCGGCGCCTTCCCCGTCCGTCAGTTCCAGGATTTGCTCAACCGCCGACCCTTTTGAATAGTCAATCGCGATGGCGCCGATTTGTTCCGCCAACGCAAGCCGGTCAGGATGGAGATCAACGATGATTACTTTGCTGGCGCCTTTAATCATGGCTGAATGAGCGGCCATCAGCCCGACCGGCCCGCATCCGTAAATGACGACGGACTCCCCGGGTTTTACGCCGGCTAGTTCGGTGGCGTGCCAGCCGGTGGGGAAAATGTCGGACAACATCACGTAGTCGTTCTCTTTTCCCTGCGCATCGTCAGGGAGCTTAAGACAGTTGAAGTCGGCGTAGGGAACGCGAAGGTATTCGGCCTGTCCTCCGCTGTAAGGCCCCATGCCGGCGAAACCGTAGGCCGCACCGGCCGTTCCGGGATTGGTAGTAAGACAAAACCCAGTAAGACCGCGTTCACAATTTTTGCAGAAGCCGCAAGAGACATTGAAAGGAAGACAAACCCAGTCGCCGACCTTGATCCGGTCCACGGCTTCGCCCACCTCCACGACCTGGCCGAGATTCTCGTGGCCGAGGACTCTGCCTTTCTCCATGTCGGTCCGGCCTTCGTACATGTGCAGGTCGGAGCCACAGATGTTGGTGCTCGTGATCTTCACCAGCACATCGGTGGGCCGTTCGATTTTCGCGTCCGGGACTTCTTTCACGCGGACATCCCGTGGTCCATTGTAAACCAATGCTTTCATATGGTTATCTCTATGTTTTGATTTTGAAATATGTTGTTCTCTGAACTGCGTCATTCGTTGGCAGTGCAGCCGGCAACGGAACTAACGCTACGCGGAGTACCGAAGCTTTTCAATACGGTAAAACCCTACCGTGGATTATGAGAGCCGCACCGCCCTCCGGAAACGAATCCAGCGAAAGAAGAAAAAGACACGGTTTTCATTCTGACCTCACATCTGCTGTTATCGAGAGTAAGCGTGAAGAGCCCCGTAGAAAGGGCGGCTGTTTAATGGACACAAAATGGCTCTTGGGCACCTGCCGCTGTCTCGGCTCGAGACACGGTGACCAGAGTCGCCCGCTTTGCTCCAGCGCTCAATGTGAGCGCGGAAGCTGTTACCGTATCGGCGTCAGCCGGACCATTGCCGCGCCGCGAGGTCTCACCACCGTCGACAAATTTCCCTTGAATCTCCCGACTTAGGAGTCGCTCGGTCGTGGATGGTTGACGAAAGCAGCAAGAAACTCTTCCTCGCTCCCACAGATGGGGAAAGGAGCTGAGGTGGTCTTCAAACCGAATGTGACAAAAGCGGAGCACGTTGATCAGGACAGGCCGACGGAATCCCGGTCTTATCAGCTCACCGATGCACGAACTCCGCCTTCGAGCGGGGGCCGTTGGCGAGGAAATTCCCCACGCCGATCCGCATGTCCTCGGCCGCACAGCACTCTCCGAACATCTCCGATTCGAAGTGCAGGCCATCGGCGAGGGGCTGGTTGCATCCTTCGAGCAGCGCGCGGCACATCAGTGCGTCGATGGCGCGGCTCCTGTGGCCAAGCTCGACCGGGGGAAGTTCCGCGGGCGTCGCCATCGGACCTGGATCGATCACCGGGAGCGTGACGTCGCCGCGGGCCGCGGCCCGCGCGAGTTCGATCGCCCTGTCCACGACGTCGCCGTTAACCTCTTCGCGAATCAAGCCGCAGGCAACCGCATCCGGCCCCGACAGACCACGCCCCGTGCGCAGCATTTCCGCGGCCTTTTCCATGCCGACCAGACGCGGGAGGCGCTGTGTCGCACCAGCGCCGGGGATGATGCCGAGGTTCACTTCGGGTTGTGCGGCCGCCAGTGCGAGACCTTTGCGCGCGACGCGCGCGGTGCAGCACATGGCGAGTTCATTGCCCCCTCCCAACGCCGAGCCGTTGAGCGCGCACACGACGGGTTTCCCCAGCTGCTCGATCAGATTCCCGGCGCGCTTCGAACGGTCCGCTGTCTTCGTGCCGTGCGCCGGACTCTCGATCCGCGCCAGGAAGTTCACATCGGCGCCGGAGACGAACGATTTCGTGCCAAAACCGGTCAGCACTACGGCTGCGATTCTCGGGTCCGAACGTAATGCGACGAAGTGTTCGTAAAGCTGCTCGAACACGTCGTCGTTGAGCGCGTTGAGAACGCGCGGGCGCCGAATCGTGAGCACGGCAACGTTGCCCGCGTCGCGCCGGAGCACGTGAGAGATGCGAAATGGATGCCCGTCGCGCGCCTGCTCCGAGATACAGCGCGGAACGGCAAAGCCGGCGTGGCCCGCGGCGTACGCTTCGACCAGCGCCAGTGCCGTGCCGACCCCCAGTTCATTTATGAACTCGAACGGCGCCCGCATAGCGAGCCCGTTTTCGACCGCGATCTCGAGGTCGGCAAGGGAGATGATCCCGCTGTCGAGAATCTGGCCCACGAGACCGAAGTAAGCGCCACGCATCAGGTCGCGGATGCGATCCTCCCGCGCCGGCGGCAGCACGACTTTCTCGTCGCGCCCGGGAACGTCCCATGGTTTACCCGAGGCCATCGCTTCCTTCATCAGCCGCGGGGAGCGCCACCAGCGTCCGAGCTTCGATGTCATTTCATCGAGCGCGTGATCGGTGATCGGATTGCCGCCCGTGAGGTTCATCGCCGTGAACGAGCCCACGCCGAGGCCAAGGGCAGTGCGGGCGACTGCATCGACCTCTTTCGTCGACCCCAATCCTTCTTCCACCGCGAGGGCCGCGGCGAGGAATAGCCCTTCGAACACAGGGTTCACGGCGAAGCCATACCGCCCGCCGACCCGGACCGGAACTTTGCCGATCTCCTCGTACAGCGCCATCAACGAGTCAACGAGCGCCGGGGCGGTCTCGCGGCCCGGCACAATCTCCACGAGCGGATTGCGGTCGGCGGGGAAGAAGTAGTGGATGACCAACGCGCGGGCGCGCGCGTCCGGACCGAGCGCTGAGAACAGCTCGTCGGGCTCGATGTGCGATGAGTTCGACGCGAGAATCGCCTCGGGCCCGCACAGCTCTTCGAGTCGCGCGAAGATGCGGCGTTTAACGTCGAGGTTCTCGGTGGCCGCCTCGATGACGAGACTCGCCCCGCGCAGCTGCTCGTAGTCGCTGGTGAAGGAGAGCAGGCGACCCATGCGCTCGGCCGCCTCCGGGGTGAATGCGCCGCTCTCGCGCCCCTTGGCGATTTTCTGGTCCACCTTGGCGCCTCCGCGCTCGAGCGCCTCGGTGGAAACGTCAACGACGACGACGGGAACATCGCGGGCGTACAGCGCCTTGGCGAAATACAGCGCGATGTCGGGCCCGATCTGTCCCGATCCGATGACTCCGATCTTGTCGATCTGGAAATCCTTGAAGGCGTATCCCACAGCCGAATTCCTCCCGTTGCAACCGGGCTTAACCCGCGTCCGGGGGCGCTGGTGTCGGCCAACCGCTCTTGACACCGGCCCTCGGCAACTGACATTGTATTATATCGAACGTACGTTCGAAATTCGAGGGGGGTGGTAAAAATGGCCTCTGGAGAAGCTCCGTCGCGCGCCACGCTTGTGGAAAAGGCCCGCGACATTTACGACGACCTCGACTTCAGCGCGGTCGGTCGATGGCTCGCGGATCATCCAGGACGGAAGGCAGCGGGCTACCTCCCCGTTTACGCGCCCCGCGAGATCATCCATGCATGCGGAATGCTACCGGTCGGCATCCATGGCGGCGGCGACCGGCTCGAGATCATTCGGGGCGACGCCTTCTATCAGTCGTACATCTGCCATCTCCCGCGCTCGGTGATCGAGCTGGCCCAGTCCGGGCGATTCGACATGCTGTCCGCGGTCCTGTTCCCGTCGACTTGTGACGTGATCCGCAATCTCTCGGGGATGTGGAAGCTGCTCTATCCCGAGGTGTACGTGCGGTACATCGACGTGCCGCAGACTCCCGACACGGGCGCGGCGGCGGACTTCTGGGAGAGCGAGCTCCGGCGCCTGGTGCACGACCTCGGCGAGGTCTCAGGGCATCACCCGACGGACGCCGAGCTGCGCGCGTCGGTGCAGCTCTATAATGAAACGCGGGCTATGGTTCGCGCGCTGTACACGGCGCGGCGCGAGCGTCCGTGGGACGTTCCGACGGAGGAGCTGTACGTCCTGCTTCGGGCCGGCGAGTTGATTCCCGCGGAGGAGTTCATCGCGCTGGCGGGCGATTATCTCGCGGCCGTCGAGGCGGATCCGCGGCGGCCTCGCGACAACAGCCGCGTGGTAGTGGTAGGCGCGTTCTGCGAACAACCGCCGCTCGGGCTGATCATGTCGATCGAGCGCGCCGGCTGCTACATCGTGGACGACGACTTTCTGCTCGGCAATCGCTTCCTCATGCGCGACGTGCCGCTCGACGGCGATCCGGTGCGCGCTCTGGCCGAAGCGTTCGTCTCCAACGACCTGCGTACGTCGGTGCTCTTCGAGAGCGATCCGCTCGGCAAGAAGCGGCTGATGAAAGACCGCGTCGCCGTCGCCAATGCCGACGGGATCATTTTCGCGACGCCGAGCTTCTGCGACCCGGCGCTGCTCGACCAGCCGATGCTCCGTGCGGGCGCCGAAAAGGCGAGCATCCCGTGCATCGCGTTCAAGTACGCGGAGAACACCGGGCAATTCCAGCAGTTCCGCGAACAAGCGGGAACGTTCGCCGATTCGATCAAGCTCTGGGGGGCCGCCTGATGGCTGAAGCGCAGAAGGACCGATCGATGGTGCTGCAAAAAGAGATGATCGCGAACCACTTCGAGCGGCTGGCGCGGGCCCCGGAAACGGGCGAGCCGGTGGTCTACACGTTCGTGCCGGGCAACCTCACCGAACTGATCCGCTCGTTCGGCGCGCTTCCCGTGCTGCCGGAGATCAACGCGTTGCAGTCCGGGATGCGAAAGCTCTCAGGCGACTACATCGCCGAGGCGGAGCGTGCCGGCCATTCCGAGGACGTGTGCACTTATGTGAAGTGCGACATCGGAATGATGCGCTCGGGCAACCTCGGACCGGGCGGCTTGAAGCTCCCCAAGCCCGACCTGCTGCTCCTCTCGTACACGGGCTGCTACACATTCATGAAGTGGTTCGAACTGCTGCGTGAGGAATACGACTGCCCGACAGTCATGTTCCACGTCCCGTATCAGGGGGACGGCGTGCTCGAACCGGAGCACCGCACTTACATGTTGCGGCAGCTCAAGGAGCAGGTGATTCCGGCGCTGGAGAAGGCGACAGGACGGAAGTACGACGAAGACAAGCTGCGCCATCATCTCGCGCTCTCCGCGAAAGCGGAGGACGACCTGGTGGCCGTGCTCCAGGCGGGGAAGAACAGGCCGAGCCCGATCGACGGTTACTTCGGCACGGTCTACTATGTGGGGCCGATCTTCAGCGCATTCCGCGGAACCGAGGAAGGCGTCGAGTACTACCGCACGCTGCGAGAGGAGGTCGAGCAGCGCGCGGCGCTGGGCCTGGGTCCCATCACACCGGACGGGCCGCTCGAGGGCGAGCGTTACCGGCTCGTGGTCGAAGGCCCGCCGAACTGGACGCACTTCCGCGACTTCTGGAAGATGTTCTCCGACGAGAAAGCCGTAGTGGTGGCGTCCACGTACACGAAGGTCGGCGGCACCTACGATTTCGGCTTCCGGCACAATCCCGACGATCCGCTCGGCACGCTGGCCGACTATTGCAGCGGGTGTTACACGAACCTGAACCTGCCCACCCGAATCGACATGATCTCGCGCTACATCGAGGAGTATCAGGCCGACGGATTCCTGATCAACTCGGTGAAGTCGTGCAACTCGTTCTCGGCGGGCCAGTTGATGATTCTGCGCGAAGTGGAGAAGCGCACCGGCATACCGGGGGCGTTCATTGAATCCGATCTCGTGGATCCGCGCTATTTCTCCGCCGCAAACATCAAGAACAGACTGGAGAGTTATTTCCAGATGATCGACGCGCGACGACTGGGGAAGACAGCATGAGTTGCGTCGTCGGAATCGACCTCGGCTCGACCACCACGAAGGCGGTCATCCTCGACGAGAACGGCGACGTGCTCGGGCGCGGTATCACGAACTCCCGCTCCAATTACGACCTCGCGGCGGAGGTGGCGAAAACCGAGGCGTTCATCAACGCGCGGTTCGGGATCATCGAGCAGCAAGTCCAGGCGACAGAAACCGTGGCGATGGTGAGCCGCCTCCGCCGGGCCTTCGTGATGGAGCAGATCCTCCAGCAGTTGCGGCGGCTCGAGCAGTTGATGCTCGAAGAGAGCGAACGGTCGGCGCCGGAACAGCTCAAGGCGGCGTTCAGGACGAGCATCGAGGAGATCTGCCGGCGCATCACGCTGGAGGAAGTGCAACGGTTCAAACAACCACCGATGCTGCGGTCGGACTTCTTTCGCGACGCGGCGGGTTCGGCGTTCATGCGCATTGCCGAGCAGATCGCCGATCCCACCGGTGTGAGCTTCGACCGGCTGGTGGGCGTGTACGACAAGTGCATCATTCGCGTGGAGAACGAGCCGCTCGACCTTGACTTCCGCGATCACATCGGCGACGCCCTGCGGCGCGTGGGCAACCCTCCTGGCCTCGCCGACGCCGTCGAGTACGCGGTGGCCAAGGACCTCA